>Ga0116180_1000037_pt1 | contig 112525 bp, 89 predicted proteins | sample AD_UKC073_MetaG_FD_89804 | JGI IMG/M metagenome (GOLD analysis project Ga0116180, IMG submission 89804) | Active sludge microbial communities of municipal wastewater-treating anaerobic digesters from USA - AD_UKC073_MetaG | ecosystem: Engineered > Bioreactor > Anaerobic > Digestate | place: USA... | reverse complement strand
GCCGAGCTGGAGCTTGACCTGCGAGGCGATCTTCTTGTCGTACTCGCCCTTTGCGAGGGTCTCGACGGCCTGGACGACGAGGTTCGCGGTGAGCTCGTTGAGCACGTGCAGATCGGCTGCGCGGTGCTGCAGCGTCTGGTGCACGGCGAGGGGCTTGCCGAACTGCTCGCGCTGCTTGATGTACTCGACGGTGATCTTCAGGCCTTCGCGCATCGAGCCGACGGTCTCTGCGCCCTGGAGGATCTGTGCGTACACGTACATGTCGGCGAGGGCCTCGTCGACGTCGGCACCGGTGCCGAGCAGTTCCGCGGCTGCGCCGTTGAACGTGATCTCGGCGCCGCGGCGCTCGTCGTTGGTGGGGTACGCGACGCTGGTGACGCCATCAGCGTTCGCGTCGACCAGGTACAGGCCGAGCGAGCCGTTCTCCTGCTTCGCCGAGACGACGAGGATGTCGGCCGAGGGGCCGGCGGCGACGGGGAACTTCTTGCCGGTGAGCGTGCCGCCCGCGGCCGAGGTCTCGACGCGGATGCCGGGCCAGCGCGAACCGTACTCCTCGTGGGCGAGGGCGAGCTTGAGCTCGCCGGTGCTCAGCGGGTTGAGGACGCGTGCCTTCTGCTCGTCGGTGCCGAGGCGCTCGACGAGGAAGCCGGGGATGAACACGGCGTCCAGCAGCGGCTCGGGAGCCAGGACGCGGCCGACCTCGGCGAGGACGGCGGCGAGGTCTTCGACGCTCGCCTCGAGGCCACCGAACTCTTCGGGGAACACGAGGCCCTGCACGTTCATCTCACCCAGCGCGTTCCAGACCTCTTCGCTGTAACCCAGCTCGGTGTCGGAGACGGCGTTGCGGGCCGTGACGTTCTCGTAGTGGGCCGCCAGCAGGGCGCGGACGGCTTCGGCAAATTCGTTCTGTTCGGTCATATTGGTCACAGCCCCAGGATCGCGGAGGCGATGATCGAGCGCTGAACTTCGCTGGAGCCTCCATAGATGGTCACCTTGCGGTGGTTGAGATAGGTGTGGATGGTGGCGGACTGCCAGTCCTCAACGCCACTCAGGCCGTCGTTCTCGAACGCGCGAGCGTTCGGGCCCGCGACATCGATCATCAGTGCGGTGAGCGCCTGGTCGAGCTCCGTGCGGCGGAGCTTGATGACCGAGCCACCGGGGTTGGGGCGGCCATCCGCCGACGTGCCCTTGACGCGAAGCGCGGTCTGCTCGAACGCGGTGATCTGCGTCTCGAGCTCGGCGAGGCGCGCGCGGAAGAGCAGGTCCTCCATGAGCGTGCCGTTCTCGAGCTGGATCTCCGAGGCGGCCTGCTTGGCCTTCTCGAGGGTGCGCCAGAACGGCGTCGCGCTCGACATGCCGCCGCGCTCGTTGCCGAGGAGGAACTTGGCGTAGGTCCAGCCCTTGTTCTCTTCGCCGATGAGGTTCTCGGCGGGGACGACCACGTTGTCGAAGAAGACCTCGTTGACCTCGTGCTCGCCGTCCATGAGACGGATCTTGCGCACGCTGACGCCAGGGGTCTTCATGTCGATAAGCAGGAACGAGATACCCATCTGGCGCTTGGGCGCGTTCGGGTCGGTGCGGACCAGCATGAAGATCCAGTCGGCGTTGTGGCCGTCCGTGGTCCACATCTTCTGGCCGTTGACGATGTAGTTGTCACCGTCACGCACGGCGCGCGTGCGCACCGAGGCGAGGTCAGAGCCGGCCTCGGGCTCGGAGAAGCCCTGGCACCAGTACTGGTCGGCGTTGTAGATCGCGGGAAGGAAGCGCTCCTTCTGCTCCTGCGTGCCGAACTCGACGAGGACGGGAGCCAGCAGGCCGATGCCGAAGCCGTTGGTCGGCGCGATGTGGTTCTCGATCACCTCTTCGGAGAAGATGAACGACTGCATCGGCGTCCAGTCCTTGCCGCCCCACTCGACGGGCCACTTCGGCGCGGCGAGGCCGGCCTTCGCGAGCGCCTTCTGGCCACGGATGGTCTGTTCGCGCACCGGACGCTTGCCCGCGCGGATCGTCTCCTTGATGTCCTCTGGGTATTCGTTCTGGAAGAACTCCCGCAGCTGCGCGCGGAAAGCTTCCTCCTCAGGGGTGTATATCAACGACATTGTTGACCTCTCTCCGCAGGCCCGCGGCGGGGCGCAAACGCGGTGGTTGGTGGTTGTGTTGGTTGGTTGTCCCTCATGCATATCAGGCCATCGCTGTTCCTGAAAATCGAGCGACCTGTTCCACATACTATGCGAGAACGCATCCAAAAACGCATGCCCCAAGATCTATGACCACCCATTTTTCGAGTCACCGAAGCCCGTGTTGCACCCTTAGACTGGATGCTTGGTGTGCCGGGAAGTCTGGTCGGCGGCGCTTCCGGCAACCCCGTCGGCGGCGCTCGAAACGAAGGTCCCCGATGAGTGACAACGTAGTCCGCACCCGCTTTTCCCGCTTCATCACCTGGCTGACCGGCGATGTCACGAGCGGTGCGCTCATGATCGGCGCCGCCCTGCTCGGTCTCATCTGGGCGAACTCTCCCTGGCGCGAGGTCTACGCCGGCCTGGCAAGCATCACTATCGGCCCCGAGTCCCTCGGGCTGCATCTCTCGCTGGGCACCTGGGCGGCCGATGGGCTCCTCGCGATCTTCTTCTTTGTCGTCGGCGTCGAGCTCAAACAGGAGATCGTCGCCGGAAGCCTGCGCAACCCGCGCGAGGCCGCCGTGCCGGTGCTCGCCGCGGTGGGGGGGATGTTGTTCCCCGCGCTCATCTATATCGCCGTCGTGCTCGTCCAGGGCGCGCCCGAGGCCCTGCATGGCTGGGCGATCCCGACGGCGACCGATATCGCGTTCGCCGTCGCGGTGCTTGCCATCTTCGGTCGGGGCTTGCCCGTCGGCCTGCGCATCTTCCTGCTGACGCTCGCCGTCGTCGACGACCTGCTCGCGATCGTCGTCATCGCGATCTTCTACACCGGCACCATCAACCTGCTCGCCCTCGTAGGCGCGCTCGCCGTCATCGGCGTGTTCGCCCTTGCCGCCCGGATGCGGCGCCTGCACTGGTGGATCCTGATCCCGCTTGCCGTGGTCGCATGGGCGCTCATGCACGCCTCGGGCGTGCACGCAACGATCGCGGGCGTGCTGATGGGATTCTTCATCCCGGCCAAGCCCATGCGTGAAGAACCGGAGAGCCGAACGCACCGCGTCGCGCAGAAGGTCAACCCCGTCTCGGCCGGCATCGCGCTGCCCGTGTTCGCGTTCTTCGCCGCAGGCGTGACCGTGATCGACGGGGGCGGCGTGTTCGGTGAGCCCATTGTGCCCGCGATCGTCCTGGCGCTGGTTGCCGGCAAGGTGATCGGCGTGCTGGGCACGACCGCGGTCGTCACGCGCCTCACGCCGCTGCGTCTGCCCGATGGCATCGGGATCCGTGATCTGTTGCCCATCGGGCTGCTGACGGGCATCGGCTTCACCGTCGCGCTGCTGATCGCGGAACTCTCCTTCGACGACCCGCAGATGACCCCCGCGGCGAAGGTGGCGGTACTGCTGGCGAGCTTCATCGCGGCGGTGCTCGGCGCGATCTCGCTGCGCTGGGACGCGCGCAAGCTGCGCCACAACGACATGAACCGCGACGGAATTCCGGACTCGCCGAGCCGCAAGATCGGCGAGTAGCCAGCCGCGAGCGCGGGCGCCCCGCGCGGCTACCGCTGCGGCGCGGGGGAGCGGCGCGTGCGGGCGCCGGGCCCGGTCACCGCTTCGGGGCGGAGGTCGAGCCGGCGCAGCAGCTGCGCGTTCAGCGCGACGACGATCGTCGAGACCGACATGAGGACGGCGCCGAGCGACATCGGCAGGATAAAGCCGATCGGCGCCAGCACGCCCGCCGCCAGCGGGAGCGCGACCACGTTGTAGCCGGCCGCCCACCACAGGTTCTGTTGCATCTTGCGATAGCTCGCCTGCGAGAGCTCGATGACCGAGACCACCGAGCGCGGATCGTCGCTCGCGAGGATGACGCCGGCGGATGCGATTGCGACGTCGGTCCCGGCGCCGATCGCGATCCCCACGTTCGCCCGGGCAAGGGCCGGGGCGTCGTTGACGCCGTCGCCGACCATCGCGACGGCGCGCCCCTCCGCCTGGAGCACGCCGATCCCCGCCGCCTTGTCTTCGGGGCGGACCCCGGCGAAGAATCGGTCGATCCCGAGCGTGGCCGACACCGACGCGGCGACCGCCTCGGCGTCGCCGGTGAGCATCACCACCGTGACCCCGCGGGCGTGCAGCTCGTCGATCGCGGCTCGCGACGCCGGCCGGATCTCGTCGGCGAGGCGAAGCGCGCCGACGACGGCGCCATCGACCAGCACGTGCAGGATGATCGCACCCTCGTCGCGCCACTCCCGGGTGGCGGCAAGCTCGGGCCGGCCCTCCGCTTGAAGCAGGGCGGGGCCGCCCACACGCACGGTGCGCCCGTCGACGATCGCCCGCACGCCCACCGCCGGTGACGAGCTGAACGCGCTCGCCCGAGCGAGGGTGAGCCCTCGTTCCCCTGCGGCGTGCACGATGGCCCGCGCGAGTGGATGCTCCGAATCGAGCTCCGCGGCCGCGGCGAGCATGAGCACCTCGTCGGCATGCATCGCCGCGGTGGCGGGGTGCACCGCCGTGAGGGCGGGGGTGCCCATGGTGAGCGTGCCGGTCTTGTCGAACACGACCGTGTCGATCGTGCGCATCGCCTCGAGCGCGTGCCGATCCTTCACGAGCACGCCGGCGCGCGCGGCGCGTTCGGTCGCGATCGACACGACGAGCGGAATCGCGAGCCCGAGCGCGTGCGGACACGCGATGACGAGCACGGTGATGGTGCGCATCACGGCCACATCGGGCAGGCCGATGGCGCTCCAGACGATGGCGGTGAGCACCCCAGCGCCCAGCGCGAACCAGAACAGCCAGCCGGCCGCGCGGTCGGCCAGCAGCTGGGCGTGTGAGGGCGAGTGCTGCGCATCGGCGACGAGGCGCTGGATGCCGGCGAGCGCGGTGTGCTCGCCGACCGCGGTCACCCGCACGCGCACGCCCGAGTCCGTGGCGACGGTGCCCGCCACGACCTGCGCGCCGGTCTCGCGCCGGACCGGGCGGGACTCACCCGTGATCATCGACTCGTCGAAGTCGGCGCCGCCCTGCACCACGACGCCGTCGGCCGGGACGCGGGCGCCCGGACGCACGACCACGATGTCGCCGACGCGCAGCGCGGCGGGCTCGACCACGACGATCTCGTGCCCCTCGACCCGCTCGGCGGCATCGGGCAACAGCGCGGCGAGCGAGTCGAGCGCCGACGCGGTCTGGGCCAGCGAGCGCATCTCGATCCAGTGGCCGAGCAGCATGATCACGATCAGAAGCGCGAGCTCCCACCAGAAGTCGAGCTCGTGGTGCAAGACGCCGAGGGTCGCGCCCCACGAGGCGATGAACGCCACCGTGATGGCCAGGGCGACCAGCAGCATCATGCCCGGCTCTCGCGCGCGGATCTCGTCGACCGCACCGCGCAGGAACGGTGCGCCGCCCCAGAGGTACATCACGGTGCCGAGCACCGGCGAGACCCAGCCGCTCACGTCGCCCTGGAGCGAGTAGCCGAGCAGCATCCCGAACATGGGCGAGAGCGCGATGACGGGGATCGCGAAGACGAGCATGATCCAGAACAGGCGCCGAAACTGCGCAGCGTGATCGCCGTGGCCGCCGTGGCTGCCGTGGCCGGCATCGGCGCTGTGCCCCGGGCGCGGCTCCTCGTCGTGTGGTGCAACGTGTGCCATGGGAGCGCCCTCCTCTCGGTGCCGTGTGCGCGCTACGCCGCCGTCGCGGCGGCGGCGGCGCGCGCCGTGCCCGCCTCTGCCTGCGCGGATGCGCGTGCGGGGTCGGTCTTGAAGCCGCGAAGCCGCAGGCTGTTCGTCACGACGAACACCGAAGAGAGCGCCATCGCGGCGGCCGCGATCAGGGGGTTGAGCAGGCCGAGCATCGCGACGGGGATCGCCGCGACGTTGTAGGCGAAGGCCCAGAACAGGTTGCCCTTGATCGTGCCGAGGGTGCGCCGCGCTAGGCGGATCGCATCCACGACCGCGAGCAGGTCGCCTGAGACGATCGTGATGTCGCTCGCGGCGATCGCCGCGTCGGTGCCGCCGCCCATCGCGAGGCCGAGGTCGGCCGCGGCGAGGGCCGCGGCGTCGTTGACACCGTCGCCGACCATGGCGACGATCTGGCCCTGGGCTTGGAGGGCGCGGATCGTCTCCAGCTTCTGGACCGGGGTGACACCCGCGTGCACCTCGTCGATGCCCACCTGCGCGGCGACGAAGGCGGCCGCGCCGGCGTTGTCGCCCGTGAGCATCACGGGCCGCAGGCCGAGCTCGCGCAAGCGCGCGATGGCCCGCGCGCTCGAGGCCTTGATGGTGTCGGCGACCGCGATCGCGCCGAGGTACGCGCCGTCGCGGGCGACCATCACGACGGTGGCGCCGCGGGCGGCGAGCGCGTCGGCCTCGGCGAGCGCGGCAGCGTCTACCCGGATGCTCCACTGCTCGATGAGCCACGACGGGCGCCCCGCCACGACCATGGCGCCGTCGACGAGGGCCTCGACCCCGTGCCCGGCGTGCGATGCGAACGACTGTGCGGCGGGAGCATCCGCCCCCTGCACGATCGCGCGCGCGATGGGATGCTCGGACCCGGCCTCGGCGGCAGCGGCGGCGCGGCGCAGCTCGCCTTCGTCGATGCCGGGGGCCGGCAGCGCCGACAGGATCGACATGTGCCCGCTCGTGATCGTGCCGGTCTTGTCGAGCACGATCGTGTCGACGCGGCGGGTGCGTTCGAGCACCTGCGGGCCCCGGATCAGCACGCCCAGCTGTGAGCCGCGGCCGGTGCCGACCAGCAGCGCGGTGGGCGTGGCGAGGCCGAGGGCGCAGGGACAGGCGATGATCAGCGTCGCGACCGCGGCGGTGAAGGCGATCTCGAGCGAGCCGTCGAACACCAGCCACGCGATGAAGGTGAGGATCGACAGGCCGATCACGATCGGCACGAAGATGCTCGAGACCCGGTCGGCAAGGCGCTGCACCTGCGCCTTGCCGGTCTGCGCCTCCTCCAAGAGCCTGCCCATGCGCGCCAGCTCGGTGTCGGCGCCCACACGCGTGATCTCGACGACCAGGCGGCCGCCGACGTTCAGCGTCGCGCCGACGACGCGCGATTCGGGGGCGACCTCGACCGGAATCGATTCGCCGGTCAGCATGCTGGCGTCGATGGCGGATGCCCCGTCCACGACCAGTCCGTCGGAGGGGACCTTCTCGCCGGGGCGGACGACCACGAGGTCGCCCACCGCGAGCTGTGCGACGGGCACGCGCTGCTCGGTGCCGCCGAGGCCGCCGACGAGGCGGCTCGCGTCCTTCGCGCCGAGCTCGAGGAGCGCGCGCAGCGCGGCGGAGGAGGACTTCTTCGCCCGTGCTTCGGCGTAGCGGCCGGCGAGGATGAACACCGTCACCATCGCCGCGACTTCGAGGTAGATGTCTCCGGAGCCCTCGTGCGGGGCGCCGAACAGCGTCATCGTCATTGTCATGCCGGCAACGCCGGCCGAACCGAAGAAGAGGGCGTACAGCGACCACGCGAACGCCGCGATCACGCCGACGCTGATCAGCGTGTCCATCGTGGCGGCACCGTGGCGCGCGTTGATGGCCGCGGCGCGGTGGAATGGCCACGCGCCCCACACCGCGACCGGCGCGGTGAGGGTGAGCGCGAGCCACTGCCAATTGGTGAACTGCAGGGCCGGGATCATCGAGAGCAGCGCCACGGGGAGGGTGAGCGCGGCGGTGATGATGAGCCGGTTTCGCAGTTCTACGACCTCGATTTCCGCCCGCGAATCGGCGGGCGGGGCGTCCGTGTGTGTGACGGGGGGAGCGGGGAGTGTTGCCTGGTACCCGGTCGCTTCGATCACGGCGATGAGCTCGGCGGCATCCACCCCCTCGGCACGCACGCGTGCCTTCTCCGTCGCGTAATTCACGGTCGCCTCGACGCCGGGGAGCTTGTTGAGCTTGCGCTCGATGCGCATGGCGCACGAGGTGCAGGTCATCCCGGCGATGTCGAGCTCGAGGTCGGTGGCGCTCATGGCAGGTCGGGCACCACCGTGTAGCCGGCCTCGGCGATGGCCGCCTCAAGGGGTGCGATCTGCAGCGGTGCGGCGCTGTGCACGCTCACGGTCGAGACGCCGTCTGCCACGAGCGCGACGGTGACGCGCTCGACGCCGGCGATCTCGCCGAGCTCCTCGGTGACGCTCGAGACGAAGTGCGCGCAGGTCATGCCCTCGACCGAGAAGTCGGTGCGGACGCTGACGATTGCGGGCGTCGCTGCGCGGCCGCCGCCGCTGCACCCGCAGCCGCCTCCGCCGCAGCAGCCGCCGCCGGTGTTTGCGGTGACGTCGGTGAGGTTGATGTCGATGGCTTCGTTGGTCATTTCGGTTCCTTTGTGTGTGGCGGGTGTGTGGCGGGTGTGTGGATGGTTCGGGAGGGGGATCTCGTCCGATCGCGCGCGGGTGGTGCGCGATCGGTGCTAGGAGCGCACCAGGCGGGCGATGGCCGCGTTCGCCTCGGCGATCTTCGCTGCGGCGACGGGCCCACCCACCGCGGCAGCCTCGGCTACGCAGTGCTCGAGGTGGTCGCCGAGCAGCGAGAGCGCGACGGTCTCGAGCGCCTTCGTGGCCGCCGAGACCTGGGTGAGGACGTCGATGCAGTACTTGTCGTCTTCAATCATGCGGGCGATGCCTCGCACCTGCCCCTCGGCGCGACTGAGGCGCTTGAGCAGGTCGTCCTTGTTTGCGACGTAGCCGTTCATGTCGCATACGATACCCCCCTAGGGTACCGAGGCGCAAGGGTGCTCAGGAATGCGCTGGCGCGGGGGCGGTCGCGGCATCCACCGGCTCGCCCCGTGGATTTTGGATCCACAGGAAGGAGACGACCCCGCCCGCGATCATCAGCACGGCGGTCACGATCGCGGCGCGATAGAAGCCGTGCAGGTCGAGCTCACCGCCCACGACGGCCGCGAGCGCGGCGATCACGATGAGCCCGGCCACGCGCGCGACGGCGTTGTTGATCGCCGATGCGATGCCCGAGCGCTCCGGCTCGATCGCACCGAGGACGGCGGAGGTGAGCGGCGCGACCGTGATCGTGAGGCCGAGGCTGAACACCAGCACGCTCGGCAGCACCTGCGTCCAGTATGAGAACTCGTCGGTGACGCTCAGCAGCAAGAGGGCGCCGAGGCCCATCAGGATCGGGCCGATGGTCATGAACAGCCGCGGGCCCCAGCGGCCCGCGAGGGTTCCGATCCGCGCGCTCAGCACGATCATGAAGAGCGTCGTGGGCATGGTGGCCAGCCCCGCCAGCGTGGCGGGGAGACCTGCGCCCTGCTGCAGGTAGACGCCGAGGGCGAAGCCGTTCAGTGACAGCGCGGCGTAGACGAACGCGGTGGCGAGGTTGCCGGCCCAGAAATTGCGAGCCCGAAACAGCGACAGCGGCATCATCGGATCGCGGGCGAAGCGCTGGCGCACGAGAAATCCCGCGAACGCGACGACCCCACCCACCAGGGTGACGAGTATCACGGGCGACCCCCAGCCCAGGCGCGGCTGCTCGATGAGCGCGTACACGGTGCCGCCGAGACCGATCGTGCACAGCGCGGCCCCGAGCCAGTCGATGGATGCCCCGGCCCGGCGCACATCGTGCTGCCCGAGCCGCGCGACAAGCACCAGCGTGATCGCGATCGGCACGACGTTCACGAGGAACGCATAGCGCCACGACGCGAAATCCACGAACAGCCCACCCATCAGCGGCCCGACGATGAGGGCGATCGTGGTCATCGCGGTCCAGATGCCGATCGCGCGGGCGCTCGCCGCCCGGTCGCGGAAGGTCGACATGATCAAGGCGAGCGAGCTCGGCACGAGCAGGGCCCCGGCCACGCCCTGCAGGATCCGCGCGATGATCATCACCTCGGGGTTCGGCGCCACGACGATCGCGGCCGAGGTGAGCCCGAAGCCGTAGAGACCGATGCGCAGCACGCGCAGGCGCCCGTACGCATCGCTGAGCGAGCCGGCCAGCAGGATCAGCGCGCCGAGCGTGATCAGGTAGCCATCCACGGCCCACTGCTGGGTTGCCAGGCCGCCACCGAGGTCGCGCTCCATGGCGGGCAGGGCGATCGTGACCACCGTGCCGTCGAGGAACGCCACGAAGGAGGCGAGCACGGCGATGGTGAGCACGAGCCGCTCGTCCCGTGACATCGCCACCGTGATCGTGTTCCCCACGGCGCCACGCTACGCCGCCCGAGCGCCCGACCGGAAGGGGAGCGCGTGCGGGCGGTGACTACTCGCCGCGGAACACCGGCGGGCGCTTCTGAAACACCGCGCTGACCGCCTCCTGCAGATCGAGCGACGGCAAAAACGCCGAGTTCCAGGCCGCGACGTAGCGCAAGCTGTCGTGCACGCCGGCGCTCCGCGAGTGATCGAGCACGTTCTTGATGCCCTGCACGACGAGCGGCGGGTTCTCGGCGATCTCCTTGGCGGTCGCGTGGGCGGCCGCCAGGGTCGCCTCCGGCGTGTCGAATACATCGTTGACGAGGCCGATGCGCTCGGCTCGAGCCGCGTCGATGTTCTTGCCGGTGAGCGCGAGTTCGCGCAGGTGGCCGTCGGCGATGATCGCGGGCAGGCGGGCGAGGCTGCCGAGGTCGGCGACCATCGCCACCTTCACCTCGCGCACGCTGAAGGTCGCGTCCGCGCTCGCGTAGCGGATGTCGACGGCCGAGATCAGGTCGACGCCGCCGCCGATGCACCAGCCGTGCACCGCGGCGATGACCGGCTTGCGGCACTCGGCGACGGCGGTGATGGCGGCCTGCATGCGCTGCAGCTTCGTCAGGAACTCGGTGCGTGCTCGCGCAAGCCCGCCCTGGGGCGCCGCGTCGTTGTTCTTCATCGCCGAGAGGTCGAGGCCGAAGGTGAACTGCGAGCCCGATCCGACGATCACGATGGCCCGCACCTCTGGGTCGGCGTCAAGCGCCGCGAACAACACCGGCATCTCGGCCCAGCAATCGGGGCCCATCGCGTTGCCCTTGCCGGGCCCGATGAGTGTCACTTGCGCGACGTGATCCATGCGTTCGACAGTGAACGCTTTCCACGCGTGGTCTGCAGGCATGCCATGAGCGTAGCGACGCAGGCCCGCCCGTGCGCCAGATGACGAGCGGGTCAGCCGTTCGCGGTTTCGAGCGTGGCGGCGAAGTGGACCTCGCGCAGCTGCGAGGGGCTGAGGTCGTAGGCCCTGCGAAACCGCGAACGCAGGGTTCCGGCATCCCCGTAGCCGCAGCGCTCGGCGACCTCGGCGACGCTCAGCTGCGGCTGCCGCGTGAGCAGCTCGTAGGCGGCCTCGAGCCGGCGCCGCGCCAGCAAGCCGGCGATGCCGCCCTCATCGTCGGCGAACGCGCGGTACAGCTGCCGTTTGCTCACGTGCAGGGCGTGCGCGATCGAGTCGACGCTGCATGTCGGGCTGGCGAACTCGCGGTCGATCAGGCGGCTCACCGCGGTCCGCAGCTTGCGCCGGCGAGCGGCGGCGCCCTCGTCGTGCTGCTGCAGCTGGGCGGTGACCGCCGTGATCAGCTCGAGCGTCGCCGCCTCGAGCGCGGCGGCAGTCGGGGCATCCAGCGGTGGCTCGCATGCCAGCTCGAACAGCAGGCGGGTGAGGTACATCCCCACCGCCCGCGTGAGGGGCGTCTCGGGCAGCACCAGGCTCGGCATCGTAAACAGCTCGCCGCCGAACACGCCCAGCGCGCGCAGTGGCACGCGAAGTCTCGTCTCCTCGGTGAGTTCAAGGGCCTCGCTGCGCACCGGGTGCACCGAGGGCACCGCGAGCATCCGGCCCGGCACAAGCAACCCCTGGCGGGTGGGCGTTGCCCAGCGCGAGACGCCGAGCGTGCTGATCGTGAACATGATGGATGCCTCGGCCTCCGGCCGCTCGTCGCCGCCGCGCGTGAGGGTGCTCGGGGTGACGAGGTGGCTGGTGAGGGTGAGCGCGCCGATGCCGCGCTCGAGCGTCGCGCACTCGAAGCGGTGCGGATCGCCGGCGCTCGCCGCCTCGGCGCGGCTGCGCTCGGCATAGCTTCGCAGGCCCGGCTCGCCGAACACTCGCAGCGGCGCCGGGCGGCCCGCGGTGCCGGGCGCCTCGGGGTCGGGGTGGGCGCCGACGCCCGCGAGGCGCCGGTACCACGCCTGGATGGCGCGCGGATCGATGGTGGTCACGCGGGTCTCCCAACGACGATGTTGGAGCGGAGGGCCGCGCACCCCGGCGGCACGCGGATGTCGCACACCGTAGCGGCAGCGTCGCGGAGAGGGAAGGAAATTCACCCCGCCGCCCCGGCATATCCTGGGGGGATGTCGTCTCAGCGCTCGCGGAGCGGATCCGCCGAACCCTCCTACCGTCGCCTTGCCCTCGCCCCGGCGCTCATCGCGGCGATCGCCCTCGGCGTCGGCTACCCGCTGGTCGAGACCGACGCCTATCTGTATGTGCGCTTCGTCGTGGCGATCATGGCGGTCATCGTCGCGGTCTTCGCGATTCAGGCGCACCGCTGGGTGTGGGCGATCCCGATGGCGGCGATCGTCGTGATCTGGAACCCGATGTTCCCGCTCGAGTTCGACATCGTCGCGTGGCTTGCGCTGCAGACCGTCGCGCTGCTGGTGCTGATCACGGCGGGCGCCGCGATCAAGACGCCGGCAGACCCCGACGCGGCGTAGCGCCGGCGTCGGTCGCGTGCCGCGCGGGTCTCAGCGCACGGGCCTCAGCGCTCGCGCCGGGCGCCCGCGCTGGGGGTGACCGTGAACAGCTGCGGCCGGGGGTATCCGGCCTCGGCGAACGCGCGGGTCACCGCCTCGGCGATCGCGGCGTTCTGCGCGGTCGGCACGAGCGCGATGACCGCGCCGCCGAACCCGCCGCCGGTCATCCGGGCGCCGAGCGCCCCGGCGGCGCGAGCCGACTCGGCGGCGAGGTCGAGCTCGGGGGTCGAGACCTCGAAGTCGTCGCGCAGCGACGCGTGCGAGGCATCCAGCAGCGCGCCGATCGCGCGCATGTCGCGCGCGAGCGCATCGCCCGAGCGCGCCGGATCACCGTGTGCGTCCAGCAGCGTGACCGCTGCGAGCACCCGTGCGTTCTCGGTGAGCACGTGCCGGGCGCGGCGGAACGTCTCGTCGTCGAGCAGCGCTTCGGCTGCCTCGAGCCGCGCCAGGGCGACGTCGCGAAGCGCCGGCACGCCAAGCACCTGCGCGGCACGCTCGCAGGAGGCGCGGCGCGCGCCATAGCCGCCGCCGGCGTGTGCGTGCGCCGTGCGGGTGTCGATCACGAGCACCTCGAGACCGGCGGCAGCGAAGCCGAGCGGTACCGCGCGCGTGTGCAGCGTCCGGGCGTCGAGCAGTACCGCAGCCCCCGCGGTGCCCTGCAGCGCCGCGGTCTGGTCCATGATGCCGGTCGGGGCGCCCACCGCCTCGTTCTCGGCGAGCCGGCCGATCCGCGCGAGCGCCGAGCGATCGAGGTTCGTACCCCACAGTTCGTTCAGGGCGATGGCGATGGATGCCTCGATGGCCGCCGACGACGAAAGCCCGGCGCCGACCGGCACCGAAGAATCGAAGCACACGTCCACGCCGCCGCGCGCGGCGAGCCGGCCGAACGCCCACGCCACCCCGAGGGGATACGCCGACCAGCCCGCCAGGCGCGCGGGGTCGAGCAGCCCGAGGGGCAGCTCGACGCTCTTGTCGCCGGCGAAGGTCGATGCCACGCGGATGCGGCGGTCTTCGCGGGGCGCGACGGCCGCCCAGGTGCGGCGGTCGATGGCGAAGGGCAGCGCGAAGCCGTCGTTGTAATCGGTGTGCTCGCCGATCAGGTTCACCCGGCCCGGTGCCGACCAGACCCCGAGCGGGGCGCGCCCGAAGCGCCGGGTGAACTCGGCGGCGGCGCGTTCGGCGGAGGGGGTGGCGTGCGCGGTGGCCGGGCGCGGTGGCGCGCTCATGTTGCGGCATCCGCCCGCTCGATCGCCGCGCGCAGAGCCGCGGCGCCCGCCTCGGGAACGATGTCGCCGATCCAGGCGCCCATCGCGGCCTCCGAACCGGCGAGGTACTTCAGCTTGTCGGCACTCCGGCGCGGGCTTGTCAGCTGCAGCATCAGGCGGATGTGCTCGCGCCCGCGGTGCACCGGCGCCTGGTGCCAGGCGAGGATGTACGGGGTCTGCGAGTCGTAGAGCGCGTCGATGCCGCGCAGCAGCCGAGGCAGCAGCTCGGCAAGCTCGTCGCGCTCGGCAAGGCTCGTCGCGGCAAGGTCGGGGATGTGCCGGTGCGGCAGGACGTGCACCTCGATCGGCCAGCGCGCGGCGAAGGGCACGAACGCGGTGAAATGCGTGCCCGCGATCAGCACGCGCTCGCCGGCACGCTCGAAGGCGAGGATGTCGGCGAACAGTTCGCCGCCGTGCCGCTCGCGGTGCGCGAGCGCCGAGGCCAGCGCCCGCTCGGTGCGCGGGGTGACGGTGGGATACGCGTAGATCTGCCCGTGCGGGTGCGTGAGGGTGACGCCGATGGCTTCGCCGCGGTTCTCGAACGGGAAGACCTGCGCGATGCCCGGCAGCGCCGAGAGCGCCTCGGTGCGCGCGGCCCACGCCTCGACGATGGTGCGGATGCGCCCCCGCGGCTGGGTGCCGAGCGAGCCCTCCGAGTGCGGGCTGAACGCGACGACCTCGCAGCGGCCGAACGCGGGCGCGCTCGCGCCGAGCGCGGGCGTGTGCTCGGGCGGGGCGGTGCCGAACGGGGGCGCGCTCTCGCCCCGGGCCGCAGCATCCACACCTTCGCCGCGGGCCGGCAGCCCGGGCCCGAAGGCGGGCGAGCGGTTCTCGAACACCGCGACGTCGTATTCGTCGGGCAGCTCGCTGGGATTGGTGGGGGTCTGCGGGGCGAGCGGGTCGAGATCGGCCGGCGGAAGGTACGTGCGGTGCTGCCGGGCCGCGGCGATCGAGACCCATTCCCCCGAGAGCGGGTCGCGGCGCATCTGCGCCGTCGGCGGGCGCGGGCCCAGCGCGCGGGCGTCGACCCGGCGGTGGCGCGCAGGGCCGGCCGGGGCATGGGCATCCCGCCCCGCAGGCTCCGCGTCGTCGAAGTAGAACAGCTCGCGCCCGTCGGCCAACACCGCCGCGGTGCGGCGGATGCGGGGGTCCACGGCTGCGGCGCGAGCGGGCTGCACGGTTAGCCCGCCTGCACCGTGTCGGCGATCACCGAGCGTTCGCTGAGCTCGTGCCACGTGCGGTTGTGGTAGACGAGCGGGCGGACATCCTCGTCCGGCGCGTGGGCCTCGAGCGCGTGTACGACGATGACCTTCGAGTCACCGGCATCCATCGTGTTGATGATGCGGCCGCGGATCCACACCGGGGTATCGACGTAGTAGGGCTCGCCGGTCGGGAGCCGATCCCACATCGCCGGGTCGGCGAAGCGGTCGACGCCCTTGGTGGCGCACAGGCGCGCGATCGGCAGCTGTGCCGAGGCGAGCAGGTGCACGACGACGGTGTCGGCGTTTGCGATGGTCGCGGCGGCCGAGGAATGCGCCGACGCGGCGAACACGAGCAGCGGTGGTTCGGCGCTGACCGAGAACACCGAGGTCACGGTCATGCCCACCGGGCCCTGGCCGGCATCGGCGGTGACCACCGCGACACCCGCGGCGTGATGGCGAAACGCGAGCTTGAACAGGCCCGCATCCAGTCCCTGCGGGAGCTCAGTGCGGGGTGCGGCCGGAACGCTCGGCGCGTGGGGGCGCCCGACGCGCTCCGCCTCGATGTGCTCCGAGCTGCCGACCAGGTGCGCGCTGCCGTCTGTCACGTCACTCTCCTTAGGGTTGTGCATCCAGTGTTTCACCTCGGGGGTGTGCCGGGGCCGTGCCCGGCGCCCGGCGGCTGCACAGGAGCGCCCCCGCGGGCATTCAGCTTTCGCGGATGCACGCTGATTAGGCTCGGAAACCGGCCCATGCACACGGCCAGTCACAACGGGCAAACCCGAAGGATCCCTCATGCAACCAACGCCGCCCCGCGCTCGGACCCGGCACACGCTTGCGCGGCACACGCGCTTTCGGCAGCCGCACCCGCTCGCCCAGATCGGCCGCGCCGTGGGGATCGGCCTCGCGGTCGTGCTTGTCAGCGTTCTGAGCGTCGGCTCGTTCGCGGCGTGGGATCTCAGCCGCAACTTCAGCACCGACGCGGTGGCGCTGCCGAACGACGAGCTGCTGCCACCCGCCATCGGCGAATACGAGGGCGCCTTCAACCTGCTGCTGGTCGGCACCGACAAGTGCGATCCGGAGTGGGCGGGCGCGTTCGGCGACCGCTGCACCGGCGCCGATGCCGACGGTGAGCGCAACGACGTCACCATGCTCGTGCACGTCTCGGGGGCGCCGCGCCGCGCGACCGTCGTGAGCTTTCCGCGCGACATGATCGTGCCGATCCCGGCGTGCCCGCGCGCCGACGGCACGGGTAAGCACTCGGCGATGTCGGCCCAACCGCTGAACGTGACGCTCATGTACGGGGGGCTGCCGTGCACCGTCGCGACCGTCGAGGAGTTCACGAAGATGCCGATCGAGTTCGCCGCGACGATCGACTGGATGGGGGTCATCAACCTCTCGAACGCGGTCGGCGGCGTCGAGGTGTGCGTCGAAGACCCGATCCGCGACCGCGACTCGGGCCTCGACATCCCCGCAGGCACGCAGGAGCTCAGCGGCGAGCAGGCGCTCGCGTTCCTGCGCACGCGCTACGCGATCGGCGACGGCTCAGACCTCGGCCGCATCAGCAACCAGCAGCAGTTCATGTCGTCGCTCGTGCGCAAGCTCTCGAGCGACGAGGTGCTCACCGACCCGGCGGCCCTGTTCCGCCTCGCCTACGCGGCCACCGACGCGGTCACCCCCTCGCAGTCGCTCGCCTCGCCCACGCGCATGGTGCAGCTCGCGCTCACCCTCAAAGACATCGACTTCGACGACATCGTCTTCGTGCAGTACCCGACCGGCTACGACACGCAGAACCCGAACAAGGTGCTACCCAAGCGCGCCGCCGGCGACGCGCTGTTCGCGGCGCTCGCCGCGGGATCGGCCATCGACCTCACCGGCGGCACCAGCGCAGGCAAGTCGACCGTCGAGCTGCCCGCCGAGGGCGAGGCGCCGGCGGCCCCCGAGACCCCCGCGCCCAGCGAGCCCGGCGTCGATGCATCGGCCGCGCCCGACCGGGTGCAGCTGCCCTCCGACATCACCGGACAGACCGCCGGCCAGCGCACCTGCACCGTCGGCCGGTAGCGCCCCGCCGGCGGCGCGCCGCCGGCCGGCGTGAGCCGCGGCATCCCGTGCCCGAATCGATGCCGTCGCACCCCGTCTTGCGGGGTACGCTCGGAGGAATCATCGAGGGGAGCGCGCGTGGCGAAACTCAGCAGAAGCGAGGCGTCGAACGCGTTCGTCTTCGAGGGGATCCACATCGCCGAATCCGCCGTGCGGATGGCGCTGAAGAACAAGATCCTGGTCGAGAGCATCGGCGAGGGGCATGACTTCGATCCCGCGGCGTTCATCGACGAGGCGCGCACCGTGATGCTCGGCCTCGCGCAGGAGGCGAACGACGGCGCCGCGCGGGTCGCCGAGCAGCGCAAGTCGGCCTGGGGCCTGCACACGAAGTCGCGCGGCACCCACGACTACCGCGACCGCGACACCGGCAACCTGCGCCGCCGCGGGCGCGAGTACAAGCGCGTCGCCAAGGAGTTGGAGCGACGCGCGGCCGACGAGGGCGAGCTGCTGCGCCTGATCGAGCAGTCGCGCGAGGCGGCGTGGGAAGACGTCGCCGCCAACATCGCGTCGACGCTCAAGCTCGTGGCGCAGCGCCCCGACCTCGACGACGACTACGAGCAGATGCGCGAGGCGCGCATGGAGGCGCTCCGGCACGTCGACCTCAGCGACCTCGCCGCGCAGCAGAAGAAGCGCGCGAAAGCGGTGCGCAAGGCGGCCCGCAAGGCCGGCGTCTGAGGCGCGGGCGCGCTCGATTCGCGCGAGCCGCCATTCGTGAGGTAGTCTCTAACTCGGCCTTCACGCGAGTGCAGGCCATGCGCCCGTAGCTCAATGGATAGAGCATCTGACTACGGATCAGAAGGTTAGGGGTTCGAGTCCCTTCGGGCGCACACTGTGTTGAGACAGTAAAAAACCCCGATCAGTCCGCAGAAATGTGAACAGGTCGGGGTTTTGTCTTACCTGCAAGAAGCGCCGCGTGCGACGTTGCATGCCATCTGCGTGCAATCTGCGAATCGGAATCGGGTCACGACTCGGGCGCGCCGGAGCCCCGCCTTGAGGGATCGATCAAGTTCTGGCTCCCGCATTCACGTTGCTGGGCGCCCTCGGCGCGACAGGGCTCGCCAACAATCACACGCGGAAGCTCGCCCGGGCGCGCGAGGCGCGCGAAGACCGCGCGCCGAGTTGCGGCCAATGGTCATCGAATTCTTGCGCAGTGGTCGAGCCTGGACACCGTTCGCCGAGACCAGCTTGCCGCAGGCCGCGCGGCAGCGGCGGCGGAGTCGAGGAAAACAGCGGCGATCATCCGTGGTGCTCGTACCCAGGGCTACTCGCGGAGTGCGATGGTGTCGCCGCTCCTGCCGTCCGTCGCGTGCAGCCACCACGTCGTCGTCGCGGCGAGGTGGTTGTACGCGGTGAGCAGGTGCTCGTGCATCTCCTCGTAGCCGATGCCGTAGAACGACAGGCTGACGAGGTTGTGGGGCTCGAACTGCTCGTCGTCGAACGGGAGCAGCGTCAGCCCGCTGTCGTCGCGCAGCCCAACCTGCGCGAGCGCGGCAAGCACGGCGTCGACGCCGCCTGAGCCGCGAACGTCAAGGAAGTCGGTGTTCATCGGGTGCTCCATTCCTGGGTTGCCCAACGATATGACCTGCCCCCGTGGGGCAGCAATGTCGCTGGGCGCTCGTTGCGCACACCCACCGCTCGGGCCGTACGGTTTCGCACGCACGGGCACCGGCCCGCCGATAGGGGTTCGGGCCCGCGGATGCCGCCCGCGGATCCCGCCCGCGGAGACCTCGCGCTCGCGTCGACGCCCCCCTGCCGCCGGGCCGTGCGCGGTCATATGCTGACCGCATGATGAGCCAGGTCGGGGATGCGCCGGGCGCCGCCGCGTCGGAGCCGCTCGTCTCGGTGCGGGGGCTGCGCGTGCGCCGGGGCAGAGTCACGGTGTTCGACGGCCTCGACGTCGAGATCCCGCGCGGGCAGATCACCGGGCTGCTCGGCCCCTCCGGCTGCGGCAAGACCACGCTGATGCGCTCGATCGTCGGCGTGCAGAAGGTCGCCGGCGGCACGGTGCGCGTGCTGGGGCATCCCGCCGGGTCTGCCGCGCTGCGCCACCGGGTCGCCTACGACACCCAGAGCGCCTCGGTGTACGGCGACATCACGATCGAGCAGAACCTGCGCTACTTCGCGCGGCTGATCGGGGCGCCGCGCTCTGACGTCGACCGGGTGCTCGCGCAGGTCGGCCTCACCGAGCAGGCGCGGCAGCGGGCGGATTCGCTCAGCGGCGGGCAGGAGAACCGGGTCTCGCTCGCGGTCGCGATGCTCGGCAGCCCGGAGCTGCTCGTGCTCGACGAGCCGACGGTGGGGCTCGATCCGCTGCTGCGCTCCGAGCTGTGGCGCGTGTTTCGCGAGCTCGCCGAAGCCGGCGCCACCCTCATCGTCAGCAGCCACGTCATGGACGAGGCCGCCCGCTGCGACCGCGTGCTGCTGATGCGCGCCGGGCACATCGTCGCCGACACCACGCCCGCGGGGCTGCTGGCCGAGACGGGGGAGTCGGATCCGGATGCCGCGTTCCTGGCGCTCGTCGAGCGCGACGATCGCGCGCAGCGCGAGGCGCACGCCCGGCGGCGGAGGGAGCGGTCATGAACCTCGGGCGCACGTTCGCCACCGCGGGGCGCGTGCTGCGGCAGCTGAGCCACGACCGTCGCTCGGTGGCGCTCATGCTGATCGCGCCGAGCCTGCTGGTCGGCCTGTTCGCGTGGCTGTTCGTCGATCAGGAGCAGCTGTTCCAGAACTTCGGGGCGCCGATCCTCGCCCTGTTCCCGTTCGTCGTGATGTTTCTGATCACGAGCATCACGACCCTGCGCGAGCGCCGCTCGGGCACGCTCGAGCGCCTCATGACCACCCCGCTCGGCAAGGGCGACTTCATCGCCGGCTACGCGCTGGCATTCGGCGCCGCAGCCGTGCTGCAGGCGCTCATCACCGTCGGCTTCGCGGTGTGGGTGTGCGGCCTCACGGTCGACGGACCGCTGTGGCAGCTGGGGCTCGTCGCGGTCATCGACGCGCTGCTGGGCACCGCGCTCGGGCTGCTGGCCAGCGCGTTCGCCCGCACCGAGTTTCAGGCGGTGCAGTTCATGCCGGTGCTCGTCTTCCCCCAGATGATCCTCGGCGGCGTGTTCATGCCGCGCGACAAGATGCCCGATGTGCTGCAGGCGATCTCGGACTGGCTGCCGCTGAGCTACGCGATCGACGCCGTGAACGCCGTGACGGCCGGCGACGAGGGGTGGGATGTCTTCGGCCCGGTGCTCATCGTGCTCGCGTTCGTGCTCGGCGCGATCGTGCTGGGGGCGGTGACGCTGCGGCGGCGCACCGAGTAGCGGCGCGCAGGCGGCGCGGCCGGCCGCCGAAGTGCGGCTCGACCGCCGCGCACAGCGCTGCCGTGGGCTCAGCGCTGCCGCGGACTCTAGGCCGCCGCGGGCTCAGCGCTGCCGCGGGCTGGGCGAGGCAGCGGGCCCCTCGGACGCGGCCGGGGTCGTGGCATCCCCCTCGCGCAGCCGCGCCGTGAGCGCGAGCAGCTGCGCGAGCTCGTCGTCGCTGAGCACGGCCATGCGCGCCGCGACCGTGCTCGCGTGCGTGCTCGCGAGCTGGCGGAACGCGCCGGCGCCCGCTGCCGTGGCCGAGACCAGCGCGCCGCGCCCGTCCTGCGGGTCGACCTGCTTGGTGACGAGGCCGCGCGCGACCATGCGGTCGACCAGGCGCGAGACGCTCGGCTGGCTCACCAGCATGAGGGCGGTCACGTCGCGCAGACGGGCCGTCATGTTCGGCGCGCGGGTGACGGTGAGGAGCACGTCGTACTCGCTCTGACTCAGCACGGTGGCAACGAAATCGGAGCTGATCTCGGCAAAGATCTCGTGCTGCGCGCGAAAGAGGCTCTCCCAGGCGGCAACGGCGAGGGCTCGATCGGTCATGCTCTCAGGGTAGGCGATGTGCGCTCGCGCTGTGGGGTGCCCGCGGCTTCGTTGCGACCGGGGCCGGCGCGGCGCCGTTTCGCCGTGCCCCGTACCCTGGCGGGATGAGGTGGATGCGACGCGGGCGGCGAACGCCATGGGGTGCGGTGCTCGTGGTGCTCGGGCTGCTGGGCGGCGGGCTGCTCGGCGTGGGTGCCATCGGCGAGGGCCTCGGGCCGGCCGTCGCGGCGGAACCCGTGCTGGCCGAGCGTGCCGCTGCCGAGCCCGTCGCGACATCGCCCGCCGGGCGCGCCGCCGGGCTGCAGGACTTCACCTTCGACAGCCTGCACGTCGACTATGAGCTGGGCCGCACCGACGACGGCGTCTCGACCCTGCGCGTGACCGAGACGTTCACCGCCCGCTTTCCCGACGCCGACCAGAACCAGGGCATGCGCCGCACGATCCCGGCGCGCTATCTCGGCGTGCCGACGCATCCCTCGTTCGTGTCGGTGACCGACGCCTCGGGCGCCCCGCGTCCGGCGGAGGTCGAATCCGACGACGACGTGCTCGTGATCACCTCGCGCGGCGACGGATTCGTGCACGGGGTGCAGACCTACGTGTTCACCTACGAGCTCGAGCAGGTCACGCGGTTCTTCGACGACACGGGCGTCGACGAGTTCTACTGGAACGTCAACGGGCTCGACTGGGAGCAGCCCTTCGGCGAGGTGAGTGCCCGCCTCGTCGTGGCGTCCGAGCTCGCCCCGGCGCTGACCGGCGCGCTGGCCTGCTACCGCGGCGCGCAGGGCGCGACCGAGCTGTGCGCGATCGAGGCCGTGAGCGATGGGGCGGGCGGGGCATCCATCATCGATGCGCAGGCGCTCGGCCTCGGCCCGCACCAGACCATGACGATCGCGGTGGGGTTCGAGGCCGGCACGTTCACGCCGTTCGACGCGTCGGCGCTGGCTTCGCCGTGGGCGTGGATGCTGGGGCTCGGCGCCGCGCTCACTCTCGGCAGCCTCGTGCTGACGGTGTGGATGCGCCGCGCGCGCCTGCGCGATGCGCCGGGCAGGCCGGTGATCGTCGCCGAGTACGAGCCGCCGCGCGAGGTGGATGCGCTCGAGGCGGCCGTGCTGCTCGGGACGCCGACGCGCGGGATTTCCGCCGAGGTGCTCGAGCAGGCGATCGTGGGCTCGATCCGCATCGTCGAGGGCGCGCCGCGCAGGTGGCTCGGCCCCACCTTCGAGCTGCACCTGGTCGACCCCGCGCGCGCCGACGCCGACGGCCTCGCGCTGCTCGACGGGCTGTTCGGGCTCGAGCAGGGGGTCGGGGTGCCCGAGCGCACGGTGTTCGAGCTCGGCAAGAGCAGCTCGCGCGCGTCGAGCACGGCGGCGGCGATCCTGCGTGCGGCCGATTCGGTGCTGCTGCAGCGCGGGCTTCGTCGCCGGGTGCCGTTCGGCACGCGCACGTGGCCGATCCTCGTGGCGGTCGCGGCGGGTGCGACCTCGGTCACCGCGGGCGTGCTCGCGCTGGACGGCGGCACCGATGCGCTGCTGCCCGTGCTGGTGCTCGTGGGCGGGATGCTCGCGTTCGTCATCAGCGTGGTGCTCATGGCGCGCCGCCCGCTCACCGCACTCGGGGCGCAGGTGCGTGATCACCTCAAGGGGCTCAAGGTGTTCATCGAATGGGCGGAGGCCGATCGCATCCGCATGCTGCAATCGCCCCGCGGCGCCGAGCGCGCGCCGCTCGATCCCGCCGGCGGCGATCCCCGTGCCGTCGTTCGCCTCTATGAGCGGCTGCTGCCGTTCGCGGTGGTGTTCGGGCAGGAGAAGGAATGGGCGACGCAGCTCGCGTTCTACTACGGCGACGCGCAGCCCGGCTGGTACTTCGGCTCGGGCGCGTTCAACGCGGCGGCCTTCTCGTCGAGCATCTCGGCGCTGTCGGCGAGCACGACGTCGTCGGCCTCGACCTCGGGCGGCTCGTCGGGCGGCGGCTCGGCCGGCGGGGGCGGCGGAGGAGGCGGCGGGGGTGGCGTGTAGCCACCCCGGTGTGCGCTGCGCGGGCTGAGTCGGGGTGCATCGCAACGGGCAGACGCAAGGGCCGACCGGAGAGGCTTCCGATCGGCCCTTGCTTGCACCAAGAGTGTCCTGCAATCACATGTCCGGGAGTCGTCACAGCGAAGGACTTCCGACACGATGCACTCTATAACAGTCCGGTAACGAAGGGAAGGGGTTTTCGCGAGGGGATCGAGGGGCTTGCGGGAGCGCTGGTTCGCGCGTCGACCATCAGCTCGGCGTGCCGCCGATCTCGTCCCGAACCCATTCGTCGCCGCCGGGAAGGCGGTGCCACTGCTGACGCGGCTCGCTCCACTCATGGGTGACGTCGGTGAGCCAGAGCGTGGAATCCGGGGCCCAGCCCGCGATCACGGTGGCGTACTCGGTGTCGATGTCGATCCCGGCTCTTGCCAGTACATCGCGCTGTCGACGGATGCACGCAGTCCCGCGCGCGCCGCCACGTCGGTGATCAGGGCCGGATCCAGCCGCGCGGCGATCGCCGCGACATCTGTCTCGGTGAAGGACGGGTCATCGGCGGCTCCGTCGCCTTCGGCGAAGCGCATGAGGGTCCCAGGATTCGGATCGAGCTCGCGCCCAAGCCAGAACACCGCCGTCCAGAGGGCGCTGTCTGCCTGCATCGCGGCGCCGAGGCACAGGCGGCGTCCGCGCGGCCCCAGCAGGAGTTCGTCGGCCATCGTCATGATGCAGCCAGCCTGCCCCACATCGCGGGGGCGCGCGAGTAACCGGGCAGAACGCGGGCGCCGTCTCATACACTCGAACGCAGTTCCCTTCAGCGCCGAAGGGAGGCATTGGAGAGCCATGCGTCGCGTTCGCCGCCCCCTCGTCGCCGTCCTGGCGATGCTCGCCCTGGTCATCGTCCAGGCCGTCGCCGACCCGACGGGGCTGCTCGCGCTCGTGGGCTGGCCGGGCGGCGCGCTCCGTTTCGATCTCGGGCTCTGGCCCGTGGCATCCACGCTCGTGTTCACCCCGGTGCTGCTGCTGCTCGTGTGGTGGACGGCCGCGCGCACCGGGCGATTCTGGCTGATGGCATCCGGCATGACGATGGCGGTGCTGCTGGCCCAGGCGGTCGCCGTGCTCGCGATGACGGGCGACCTGGCCGTGGCCGGCCCGGCCGCCGCCTATGTGACCGCCAAGGCGGTGCCCGCAGGACTGATCGTCGCGGCCCTGGCGTACTGGCTCGGCGGCGCCCGCGATCGAACCGCGCCCTCGGCCACCGCCCCCGCCGCGCGCTGGGCGGTGTGGCAGGCCGCGATCTACGCCGCGCTGGCGCCGCTGCTCGCCGGCTGGTGGTGGACCGGCGCGCCGTACGCGCCCGGCATGCCCGTGGCCCGGCCCGCGGCCGGCGCGCTCTCGGTGCTCGTCGCGATCGTGCCGCTCTGGGGCGCCGTCGTGCTGATGCTTCGCGTCGTGCGACCTCGGGTGCCCGGGGTGCTCGGCGGGTGGATCGCCGCGATGCTCGCGGGCGGCCTGGTGGGCGTCGTGCAGGCGGTCGTCGGCGCGTTCGTCGACGGCGGGTTTCGCGGCGACATCTGGCCGCTCATGCTCGCGTACGTCACCGTCGCCGACGGCCTCGCCTCGGGCGCCTGCCTGGGCTGGATCCTCGGCCTGGTGCTGCTGGCGTTCGATCGCGTGCCGGTCCGCGCTCGCCGCGCGGCGCTGATCTCGGCGACGGCGGTCGTGGCGATCGGCGCGGTGGTGGTGCCGCTCGTGCTCGCCGGCACGTCCGGATCGGTGGCCGAGGCGCGTGCCGCGGCGCAGGCGGAGGCGGAGGCGGCCGGCGAGATCCCCGCCGGCTTCCTGCGCGCGCAGGGCGAGCGCATCGCCGATGGCCGCGGCAATCAGGTGCTGCTGCGCGGCGTCAACGTCAACCAGCTCGTCGACTTCTATCAGCACCGCCCCGACGTGCCGAAGGTGCGCCCGCTCGATGATGCCGACTTCGCCCAGATGGCGAGCTACGGCTTCAACGTCGTGCGGCTGGGCCTGTCGTGGTCGGCGCTCGAGCCGGTGCAGGGCGAACTCGACGCCGAGTACCTCGCTCGCATCCGCGAGGCCGTGGATGACGCCGCCGCGCACGGCATCTACACGGTGCTCGACCTGCACCAGGACGGCTGGTGGAACGGGCCCACCGCGGAGGGCACCGCGTGCCGCCCCGGCACCGACCCGATGTGGGGCTTCGACGGCGCACCCGAGTGGGCGACCATCACCGACGGCGCGCCGCGCTGCCAGTTCACGGGTCGAGACATCTCGCCCGCCGGCGACCGCGCGTTCCAGCACTTCTACTTCAACACCGACGGCGTCCGCGACGCCCTCGCCCGCACCTGGGGCGAGCTGGCCGGCGAGTTCGCCGACGAGCCCATGGTCGCCGGCTTCGACCTGTTCAACGAGCCCGGCTTCGGCGAGACCGCGCCGGCGACCACCTCGCACCTGCTCGGCGCGTTCTACGACGACGCCATCGCGCGCATCCGCGAGGCCGGCGCGCCGCAGATCGTCTTCATCGAGCCGTCCATCCTCTGGTCGGGTCTGGGCTTCGATGTCGGCCCGCAACCCGGCTTCACCGACGACGCCAACATCGCCTGGTCGCCCCACCTGTATGCCGAGTCGATCACGATGGACCGCGACCTCGGCATCCCCGCGATCGTGAGCATCGAGCGGCAGTTCCAGCTCGCCGAGCGCGCCGCCGCCGAGTACGGCGTGCCGCTGTGGTCGGGCGAGTACGGCTACTGGGGCGACGCAGACGACGTGCGGGCCCGGATGTCGCGCTACGCCGTGGCCGAGGACGAGCGGATGCTCGGCAGCGCCTACTGGGTGTGGAAGCAGGCGTGCGGCGACCCGCAGAACGGCATCCAAGACATCGGCGACGGCCTGATGATCCAGGACTGCACCGTCGGGGCGCCCGGCGACGACATCGACGGCGGCACGAAGGCCGACGTGCTCGCGATCCTCGCGCGCGCCTACCCGCAGCGCGCGCCGGGGGCGCTCGCCTCGCTGGCCGCCGACGGCCCGGCGGTGGCGTTCACCGGCGTCGCACCGGCGCGAAGCTGCGATCTGATCGTCTGGGTGCCCGGCCCGCGGCGCCCGACGCCGGAGGTGACCGCGATCACGCAGGTGCAGGCGCGGGCCGTCGACGGCGGCTGGATCGTCACGGGCTGCGCCGAGGGCGAGTACTCGTTCGTGAACGGCGCGCGCTGAGCGCGCGCCGTGGGCTCAGGCCGCCGCGGGCTTCTCGCGCGCGGCGAGGATCAGCGCAATGAGGCCGAGCCCGATCGTGCCGAAGACGAAGGCCAGCAGCGCGAGCCCGCCGAACACAGGGCTCGCGCCCTGCACGCCGGCGGGGCCCAGCGTGAGCGACGTGAGCTGCGGGGCCGCCCACGCCACGGCGTACAGGCCGAAGGCCCACAGGGGCAGCCAGCGCCACCGGCCCGGCGCGACGCCGGAGCGCACGATCTGCAACGTGCCGATCACGGCGGCCGCGGTCGGCACGACGATCGCGACGTAGCTCAGCAGGAGCCAGCCGTTCGCCTCGATCGGGATCACGTAGGTGAACAGCAGCATGAGCCCCGTGAGGGTCAGCGGCCACGCGCCGAGCACGATCAGCGCCGTCATGCCCAGCGGCTTTCGCTCGACGAGGCTCGCCGCATGCGTGAATCCGACGGCGAACAGCACGAGCGCCACGGCGTACAGGGCGTCATTCGTGATCGCCAGCCACCATGCCGCCGGGCCGAGGTCTACGGTGCTCTGCAGGATCCCGATCACGCCGCACGCGATCAGCGCGAGGCCTCCAACGGTCCAGGTTGCCTGTCGTGGGGTCATGCCGCCACGCTATCGCGCCGGCGGGATCGCCGCCCGCGTGCTTCGTCGACGGCCGTTGCCATCGTGCCCCCGCGCCCCGGCGGGCGCCGCGTCGCGGGGGAGGGCGCTGGCGGCGCGCACGGCCGAGCGGCTCGACCTCCTGCGCGAAGCGACGCGGGAGGCCGACGCATCCACCGCCCGCGCGACCGGGGCAGATCGCGGCCGCATCAGGTGATCGAGGAGTACGATTCCCGTGTCGGCGCGCTCATCGACAAGCTCGATCGGGTGGTCGCCGCGACGAACCGGCTGGAGCAGACGTGACCGAGCAGATCAGCGTGACCAGAGCCTTCGACGCACCGCGCGAGCTGGTGTGGCGGGTGGTGACGAGCCGCGAGCACTTCGCCGAGTGGTTCGGCACCGACGCCGTCGAGGTTCCGCTCGACACCCTCGTGTGGGAGCCGTCGGTCGGGGCCCGCTGGACGGCGCAGATGCGCCTGCCGGATGCCTCGATCAAGCACTGGCTCGGCGAGTTCGTCGCGATCGAGCCGCCCGAGCGCTTCGTGTTCAGCCTGACCGACAACCCCGACGAGCCGGATGTGCTCGCCCCGGTGGCGATCGAGCTTGCCGAGGTCGAGGGCGACGAGGGGCGGCCGCGCACGCGGCTGAGCCTCACCCAGCCCACGCCGGGCTGGCCCGAGGAGGGCCGCGCCGCGCTGGTGGGTGGCTACAACAGCTTCTTCGACACGATGGCTCGGATCATCGAGCGAGTGCGCTGACAAGGTGTCGAGTGCCCGTGCCGGGGCGTGCGCCGCACGCCGACGACAGCGGTTCTCGGCCGCGCGCGTCACGATCCGCGCCGCAGGCGCGATCGGGCGGCCGAACGGGAATACGCTGGCGGGTATGACCGACCTGACCTTCACGCACGAGCGCGAGCAGTCTCGCTACGCGCTGCGCCGCGGAGATGACCTGCTTGGCGTGCTCGATTACGCGGACGATGGTCAGACCGTCGCCATGACCCGGGCATTCACGACGCCGTCGTTCCGCGGCAACGGCTACGCCGCTGTGCTCGTCGAGCGCGCCGTCGCCGAGCTCGAGGCGGCGGGCGACCGGCGCATCCGCCCAGTCTGCTGGTACGTCGCCGAATGGTTCGACGCGCACCCGGAGCGCGCGGGCATCCTGCAGGAGCGCACCGCTTCCTGAGCGCAGCACGCGGGATCGCCCCGCAGAAAATGGAGGATCCGTGCTCTGGACGCTGATCGCGCGGTTCGTCAAGCCGGCCTGGCCCCTGATCGTGGGCATCATCGTCTTTCAGGCCGCGCAGTCGATCGCATCGCTGCTGCTGCCGACGCTGAACGCCGACATCATCGACAAGGGCGTCGTGACCGGTGACATCGGCTACATCTGGTCGACCGGCGGGATCATGCTCGCCATCTCGGCCGTGCAGGTGGTGTGCTCGATCGTCGCCGTCTACTTCGGCTCGAGGCTCGCCATGGGCATGGGTCGCGACCTGCGCGCCGCCCTGTTCAAGCGGGTCGTCGCCTTCTCGCAGAAGGAGGTCGGCGAGTTCGGCGCGCCGTCGCTGATCACCCGCAACACCAACGACGTGCAGCAGGTGCAGATGCTCGTGCAGGTCACGGGCACCCTCATGGTCTCGGCGCCGATGCTCGCCATCGGCGGCGTCATCATGGCGATTCGCCAGGATGTGGGGCTCTCGTGGCTGATGGCCGTGAGCGTGCCGATCCTGCTCGTGATCGTCGTGCTCGTGATCGTGCGCATGGTGCCAGCGTTCCAGCAGATGCAGGAGCGGATCGACCGGATCAACCAGATCATGCGCGAGCAGCTCACCGGCATCCGCGTGATCCGCGCCTTCGTGCGCGAGCGCGAGGAGCGCGCCCGCTTCGACGTCGCCAGCATGGGCGTCGCCGAGACCGGCGTCCGCGCCGGCAACCTGATGGCGTTCATGTTCCCGGCGATCATGCTCGTGATGAACGTCTCGAGCATCGCGGTGATCTGGTTCGGCGGCATCCAGGTGCAAGGCGGTCAGACCGAGATCGGCACCCTGTTCGCGTTCCTGCAGTACATCATGCAGGTGCTGATGGGCGTCATGATGGCGGCCTTCATGTTCATCATGATCCCGCGCGCCTCGGTCTGCGCCGACCGCATCGGCGCGGTGCTCGACACCGAGACCTCGGTGCTGGCCCCCGCCGAGCCGCTGCACGCCGGCGTGCGCGGCGGCGAGATCGTGTTCGATGACGTCACCTTCAGCTACCCGGGCGCCGAGCAGCCCGTGCTGCACAGCATCTCGTTCACCGTCGCCCCCGGCACCACCACCGCCATCATCGGATCGACCGGCTCGGGCAAGTCGACCCTCATCGGGCTGGTGCCGCGCCTGTTCGACGTGACCGAGGGCGCGGTGCGCGTCGACGGCGCCGATGTGCGCGAGCTCGACCCCGACGAGCTCTGGGCTCGCATCGGGCTCGTCCCGCAGCGGGCGTTCCTGTTCTCGGGGACCATCGCGTCGAACCTGCGCTACGGCAAGGACGACGCCACCGAGGAAGAGATGTGGCGCGCGCTCGAGATCGCGCAGGCGCGCGACTTCGTCGAGAAGATGCCCGGTGGGCTCCAGGCATCCATCGCCCAGGGCGGCACGAACGTGTCGGGCGGCCAGCGGCAGCGGCTGGCGATCGCGCGGGCGCTGATGAAGCACCCCGAGATCTACATCTTCGACGACTCGTTCTCGGCGCTCGATGTGGCGACGGATGCCGCGCTCCGGCGCGCGCTGTCGCACCACGTGCCGCACTCCACCCGCCTGATCGTCGCGCAGCGGGTCAGCACCATTCGCGAGGCCGACCAGATCGTGGTGCTCGACCACGGCGACGTCGTCGGGCTCGGCACGCACGACGAGCTGCTGGGCACGTGCGAGACGTACCGTGAGATCGTCGAGTCGCAGGAAAGCGTGGAGGCCTCCGCATGAGCGAACAGGAACAGCTCGGCGCCGAGCCCGAGGCCGAGCGCGAGATCCCGCGCCCCCAGCCCACCCGCGGCCCCGGCAGCCACGGCATGGGGCGCGGCCCGGTCGAGAAGGCGAAGAACTTCGGGCCCTCGGCCAAGCGCCTGCTGGGCACGCTGCGGCAGGACGCCTCCAAGATCGTCGTCGTCATCGTCTTCGGCGTGCTCAGCGTCGGACTGACGGTGCTCGGCCCCAAGCTGCTCGGCGAGGGCACGAACGTCGTGTTCGCCGGCTTCATCTCGCTGCAGTTCCCCGCCGGCACCTCAAAGCAGACCGTGATCGACAAGCTCGTCGCCGCCGGGCAGACGACGCAGGCCGACATGCTCCGCGCCATGGACTTCGTGCCCGGCGCGGGCATCGACTTCACGAAGCTCACCTGGATTCTGATCGCGGTGCTCGCCGTGTACTCGATCGGCAGCATCTTCTCGTACTTCCAGTCGCGCATCCTCAACTACGTCGTGCAGGGCGCCATGCACCGCCTCCGCGTGCAGGTCGAGACGAAGCTGCACACCCTGCCGCTGAGCTACTTCGACCGCGTCCAGCGCGGCGAGCTGCTCAGCCGCGTCACCAACGACGTCGACAACATCGGCCAGTCGCTGCAGCAGTCGCTCTCGCAGGTGATCTCGTCGCTGCTGACGGTGATCGGCGTGCTCCTGATGATGTTCCTGATCTCGCCGCTGCTGGCGGGCATCGCCCTCGTCACCATCCCGCTCACGCTCGTGATCACGGTGGTGGTGGCCAAGCGCTCGCAGCGCCTGTTCATCGCGCAGTGGAAGCAGACCGGCATCCTGAACGCCCGCGTCGAGGAGACCTTCTCGGGCCACGCCGTCGTCAAGGTGTTCGGGCACCAGCGCCGCGTCGAGGCCGCGTTCGACGCCGAGAACGAGCGCGTCTACACGGCGAGCTTCGGCGCGCAGTTCGTCTCGGGCATCATCATGCCGTCGATGACGTTCGTCGGAAACCTGGTCTACGTCGCCATCGCGGTGGTCGGCGGCATCCAGGTGGCCTCCGGGCAGATGTCGATCGGCAACGTGCAGGCCTTCATCCAGTACTCGCGCCAGTTCACGCAGCCGCTCAGCCAGCTCGGCTCCATGGCGAACCTGCTGCAGTCGGGCGTGGCGAGCGCCGAGCGCGTGTTCGAGCTGCTCGACCAGCCCGAGCAGACCCCGGATGCCTCGCCCGCCGAGACCGTCTCGCCGAAGGCGAGCCACCTCGAGTTTCACGACGTCTCGTTCGCGTACTCGCCCGAGAAGCCGCTCATCCAGGGGCTCAGCCTCGAGGCGCGGCCGGGCAGCACCGTCGCGATCGTCGGGCCGACCGGCGCGGGCAAGACGACGCTCGTCAACCTCATCATGCGCTTCTACGACATCGACTCGGGCTCGATCACGCTGGGTCGCAGCGAGGATGCCGAGACCGCGGTCGACACGCGCCGCATGACGCGCGACGACCTGCGCTCGCGCACGGGCATGGTGCTGCAAGACACGTGGCTCTTCTCGGGCACGATCCGCGAGAACATCATGTACGGGCGGCCCGACGCCACCGAGGAGGAGATGGTGGCCGCGGCATCCGCGGCCTACGTCGACCGCTTCGTGCACGCGCTGCCCGACGGCTACGAGACCATGCTCGACGACGAGGCCACCAACCTCAGCGTCGGCGAGCGGCAGCTCGTGACCATCGCCCGCGCGTTCCTCGCCGACCCGAGGCTGCTGATCCTCGACGAGGCGACGTCCTCGGTCGACACCCGCACCGAGCTGCTGATCCAGCGCGCCATGTCGCAGCTGCGCCGCAACCGCACGGCGTTCGTGATCGCGCACCGCCTGTCGACGATCCGCGACGCCGAGCTGATCCTCGTGATGGAGGACGGCGCGATCGTCGAGCAGGGCAGCCATGACGAGCTGATCGCCGCGCAGGGCGCGTACTGGCGGCTCTACAACGCGCAGTTCGCGGCGCCGATGGACAGCGACGAGGAGCAGGAGGCGGTGCAGGCGTAGCCGTGCATCATCCAAACGGTTGAAGCGGGGCTCGTCCGCCCGCGTGATCCGCGCGGCCGCCCCGCACGGTGGACTCGAGGCATGCCCAACACTCGTACCTCCGCCGGGTTCGCCGCACGCCTCACCTCGCGCCGTGGCGCCTGGACATCGATCCTGCTCGCGGTGCTCGCGATCGTCGGGGTCTTCGGTGTGCTGAGCGGCGCCAGCGCCCCCAGCGGCAATGACGCGGCGCCGCCGAGCTCCGAGTCGGCGGCCGTCACAGCGGCGCTCGCCGAGTTCGACGAGGGCACGAAGCAGACGCTGCTCCTGGTCGCCAGCCGCGATGACGGCGCGGCGCTCACCGAGGCCGACCTCGCGGGCGTCGGCGCGCTGGCCGCGCTGCTGGACGAGCAGACCGGTTACACCGCCTCGCGGCCCTTCGCGAGCGAGGACGGGCTGGCCGCGGTCATGCAGACCTCGATCATGCCGGGCGCCGACAACGGCGAGACCGCCGAGACCGTGGGCATCTTGCGCGACATCGTGGCGGAGCATCCCGTCGACGGCGTCACCGTGCTCGTCACCGGCGGCCCCGCCTTCGGCGCCGACATCGTCGGGGCGTTCGCGGGCGCCGATCTGACGCTCCTGCTGGTGACCATCGGCATCGTCGCGCTCCTGCTGATTCTCACCTACCGCTCGCCGATCCTGTGGATCGTGCCGCTCGTCGTGATCGCGATCGCCGACCGGATGGCGAGCCTGGTCACCTCCATCGTCGGCACCGCACTCGAGCTGCAGTTCGATTCGGGCATCGTCAGCGTGCTCGTGTTCGGCGCCGGCACGAACTACGCGCTGCTGCTGATCTCGCGCTATCGGGAGGAGCTGGGGCGCACCTCCGACCACCGGGCCGCGCTCGCGAGCGCCTGGCGGCACACCGCCCCCGCGATCCTCGCCTCGGGCCTCACGGTCGTGCTCTCGCTCGCGACGCTCGTGTTCGCCGTGATCCCCGGCACGCGCGGCCTCGGGGTCTCGTCCGCGCTCGGCCTGCTGATCGCCCTCGCGTTCGGGCTGCTGGTGCTGCCACCCGTGCTGGCAGTGTGCGGGCGCGGCATCTTCTGGCCGCTCGTGCCCAAGCCGGGGCAGCACCGGGTGCAGGGCCGGGCGTGGCGAGCGGTCGCGGCTCGCGTCGTCGCCCGACCGGTCGTGGCGCTCGTCGCCGCTGGTGCGCTGCTCGCGATCATGGCCACTGGCCTCATCGGCACCTCGGTGGGTCTCAGCCAGTCCGAGAAGTTCCGTGTCGCCTCCGAATCGGCGGCGGGCCTGGAGGTGCTCGGCGAGCACTTCCCCGCCGGTGAGGCGCAGCCGATGGTCGTCATCGCGAACACCGCCGCGGCCGACGAGGTGGTCGCCGCCGCCGGCGAGGTCGACGGCGTGCTGCGCGTCACCGCGGTCGGCGAGAGCCGCGACGGCGCACTCACCCGCATCGTCATCACCGGCGAGCCGGCGCCCAGCACCCCCGAGAGCCTTGCCCTCGTCGACAGGCTGCGCACGACGCTGCACGCCATCGACGGCGCCGACGCGCTCGTGGGCGGCGCCGTTGCGACCGACGTCGACGCTCGCGAGGGCAACCAGCGCGACCTGCTGGTGATCGCTCCGCTCGTGCTGCTGGTCAGCTTCGTCGTCCTGCTGGTCCTGCTGCGATCGCTGGTCGCGCCCATCGTGCTGATGCTCGTGAACCTCGCCAGCGCGGTCGCGGCGATCGGCGCCGGGGCGTGGCTGAGCCGCGTGCTGTTCGGGCAGGAGGCACTCGACCTGCAGGTGCCGCTGCTCGCCTTCCTCTTCCTCGTCGCGCTCGGTATCGACTACACGATCTTCCTGGTGCACCGCGCGCGCGCCGAGGCGGCAAGCCTTGGCACGAAGCAGGGCATGGTGGCGGCGGTCGCTGGCACGGGCGGCGTGATCACGAGCGCCGGCATCGTGCTCGCCGCGGTCTTCGCGGCCCTCGGGGTGCTGCCGCTGGTCACGCTCGGCCAGATCGGCCTGATCGTCGGGCTCGGCGTCGTCGTCGACACGTTCGTCGTGCGCACGATCGTCGTGCCGGCGCTGTTCAGCCTGCTGGGCCGGCGCATCTGGTGGCCGGGCCGGGTGCCCGGAGCGGTGCCGGCCGGCGCCGGCGATCCGCGCGCGGGGATGGGCCGGGGCGCGGACGCGGTCGAAGACGCGGATGCGCGCGATGCGGCCGCCGCGGGCCTCGGCGGGGCAGAATCGAAGCATGTCGAACCCCGCGCAGACGCGCTCGCCTAGCGACCGGCCCGCGTCGCTGCGCGGCGGCGTCGCGGTGATGCTGCGCTCGATGCAGGTCGGGCAGCTCGTCATCGCCGCGGTGCTCGTGTGCATCGGCGCGGTGCGCGCGATCGCCGACGGCACCCCGGTGGTGCTCGCGGTGGCGGCGTCGCTCGTCTTCGCCGGCTGGTACTTCGGCGGCATCGTGCTCACCACGCGCGCGCACGATCAGCGCATCAGCATCGGGTGGATGCTCGGGCTCGTGGTGATCTGGGCCGGAGCCGTGACCATCTCGGTCGAGTTCATCTGGCTCGCGTTCGCGCTCTGGCTCCTCGGCGGGCTCATCCTGCGGGTGCGCTGGGCGATCGTCTATTCGCTCGCCGTGTTCGCCGTGGTGGTGATCGCGCCGATCGCGCATCACGGCACGATCGCCTTCGCGAACGTGATCGGCCCGCTCGTGGGCGGCCTCTTCGCGTTCGGCGTCTCGCGCGGCTACCTCGAGATGGTGCGCGACTCGCAGGAGCGCCAGCGCCTCGTCGAGTCGCTGATGCACGCGCAGACCGAGATGGCTGAGCTGCAGCAGGAGCTCGCCCGCACGCAGCGGGAATCCGGGGCGATCGCCGAGCGCACCCGGCTCTCGCGCGACATCCACGACACGATCGCGCAGGGCTTCACCTCGATCGGCCTGCTCGCCCGCGGCGCGCTGCAGCAGGAGGGGACGCAGTCGGACGCGCGGCACGGCGGGGCCGCTGCCGCTCGGGTGCTCCAGCAGATCGACGCGCTCGCGCGCGACAGCCTCGTCGATGTGCGGCGCATCGTGGCGGCGCTCGCGCCCGCAGAGCTCGACGAGGGGGCGCTCGCCGGTGCCATCGCGCGCATGCTCGAGCGCATCGAGGCCGAGACCGGCATCGCGACCGAGCTGCGGGTGGATGCGCCGTTCCCGGCGCTGCCGACGGCGGTCGAGGTCGCCCTGCTGCGCACCGCACAGTCCGCACTTGCGAACGTGCGCCAGCACGCCGCCGCGACGCGCGTGGTCGTGAGCCTCGCCGACGCCGAGCACACGGTGCGGCTCGACATCGTCGACGACGGGCGCGGGTTCGATGTGCGCAGCTGGGATCGCGCCGGCCGCACGCTCGGCGCGAGCGGCTACGGCCTGCACTCGATGCGCGATCGGCTGCGCGAGCTCGGCGGCGGGCTCGAGGTCGAGAGCGCGCCGGGCGACGGCACCGCGCTCTCGGCGTTCGCGCCGTACGCGCAGATCACCCGACGCGACGCCGAGGAGGGCTGACGTGGCCATCACCGTGCTCCTGGTCGACGACCACCCGATCGTGCGCGGCGGGCTGCGCGCGCTGTTCGAGCAGCACGGCGACGTCGAGATCATCGGCGAGGCGGCATCCGGCGAGGAGGCCGTCACGCTCGCGGCGCACCTGCGCCCCGACGTCGTGCTGTGCGACCTGCGGCTCGGCGACGGCATGGACGGCGTGCAGACCACCGCGGCGCTGCGGGCGGAGCATCCCGCGCCCGCCGTGATCATCCTGACGACCTTCGATCGGGATGCCGAGATCATCGGCGCGATCGAGGCGGGGGCGGCCGGCTACCTGCTGAAGGACGTCTCGCCCGAGACGATCCTGCACTCGATCAAGGAGGCGGCGGCCGGGCGCATCGTGCTCGCACCCGAGATGGCGCAGCGCGTCGTGCAGGGCATGCGCCGGCCCCGGGTGCACCTGACCGAGCGCGAGCTCGACGTGCTTCGCCTCCTCGGCGAGGGAGCGTCCAATCGCGAGATCGCCCGCACGCTGTTCGTGTCGGAGGCGACGGTGAAGACCCACCTCGGCAACCTGTTCGCCAAGCTCGGTGTCGAGAGCCGCGCGAAGGCCGTCACGCACGCGCGCGAGCTCGGCCTGCTCTGACGCGGCGTCGAATCTGCGCCAGAGCGGCCCGGGGCGTTGCGGTGGCCCCGCGGCCTGGCCAGGATGAGGGTGCTTCAACCATTCGGCTGATCCGTGGTCGCCTGTGTTGCTGCAGACTGCAGATGACCTTGGGAGGATTGTATGAAGAAGCTGTTCTACGCGGCGTTCACCTACATGCTGGTGGGTGTCGTCTCGGGCCTGTTCTACCGCGAGTTCACGAAGCTCAATGACTTCGCGCTCGGCGAGTACACGCAGCTGGGCGTGGTGCACACGCACCTGCTCACCCTCGGCTTCATCATCCTGCTCGTCGTGCTCGCGCTCGAGAAGCTCTTCGGCCTCTCGCGCAGCCGCCTGTTCAACTGGTTCTTCTGGGTGTACAACGCAGGCATCATCCTCACCGCGGCCATGATGATCTGGCACGGCTCGCTCACCGTGCTCGGTCAGGAGGGCAACGGCATGATCTCGGGCATCGCGGGGCTCGGCCACATCCTGCTCACCGCGGGCATGGTGCTGCTGTTCCTCAGCCTGCGGCGCGGCCTGGTGCTCGACGGAGTGATCCACGACCCGGCGAGCGCATACGCGGCGAAGACCGACGCGGCGAGCGCGCGCGCGGGAGCGGGTGCCTGATGTCGTCGGCGAACCCGAACCCGAACCCGAACCAGGGCCCGGGCGCGGCGGCCCCGGCCGAGACCGAGGCACCGGCGCCCAGCAAGCGCGCCTGGCTCGGCCTCGCGGTGCTCTCGGCGGGCCTCGGCATGATCGTGCTCGACGGCACGATCGTCGGCGTCGCGCTGCCCGACATCATCCTCGACCTGAAGCTCAACATCACCGACGCGCAGTGGGTGAACAGCCTCTACGCCATGCTGCTCGCGGCGCTGCTGCTGTCGACGGGCCGCCTGTCGGACCGCTGGGGGCGCAAGCGGCTGTTCCTCGTCGGCATCGTGATCTTCGTCGGCGGCAGCCTGTACGCCGCGCTGTCGGCCGACGCCGGGCACCTGATCATGGCCCGCGCCGTGCAGGCCGTGGGCGCAGCGCTGATCATGCCCTCGACCCTCTCCTCGGTGAACGCGATGTTCCGCGGCAAGTACCGCGCGGCGGCATTCGGCGTCTGGGGCGCGGTCATCTCGGGCGCGGCCGCGGTCGGACCGCTCGCCGGCGGGGCGCTGACGCAGTGGGGCTCGTGGGAGTGGATCTTCCTCGTGAACATCCCGCTCGGCGCGATCGTCTTCGTCGCCGCGCTGTTCACCGTGGTCGAGAGCAAGGGCGGCAAGACCCGTCCGGGCGCCGACGTCGACGGCGCGCTGCTGAGCGGCATCGGCTTCGCCGCCCTGGTGTTCGCGGTGATCGAGGGCCCCGAGATCGGCTGGTGGAAGCCCACGGCCGAGCTGCACATCTTCGGCATGACGTGGCCGACCACCGCGCCCATCTCGCTCGTGCCGATCGCGATCGCGGTCGCGATCGTCGCCCTCACGCTCTTCGTGGTGTGGGAGCGCCACCGCGCGAAGGTGCGCCGCTCGGCGCTGCTCGATCTCGAGCTGTTCCGTCTGCCTACCTTCTCGTGGGGCAACACGACGGCGGCGATGGTCGCGGTGGGCGAGTTCGCGATCCTGTTCGTGCTGCCGCTGTACCTCATCAACGCCCTCGGGCTCGACGTCATGGGCGCGGGCCTCATCCTCGCCGCGATGGCGATCGGCGCGTTCGTGTCGGGTGCGATGGCCCGGCACCTGGCGGCCCGCTTCGGCTCGCCGGGGACCGTGCTGATCGGGCTCGCGCTCGAGCTGCTGGGCACCATCGCGCTGGCGTTCACCGTGACCGCGACCACCCCCGGCTGGCTGCTCGCGATCCCGCTCGTGGTCTACGGCCTCGGCCTCGGCCTCGCCTCGGCGCAGCTGACGGGCACCGTGCTGCGCGATGTGCCCGTCGAGGTCTCCGGGCAGGGATCCGCCACGCAGAGCACCGTTCGCCAGATCGGCTCGGCGCTCGGCACCGCCTTCGCCGGCACCGCGCTGTCGGTCGCCCTCGCCTTCACCCTGCCCGCCGCGCTCAGCAGCGCGGGGCTCACCGGCAAGGAGGCCGACTCGCTCGCCGAGATGACGCGCCAGAGCGCGGGCTCGACGATCACGCAGCTGCGCGAGCAGGGCGCCCACAGCGCGTTCGGCCCCGACACCGCGCGCGCGGTCGAGGCGCTCTCGCAGGGCTTCTCGGACGGCGCGCGCCTCGCGATGCTCGTCGCCTCGGCGTTCCTGCTCCTCGGATTCGTGGGCGCCATCCGCCTGCGCATCAGCAGCAACCGCGCCGTGCCGACGCTCCCCATGCCGGACGTGCTCGTCGAGGACGTGCAGCTGGACGGCGCGCTCCCCGCGGTCGACATCGCCGGCGTCCCGTCGGCCGGCGCCGCGGCGACGGCCGCGGGCGCGGAGGCTGCGGGCTCGCCAGTGGCCGATCCGCGTCCCGACGGCGGGGCCGGCACCCGGTCCGGGGGCTGATCGGGATGCGAACGCGAGCCTGAGGTGCGCACGCCGGCCGCCGTCGTCCGCGGGATTCGGCACCCCGAGGCCTTCCACGGCCGGGGTGTCACGCGCGGCTTCTTCGAGGGCTGGTACGTCAAGCTCGTCTCGGCCGACCGCGCGCAGCGCTGGGCGATCATCCCGGGCATCTTCCGCGGACAGCCGGGCCGCGCCGAGGCGGGCGGCGGCAGCCGCGACGAGGCGTTCGTGCAGGTGCTCGACGGACGACTCGGGCGCTCGTGGTTCTCGCCCTACGCCATCGACGAGTTCGAGGCATCCGATCGCGCCTTCGACGTGCGCGTCGGCCCGAACCGCTTCTCGGCAGCGGGGATGACGCTCGAACTGCCGCACCTGCGCGGCACGATCGAGTTCACGAGCCCGCTCGAGCCGTGGCCGGTCAGCTGGCGGGAGCCCGGGATCATGGGCTGGTATGGCTTCGTGCCGTTCATGGAGTGCTTCCACGGCATCGTCTCGTTCGGCCACGGGCTGCGGGGCAGCCTCGAGATCGACGGCATCGAGACCTCGTTCGACGGCGGCCGCGGCTACATCGAGACCGATTGGGGCGAGGCGTTCCCCTCGGGCTACGTGTGGATGGCGAGCAACCACATCGACGTCAGCGAGGGATCCGCCGAGGCGGCGGAGGATGCCTCGCTCATCGCCTCCGTCGCCATCATTCCGTGGATCGGCCGTTCCTTCCGCGGCTCCATCATCGGCTTCCGCCACAGCGGGCGCCTGTACCGGTGGACGACCTACAACCGCTCGCGTGAGACGCGGCTCACGATCGACGACCGGCACGTGCGCTGGAGCGTGGCGGGGCCCGACGGGGTGCTCGAGCTGGATGCCGAGCGCGTGCGGGGCGGCCTGCTGCACGCGCCGCTGCGCACCGCGATGCACCAGCGGGTCGAAGAGACGATCGACGCGCGCATCGCGTTTCGCCACCTGGACCACGACGGCAACACCCTGCTCGCGGGCACCGCGGACTGCGCCGGGCTCGAGGTGTTCGGCGATACCGCGCGGCTGCTCGCCATGCGCTGAGCGCGCTGCGTCGAGTCGCGCTGCGCCGAGCCGGCACCGCGCCGCCACGCCGCGACCAGGTGAGTGCGCCCGCATGCCGGGCCGGAAAGTTTCTCGCCCGGGCGCCGCCGCGGCCCGTGCCGTGACACGATAGAAGGATGCCTGACGCCAGCCTCCCCGCCATCGAGGACCTGACGATCGCGCGCCTCGTCGGCCCGCTCTCAAACAGCCGCGGGCGCGCGTACGCCGAGAACGGGCACGTCGAAGACATCGAATGGGATGCCGCGACGCAGACGCTGCGCGGTCGGGTGCGGGGCGAGGCGCCCGAGCCCTATGCCGTGACCGTCAAGCTGCTCGGCGCTGCCAGCGGCCGCGTCAGCGTGCGCACCGCGATGTGCACCTGCCCGGTCGGCATCAACTGCAAGCACGCGGCGGCCCTGCTCCACGCCAGCACCGCGCGCCGCCGCGCCGCCGAGCAGGCGAGCGCGAGCGCCGAGGCCGAGGTCGCCGCGGAGGTCACCGAGTCGGTGCAGGCCGCGGGGTGGCGCGGGCTCGTCGAAACCCTCGACCGTGTGGGGCTCCACGACGAGCAGCCGGCGAAGCCGCTCGCCCTGCAGTTCGAGCTGCGCCGCCGCTCGGTGCGCGCCTCGATGCGCATGAGCGGCCGACACGACGAGCCGGCGCGGGATGCGGCATCCGCCGACCGGCTCGCGGTGCGCCCGGTGACCGCGGGGGCCCGCGGGGGCTGGATCAAGGGCTCGCTCACCTGGCAGAACGTGGGCTATCAGGGCACCGCGGGAGGGTTCGACCCCGCGCAGGCGCGCTGGTTCGCGCAGCTGAACACCCTCAAGGGCGCGCCCCTCGGCGGCATCACCGAGTACGGCTCGGAGTGGATCACCCTCGACACGTTCGAATCGAATCTGCTGTGGGCGCTGCTGGCCGAGGCGGGCGAGCTGGGGATCGCGCTGGTGGGCACGAACGTGCCCGAGGTCGTGCTCGCCGGCACCGCCGAGCTCGGCTTCGACGCGGCGGCGAGCGAGGAGGCGCTCAGTCTGCGGCCGAGCGTGCTGATCGACGGCCGCACCTTCGACGCCGCCCGCGTGCGGCCGATCGGCTCGCACGGGGTGTACGCCTTCGACGTGCGCGAGCAGCGGCTGCTTCTGGCGCGGCTGAGCGCGCCGCTCGGCCGGGCGCAGCGCGCCCTGATCGAGCGGCCGGCGCCGGTGCGCATCGAGCGCGACGAGCTCGACGAGTTTCTCGGCGAGCATTACACCTCGCTCGCGCGCTCGATGCGGGTGGTCTCGACCGACGAGAGCTTCACCCCGCCCGAGGTGCCGAGCCCGACGCTCGTGCTCGGCGCCCGGTTCGACGCCGGGCAGGTGCTGCGCATGCGCTGGGAGTGGGACGTGGGGCTGCGCCGCCGCGTGCCGCTGGCCGGCGCGGAGTCGCTGCTGCGCGATCGCCCCGCAGATCGGGAGCCGGCCCTCGCCGCCGCCGCCGCGCTCGCCGCCGATCCGGCCGGGGCGCCGCTGCTCGAGCCCGCCGGCTCGCTGCGCGAGTCGGCGCGGCTGCAGGGGATCGCCGCCGCCGAGTTCACGGCGCGACTGCTGCCCGCGCTCGAGGCGATCGAGGGCGTCGCCGTCGAGATCACGGGCGAGAAGCCGGACTATCGCGAGGTGCTCGAGGCGCCCGTGCTGGCGGTCTCGGCGATGGAGTCGGAGTCGAACGACTGGTTCGACCTCGGCGTGACCGTCTCGGTCGAGGGCCGGGTCATCCCGTTCGGTCCGCTGTTCACCGCGCTGTCGCGCGGCGCCGACAAGCTGCTGCTGGTCGACCACAGCTATCTCTCGCTGCGACAGCCCGTGTTCGAGCCGCTGCGCGAGCTGATCGAGGAGGCGGGCGGCCTCGAGGAGTGGGAGACCGGGCTGCGGATCAGCCGGTATCAGACCGCCCTCTGGTCGGAGTTCGAGGATCTCGCCGACGAGAGCGAGGCCGCCGTGAGCTGGCGCGCGACCGTCGATGGCCTGCGCGACATCGGCAGCGTGCCCCCGCCGCCCGTGCCGGCGAGCTTCGCGGGCGAGCTGCGCCCCTACCAGCGGGAGGGCTTCAACTGGCTGGCGTTCCTCCACGCGCATCAGCTCGGCGGGATCCTCGCCGACGACATGGGGCTCGGCAAGACCGCGCAGACGCTCGCCCTCATCGCGCACGCGCACGAGGCCTCCGCGAGCGCGGGTCCGTTCCTCGTCGTCGCGCCGACCTCGGTGGTGTCGAACTGGAAGCGCGAGGCCGCCCGCTTCACCCCGGGACTGCGGGTCGCCGAGGTCACCACGACGGGGCGCAAGCAGCGCCAGAGCCTCGCCGATGTCGCGGCCGGCGCCGACATCGTGCTCACCAGCTACGCGATCCTGCGGCTGGATGCCGAGGCCTTCGCCGACGTCGACTGGGCTGGGCTGGTGCTCGACGAGGCGCAGTTCGCCAAGAATCCGGCATCCAAGGTGCACGAGGCGGCACGCGGCATCCGCGCGCCCTTCCGCCTCGCCGTCACCGGCACCCCGATCGAGAACAACCTGACCGAGCTGTGGGCGCTGCTGCGGATCGTCGCGCCCGGGCTGTTCGCCTCCTCGCGCGAGTTCGGCGAGAAGTATCGGCGCCCCATCGAGGTCAACCACGACGCCGAGCGCCTGGCCCGCCTGCGCCGTCGCGTCCGGCCGTTCATGCTGCGCCGCACCAAGGAGGCCGTCGCGCCCGAGCTGCCGCCCAAGCAGGAGCAGGTGCTCGAGATCACCCTCGACCCGCGTCACCGGCGCATCTACGACACGCACCTGCAGCGCGAGCGACAGAAGATCCTCGGCCTGGTCGACGACCTCGACCGCAACCGCTTCATCGTGTTCCGCTCGCTCACGCTGCTGCGCATGCTGAGCCTCGACGCCGCGCTGATCGATCCGGAAGGATACGCGCAGGTGCCCTCGGCGAAGCTCGACGCGCTCCTCGAGCAGCTCGATGACGTCGTGCAGGAGGGGCATCAGGCGCTCGTGTTCAGCCAGTTCACCTCGTTCCTGCAGCGGGCCGCCGAGCGACTGGATGCGGCGGGCATCCCCTACTCGTATCTCGACGGCGCCACCCGCCATCGCCAGCGGGTGATCGACGGGTTCCGCAGCGGCGACGGCCGGGTGTTCCTGATCAGCCTCAAGGCCGGCGGGTTCGGGCTGAACCTGACCGAGGCCGACTACGTGTTCCTGCTCGACCCGTGGTGGAACCCGGCCAGCGAGGCGCAGGCCGTGGACCGCGCGCATCGCATCGGACAGACCAAGCAGGTCATGGTCTATCGCATGGTGGCGGCCAACACCATCGAGGAGAAGGTGATGGCGCTCAAGGAGCGCAAGGCCGCGCTCGTGTCGGCCGTGATCGACGACGACTCGTTCTTCAGCGAGGCGCTCTCGGCCGACGACATCCGCGAGCTGCTCGCGGGCTGACACGCACGAGCGCGGGGCGCAGGCAGCTGCCGCTGCGCCGCGCCCCGCGCTTGTGCGGTGCCGGCTACGCCAGCATCATGAAGAGCTTCTCGAGCTCCTCGGGGCTGGTCTTGCGCTCGCCGCCTTCCGCGCTCTCGAGCTCGGTGAGGCACTCCTGCATCGCGGTAGAGATGATCGCGAAGCCGGCCCGGTCGAGCGCGCTCGAGACCGCCGCCAGCTGGGTGACCACCTGGCGACACGAGGCGTCGGCTTCCACCGCGGCGATGACGGCGTTCAGCTGCCCCTGCGCGCGGCGGAGGCGGTTGATGACCTTGCGCTGCGCGTCAGCCTGGACCGGCGCCTGCGCGCCGCTTGGTGTCGTCACGATTCACACACTTTCCTTGAGGGCCTCGCTCACCAGGAGCTCGGCCGCGCGGTCGCCGAGGGCGGCGCGCAGCGTCAGGATGCCGCCGGAGAGCGTCGTCGCATCGAAGCCGTGCTGCGCCAGCACGCGGTACGCGATGTACGAGCGCATCCCGGACGCGCACATGACGCTCGTCGGGCGGCCGGCCGCGGCATCCCGGACCTCGTCGAGGCGCTCGCGCAGCTCGGTGTGGGGGATGTTCAGGGCGCCCGGCAGGTGCCCGCTCGCGAACTCGGCGCGGCTGCGGGTGTCGAGCACGAGGGTGCTCGCGAGCACGTCGTCGACGTCTTGCGCGTACCAGAGCTTGATCGTGCCGGTGCGCACGTTCTCGCCCTCCATGCCCGCGAGGTTGATCGGGTCTTTCGCCATGCCGTACGGCGGCGAGTACGCGAGGTCGAGGTCGATCAGCTCGTCGATCGCCATGCCCGCGCGCAGGGCGGTGGCCAGCACGTCGATGCGCTTGTCGATGCCCTCGGGGCCGACCGCCTGTGCGCCGAGGAGCGCGCCGTCGCCCTCGCGGAAGTGCACGATGAGGTGCATCTGCGCGGCGCCGGGGAAGTAGCCGGCGTGCTGGTTGGGGTGCAGGTGCAGCGTGTGGTGGGCGATGCCCGCCGACAGCAGCGTGGCCTTGTTGACGCCGGTCGAGGCGGCCGTCAGCTCGCCGACGCGCACGATCGCGGTGCCGAGGGGGCGCGGGATCGGGCGCGCGTGCGCGGGCGTGAAGATGTCGTCGGCGATGAGGCGGCCCGCGCGGTTGGCGGGGCCGGCGAGGGCGAACGGGCGGCGGATGCCGGTGACCGCGCACGTCGAGACGACGGCGTCGCCGGCGGCCCACACCTGGGGCGCCGAGGTCCGGCCGTGGTCGTCGACAACGATCGCACCGCGCTCGAGGGCGATGCCCGCGGCGCCGAACACCTCGGTGTCGGGTCGCACGCCCACCGAGAGGACGATCAGGTCGGCGTCGATGCGCGTGCCGTCCGAGAGCACGACGACGTCGTGGCCCGCGCCCGGCTCGATCGCCGAGGCGGCGACCCCATCGTGCACGGCGATGCCGAGGCCGGTCAGCTCGTCGGTGATCAGCTGGGCGAGCTCCGGCTCGAACGGGGGCAGCACGTGCGGGCTGAGCTCGACGACCGAGGTCTCGAGTCCCTGCAGGCGCAGGGCCTCGGCCGCCTCGATGCCGATGAACCCGCCGCCGAGCACGACGGCGCGGCGCGCACCCTCGGTGACGAGGCCGCGCAGGGCGATCGCGTCTTCGACCGTGCGCAGCGTGTGCACGCGCGGTGAGTCGATGCCGGGCAGGGGCGGGCGAACGGCGAGCGCGCCGGGCGAGAGGATGAGGGCGTCGTAGTGCAGCTGCTCGGTGCCGGCATCCGTCGCCACCGTCAGGGTGCGCGACTCGGTGTCGAGCGCGGTGACATCGTGGCGGACGCGCACGTCGAGGTTGAGCGCGGCCTTGAGCGAGGCCGGCGTCTGCACGAGCAGGCTCTGCTGGTTCTCGATCTCGCCGCCGACGAAGTAGGGCAGGCCGCAGTTGGCGAACGAGACGTGGTTGCCGCGGTCGAGGACGATGATCTCGGCGTTCTCGTCGAGGCGACGGGCGCGGGCGGCCGCGCTCATGCCGCCGGCGACGCCGCCGACGATGACGAGCCTCATCGGGCGTCGCCCTCGGCCGCTGCCTCGGCGGCGCGCTCCTGCGCGTCGGCCGCGGCCTCCTGCTCGGCGATCGAGGCGCGGACCTCGTCCATGTCGAGGCCCTTCACGCCGTCGACGACTGCCGCCAGCTGGGTCGCGTTCAGCGCGCCCGGCTGCGAGAAGATGAGGATGCCCTCGCGGAACGCCATGAGCGTGGGGATGGAGGTGATCTGGAACCCGGCGGCCAGCTCGCGCTGCGCCTCGGTGTCGATCTTGCCGAACACGATGTCGGGGTGCGCCTCGGACGCCGACTCGAACACCGGGCCGAACTGGCGGCACGGGCCGCACCACTCGGCCCAGAAATCAAGCAGGACGACGTCGTTGCCGGTGATGGTCTCGTTGAGTGTTTCGAGGGTGATCTCTCGCGTAGTCATGCCTCAAGCATACCCCAGGGGGTATGTGCGGATCAAGGAAATGCCTGATGTTCGCTGTGAGCGGTGCGCCGCGGAGGGCACCCGGGTGTGGCCGACGCGGCTCGAGGCTAGCGTTGAGGCATGGCCCCGCACCCCTTCGCTTCGCTCGACGACTACATTGCCCAGCCTCGCGTGGAGGGCGTGGCGCTCTCGCCCGACGGCTCGCGCGCGGTGCTGACGATCGCCACGCTCAAGCGCGACGGCACCGGCTACGAGCGCGCGCTGTGGGCGGTGCCCGCCGCCGGCGGCGGCGTGCCCGTGCGGCTGACGCGCTCGGCCAAGGGCGAGTCGAACGCGGCGTTCACGCCCGCGGGCGACGTGCTGTTCATCTCGGCGCGGCCCGACGCGGAGGCCGCCGGCGATGGCAGCGAGGCGCAGCTCTGGCTGCTGCCGGCCGCCGGCGGCGAGGCGCGCGCGGTGACCGGCCTCGCCGGCGGCGTCGAGGGCATCGCGGCGATCGCTCGGGATTCGGGGATGCTCGTGCTCGGCGCCGAGCTGCTCCCGGGCGCCGACACGCTCGAGGCAGAGGCGGCGCTGCGCGCGAGCCGTGACAAGAAGAAGATCTCGGCGATCCTGCACGAGCGCTACCCCGTCCGGTACTGGGACCACGACCTCGGTCCCGCCGAGCCCCACCTGCTCGCGCTCGACCTGGGCGGACTCGTCGACGAGCTGCCGGAGCGCGGCGACGCGGCGGCGGATGCCTCGGAGCGTGCGGGCGCCGCCGACGCCGCGCCCGCCGAGGCCGGAGAGAAGGAGCAGCCCTACCCGGCGCACCTGCCGCGCCCCCGCGACCTCACCCCGCGCCCGGGCCGCTCGGCCGATGCGGCGGGCGCCGCGCTCTCGCCCGATGGCGGCACCTTGATCGCGGCCATGCGGGTGCCCCAGGCGCGCGACGGGCGCTTCCGGCTCATGTCGATCGACGTCGCCACCGGCGCGCACACGACGATCCTCGACGACCCGGCCGCGGATCTCGAGTCGCCGGTGCTCAGCCACGACGGCTCCACGCTGGCATACCTGCGCATCGAGACGGGCTCCCCGGCCGCGCCGGCTGACGTGGAGGTGTGGGTGAGCGCGCTCGACGGCAGCGACGCGCGGCGCATCGCCGGCGAATGGGATCGCTGGGCCGCGAGCCTCGCGTTCGACGCCGACGATGCGGCGCTCATCGCGACCGCCGACTCGCGCGGCCGCGCGCCGATCTTCCGGCTGCCCCTCGACGGCTCGGCGGCCCAGCAGCTCACCGACGACGACTTCGCCTACTCCTCCGTCTCGGTCGACCGGGCCACAGGCGCGATCGTGGCCCTGCGCTCGTCGTGGGTGGCCCCGCCGCACGCCGTGCGCCTCGAGCGCGGCCCGGACGGCGCCGTGTCGGTCGCCCCGCTCGCGAGCCCGGTCGCGCTCCCGGCGGTGCCCGGCACGATCGCCGACGTCGAGACCGTCGCCGAGGACGGCGCCGCGGTGCGCGGCTGGCTGATGCTCCCCGAGGGCGCATCCGAGTCGGCGCCCGCGCCCCTGCTGCTGTGGATCCACGGGGGCCCGCTCAACAGCTGGAACGCGTGGAGCTGGCGCTGGTCGCCGGCGCTCGCGGTGGCCCGCGGCTACGCCGTGCTGCTGCCCGACCCGGCGCTCTCCACCGGCTACGGCCTCGAGTTCATCGCCCGCGGCTGGAACAGCTGGGGAGGCAAGCCCTACACCGACCTGCTGGCCATCACCGACGCCGTCGTCGCGCGCGCCGACATCGATGAGACGAAGACCGCCGCGATGGGCGGCTCATTCGGCGGCTACATGGCGAACTGGGTCGCCGGCAACACCGACCGCTTCCGGGCCATCGTCACGCACGCCAGCCTGTGGGCGCTCGATCAGTTCGCGGGCACCACCGACAACTCGGCGTACTGGCAGCGCATCTTCACGCCCGAGGCGATGACGGCGAACTCGCCGCACCAGCACGTGGCGCGCATCAGCACGCCGATGCTCGTGGTCCACGGCGACCGCGACTACCGCGTGCCGATCGGCGAGAGCCTGCGGCTGTGGTCGGAGCTGGCCGAGCACCACGCGGCGGCCGACGGCACGAGCATCCACCGCTTCCTGTACTTCCCTGACGAGAACCACTGGGTGCTCAAGCCCCAGCACGCGGTGATCTGGTACCAGACCGTGTTCGCGTTCCTCGACGAGCACTTGCGCGGGGCGCCGTGGCAGCGCCCCGAGCTGCTCGGGTAGCGCCGGGGCGCGGGCCTACAAGACCGCGCCGTCGTCGCCGGGCGGCCGATTCCAGCGGCTGCGGTTGCCCTCGTAGGCGATGAGCCAGCCCAGCGAGACCGCCAGGGCGACGGTCATCATCACCCAGAACTGGCTGATCAGGATGCCGATGATCACGCCCAGGACGAGGATGGCGGCGATGCCGAGCCACAGCTTCCAGCGGGCGCGAACGTAGCTCTGCTGCGGGGGGCGGTGTGCGTGCATGCGCTCAGCCTACGACGCGGGGCGGTCGTCTTGCGCGGCGGCCTCGCCCGCGGCGAGCACGGAGGGCTCGTCGTCGGTGTCGACGCCGTGCTGGGCGAGCTGCGTTCGCGCTCCCTTGCGGCGCTGCGCGCGCACCATCGCGAAGACCGCGACCCAGGCGATCGTCAGCGCGATGCCCCAGGTGAGGCCGATCATGAGGTTGCCGCTGCTCGTGCCGAAGAACACCCCGACGAACGCCGCGACGGCGATGCCTGCCGACCAGACCCAGATCAGGATCGAGGAGGCCCAGCGAATGCCGCGATCATCACTCATGCCTCGAGCATAGGCAGGGCGGGGCGGGCCGTGCGGCGGACGCGCCGCCCGGCCCGCCGTGCGGCGCGGGGGTCGCTCGCTCGGGCTGCGCGCGCTCAGCGGCCGCGGTGATCCTCGGGGTGCAGCCGGGGGCCGCGGCGGGGCTCGTGCACGCCGCTGAGGCCGATGAGGCGGATCACGCGCTGGCGCTGACCCACCCACGGCTCGAGCAGCTCGCGCATGCCGTCGTCGTCGACGCGCGAGCCGGTGAGCGCGTAGCCGACCTGGCTGGCGAGGTGAAAATCGGCGAAGCTCACGGCGTCGGCGTCGCCGAGGGCGCGGATGCGGGTCTCGGCCGAGGTCCAGACGCCGACGCCGCGCACGCTGGTGAGCACGCGGTCGCGAGCCGGCCCGTCGGCCGCCGTCGGCCTGCACGATGGTGCGCGACTGCGGGGGCTCGACGCCGGCGCGGTGCCACGCCCAGGAGGGGATCGCGCCCCACTCGGCGACGCTCGGCGGCGCGAACAGGGCGCGCGGCGCGGGCCCGGGCGCGCGCGTGCCGAAGCGGGTCATGAGCACCCGCCAGGCGCCGAAGGCCTGCAGGCCGGTCACCTTCTGCTCGATGATCGAGGCGGCGAGGGCGTCGAAGACGAGATCGGTGCGGGTGAGGCGAAGCCCGGGATTGCGGCGGTGGGTCGCGGCGATGAGGGGATGGTGGTGCGCCTCGAACGGCGTCGGGTCATCAAGCGACCCGAGCAGGGCCGGCAGCTGGGCGATCGCCCACTCGGCGCCGGGACCCCACGCCGAAGCGTTGATCGAGCCGTCGCCGCTCGGGGCGGTCGCGAGCGTCGCGATGCCGTGCGGCGTGCGGCTCGCGCGCCAGAACACCCCGCGATCGTGGAGGTGCGCCGGGTCGCCTCGCCCCCGCCGGATCATGCCGACCGTGGTCCAGAAATCCAGCGGGTGCCGCGGCCGGTACACCGTGTCGACCCGCGCCGAGCGGGCCGGCGCATCCGCAGTCGGCGCTGCCGGAGGGCCGCCTGCGGCCGCCGTGCGTGCGTCGGCCACGGCCGCCGCGCGCGGCTCGGTGCTGCTCATGGAACCACGCTAGCGGGCACGCCTGACAATGCGCCCGCGAGACGATGCGCGCGCGAGACGACGCACCCGCCTGATGAGGCGCCCGTGAGCGGCGCCGATCGCGGGCCGGCAAACGCAGCGCGCGCGGCGCGCCAGGCTGCTGCCGGCGCACCGCGCGCTGCGCGACGGTGTCGGTGCTAGAAGCGGTCGGGCGAGGGGGTGCCGTGACCGAAGCGGATGGAGACGTCGGCGTGGCGGTCGAAGCGGTAGCCGACGCCGCGGACCGTGCGCACGATGTCCTCGTAGTTGCCGAGCTTGGCGCGCAGCCGCCGGACGTGCACGTCGATCGTGCGCTCGTTCGGGATGTCGTCGCCGGTCGCGCCGTTCCAGAGCGACGCGACGAGCTCGGCGCGCTCGATGGTGCGACCCTCGCGCAGCACCAGGTACTGCAGCAGCTCGAACTCCTTGAAGGTCAGCGAGGCCGAGTCGCCGTCGAGCAGCAGGCGCTTGCGCGAGATGTCGACGATGACACCCTCGGGGGCGCGGTCCTCGGGCTCAGGCTCGGCCTTCGTGCGGGCGATGGCGGTGGGCTCGTGCAGCGCGAGGCGAACCACGTCGACGTTGCGGCCGCCGGCGCCGATCGGGGCGAGGGCGACGGTCGCGTAGGTCTCGGCCTGCGGGGCCAGATCGGCGAGGGTGCGACGCAGGGCGTCGACCAGGAGTCCGAGGTTGACGCCGTCTGCCTGCGCGCGCTGCTCGTCGAGGCCGACGTAGAGTGCGAATCCGCGCGGCGCGGTGCCGGCGGGCAACGCGCGCGCCGGGGCGCTCTGCGCGGGGGCCGGCTGCACGGGCGCGGCCGGCGCCGCCTGCGTGATCGGGGTGGGTGCGACACGGGTGCGCGTCGGGGCGGGCGCGGCGGGCGAGCCCTGCACCGAGCGGATCGGCGTGACGGGGGCGACGCGGCGCTGCGTCGTGCTGGTCCGGCGGGTGTCTGCAATAAGGGTGTTCGACATTGAGTGGTCCTTGAAGGATGATGACGAACCCGAGGGTGCTGCGACCCAAGTTTCGGGTTCTGCGTGTTGCGGGTGTCCGCGAGATGAGTCTCGAATGGGTATCGAGCGGACGGGAAAGGTCACGCGGGTGCGGTGGCCTGGGGGGTGCTCTGTGAGGTATTCAACGGGTCGCCGGGTTGGGCGATCCGGGGACTCACGGCCGCGGGATCAGCGGCACATTCGGCAACACATGACAACGTGGCTGGCCATCATCGAGCCAGCAGTCCCGTTCGCCTCCATGGCGGACAAGGGGTGCACGTTGTCAGTCATGGGGCGATTATGACTCATTACGACACCGGGTGTCAATTCGAGGCGAATCCGCGAAATCCCTCGCCTCGACACGGGCGTCGTCGGCGTCGAAAACCGCCGACGGGGCGGCGTGCGGCGCCGAAACGGGCGGCTCGCGCGCCCGGCCTCGAGCATGGCCTTGCGGGCGCTCGATCGTGAAAAGCCCAGATAAACCGGCAGATTTTGCGCACCGCCGCTGCGGCCGTCGGCGCACGGCGCACCACGCGCCGTGCGTGGCGCGCCAGCCTCGTACACCGAAAGTGCCGGCGCGCGCGCATGCCTGCGCGCTGTGTGTCGGAATCGGCGATTCTGACCCGCTGGGGGCCGATTTCTCGATCGTCGTCGCGTGGCACGCCCAACGTGCGGTAATGGGGCGGCGCGCGTCGGATTCTGCCGCCCCAGGATGCGCCGTGCCGGGGGCCCGGCTCGCTCGGCGCGGCCGGCACGCTCGGACGGTGCTCGGGTGAGGCCCGGGTGATGTTCGGCCGATCAGGTGCGGTTTTCGTGGCCGCGCCATGACCCGCCCTGCTAGAGATAACGCCAACGCCGGCGGGGGGTCGGTGGGAGGCCGACGGCGACGTCGGGCGAGGGGGCGGTGCTGTGCGCGGCGACGGTCTGACGGTGGATGGCGGCGGGGCCCGGAGGCGGCACCGGCTTCGACGCGTGTTCGAGGGGGATCGACCGGCCCGGGCCGGCCGTCGGGGGCGGGTGTCGGCGGCGCTCGCGGCCGCGGTGCTGGCGATCGGGGTGCTGGTCGCGCCGCAGCCCGCGCTCGCCGCGTCTGGCCTCGGCCCGGGGTACGGCGTCGGGAACGCGGCATCCCCGCATCTCGGCAGCTTTCGTCTCGAGAGCGGTGCGCTCGTGTGGTGTGCTCGAGCCGGCGATCCGTCACCCGTGGGCGTGCTCACCGGGCCCGGCGTCGAGCGCACGAACACCACCGGCTCGGCGCCGCCCGGGGTGAGCGTGGCCGACGCGACGGCGCGCGCGAACTACATCCTGAACACCTGGGGCACGCCGGGCGTGAACAGCGTCGACGCCGCGGCCGTGAACCTCGCGGTCTGGCACTTCCTCGACTACGCGAACGCGACCGCGCTGACCGGTGGCGTCGGGATCCGCAACTACTACAGCACGCGCGCCGGCGGCGACACGGCCGCCGTGCGCGCCGCGTTCGACGCGATGCTCGCGGCCGCGGCCCCGGTGCGCGCGGCATGGCCGGGCACGGTCGCGGCGCCGGATGGGGCATCCATGCGGCTGACCGCCGACCCCGGCAACAGCTACCTCGGCACGCTCGTCGTGAGCGGGGTGTCGTCGCCGGGCACGGTCACGCTGAGCGACGGCGTGTTCACGGTGGGCGCGGGCGCGCCGTCGCTCTCGGGCGTCGGCACCGGCACGTATCCGCTGCGCGGCATACCGCCCGGCGACACCGGCGCGTCGTATTCGATCACGGCGCAGGGCTCGTTCAGCCTGCTCGCCGGATGGCGCGACACGGTCACCTGGTACGACACCCCAGGGCGCCAGGTCACGGTGAGCGGGGGTTCCCAGGCGGTGCAGAACTACACGCTCACCGCGACCGATGCCGCGCCGCGCCAGACCGGCTTCGCGCCGACCCTCGGCACCAGGGTCGTCTCGCCATACGTCGCGGCGGGCGGCGACTTCGCCGACGTCGTCACCTTCTCGACGGCCATCAACGAGTGGCCGCGCCTGGGCGACGGCAGCTACGCGCTCGTCACCGCTCGCGGGGTGCTCTACGGGCCGTTGGATGCCGCCCCCGTCGAGTCGACGGGCGTCCCGGCGGGCACGCCCGTCGCCGGCACGGCGAGCATCACGACGAGCGCGGTCGACGGGCCGACGGTCGGGTACACGGCCACGGCCGACGTCACGGCGGCCGCGGCATCCGCCTTCTACACCTGGGTGTGGCGGATCGACGGCGCCGAGCAGCCGGCCGCCACGCAGCGCTTCCTCGACGACGACTACGTATTCCAGGATCGATATGGGCGCCTCGCGGAGACCCACCTCGTGCCCTCGGTGACGACCGCCGCGCAGGCGATCGGCTCGCCGGAAGGGACCATGATCGACACCGCCGTCGTCGACGGCCTGCTCCCCGCGGCGGGAGCCGAGCTCTCGTTCGCGGTGTACCGGACCGATCCGATCCGGCAGTGCACCGCCGACACGCTCGTGTGGACGAACGCCGATGCGCCGCAGCGCGTCATCGCCCCGGGCCGATACGACTCGCCACCCGTCGTGATCCCCGGGTTCGGCAGCTACTCGTGGATCGAGACCCTGCGCGACCTCGACGGGGTGCTCGTGCACGAGGGCGCGTGCCTGCTGCCGCACGAGACGACTCGCGTCGACCCGCCCATCATCGAATCGGCGGCGGTGCCCGTCGCCGAGTTCGGGGGATACGCCACCGATGTCGCGATCGTCAACGGCCCGCTGCCGGCGGCCGGCGAGACCTTCGTCACGTTCGAGCTGTTCGAGGCGGCGCCGGGCGTCGACCCGATCGACGCATGCACACCCGAGGCCCGCGTCGGCAGCACGATCGGCGACCCGGTGCCGGTCCGCGAGCTGGGCCGATATGCTTCCCCGGGCATCCGCGTCGAGCGGGCGGGCACGTACTACTGGATCGAGACGCTGTGGTGGCTCCCGGACGCCTGGACCGACCCGCCGATCGCGCTCGCGCAGGGCCGGTGCGGTCAGCGCAGCGAGACGACGATCGTCGCACTGCCGACCATCAGCTCGCGCGCCCAGGCGACGGCGCTCGCGGGCGCCGAGTTCCACGACACCGTGACGGTCGCCGGGCTCGCCGCCGGCACGCCAGCCGAGCTGCAGTGGTCGCTGTACCGGCACAGCTCGGGCGCCGCCCCGGTGTGCGACGTCACCACGCGAGTGTTCGCCTCGGCGCCGGTCGCGATCGCGGGCTCCGGCCGGTTCGCCTCGCCGCCGACGTCGCAGTCGGCCGCGGGCCGATACTTCTGGGTCGCCACCCTGCGGCACACCCCGGATGTCGGCGACCCCGTGGTGCTCGCGCGCGGCGGCTGCGAACAGCAGATCGAGAGCACGCTCGTCACGGCGCTCGCCTCCACCGGCGCAGGCTCGGGTGGCGGCACGGGGCCGGCGGCGGTGCTCACCGGGGCGGCGGCGACGTTCGCTGGGGCCTCGCTCGTGCTCTTCGCCGCGGCGAATCGGCGCAGAAGGGCGACGGGCGCCCCCGGGCGCGCGGCAGAATAGAGGCATGACGGCGGGTGCGCGCGACGACGAGAACGGGGCGGATGCCGCGGGCCGCGGCATCCCGGAGCTCGTCGCGGATGCGGTGGCGCGCCTGCGTGCGGCTGACGCCCGCGACGAGGGGCTCGGTCGCGAGCTGGCTCCGCGGCGCGTTCTCGGCCTGCGCGGCCGACCGCGGATCGCGAGGTCGGGGCGCGTGTGGCGTCTCGGGGTGCTGCTGCTCGGGGCCGATGGCTCGCTGTATGCCACCGGCGGCACGCTTCGTGCGCGGGCCGAGGTGCGCCGCGGATACACGGCCGAGTCGGCGCGGCTGCGCGCCGAGCAGGGTGCTGCCGCCCGGCGCGGCGGCTTCGCCGAGGGCGACAGCGTGAACATCGGCTGGCGCGCACTCGACGCGAGCCGCCCGGACGGCGGGATCCTTCGGGTGCACGACGGCACGCCGCAGGTGCGGTGGAACCCGCGCGACCCGAACGCGTGGAGCGACCTCGCGCCATACCTGCGCGAGCGGATCGAGCTGCTGCTGGCCGATCAGGGAGCCTAGGCGCGGCTCGTCGCGCGGGCCGTCGCGCGGGCCGTCGCGCGGCCGTCACGCGAGCCGCCGCGCCGGGTCGCGCGCCCGGGTCAGTGCGCGAGAAACTCGAGGAGCGCCTCGTTCACCTCGTCGGCGTGCGTCCAGAGCAGGCCGTGTGGGGCGCCCTCGATCTCGATGAATCGGGCGTGCGGGAGCAGCTTCGCCAGGCGCCGAGCCGTGTGGTCGATCGGCACGATGTTGTCGGCCGTGCCGTGCACGATCAGCGTCGGCACGGTGTAGGCCTTCACGTCTTCGCGGAAGTCGGTGAGCCAGGTGCGCTGGGCCTCCACCGTGGCGATGGGCGACGACGCGTATGCGATCGCCTTGCTCGCGGCAAGCGCCTCCTCGCTGATGCGTGCGCCGAGGTTCTCGTCGAGGTTGTAGAAGCCGGTGAAGAACGAGGTGAAGAACGCGTAGCGGTCTGCCCGGGCCGCGGCGATGAGCGGGTCGAACACGGCCTGCGGGACGCCGTCGGGGTTGTCGTCCGTGCGCAGCAGGAACGGCGGCAGGCCGCCGATCGACGCGACCCGCGCGATGCGATCGGTGCCGTAGGTGCTGAGGTAGCGGGCGATCTCGCCGGAGCCCATCGAGAAGCCCACGAGCACCGCGCTGCGCAGGTCGAGCTCCTCGAGCACGGTCGAGAGATCGGCGGCGTACGTGTCGTAGTCGTGCCCGTTCGAAGGGCCGTCGGATCGGCCGAAGCCGCGGCGGTCGTAGGTCACGACGCGGTACCCGGCCTCGAGCAGCGCGGCGGTCTGCTTCTCCCATGACGAGCCATCGAGCGGGTAGCCGTGGATGAGCACGACGGGCTGTCCGGTGCCGCGGTCTTCAACGTGGAGTCGGATGTCGGCGCCGTTCTCGCGCCCGACAGTGATGGAGGCCATGAGCGTCCTTTCGTCATGCCGAGGGATTGTCCTCAGCGTAGACCGCGGCATCCCGGAATCGAAGCCGGATCCGGACCCGAGCCCCGCGTCGCGCGGGTGGGCCCGCGCCGCGCGGAGGCGGCACGGATGCGGGCCTTGCGCACGGCGCGGGGCGTTGGCACGATGGCGGCACCGGGCAGGCGGGCTCGGAGCCTCGAGGTGATGCGATGTCGGAGCGGCACGACGCCGGGCGCGCCCCGGCGACGGCGTGGATCTGGGTGGGTGTGCTCGCGCTGACCTCGAGCTTTCAGTTCGGCCGGGGCGCGCCGATCGACGGCTCGGTGTTCGCCGCGTTCGCGGTGCTGCTGGTCGCCGAGAACCTGGGCATGCTGCCCGACGTGCGGCCCGTGCGTGCGCCGAGCCGCCCGGTGCTCGCGGTGCTCGCGCTCGGCTGCGCGATCGTGCTGATCATGACCCCGTTCGCCGGACCCGCGACCCGCGTCGTCCTCGCCCTCATCGGCCTCGCCTCGGTGGCGTGGTTCTGGCCGCAGGCGCACGCGCCGCGCCGGGCCGGCGAGCGCGCTGTCCGGGCGAGCCAGGCGGCGGAGGAACGTGCGGTCCGACGCCGCACCGCGACGCTGTGGGCGATCCTCGCGGTGCTCGTGTGCCTGTGGGAGCTCGCGGCGTTCTTCCTCGGGCACGGCGGCCCCGCGGCGGAGCTCGCGCACCCCACCATCTCGTCGCTGGTCGAGCCGTTCGTCGCATCGGAGTGGGGTCGGCCCGTGTTCGTGGTCGCGTGGGTGCTCGGCGGGTTGGCGCTGCTGGGCATGGCGCGCCGGGCGGGAGCGCGGCGCTGATGCACGCCTTCACCGTGACCGGCTACCTCGTGCTCGTGATCGCGATCCTGGTGCTCGCCGCGGCGCCGCACGTGCGTCCGGGAGTCGTCGTCTCGTTCGGGAGCATGCTCGAGCAGATCATGAGCGAGCGGCCCGTCCGGGTGACGATCATGGTGTTCTGGTGGTGGCTCGGGTGGCACTTTCTCACCGGCGCGTGAGCGCCCCGCGCGGCGGCGCTACTGCGCGAACTCGAGGTCGCGGTCTTTCGGCAGCGCCGCCGCGCACAGCATGGCCGCGATGCTCACGCCGATGAGCAGGAAGATGCCGATCGCGAAGTTGAAGATGGGCGGGACCTGCAGCCCGGCCGGGGCCATGATGATGGTCGCGGCGAGCGTGGTGCCCACGGCCCCGCCGATGTTGCGGATGTTGGTGTTCATGCCGGTCGAGGCGCCCACCTTGTCGGCGGGCACCGAGCGGGTGACCACGTTCGCGAGCTGCGCGTAGGTCAGGCCGATGCCGATGCCGATCAGCACGATTGTGGAGGAGAACTGCACGACGTTGTTGTGGAAGATCAGCAGCCCGCTGAAGCCGACGGTGCAGAACAGCGAGCCGATGATGATCGACATGCGGCTGCCGATGGTGCGCTCGAGCCAGCCGGCGAACAGGCCGCCGACCCCGAAGGCGGCGGTCTGGGGCAGCATCGCCAGGCTGATCCCGCCGACGGTCAGGCCGAAGCCGTAGCCCTGCGCGGGCGAGGTCTGCAGAAACTGCGGGAACAGGATCTGCGTCGTGAACATCATGATGCCGAAGAAGAACGCCAGCAGGTTCGACCAGACGACCGGCCGCGAGCGCATCACCCGGATGTCGATGACGGGCACGTCGACCTTCTGCTCCCACCACACCCAGAGCACGAACGCGACGAGCGCGCCGACGATCATGAGGACGATGGGCAGGCTGAGCCAACCGAATGCTCCGCCCTGCGAGACGATGATCAGCAGCAGGCTCAGCCAGATGGCGAGCAGGAGCGCGCCGAGCGCGTCGAGGCGCTGCCTGGTGCGCTCGTCGGTGGATGCCGGGATGCCCAGGAAGACGACGAGCGACGAGAGCGCGCCGATCACGCTGGCGGTCCAGAACGCGAGGTGGAAGTCGCCGATGTGCACGACCAGGCCGACCATGACCAGGCCGGTGCCGCCGCCCAGGGCGGCCATCGACGACACGATGCCGAGTGCGAAGGGCACGCGCTCCTCGGGCAGCATGCGCTTGAGGATCACGTAGCACAGGGGGATGATCGCGCCGCCGCAGCCCTGGATGAAGCGGGCAGCGAGCAGGGTCTCGAAGCTCCACGACAGGGCCTGCAGCACCATGCCACCCGTCATCACGAGCATCGCGATGCGCAGCACCAGCACATGCCCGTAGATGTCGCCGAGGCGTCCGACGATCGGCGCCGTGATGCACGCGCTGAGCAGGTAGCCGGTCATCAGCCACGTCACGGTCGTCGTCGAGATGTCGAAGGTCTCTTGGAGCGACGGCAGCAGCGGCGCCATGAACGACTGGAGCACCGAGAACGCCACGGTCGCGACGATCGCCGCCAGCAGCACAACGGTGCCGCGGGAGGGTCGGAGCGAAGGTGACATCGCCCCTATTGTCTCGCATCTGCGGCGCGGCGCGAATTCGGGGTGAGACAGTGCCCCGCGCGGATGCCGCCGGTCAGCGCGAGCTCGTCGCCCTGCGCCCTCGCACCACGCCCACGAACGACTCGATATCCGCGCTCTCGCGGTCGGCCCGCCACGCGATGCCCACCGTCGAGCCCGGCCCGCCGTGCAGCGGCATCGATACCACGTCCTTGCGCCGGTGCAGGCGCGCGAGCGACTGCGGCACGACCACGATGCCGACCCCCGCGGCGACCGTCGCGATGGCCTCCTCCGTGCTGGCGATCGTGTCGAACGCCGGGGCGACCGTGCCCTCGATGCGCAGCGCTCCCAGCACGTTGTCGGCCGGCACGATCAGGACCTGCCCGGCGAGGTCGTCGAGGCGTGCCGCTTCGAGCAGGCTGAGCTCGCTCTCGGCCCCGACGACGACGAACGGCACCTCCTCGTAGAGCGGGATCACCTGGATGCCGTCGGCGCCGTCGGGGCCGGCGCCTTCGAGCGGGAGCCGGACCAGGGCGAGATCGACCTCGGCGTCGAGCGCGCGGCGCTGGTCGTCCGCCGTGAGCGGGTGGAGCACGAGGCGACGCTGCGGGTTGCGCTCGCTCCAGGTGCTGACCCAGCGGCCTGGCGTCGCCCCGGCGATGTAGCCCAGGTGCAGGGTGGAGAGCGGCTCGGCGGCGGGTGCGTCGGGGCCGATGCTCGCCGGCGTGTCGGCCGGCGTCGTGGCTCGCGGACGTGGCGCCGCGGGCGGCGCGGCGGCGGATGCGCGGGCGGCCGCCGCCGCAGCGGCCCGCTCGGCCTTCAGCGCCATCGCACGGGCAGCTGCCGGGCGCGGCGGGCGCGGGGCGCGGCCCACCGAGAACGGCGCCTTCGCCGTGCCGCCGGCGTTGCGGGGTGCGGCGGCGGGCGCGTCGGCGCCGTCGGCCTGCGGGTCGACCCCGTCCGCGCGCGGGGGCGCGGGGAGCGCCTTCTTCGTGCCCTTGCCGGGTCGCTTGCCGAAGCTCGCGGACGGACCCCGGCGGGGATCGCGGCGCTTCGCCTTGCCCTTGCCTTTGGCTCTGCCCTTGCCCTGCGTCATGTGCCGCCCCTGGTTCTGCCGTCGCGTTCCTGTTCAGACCGGCCGGTCATCAGGCGGTTCCAAGCCTACGGCCCTGCGGCTGTGCGCGCGCCGACGGGGCGCGCACAGCGCCGGCGCACGAGAGCGCGCCGTCGCCGACCAGGGGGGCTGCGGGCGACGGCGCGGCTGCGCGGCTGGACGCTATGCGGCCAGCCGCAGTCCTCGGCGGTCGGTCGCGACGGTCTCGCCGTCGAGAATGGTCTCGTCGTCGCCGATGAGGGCGCCGCCCGCGACGCGCGCGCCGGCGCCGACGCGCGTGCGAACCCCGATGTGCGCACCGGGGCCGATCGCCGCGCCCGTGCCGATCTCAGCCAGCGCGGCGATGACCGCGTCGGGCCCGATGACGGCGTCGGCGTGCACCCACGCCCCCTTCGCGACGTGGGCTCCGGCGGCGACCTTCACGCCGGGCTCGACGTACGCGCCGGCCTCGACGACCGCGTTGGCGTGCACCTTCGCCCCGTTCGCCACGAGCCCGCGGCCGTTCGCGTGCTTGCGGTACCGCAGCGTCTCGCCTCGATCGTTCTCGATGTCGACGTAGTTCTTGCCCACAATCTCCTCCTGCGAGGCACGAGATCTTCCGTGCCAACAGTGAACAACCGCATCCGACGCCGGTTCATTCCCTGACGCGCATCCACCCGCGCCGCTCGGCGGCGCGGGGCTCCGACGGCGCGGCCGCGGCCGCACATGCGGTTGCTCAGCGTCGGCGCAGCGTGAGCCCGCGAGGCGACTCGGCAAAGCCGGCCGCGCGCAGCGCGTGGCCGATCGCGGTGCCGAGCACGAACTCGCCGCTCACCGTCTCGATCGTGAGGGTCTCGAGGCGGTGCCGGATCGCGGTCTGCGCGAGGTCGGCCGTGGCGGCGCGCAGCGTCTCCTCGTCGTCGGTGAATGCGAGCGCAGAGCGCCCGCCGCGCTCGAGATAGAGGGTGAGCGCGCCGTCAACGAGCACGACCAGCCCGCCGGCCTTGCGCCCCGGCCGGTGCTTGCTGCTCGGCAGCGCGGGCCAGGCGAGCGCCGCGCCGTAGGGGTTGGCCGGATCGGTCGCGGCGAGCGTGATCGCCCGCAGTAGCGCGGGGTCGGGCACCGCGGCGAAGGTGCGGAGGCGATCGACGGTGGCCGAGCTCGCGAACTGCGCGGCGCCGAGCTTCTCGATCACGTAGCCGCGCCGGCAGTGTCCGGCCTCCTCGAACTTCGCGAGCACCCGGTAGGCCTGGGCGAAGCCGCCCGGGAGGCCCTCGTTCTGGACCGAGCCGCGCGTGACGACCCCGTAGCGATCCAGCAGCAGGGATGCCGCGGCGGCGGCGCGCGCGGTCGCATCGCCCTCCGGCGCGGGCAGCAGCGACCATCGCCCGCCCAGCGTGGGCGGGCGCGGCGGCGATGCCGGCCGGTGCGCGCCGAGGCCGGCGCCGCGCAGCATCGAGCCGCCGAGCATCCGGCTGCGCGGCGTGCGGCGGGCGACGCGGTGGGCCTGACGCCCGCCCCCCAGCAGCGCCCGCACCGGCGCGAACGTGTCGTTGGTGACGCGTCCCTGCCAGGCGAGCGACCAGAGCGCCTCGATCACCGACTGCTCGTTCGCGGCCCCCGTCATCGCCTGCAGCTGGCTCGCGAAGTACGCCCCGCCATGATGTCCGGGGCGCTGCTCGAGGCGGCCCGGAGCTCCCGCGTCTCCCGATTCCGGATCGTCGGCGGCGTCGCCCCAGCCGAGCGCGAACAGCAGCTGGGCCTCGAGCGAGCCCTCGGCCACCTCGCCCTCGGGGGCGGCGAGGGTCAGGCCCGCGGTATCCGCGAGGTGGAACGCGACCCAGCCGTCGCGCCCCGGCAGGGTGCCTGCCCCCGACCAGAGCACCTCGCCGGTGGCGGTGAGCTCGTCGAGCAGCGCCGGGGCGTAGTCGGCGACCCTGGCGGGCAGGATGAGCGACTCCCATGCGGACGCGGGGATCGGCACGCCGGCGAGCTGCTCGATGACGGTCGCGACGCCGTCGATGCCCTCGAGGGGGCGGTCGAGGTGCTGCCACGACGGCAGGAAGCGGGCGAACGCCTCGGGCGGCACGGGCTCGACGGTGCCGCGCAGCGCGGCGAGCGAGCGCATGCGCAGCCGGCGCATGACCTCGGCGTCGCACCACTCCTGCTCGTCGGCATCGGCCCCGCCGGAGCCCGCGGTGCCCTGCGGCAGGAAGAAGCCGCTGGTGAGGCGCCCCGACGACTCGAGCCGCTGCAGCGTGTGCCTGGCCACGGCGATGCCGATGCCGAAGCGCTCGGCGACGGCAGCTGCCAGGAACGGGCCGTGGGTGCGGGCATGGCGCGCGACGAGGTCGCCGAGCGGGTCGGCCACCGGCTCGAGGAACGCGTTCGGGATGCCGACGGGCAGCGCGACCCCGAGCGCGTCGCGCAGGCGGGCGGCGTCTTCGATGGCGGCGACGCGCGGCGTGCCCGCGATGGTGACGGCGATGGCGCGCCGCCCGGCGACCAGCTGATCGAGGTGGGTGGATGCCTCCGCCACGGTCGCCGAGTCGGGGTCGGTCGCGGCGCCGTCGTCGGCGCGTGTGTCGGTCCCGGCGCCGTCGGCCGGCCGCAGGCGCGCAGCCAGCTCGCCGGCGTCGAGCGGGCCGAGCAGGCGCAGCAGGTCTGCGGCGCCCTCGACCCCGCGAACCCGGCGATCCGGCGCGAGCCGCTGCGCCTCGCGCTCGAACTGCTCGATGACGGCGGGGTCGAGCAGCTCGCGCATCTCGACGCGGCCGAGCAGCTCGCCCAGCAGCGCCGGGTCGACCGAGAGCGCCGCGGCCCGGCGCTCGGCCAGCGGCGAGTCGCCCTCGTACATGAAGGCGCCGACGTAGCCGAACAGCAGGTCGCGGGCATACGGCGAGGGCTCCGCGGTGGTCGTCTCGACGAGCCGGATGCGGCGCTGCGCGATCGCGCGCGTGATCCGCAGCAGCGCGGGCAGGTCGTAGACGTCCTGCAGCACCTCGCGCAGCGTCTCGAGGATGATGGGAAACGTCGGGTGCTCGCGGGCCACCTGCAGCAGCTGCGCCGAGCGCTGCCGCTGCTGCCACAGCGGGGTGCGCTTGTGCGGGTTCATCCGCGGCATCAGCAGCGCGCGCGCCGCGCACTCCCGAAAGCGCGACGCGAACAGGGCGGAGCCGCCCACCTCGTCGCCGACGATCGTCTCGAGCTCATCGGCGTCGAACACGAACAGCTCGGCGCCGGGCGGATCGACGTCGGTGTAGGGCACGCGCGCGATGATGCCGTCGTCGCTGGCGACCGCCGAGCCGTCGACGCCGAGCCGCTCACGGATGCGCGCGTTCACCGCGAGGGCCCACGGGGCGTGCACGCTCATGCCGTAGGGCGAGTGCAGGATGATGCGCCAGTCGCCCACCTCGTCGCGGCTGCGCTCGACAGTGAGGGTGCGATCGCTCGGCAGGCTGCCGGTGGCCTCGCGCTGCTCGCGCAGGTAGGCGAGCAGATTCTGCGCGGCGCGCTCATCGAGCCCGGCCTCGCGCAGGCGGGCCTCGGCCTTCTCCTGTGGCGCCGCCGCGATCAGGCGCGAGAACGCGCCCAGCGCCTCGCCGAGCTCGGCGGGGCGACCGAGCCCGTCGCCGTGCCAGAAGGGCAGCTTGCCCGGCTGCCCGTACGCGGGCAGCACGTTGACCCGGTCGTGGGTGATCTCGACGATGCGCCAGCTCGTCGTGCCGAGCGTGAAGACGTCGCCGACCCGCGACTCGTACACCATCTCCTCGTCGAGCTCGCCGACGCGGGCGCCGCTGGTCTCGCCCGCGACGAAGACGCCGAACAGGCCGCGGTCGGGGATCGTTCCGCCGCTGGTCACGGCGATGCGCTGCGCGCCCGGCCGACCCGTGATCGTGCCCGCGTCGCGGTCCCACACCACGCGCGGGCGCAGCTCGGCGAACTCGTCGGACGGGTACCGGCCCGCGAGCAGGTCGAGCGTGGCCTCGTATGCCGAGCGCGGCAGCGTGCGAAACGGCGCCGAGCGGCGCACGGTGACGAACCAGTCCTCCACGTCGAGGGGCTCCAGTGCGCAGGCGGCGACGGTCTGCTGGGCGAGGATGTCGAGCGGATTGCGGGGCACCGCGATCTGCTCGATCTGCCCGGCGAGCATCCGCTCGGTCGTCACGGCCGTGTGCAGCAGGTCGGAGCGGTGCGTGGGGAAGAGCACGGCGCGCGAGACCTCGCCCACCTGGTGCCCGGCGCGGCCGACCCGCTGCAGGCCGCTCGCCGCCGACGGCGGCGACTCGACCTGGATCACCAGATCGACGGCGCCCATGTCGATGCCCAGCTCGAGGCTGGAGGTGGCGACCACGCAGCGCAGCGCGCCGGACTTGAGCTCGTCTTCGACCGCCGCGCGCTGCTCCTTCGACACCGAGCCGTGGTGTGCGCGGGCGAGCACCGGCGCGGCGCCCGCGCTCTGCCCCGCCTGGGCCATCATCGCGGCGGGGATCGCCGCGTCGGGCATCGCGACGCCCTCCCGCCCGGCGTGGATCTCGTTCAGCCGGCCCGTCAGGCGCTCGGCGAGGCGGCGTGAGTTGGCGAACACGATCGTGGAGCGGTGCTGCATGATCCGATCGACCATCGCCTCCTCGATGTGCGGCCAGAGCGAGTTGGTGGCTCGCGGCGACGGGTCGTCGTCGGCGCTGAACCCGCCGCCCGCCCCGGCCGATGCGCCGCCCCCCGCGCCGCTCGCGCGAAGCCAATCGGGCTCGTCGAGCACCTCGCCGATCGTGGGCGGATCGGCATCCGTGGCGCCCCCGGCGCCCTCCGCCCGGGCCCGCGCGGGATCGCCGTCGGCGCCCGGCTGCGGGGGCATCGGCGGCGACTGCATGTCGTCGACCGGCACGATCACCCGCAGGTCGTAGGCCTTGCTCGCCCGGGGCGCGACGATGTCGACCGGGGCGGCGCCGCCGAGGAAGCGGGCGACCTCGTCGATGGGCCGCACGGTCGCCGAGAGGCCGATGCGCTGCGCGGGGGCATCGAGCAGCGCGTCGAGGCGCTCGAGGCTCACCGCGAGGTGCGCGCCGCGCTTGGTCGCCGCGACCGCGTGGATCTCGTCGATGATCACCGTGCGCACCCCGCGCAGGGTCTTCGCCGCCTGGCTGGTGAGCATCAGGTACAGCGACTCCGGCGTCGTGATCAGGATGTCAGGGGGATCGGTGACGAGGCGGCGCCGGTCGCTCGCCGAGGTGTCGCCCGAGCGCACGCCCACTCGCACCTCCGGCGACGGGAGCCCGAGCCGCCGGGCGGCAAGACCGATGCCGACCAGCGGGGAGCGCAGGTTGCGCTCGACGTCGACGCCGAGCGCCTTCAGCGGCGAGATGTAGAGCACGCGCGTCGCGGGCGGCGTGCCCGGCGCGGGCTGTCTCCTGCGGCGCCCGGGTGCAGGCTCGGCGGGTGTCGGCTCGCGCATCGCCTTCTCGGCGATCAGCGAGTCGATCGCCCACAGGAACGCCGAGAGCGTCTTGCCCGAGCCGGTCGGGGCCACCACGAGGGCATTCCGGCCCGCCGAGATCGCGTCCCACGCGCCGGCCTGCACGCGGGTGGGCGCGACGAACGCCGCGCGGAACCACTCCCGCGTCGCGGGAGCGAATCGCTCGAGCACGTCGCTCATGCACCCATCCTTGCGCACGCCGCCGACACCGGGACCGGACCATCGGCATCGGCCGGCGCGCCGCCCCGACTAGCTCGCCGCGTACCGCAGGGCCAGGAAGTTGTTCAGGTCGAGCAGCACCTCGTGCGAGATGGCGTGGTCGAGCCCCGGATAGATCCGCCCGCTCAGCTCGGAGTGGTCGGGGAGCCAGCTCGCGGTGTGCTCGATCGCGCGCGCCGGGATCACCTCGTCGAGCGCCCCGCGCGCCCAGAACACGGGCGGGCGCTGCGCCTGCAGCGTCGCGTCGCCGGGCAGCTCGCCGCCGGCGGCGTAGCCGCTGAGGTTGACCGCGAACGAGACGCGCTCGGGCGCGAGCCGCAGGGCCTGCAGCGACATCGCGCCGCCCTGCGAGAAGCCGAGAAAGGCGATGGATGCGGCATCCCGCGCGTGCTCGTCGGCCCAGGCCAGCACGGCCTCAGCCGCCGCCGTGAGCGCGCCCGGGTCGCGGCCGTTCAGCCCCTCGATCGGGTACCACGAGAAGCCCTGCCCGGGCCAGGGCGTCGACAGCGGCGCCCGGAGCGCGGCGATCACCGGCTCGGACGGGAGGTGCGGGGCGAGCGAGAAGAGGTCGCGCTCGTCGGCGCCGTAGCCGTGCAGCAGCACCAGCAGCGGGCGCCCGGCGCGCTCCGACTCCGGGGCCGACCACAGCACCGCGGCCGGGTCGATCGAGATGGGATTGGTCATGGGGCCATCCTCGCATTGCCCCACCGACACGGTAAGAATGAGACATGGCCGTTCGCACCCCTGACCCCGATCCCGACGAGAACGATCCGTTCGGCTCGCCCGGCGGTGCGCCCCTGGGCAATCCCGGCTGGCTGAGCGAGTTCGAGCTGGCCGAGTCGCGCCGTCGCCTGCCCATCCTCTACGTCGAGGGCATCCCGGTGCGCGTCGACGGGATGGGCCAGGTCATCGAGGTCGGCATCCTGCTGCGCGCGACGCCGCTCGGCGAGATGTCGCGCACGATCGTCTCGGGGCGGGTCCGCTACGGCGAGACCGTGCGCGACGCGCTGTTTCGTCACCTCGAGAACGACCTGGGGCCGATGGCGTTCCCGCTCCTGCCCGCGCAGCCCACGCCGTTCACGGTCGCCGAGTACTTCCCGCTCCCGGGCGTCTCGGCCTTTCACGACGACCGCCAGCACGCGGTCTCGCTCGCGTTCGTCGTGCCCGTGACCGGCACGTGCGAGCCCAGGCAGGACGCCCTGGAGGTGACGTGGCTCAGCCCGGAGGAGGCGGCATCCGACGCGCTCTCGGCCGAGATGGAGGGCGGCCGCGGCACGCTGATCCGCATGGCGCTTGCCAGCGTCGGGGCGCTCCGGTAGCGCGGCTGGCATCGCCCGTGCCCGCGCCGCCGGTGCGGCGCGAATACATCTCGAGACGGATGCCCCGGCCGCACCGGGCACGTAGCGTGAACGTGTGAGTCGAAGCATCCAGCACGCGACCGGGCCGCGGCCCGGCGAGCCAGCCGAGCCGGCGCCGCGAGACGGCGCGCCCACGGGCGCCCGCGCGCGGCTGGGCGGGCTCATTCGCCCCCTCACCCTCCCGCAGCTGGTGGTCGACCTCGCGCTCGCCGCGGTGTTCGCGCTGCTGCTCGGGCCGCTCTCGCTGCTGATGCTGACCGCGGGCACCAGCCTCGCCGTCGCGATCGCGGTGACCGCGCTGATGACCGTCGCCCTCGCGATCGCGCGGCTCTCGCCGGCGCTCGCGCTGCTGCTCGCCTGGATCGGCGCGCTGGTGCAGATGGGATTCGGCGCGCCCCCGCTGCCCGTCAACCTCGCGATTCTCGGCGTGCTCTATGCCACGGCCGCCTACGGCTCGCGCCTGCTCGTTCGGCTCGGCCTTGTCTCGGCGCTCTTCGGGGCGGGCGCGGTGGCCGTCTACCTCGTGGCCGTCGCCGGGTTGGCGCCCGCGGGCGGCGCGTTCAGCTGGGGCCTCTTCCTCGTCGGCGCGTCGACCTACATCGCCTCGGCGGTCACGTTCGTGCTCGCCTGGACGGTCGGCCTCCTCGTGCGCACCGCCCAGCGCGCCAGGCGCACGCGGCTCGCCCAGGCGGCGGCCGAGCGCGAGATGCTCGTCGAGCAGGAGCGCGGGCGCATCGCGCGCGACATGCACGACGTCGTGGCGCACTCGCTCGCCGTCGTGATCGCGCAGGCCGACGGCGCCCGCTACGCGGCGCAGCACGACCCGGACGCCGGCAGCGCCGCGCTCGAGACGATCGCGGGCACCGCGCGCGCCGCGCTCGCCGACGTGCGGATGCTGCTGACGCAGCTGCGACACAGCGAGGCCGCCGGGCCGCAGCCGACCATCGCCGATCTCGAGCAGCTCTACGCCCAGGTGCGTGCCGCGGGTGCGGCGGTGCACGTGGAGGTCGCGCCGACGCCGCCGGGGATCCCGCCCGCCGCGGTGCAGATCGCCGTGTACCGGATCCTGCAGGAGGCGCTCACGAACGCCCTGCGCCACGGCACCGGCGGCGAGGTGTGGGTGCGCCTGGCCTGGCACGCCGACCGCGTCGATCTCGAGGTGCGCAACGCGTCGCGACCCGCCGCCGCGCCGCCGCGCGCCGGGCACGGACTCGTCGGGATGGGCGAGCGCGCCGCGCTTGTCGGGGGAACCCTGAGCGCCGCGCCGCGGGGCGAGCAGTTCGTCGTCGCCGCGACCCTGCCGATCGGGGCGCCCGCGTGATCCGCGTGCTGCTCGTCGACGACCAGGCGCTGTTTCGCGCCGGCATCCGCATGCTGGTGGATTCGCAGCCGGACCTCGAGGTCGTCGGTGAGGCGGGCGATGGGCGCCAGGCGATCGAGGCCTGGCGGGAGCTGCGCCCCGACGTCATCCTCATGGACATCCGGATGCCCGTGATGGACGGCATCGAGGCGACCGCCGCGATCCTGGCGGAGGCGGAGGCGGAGGCGGAGGCGGAGGCGGAGGCGGAGGCGGAGGCGGGCGCACCCGCGGGCGCGCCCGGCGGTCAGGCGTCGCTGGATGCCCCGGCCACGCCCCGCATCCTCGTGCTGACCACCTTCGACCTCGACGAGGCCGCGGCCCGCGCGATCCGCGGCGGGGCGAGCGGCTTCGTGCTCAAGGACGCGGCGCCCGAGCTCCTGCTCGCATCGGTGCGCACCGTGCACGCCGGCAGCGCGGTGATCGCGGCGAGCGCGACCCGGCAGCTGTTCGAGCATTTCGGGCGGCCGCCGGCGGCGGCATCCACCCCCGACGCATGGATGCTGCTGACCGAGCGCGAGCGCGAGATCTTCGCCCTCGCGGCCCGGGGCCTCAGCAACGCCGAGATCGCGGCCGCCGAGTTTCTCTCGGAGGCGACCGTGAAGACGCACATCAGCCGGATCCTCGCCAAGCTCGCGCTGCGCGACCGGGTGCAGCTGGTGGTCTTCGCGTTCGAGCACGGGCTCGCGTAGGGCCCGGGGGTCTCCGCCCGCGTCGCCCGCACCGCCGCACCGAACATCATCCGAGCGATGTACTCCGGATACCTCCGGCGCCCGACGACGCCCAAACGCGCGCTCCGTAGCGTCGAAGACATGGAAATCACGACGACGGATCTGGGCCTCGCCGCCCGAGTACAGCACCTGAGCAGAAGCTACGGCACCGGGGAGGGTGCGGTTCGCGCGCTCGACGACGTGAGCGTGGGCATCCGCCGTGGCCAGTTCACCGCGGTGATGGGCCCGAGCGGCTCCGGCAAGTCGACGCTCATGCACATCATGGCGGGCCTGGATGCCCCGAGCTCCGGCCGCGCGTGGATCGGCGACACCGAGGTGACGGGCCTCGGCGACCTCGAGCTGACGATCCTGCGGCGCCGCCGCGTCGGCTTCGTCTTTCAGGCGTTCAACCTCGTGCCGACCCTCGACGCGCTCGGCAACATCATGCTGCCGTTCGACCTCGACGGCCGGCGCCCGAGCGCCATGGAGCGCGCCCGCATCGACGGCCTCATCCAGACGCTCGGCCTCGGCCCGCGGCTCGGCCACCGCCCGCACCAGCTCAGCGGCGGCCAGCAGCAGCGCGTGGCGATCGCCCGCGCGCTCGCCACGGCGCCCGATCTCGTGTTCGCCGACGAGCCCACCGGCAACCTCGACTCGCGCTCCGGGCGCGAGGTGCTCGCGCTGCTGGCGGCCGCGAGCGCCGAGCACGGGCAGTCGATCGCGATGGTCACGCATGACCCGGTCGCCGCCAGCCACGCCGACCGCATCCTCTTCCTCGCCGACGGGCGACTGGTGGCCGAGAAGCCGAGGCAGAGCGCCGAGGCGATCTCGCGCTTCATGCTCGACATGGAGGTGGCGGCATGACCGCGGTGCTGGAGCACCCGGGGTCCGCGGCATCCACCGCGCCGGCGCGGCCCCGGCGCCTCGCCTGGCTTCGCGAGCGCGGCATGGGCGCGACCGTGCTCGTCGCGGCCATCTCGAGCGCGTTCGGGGTCGTGCTGATCGCGACCACCGGCTACATCACCTCGATCGTGCGGGCCGACGCGCAGCTCGGCGAGAGCGGCTCGATCGCGTTCGTGCTCGGCATCGTCACGGTCGTGTTCGTCGGACTCGCGGTCTACATCGCGTCGATCGTCACGGCGAACACCTTCGCCACGGTGATCGCGGGCCGCACCCGCCAGATCGCGCTCATGCGCCTGATCGGCGCCTCGGCGCGCTCGCAGCGGCAGCGGGTGGCGGCGCAGGGCCTCGTCGTCGGCGTGCTCGGCGCGCTGGCGGGGCTGCTGGCCGGCATCGCGCTCGCGGCGCTCGGGATCTGGGCGGTCGAGCGGATGCTGCAGCTCGGCGAGATCCCGCACACCCTGCTCGATCCGGCCTTCGGGCTCCCGGCCATCGTCGTGGCGCTCACGACCTGGGCGGCGGCGTGGGCCGGCTCGCGCGCCGTGCTGCGCGTCACCCCGCTGCAGGCGCTCGCTGGCTCGGTGCCCGCGACGCACGGCGACGCGGGCGCTCGTCGGGGTCGGGGCGGCGCCGCGATCGCCCTGCTCGTCGTCGGCGCCGCGCTGCTGGCCCTCGGCGTGCTCGCGGGGCTGGTCTCGCCGCTCGGCGTGCTGATCGCGTTCGCCGGCGGCGTCCTGTCATTCACTGGCATCGCGCTCGGCGCGGTGATGCTCATGCCTCCGGTGCTGCGGCTGATCGGGCGCCTCTTCGGCGGCTCGGCGACGGCCCGGCTCGCCGCGCAGAACGCGCTGCGGCATCCCGCCCGCTCGTCGCGCATGGCGATCGGCGTCGTCATGGGGGTTGCGCTCGTCACGATGTTCGCCGTGGCGCTCGAATCGATGAAGCAGGTGCTCGCGGCCGAGCTCGGGAGCGAGCCGCCGGCGGAGCTCGCCGCGGTCATCGACACCGTCTCGGCCGTGATGATGGCGCTCGTCGGGGTGTCGGCCGTGATCGCGGCCGTGGGCATGGTGAACCTGCTCACGATCGGCGTCGTCCAGCGCCGACGCGAGCTCGGACTGCTGCGCGCGCTCGGGCTGTCGAACCGGCAGGTGCGCGCCATGGTGATGCTCGAGGCGGTGCACATCGCGATCGCGGCGCTCGTGGCCGGGCTCGCACTCGGCATCGCCTACGGCTGGGCCGGCGCGCAGTCGGTGTTCGGCTCGATGTCGACCGACGCGAGCGGTGCGACGGGGCCGACCCTGGTGTGGCCGGCCGTGCCGCTGTGGCCGATGGCGGCGGTGATCAGCGCGACCGTGGTGCTCACGCTCATCGCCACCGTGGTGCCGACCCGGCTCGCGACCCGCGTCGCGCCGGTGGAGGCGCTCGCCGCGGACTGAGCGCGGGCGGTCCGCGAGCGGCGGCGGTCGGCACGATCGGGACGTGTCGGCCGCCGCCTCACGCCGGCGGCGCCGCGGAGTCCGCGCTCGGGTCCACACCCGGCTGCGCGGCGCCGGGCCCGGGCTCCGGGTCGTGCGCCCAGCTCGGCGCGAGCGCCTTCACCCGGGCCTCCCGCCACTGCCACGTCGCCCAGAGCGCGGGCCACAGCAGCGGCGCGATCCCGCCGCGGATCACGAGCCGGTCGCGCCATAGTGTTCGCGAGGGATCGCCGGGGGCGGACGAGACGGCCATCTGGTGATCCCAGACGTCGAGGCCCGCGAGGGGGCCGGTGAGCGGCATGCCGCTGTCGCGGAAGATCCAGACCTCGCCGTGCTCGTCGGTGACCTCGCGGTCGCTCACCGAGATGAGCTGGCGGCCCATCGGCACGAGCCCGCCGAGCGAGAGCTGCACCCCGGCGTCGGCGCCCGGCTCCCACGAGCTCGGGAACTCGGCGTCCAGCAGCGGCTGCACGTGCAGCAGCGGCCCGTAGAGCTCGGCCACGGCGCGGGGCGAGTGCAGCGCGCGCCACGCGGCATCCACGTCGCAGTCGATCACGAATTTCAGCAGGATTCGCACGCCGCCAGTCTCGCACTGCCTAGGCTTGCGTGGTGAGCGCTTTCGACCAGTCGAGCTACCAGGTGCGATTCGATTGGGGGATCGAGGGCCTCGAGCGGCTGCATCCCGCCGATGTCATCGTGGTCGTCGACGTGCTGCGGTTCAGCACCGCGGCCACCTCGGCGGTGGAGGCCGGTCGCGTCATCCCGCTGCTGGCGGGGCTCTCGCGCAACGGCGCACCGATCGCGCACGCGGCCGCCGCCCAGACGCAGCGCGGCGCGACCGTGCTGCTCGGCAGCCTGCGCAACCGCACGGCCGTCGCCGACGCGATCGTCCGAGCGCAGCTCGCCCGCGGCGGCCGGGTCTCGGTCGCCGTCATCGCGGCGGGTGAGCGCGCGCCGCGCAGCGCCCCGGTGCCGATGCTCCTCGGCCCGCTCACGCCCGACACCCGCGAGCGCGTCGCGCGCGCCGGCGCGGCCGCAGAGCGAGCGGCCGCGGTGACGCCCCGCTTCTCGGTCGAAGACCTCCTCGGGGCGGGCGCCGTGATCGACGCGCTCATCGCGCGCGGGGTCGACCACTGCTCGCCCGAGGCGGCGGTCGCCGCCGAGGGCTTCGCCGCGCTCCAGCGCGGCGTGGGGCACCTGATCGGCGCCAGTGGCTCCGGCCGCGAGCTGACCGCGGCCGGTCTCGGCGCCGACGTGGCGCACGCCGCAGAGCTCGACGCGAGCACGGCCGTGCCGGTGCTGCGCGGCGAGCAGTTCGTGCGGCTCGAGGGCTGAGCGCCGGCGCGTGCCGCCCGCGCCGCGCGGGCGGTCGCCCGGGCGCCGCGCCGCGAGGGGAGCGCGCCCCTAGCGCGGCTGCAGCGCCGCCCGCCGATCCGCCGCGGTGATCTCGCGCTTCTCCCACGTGAACAGGAACCGCGGGTCGTAGTGCGGTGCGCACTTCACGCACGACGCCGCCCGGGTCGGGCGCCGATGTCGATAGGCCACGTGCCCGGCCGGGCACGTGCCGATCCAAGGTGCGAGCTCGACGGCGGTCTCTCCCATGTGGGTGCGGCCGCCGACGTAGCCGAGGTCGCGCGCGGCGGTGAGCCAGCGCGCGCCGTGGGCGGCGGCGGGGCCGACCAGGGCGTGCGCGACCTCGTGCAGCAGGATCTGGTGCACGTCGTCGTCATCGAAGCGCGCCGCGAGGTAGCGCGACACCGTGATGCGCTTGCGCGTGAAGTCGCACTGGCCCGCGCGACGCTTGGCATTGTCGAACGCGAACGACCACGACTCGTCGAGGTGGAGGGCGATCAGGGCGTCCGCCCAGTGGCGGACCCGGTTCAGCTCAGACATGGCGCAACCTTAGAACATAGCTGCGACACTGCGTCGCGACATCCACAGCGCCGCCCGCAGGTTTCTCCTGTGCATCGAGCGCGGCGTCAGCTCGCCGCCTGCTGCGCGCGACGCCGGTCCGCGGCATCCACCGCGAGCAGCGCCGATTCGATCTGGGCATCGGCGGCGCCGGACTCCTGGCGAAGAAACAGCGCGCGCTTGAAGTCGCCGCGGGCGCGCTCGAAGTCACCGGCGTCGAAGTGGGTCTTGCCCCGGTGCTGCAGCGCGAAGGCGGCGATCGACGGCCAGCCCTGGCCCTCGGCCTCGGCGGCGCAGGTGGTCAGCTCGTGCTCGGCGGCCGCGTACGCGCCCCGCCACTGGTTGATCGTCGCGTGCAGGATGCGGGCGCGCAGCAGGTCTTTGCGGGTGCCGGCCATGCGGGCCACGCGCACCGACTCCTCAGAGATCACCAGGGCGTCTTCGAGGCGGCCGAGCACCTTCAGCAGCCAGACGCGCTCGAGCAGGGCCTGCAGGCTGCGCTGCTCTCCGAGCTCGGCGAGGCGTGCGCTGCACGCGTCGAGATCGACCTGCTCGCGCAGGGTCTCGGGGTCGTAACCGAGGATGAGGCTCATGGCGGCTCCCTCCGGGTCAGTCGGCAGACGAGGGCCGGCGAATCGTCTGCATACCAGTGTGCCCGAGGCGCGTGCGGGCGGGCCGAGCGACTCGCCTCGCGGCGAAAGCGTGGCAGCGGACGCAGGGCGGTGGATGCGCGATCCGCGGGCGCGCTCTTGGGCCGCGGGCGGCTCGGGTCGCGCCGGGCGTCAGCGCCCGAAGATCCCCGCGTCGGGCCTCGGGGAGGCGACGGCCGCGTCGTCCATCACGATCGCCGCGCCCCTGGCGAGCTCGTCGACCTCGCGCCCCGCCGCCACCTTCGCCGGGTGCGGACCCGCCGCCATCAGCCGCGGCAGCCAGTCCATGGGCAGCGGCCGCGCCGAGCCCGCCAGCACGAGATTGCCGAAACGGCGCCCCTTGAGCACCTGGGCCTCGGCCAGCACGAGCACGTGCGGCAGCACCGCCTGCAGCGTGGCGATCTGGCGCCGGGCGTAGGCGAGGCCGGGGCCGTCGGCGAGGTTCACGAGCAGCGCGCCGTCGGGCGCGAGCACGGCGGATGCCTCGCGGTAGAACTCGAGGGAGGTGACGTGCGCGGGGGTCTGGGCGCCGGCGAACACGTCCGACACGAGCAGATCCGCCGTGCCGCGCAGGCCGCTCGGCAGCGCGCGCAGCACCGCGCGGGCGTCGCCGTGGCGCACGCGGATGGACGCGCCCCTGGGAAGGGGGAGCGCGCCGCGCACGAGGTCGACGAGCGCCGACTCGATCTCGATCACCTGCTGGCGCGAACCGTGTCTGGTCGCCTCGATGTAGCGCGGGATCGTCATCGCGCCCGCGCCGAGGTGGATCGCCGTGAGCGGCGCGCCGGGGGCGCGCAGCTGGTCGATGACCGCGCCCATCCGCGCCACGTACTCGAAGTGCAGGTGCGTCGGGTCCTCGAGGTCGACGTGTGACTGCGGGGTGCCGTCGACGATCAGCTCGTACCCGCTCGTGAAGCTCGATTCGACGATCTGCGCGTACGTGCCGTCGGAAAGGCGCGCGGTCGGGGCATCCGCACGGTCTCTGCGCTGTCTGGTCACGTGCACGAGCCTATGCCGCGCCGGTGTCGCCGTCGGCGGCGCGCCCGGCGCGGCCCGCTCGAGCACCGGACGAGCACCGCACCGACCCCGGAGCTGCCCCGCGCCCGGCGCTATCGTGGGGGCATGTCGATCGACCTCAACAGCGATCTCGGCGAGACCTGGCGGGGCGCGCCCACCGGCGATGACGAGGCGATGTTCGCGCTGATCTCGAGCGCCAACATCGCCTGCGGCTTCCACGCAGGCGACGAGGCGACCATGCGCGCGAGCGTCGCCCGCGCCGCCCGCTTCGGCGTCGCGATCGGCGCGCACCCCTCCTACGACGACCGCGAGCACTTCGGCCGGCGCGACGTCGACGTCGCGCCCGATGCCCTGCGGGGGCAGCTCGCCGCGCAGTTCGACGCCCTCCGTGCCGCCGGCGCCGACATCCGCTACGTCAAGCCGCACGGCGCGCTCTACAACCGGATCGTGCACGACGCCGCGCAGGCGGGCGCGGTCGCCGGAGCGGTCGTCGCGTTCGCCGAGGCGCTCGGGCGGCCGCTGCCCCTGCTCGGGCTCGGCGGCGAGATCGAGGCTGCGGCGACGGCCTGCGGCATCCCGTTCCTGCGCGAGGCGTTCCTCGACCGCGGCTACGCGCCCGATGGCACGCTCGTGCCGCGCGATGCGCCGGGCGCCGTGCTCGACTCGGCGGCCCAGCTCGCCGAGCGCGCGATCCGGCTGGTGCGGCACGGCGAGCTCGTCGCCGTCGACGGCACGCGCATTCGGGTGGATGCCGCGTCGCTGTGCGTGCACGGCGACACCCCCGCCGCCGTGCGCATGACCGCCGCGGTGCGCGAGGCGCTCGAGGGCGAGGGCATCGCGGTGCGGCCGCCGTGGTGAGCCGGGCCGGGCCGGCGCGCCTGCTGCCGATGGGAGCCCGCGCCGTGCTCGTGGAGCTCGACGGCCTCGACGAGGTGCTCGAGCTCGCCGGCGCGCTCCAGGCCGCGCGCCCGCCCGGGGTCGTCGACCTCGTGCCGGCCGCGCGGACGGTGCTGGTGCAGATCGACCTCGACCGGCTGACGCTCGCCCAGGCGCGCGCCTGGATCGAGGGGGTGGCGGCCGGCCCGCGCTCCGGAGTCGGCGGGAGCGGCGGCGCCGCCGCTCCCGCCCGTTCCCACCTCATCGACGTGCGCTACGACGGCCCGGATCTCGCCGCGCTCGCCGCGGCGCTCGGCATGACGTCGGGCGAGCTCGTCGAGCGTCACACCGCCGCGCCCTGGCGCGTGGCGTTCACCGGCTTCGCCCCCGGCTTCGGCTACCTGGTCAGCCCGGCGTGGCCCTTCGACGTGCCGCGGCTGCGCGCGCCGCGCACCGCGGTGCCGGCGGGATCGCTCGGGCTCGCGGCCGAGTTCAGCGGCGTCTACCCCCGCCAGACGCCAGGCGGCTGGCAGCTGATCGGCACCGCCGCGACCCGCGTGTTCGACCCGCTCGCGGCCGAGCCCGCGCTGCTGGCGCCCGGCGACCTCGTGCGATTCCGGGCGGCCGGCGCATGATCGGCCCCGCCATCCTCGTCGAGGCGCCCGGGCTGCTCGCCACGGTACAGGACCGCGGTCGCCCCGGGCGGGCCGCGCAGGGCATCGCGCCCTCCGGCGCGCTCGACCGCGGCGCGCTCGCGCTCGCCAACCGACTGCTCGGCAACACGCGGGATGCCGCGGCCCTCGAGATCACGATGGGCGGATTCTCGGCGGTGCTGCTGCCGTCGGGCGGCCCCGCGCGCGGCGGCGGGCAGCCGGGCGTCGCCCCGCGCGAGGCCGACGAGCCGCGCGAGCCGCGCGGCCTCTGGATCGCCCTCACCGGAGCCCGCGGCGACGCCGAGATCGACGGCCGGGGCTTCGGCCCGAACCAGGCGGTGCTGTGGCCCTTCGGCACTCGGCTGCGCATCGGGATGGCGGTCGCCGGCTCGCGGTTCTGCCTGGGCGTCCGCGGCGGCGTCGACGCGCCGATCGTCGCGGGCTCGCGCTCGAGCGATGTGCTCGCGGGCCTCGGGCGCCCGCCGCTCGCGCCCGGCGACGCGCTCGCCATCGCCGCCGAGGTCGCCGGCCCGATCCCCGCCGCCGAGCCGGTGCCGTGGGGCGTCACCCGGGCGCTGCTCGAGGTGGCGCTCGCGCCCGGGCCGCGCGCCGACTGGTTCGCGCCGTCCGCGAGCGCTGCCCTGTTCGGCGAGCCGTGGCTCGTCTCGAACGACGCGAACCGCGTCGGGATGCGCCTGCTCGGCCCCGCGCTCCAGCGGGTTCGCGAGGGCGAGCTGCCGAGCGAGGGCATGGTGGTGGGGGCCGTGCAGGTGCCGCCGTCGGGCCTGCCGACGGTGCTCCTGGCCGACGGGCCGGTCACCGGGGGCTATCCTGTGATCGCAGTGGTCGCCGCGGCATCCCTCGATCTGCTCGCGCAGGCCAGGCCGGGTGAGCGCCTCGTCTTTCGGCGCGCGCTGCCGTGAATCGGCCGTGAGGCCGGACCGAATCGCGAAGTTATACCGCAGGTACACCGAGTCGTCAAGATTTGGACTGGACACGCCGCCGTTTGCGGAATATAGTTGTTCCTTGCGCTCCTAGATTCCCCCTGCCCTCATATGGTGGTCGGCTCGTGCTCCCCGCGCCCGTGCAGTATTCACTGCGTTTGGTGTGACGCGGATGCTCGGGGGACTGGTGAGTTCTTCATCCAACGACCAGGAATCACGAGCCCTCACGGGCCCATGGAGGTTATCCCCTTGGCTGCTGCGCGCAACGCATCCACCAACACGCCCAAGAACGGTCGCGGAGCATCCCGCCTCTCGTTCGCCAAGATCTCCGACACGCTGACGGTCCCTGACCTGCTGGCGCTGCAGACCGAGTCCTTCGACTGGCTCGTCGGCAACGAGGCATGGAAGCAGCGTCTGGCCGAGGGCCAGGCCCAGGGTCGCACCGACCTGACGCCGATCAGCGGTCTTGAAGAGATCTTCGAGGAGATCTCGCCGATCGAGGACCTCGGCGAGACGATGCAGCTCTCGTTCACCAACCCCTACCTCGAGCCCGAGAAGTACTCGATCGACGACTGCAAGGAGCGCGGCAAGACGTATGCCGCCCCGCTGTACGTCGAGGCCGAGTTCATGAACCACATCACGGGCGAGATCAAGACCCAGACCGTGTTCATGGGCGACTTCCCGCTCCAGACCGACAAGGGCACGTTCATCATCAACGGCACCGAGCGTGTCGTCGTCTCGCAGCTGGTCCGCAGCCCCGGCGTGTACTTCGACCGCACGGCCGACAAGACCAGCGACAAGGACATCCTCTCGGCGCGCGTGATCCCGAGCCGGGGCGCATGGCTCGAGTTCGAGATCGACAAGCGCGACCAGGTCGGCGTCCGCATCGACCGCAAGCGCAAGCAGTCGGTCACCGTGTTCCTCAAGGCCCTCGGCCTCAGCACCGAGGACATCATGGCCGAGTTCGCCGGCTTCGAGTCGATCGAGCTGACCCTCGAGAAGGACACGATCCTCACCAAGGAGGACGCGCTCCGCGACATCTACCGCAAGCTCCGCCCGGGCGAGCAGGTCGCCGCCGAGGCCGCGCGCGCGCTGCTCGACAACTTCTACTTCAACCCGAAGCGCTACGACCTGGCGAAGGTCGGCCGCAACAAGATCAACCACAAGCTCGGCCTCGCGGCGCCGCTGACCGACTCGGTCCTGAGCGTCGAGGACATCGTCGCGACGATCAAGTACCTCGTCCGCCTGCACCGCGGCGACACCGTGTTCGAGGGCATCCGCGCCGGCCAGGAGACCGAGATCCGTCTCGACGTCGACGACATCGACAACTTCGGCAACCGTCGCATCCGCGCGGTGGGCGAGCTCATCCAGAACCAGGTCCGCACCGGCCTCAGCCGCATGGAGCGCGTCGTCCGCGAGCGCATGACCACGCAGGACATCGAGGCGATCACGCCGCAGACCCTGATCAACGTGCGCCCCGTCGTCGCCGCGATCAAGGAGTTCTTCGGAACCTCGCAGCTCTCGCAGTTCATGGACCAGAACAACCCGCTCGCGGGCCTGACCCACAAGCGCCGCCTCTCGGCGCTCGGCCCCGGCGGCCTCTCGCGCGAGCGCGCGGGCGTCGAGGTTCGCGACGTCCACCACTCGCACTACGGCCGCATGTGCCCCATCGAGACCCCTGAAGGCCCCAACATCGGTCTGATCGGCTCGCTGGCGTCGTTCGCCCGCATCAACTCGTTCGGCTTCATCGAGACGCCGTACCGCAAGGTCGTCGACGGCGTCGTCACCGCGCAGATCGACTACCTCACCGCCTCCGAGGAGAACGACTTCGTGGTGGCGCAGGCCGGCGCGCAGCTGAACGCCGACGGCAGCTTCGCGCAGGAGCGCGTGCTCGCCCGCAACGGCTCCGACGGCGAGGTGGACCTCTTCGCGGTCGACGAGATCGGCTACATGGACGTCTCGCCGCGCCAGATGGTCTCGGTCGCGACCTCGCTGATCCCCTTCCTCGAGCACGACGACGCGAACCGCGCGCTCATGGGCGCCAACATGCAGCGCCAGGCAGTGCCGCTGCTGCGCTCGGAGTCGCCCGTGGTGGGCACCGGCATGGAGGGCTACGCGGCCATCGACGCCGGTGACGTCGTCACCGCCGCCAAGCCCGGCGTGATCGCCAGCGTCTCGGCCGACCGGGTCACCGTGCAGCTCGACGAGGGCGGCACGCAGGACTACTACCTGCGCAAGTTCGACCGCTCGAACCAGGGCACCAGCTACAACCAGCGCGTGATCGTCGACGCTGGCGAGCGCATCGAGGCCGGCGAGGTCATCGCCGACGGCCCCGCCACGGAGAACGGCGAGCTCGCGCTCGGCAAGAACCTCCTCGTCGCCTTCATGACGTGGGAGGGGCACAACTTCGAGGACGCGATCATCCTCAGCCAGAACCTGGTGAAGGACGACACCCTCTCGTCGATTCACATCGAGGAGTACGAGGTCGACGCCCGCGACACGAAGCTCGGCAAGGAGGAGATCACCCGTGACCTCCCCAACGTCAGCCCCGAGCTGCTGAAGGACCTCGACGAGCGCGGCATCATCCGCGTCGGCGCCGAGGTCCGCCCCGGCGACATCCTCGTCGGCAAGGTCACGCCCAAGGGCGAGACCGAGCTGAGCGCCGAGGAGCGCCTGCTGCGCGCGATCTTCAACGAGAAGAGCCGCGAGGTCCGCGACACGTCGCTGAAGGTGCCCCACGGCGAGCAGGGCACGATCATCGCGGTCAAGGAGTTCAACGCCGAGGAGGGCGACGACGAGCTCGGCTCGGGCGTCAACCGCCGCGTCGTGGTCTACATCGCCCAGAAGCGCAAGATCACCGAGGGCGACAAGCTCGCCGGCCGCCACGGCAACAAGGGCGTCATCGCGAAGATCCTCCCGATCGAGGACATGCCCTTCCTCGCCGACGGCACCCCCGTCGACGTCGTGCTCAACCCGCTCGGCATCCCCGGCCGCATGAACTTCGGCCAGGTGCTGGAGCTGCACCTCGGCTGGATCGCCAAGCAGGGCTGGAAGGTGGAGGGCAACCCCGAGTGGGCCGTCAACCTCCCGGAGCAGGCCTACGAGGGCGCCCCGAACACGAAGGTCGCGACCCCCGTGTTCGACGGCGCGAGCGAGATCGAGATCGAGGGCCTCCTCAACTCGACGCTGCCCACCCGTGACGGCGAGCGCCTCATCGGCTCGAGCGGCAAGACCCTGCTGTTCGACGGTCGCAGCGGCGACCCGTTCCCCGCGCCGGTCTCGGTCGGCTACATGTACATCCTGAAGCTGCACCACCTCGTCGACGACAAGATCCACGCGCGTTCGACGGGTCCCTACTCGATGATCACGCAGCAGCCGCTGGGCGGTAAGGCCCAGTTCGGCGGCCAACGCTTCGGCGAGATGGAGGTGTGGGCGCTCGAGGCATACGGTGCCGCCTACGCGCTGCAGGAGCTCCTCACGATCAAGTCCGACGACATCCTCGGCCGCGTCAAGGTGTACGAGGCCATCGTCAAGGGCGAGAACATCCAGGAGCCCGGCATCCCCGAGTCGTTCAAGGTGCTGATCAAGGAGATGCAGTCGCTCTGCCTGAACGTCGAGGTCCTCTCGTCGGACGGCAGCGTCTTCAACCTCCGCGACACCGACGACGATGCGTTCCGCGCTGCAGAAGAGCTCGGCATCAACATTTCCGCCCGGTTCGAGTCCTCGTCGATCGACGAGATCTAGACCCAGGCCTTTGCAGACATCCGAGATTTCGACACAGGAGAAATAGTGCTCGACGCAACTACTTTTGACGAGCTTCGCATTGGCCTGGCCACGGCCGACGACATCCGTCGCTGGTCCTACGGCGAGGTCAAGAAGCCCGAGACCATCAACTACCGCACGCTCAAGCCGGAGAAGGACGGCCTGTTCGGCGAGCAGATCTTCGGCCCCAGCCGTGACTGGGAGTGCGCCTGCGGCAAGTACAAGCGCGTGCGCTTCAAGGGCATCGTGTGCGAGCGCTGCGGCGTCGAGGTCACCAAGTCCTCGGTCCGCCGCGAGCGCATGGGCCACATCGAGCTCGCCGCGCCCGTCACGCACATCTGGTACTTCAAGGGCGTGCCCTCGCGCCTGGGCTACCTGCTCGACATGGCGCCGAAGGACCTCGAGAAGGTCATCTACTTCGCCGCCTACATGGTCATCTCGGTCGACGAGGAGGGTCGCCACGCGGACCTCCCCGGCCTCGAGAACGAGATGAAGCTCGAGCTGAAGACTCTGGGCGACCAGCGCGACTCGCGCATCGCCGACCGGCTGCGCCGCCTCGAGGAGGACCTGGCCGCGCTGGAGGCCGAGGGCGCCAAGGCCGACCAGAAGAAGAAGACCCGCGACGCCGCCGAGAAGGAGATGGCCGGAATCCGCAAGGGCTACGACCAGCAGATCGCCGACCTCGAGAACGTCTGGGAGGCCTTCCGCACCCTCAAGGTGGGCGACCTCAAGCCCGAGGACACCGTCTTCCAGGAGCTCGAGGACCGCTACGGCCAGTACTTCGAGGCGTACATGGGCGCCGAGTCGATCAAGCGTCGCCTCGAGACGTTCGACCTCGCCAAGGAGTCGGAGGACCTGCACCTGCAGATCTCCGAGGGCAAGGGCCAGCGCAAGATCCGCGCGATCAAGCGCCTCAAGGTCGTCAACTCGTTCCTGACCACGGGCATGTCGCCCGCGGCGATGGTGCTGGATGTCGTCCCGGTCATCCCGCCGGAGCTTCGCCCCATGGTGCAGCTCGACGGCGGCCGCTTCGCGACCAGCGACCTCAACGACCTCTACCGTCGTGTGATCAACCGCAACAACCGCCTCCGTCGCCTGATGGACCTCGGCGCGCCCGAGATCATCGTGAACAACGAGAAGCGCATGCTGCAGGAGGCCGTCGACGCGCTGTTCGACAACGGCCGCCGCGGCCGTCCCGTGACCGGCACCGGCAACCGCGCCCTCAAGTCCCTGAGCGACATGCTCAAGGGCAAGCAGGGTCGCTTCCGCCAGAACCTGCTCGGAAAGCGCGTCGACTACTCGGGTCGTTCGGTCATCATCGTCGGTCCCCAGCTGAAGCTGCACCAGTGCGGTCTGCCCAAGCAGATGGCGCTCGAGCTGTTCAAGCCGTTCGTGATCAAGCGCCTGATCGACCTCGGCCACTCGCAGAACATCAAGGCGGCCAAGCGCTCGGTCGAGCGCGCGCGCCCCGAGGTGTGGGACGTGCTCGAGGAGATCATCCGCGAGCGTCCGGTGCTGCTCAACCGCGCACCCACCCTGCACCGCCTGGGCATCCAGGCGTTCGAGCCGCAGCTCGTCGAGGGCAAGGCCATCCAGCTGCACCCGCTCGTGTGCACGGCGTTCAACGCCGACTTCGACGGTGACCAGATGGCCGTGCACCTGCCGCTCTCGGTCGAGGCGCAGGCCGAGGCCCGCGTGCTGATGCTCGCGTCGAACAACATCCTCAAGCCGTCGGACGGCCGCCCGGTCACCCTGCCCTCGCAGGACATGATCATCGGCCTGCACCACCTCACCACGGTCAAGGCCGGTGCGGCGGGCGAGGGTCGCGCGTTCGGCTCGGTCGCAGAGGCGATCCTGGCGAAGGACGAGGGCACCCTCGACCTGCAGGCCAAGGTCCGCATCCGCATCCCCGGCCTGACGTTCCTCGACGGCGAAGCCCCCGAGGGCTACGAGCAGCACGGTCTGCTCGAGACCTCGCTTGGCCAGGCCATGTTCAACGACACGCTCCCGAAGGGCTACCCCTTCGTCAGCGAGGTCGCCGACAAGGGCATGCTCTCGCGCATCGTCAACAAGCTCGCCGAGGAGTACTCCAAGGTCGAGGTCGCGGCGAGCCTGGACCGCATCAAGGACGCCGGCTTCTACTGGGCCACCCGCTCGGGAGTCACCGTGGCGCTCAGCGACATCCTCACGCCCCCCAACAAGGGCGAGATCGTGGCGCGCTACGAGGCGCAGGCCGCCAAGGTGCAGGGCCAGTTCGAGAAGGGCCTCACGACCGACGCCGAGCGTCGTCAGGAGCTCATCAAGATCTGGACCGCCGCGACCGACGAGGTGCAGGGCGCCATGCGGGCGAACTTCCCCGAGGACAACACCATCAACCGCATGGTGTCGTCGGGCGCTCGAGGCAACTGGCTGCAGATCCGCAACATCGCGGGCATGCGCGGCCTGGTGAACAACCCGAAGGGTGAGATCATCCCTCGCCCGATCATCTCGTCCTACCGCGAGGGCCTGTCGGTCGCCGAGTACTTCATCGCGACCCACGGTGCGCGCAAGGGTCTGGCCGACACCGCGCTGCGCACCGCAGACTCGGGCTACCTGACCCGCCGTCTCGTGGACGTCTCGCAGGACGTCATCATCCGCGAGGACGACTGCGGCACCACGAAGGGCCTCGACTTCACGATCGCGGCGAAGGGCTCGGACGGCGTGCTCGTTCGCGACGCCAACGTCGAGAACTCGGTCTTCGCCCGCACCCTGGCGGCGGCCGCGGTCGACGCCTCGGGCGCGGTGCTGGCCGAGGCCGGCGCCGACGTGGGCGACGTGCTCATCGACAAGCTCGTCGAGGGCGGCGTCGAGACGATCAAGGTCCGCTCGGTCCTGACCTGCGACTCGGCAGTGGGCGTGTGCGCCCAGTGCTACGGTCGCTCGCTCGCGACCGGCAAGCTGGTCGACATCGGCGAGGCCGTCGGCATCATCGCGGCCCAGTCGATCGGCGAGCCCGGCACGCAGCTGACCATGCGCACCTTCCACACCGGTGGATCGGCTTCGGCAGACGACATCACGCAGGGTCTGCCCCGCGTGCAGGAGCTGTTCGAGGCTCGCACGCCCAAGGGCGCATCGCCGATCGCGGAGGCCGACGGCCGCATCACGATCGACGAGAACGAGAAGGCCAAGAAGGTCATCCTCACGCCCGACAACGGCGACGAGCCGCACGTCTACCCGGTGCTCAAGCGCGCCACCCTCCTGGTGGAGGACGGGCAGCACGTCAAGCTCGGCGACCCGCTCCAGGTCGGCACGCTCGACCCCAAGGAGGTCATGCGCGTGCTCGGCGCCCGCGCCGTGCAGCAGTACCTCGTCGACGGCGTGCAGGGCGTGTACCGCTCGCAGGGTGTGCCGATCCACGACAAGCACATCGAGGTCATCGTCCGCCAGATGCTCCGCAAGGTGACGGTCGTCGACCACGCCGACACCGAGCTGCTGCCCGGTGAGATGGTCGATCGCCAGAAGTACCAGGAGATCAACCGCGCCGCGGTCGCCGAGGGCAAGCGTCCCGCCTCGGGTCGCCAGGAGGTCATGGGCATCACCAAGGCCTCGCTCGCGACCGAGTCGTGGCTGTCGGCCGCATCGTTCCAGGAGACGACCCGCGTGCTCACGCAGGCCGCCATGGAGGGCAAGAGCGACCCGCTCGTCGGCCTCAAGGAGAACGTCATCATCGGAAAGCTCATCCCCGCGGGCACGGGCCTCTCGAAGTACCGGAACGTCACCGTCGAGGCGACGGAGGAGGCGAAGGCCGAGCGCTACCCGAACCGCATCTTCGCGAGCGACGGTGCGTACAGCGACGCCGACCTGAGCTACGTCGACTTCGAGAGCTTCTCGACTGACGACTTCACCCCCGGCACGTACAACTAGCAGGGCGGCGGATGCTGCGGCATCCATCGCACCCGAAGGGCCCCGGTCTCGCGACCGGGGCCCTTCGGCGTCTGCGCGGCGGCGCTCTCGCGCGGCTCGGGCGCGCCGCCGGGGATCGACCGCCCGCCCTGCGTACCCTGAACTGCAGGCATGCCGAGCGGCGTGCGCAGGAAGGTGCTCGTGGCTCGACTTGCAGGTCGCAGCACCTGGTTCGCGTGGCTCACGGGGCTGTGCTGCCTCGCGATCGTCGTCGGCCTCGTGGGTCTGGCGGCGCCGCTGGCGCCCGCCGTCGCCGATTGGACGAGGCGCACGGCCGGCGCATTCGGCGAGCGCGTGGTGCACGAGCTCACGCGCGGCGGCGAGACCGCGCAGGAGCAGGTCGCCAGCGCCGCGGGCGAGCTGCCCGCGAGCTGCGACGCGCTCGCGCTCGCACCCGCGCTGCACGCGGTGCTGGGCTCCGACGCCGCGGCGGGGCCGCAGGCGGCGGGCGCGCCGCACAGCGCCGGCGGCCTCGTCGGGCTGCTGGGCGCACAGCCGGTGCTCGACTGCCTGTGGGGCACGGCGGGCAGCACCGCCCACGCCTGGCTCGCGACGACGAGCGGGGATGCGGCGGCCGCCGACGAGCTCCTCCGCGCAATCGGATTCGAATGCGCGCGCCTCGGCGACGCGCTGCGGTGCACGCGCTCCGCAGCGGCGGAGGGGGCGACCCCGGCATCCACCGTGACGCACCTGCTGCGCGACGGCACCTGGATGATCGCGAGCACCACCGGCGCGGGCGTCGACGGCTTCACCGCCGCGGTCGAGGGGGCGATCTGGCCCGAGGCATGACGGGGGCTGGGGCGACACGCCCGGCGGAAGCGCCGGTGCACGACACAGCGGCACGCCTCCCGGGCGCGTGTTCGACGCACGGGTAGCCTTGCGCTGGCGGGAAGACACCCCGGCGTAAGGAGCGACTGCGATGACTGACGACATGTCTCGGCTTGGCGAGCCGGTAGGCGAACCCGCCGAAGAAGGTACGCCCGTCGATGATGTCGTCGTGCGCGCGCAGGAGGGCCTCGCCGAGGCGGAGGCCGCCGGCGCCGGGGCCGCCGCGTCGTCCGCGGGCGAGCTGGGCGAGCCCGCATCGACCGCCGACGCCGACGGAGACGACGACGACGCGTTCGCCGCCCGTTACGCCGGCCACCTGAGCGAGGAGCCTCTTGTCGAGGCGTCCGCATCGGAGCAGGCTGGCCACATGCATGCCTCCGCACCCGAGGCCGCCGATGTCGCGGTGACCGCGAGCGAGCCGGCCGCGGCAGAGTCGTCCGCGCTCGAGCCCGGCGCCGGCGCCGCGCCCGGAGACGGCATCGCCGCAGGCGCCGCCGCGGCCGCCGCCGTCACGCAGGCATCCGCACCCGCCGGGTACGTCACCGTCGACACCGTCGCCGCGCAGCAGCCCATCTTCGTGCAGGCCCCGCTGCCGCCGACCCCGCGCGGCAACCGCGGCGTCGGCGCGCTCATCGGCCTGGTCGCCGCGGCATCGTTCGCGGTGCTCTACCTCGCCGGCTTCCTCGTGATCGGGCTGATCACGGGCGAGATCGCCCTGGCGAGCATCGGCACCGCCGCGCAGCTTGCGGTCACCAGCGTCGGGTTCTGGGTGGCCACCGCGGTGTTCTACCTCGCCTTCCTCATCTTCGTCGCGATCGCCAACCGCGCGCGCTGGGGCGTCTACGTGATCCTCGGACTGCTCGTGGGCGTCGCCTCGTACGGCGGGCACCTGGTGGGCGTGCTGTTCCAGGCGCCGTTCTGGTCGCTGACCGCCTCGCAGGGCGTCGCGCTGATGGAGGTCGAGATGGTCTCGCCCCTCGCGTTCGTCGCGTTCGTCGCCGGCCGCGAGCTGACCATCTGGTTCGGCGCGTGGGTCGCGATGCACGGGCGTCGCGCAACCGAGTACAACCGTGAGGCCATGCTCGAGTACGAGCGCACGCTCGAGGCCGGCCCCACGCTCACGAGGGTGTAGGACGACCATGACGCACAGCCCGTCCGGCGCCCGCCGCGGCGGGCTTTTGCGTGTGCTGATGGGCACCGTGCTGTTCATCGCGCTGCTCATCTTCAGCACCGGGATGGCGAGCCTGCTCACCAGCAGCGACCCGATCGAGGTGCCGAGCTTCGGGCAGCTCCCCGGCGTGATCGGCGTCGTGCTGGCCACCGCCGCGTTCCTCGGCGCGATCGCCCGGCCGGTGCTGCGCGGCCAGCCCGGGTACCGCACCGCGCTGTGGGCGGCCCTCGCCTGCTACCTCGCCTACCTGTTCGGCGTGTTCGTGACGGCGGTGCTCGGCGGGCAGGACGCCGCGCTCGCGGCATCCGTCGTCGGCCGCCTCGCGACCTTCTGGTACGCCCCGCTCGTGGCGCTCTCGGCCTGGCTCGCGGCCGCCGGCGTGATCGCGATCACCCTCTCGCGCGAGCGTGGCGTCCGCGGCGCGCGATGGCCCTGGGAGCACGACGAGCACGATCGCTGACCCGGAGGGCCGGCCTCGCGCCGGGCATCCGCAGCGAGGTCGGCGGCGCTCCCGCGGCCTCCGCGAAATCGAGGCCCGGGGCGATTACGGTTGTGCGTATGGAGCGCTCGCTCGACACCCAGGTCAGCCAGGCAGTGGATGCCTGGCTTCGCTGGCTTCCCCGATGGGTGCCATCGACCCACCGGGGCCGCATCGCGCCGTGCCGACGCTGCCTCGGCTCACCGCTGCTCGCGGCGGCCGGCCTGGGCGCAGACGTGCCGCACGGCGTGCAGCACGGGCTCTCGACGCGGTTGAAGGCGATCGTCGACGCCGCAGTGGCGACCTATACCTCCCGCAACCTGCCGATGCTCCAGAGCGAGCTCGACCAGCAGGCCGAGCGCAACCGCGCGCGCAGCTACCGTCCGGCGGAGGGGCTCGACCCCGAGTTCGAGGGGCTGCCCATCGACCCCGATCCCGTCCCCGGTGCCCCCTTTCTGTTCACGCTCGGCGGCCTGGCAAGCGACGCCGCCACGGAGGTGCCCGCGCTGCCGCCGCTGAGCGACGCCGCGAAGGCCGCGCTGCGGCAGGAGGTCGCCATGGCGGACGACTACGCGAACCTCGTCGGGCGCGAGATCTGCACGGTGCTGCTCGGGCATCGCCTGCGCATCCAGGCGGCGGTGCGCGAGTTCGTCGAGCCGCAGGTCGAGGCGCTGCTGGAGGAGCTCACCCGCTCGCTCGACGCGCCGTTCGATCCAGGCCCGCCCCCGTCCACAGCGTAACGCGCGCCGATCAGGGTGATTTCTCGCGCACTGTTAGCATTGGGCGACGTTCATCCGGCACCCGCGGGTGGGCCTGAACGCCTGTTGTGATCGAGCATCGTCCAGGGGGATTCGTGGCGAAACGCCTGCCATCGCCGCCGCCCGTCTTGGCGGGGCTGAGCTATGTGCGTCCGCTCGGATCCGGCGGCTTCGCCGATGTGTTCCTCTACGAGCAGGACATGCCCCGGCGCGAGGTCGCCGTGAAGGTGCTCCCACGCGATGTGCGCGACGGCGACCTGCTGCGGATGTTCAACGCCGAGGCCGACGTGCTGGCGCGGCTGTCGGCGCATCCATCGATCGTCACGGTGTATCAGGCCGGGATCTCGGCCGATGGGCGGCCCTACATCGTCATGGAGTACTGCCCGTCCTCGCTCGCGCGCCGCTACCGCCTCGAGCGGATGCCAGTCGCCGAGGTGCTGCTCATCGGCGTCAAGCTCGCCAGCGCCATCGAGTCGGCGCACCGCGCGGGGCTCGTGCACCGCGACATCAAGCCCAGCAACATCCTGATCACCTCCTACGGCGCGCCCGTGCTGGCCGACTTCGGCATCTCGTCGTCGCTCACGCGCACCGCCGACGACGAGGTCACGGCGATGTCGGTGCCGTGGAGCGCGCCGGAGGTGATCGACGAGCGCAGCGGCGGCAGCGTCGCCAGCGAGGTGTGGTCGCTCGGCGCCACCGTCTACTCGCTGCTGGCGGGTCGCAGCCCGTTCGAGCGGAGCGAGCGCGGCCAGAACGTCCGCGAGCAGCTGCGACGCCGCATCCTCCGCGCGGCCTACACGCCGACGGGGCGCCCGGACGTGCCCGGATCGCTCGAGGCGGTGCTCTCTCGCGCCATGAGCCGCCATCCCGACGCCCGCTACGCGTCGGCCGGCGCGTTCGCCGAGGCGCTGCGCGCGGTGCAGCTCGAGCTCGGGCTCGCGCCCACCTCGCTCGAGGTGGCCGCCGAGCTGCGCGTCGCGCCCGCGTGGGCCGAGCGCGCCGCCGCGACCGGCGAGCCCGGGTGGGCGCCCACCGGCGCGGCGGTCGGCGCGCCGGTCGACTTCGCGGATGCCGCGCCCCGCGGCCCGGCGCGCTCGCACGTGGCGCAGCCGGGCACCCGCAGGCGCGCCGCGCAGCCGGCCCTCATCGCGCGCACGCGCGACGACGAGCTCGGCGACGAGGCGGCACCCGCCCCGGCCCGGCGGGTGTGGCTGTGGACGGCGGTGGGCGTCACGGTCGCCGCGATCGCCGCCGCCGTCGGGCTCGCCATCGGCGGGGTGATCTGAGGTGGCACGCAGACGCACGCTGCTCGGCGCGCTCGCGGCCGCGGCGGCGGCCGCCCTGCTCGTCACGATCGCGGCCGTGTGGCCGGGGCTCGACGCGCAGGAAGCCCCGCCGGTCGACACCGGCGTGTGGGCGATGCAGACCGCCGACGGCAAGCGCTACGCGCGGGTGAACACCGCGCTCGGCGAGCTCGACACCGTGCGCGACGTCAGCAGCCCGAGCGCGGTGGTCGAGACGGGCGACGGCGTCTACGTGTTCTCAGACAGCTTCGGCAAGCTCACGCGCATCGACGAGGCGGCGCCGCTCGATCTCGACGACGAGGCCACTCGCGCGTCCCAGCGCACCCCGGTCGGCACCGTCGAGGCCGTCACCGCGGGCGACTACGTCGCCTACCGCACCGACGCCGGCGCGGTGTTCGCGGGGCGGCTCGCGGCGCCCGAGCCGGCGCAGATCGACCCGGACCGCGACGCCGACGGCCCGCGTTACGCCGCCGACGCGATCGCCATCGACGCCGACGGCATCGTCTACGCGTATTCGGCGCGCGAGAGGTCGATGCTCAGCTACCGGATCGGCGATGCCACCGTGCTCGCCCGCGACCGCGTCGAGGACGGCCCCGCGGCCGGCGAGCTGCGGATCACCGCGATCGGCGGCCGGTGGCTGCTGCTGGATGCCGCCGACCGCGGCCGCGCCTGGACCCGGGAGCGCTCCACGCCGGTGGCGACGGTCGGTGCGGTGGCGCTGCAGCGCAGCGGACCGAGCGCGGATGTCGCCTACGTCGCCGACGAGGCCGGGCTGATCGCCGTGCCGTTGGGCGATGGCGAGCCGCGGCGCGAGCTCGGCGACGGCGTGCGCGCGCTCGGGCAGCCGGCGCGGCCCACTCCGTTCGACGGCGACGTCTATGCGGCCTGGCTTCCGGCCGGTGAGGGCGACGGCGTGCTCTGGCGTGCGGGGGAGGGCGAGAGCGCGCTCGACTTCGGCGCTGGCAGCCTGCCGCAGGAGCGGCGCCCCAGCTTCATCGCGACCCGCGACGCGATCGCCCTGAACGAGACCCGCAGCGGCTGGGTGTGGACGATGCCCGACGGTGCGCTCGTGCCGTCGAGCCAGGACTGGTCGCTCGATGCCGACAGCGACCCCGACACCGGCGAGAGCGAGCAGCAGGCGACGGCCGTGGTCGCGCCGAAGCCCCCGGTCGCCGAGCCGGACGCGTTCGGGGTTCGTGCGGGAAGCCTCGTCGCCCTGCCCGTGCTGCTGAACGACCACGACCCGAACGACGACGTGCTGCGCATCGACCCGGCCTCGCTCGTCGGCCTCGACCCGGCCTTCGGCACGGTCTCGCTGACCGACAACGGGCAGCAGCTCGCGGTGCACGTGGCCGCGCACGCGCAGGGCAGCGCGACCTTCGGCTACCGCGTGAGCGACGGCACGAGCGCCGACGGGCTGTACTCCGAGCCCGCGACCGTCACGCTCACCGTCACCCACGACGACGAGAACCGCGCCCCGCAGTGGTGCGCCACGGACGGATGCCTGGCGCAGTGGCCGAGCCCCGAGGTCGCGCCGGGCGGCACGATCACCGTGCCGGTGCTGCCCGGCTGGGTGGATCCGGACGGCGACCCGCTGCTGCTCCTGTCGGTGACTCGTGCCTCGGGCGCGGGCGCGGTGGCCGCGACCCCCGCGGGTGAGATCGTCTACCAGCACGCCGACGCCGGCACCGGCGACGCGCAGCTGATCGAGCTGACGGTCACGGTCGCCGACGTGCACGGGGCGACCGCGAGCAGGACGCTCGTCGTGCGCGTCTCGCCCACCCCCGCGCTGCGCGTGCAGTCCTTCGCCGTGGTGCAGGCATCCACCGGCCTCTCGCTGGATGTCATCCCGCATGTCAGCGGCACCGCGGGGCGCGTCTCGCTCAGCGCCGTGCGGGTTCTCGACGATGCCGACGCGAGCGCCACGATCGGCTCGGACGGCACGTCGATCGACTTCGAGGCCGCGGGCGTCGGCGAGTACCTCGTGGGCTTCACGGTGAGCGACGGCATCAGCGAGGCATCCGGCACCGCCCGCGTGACCGTGCTCGGCGAGGACGCGCCCGCGGCGCTCGCCACGGCGCCGGTGATCGCGTTCGTGCAGCCGCGGGAGGACGTGACGGTCGACGTGCTCGCCGCCGTCCACAACCCCACGGGCCGGGTGCTGCTGCTGAGCGAGGCGAGCGCCACCCCGGCTGCCGGCGCGAGCCTCTCGTTCGACGTGGTGGCCGAGAGCTCGCTGCGCGTCTCGGGCACCACCGCCAGCGGCGCCCCGGGCCCGCTCGGCACCGTTCGCTACACCGTGAGCGACGGCACCGGCGATGTCGGCGCCAGGGTCGCGGGGGAGGCGACGGTCTACCTGCTGCCGCCGGCGCCGGAGCTCGCGCCCATCGCCGTCGATGACGCCATCGTGGTGCGCGCGGGCGCGCAGATCGACATCCCGGTGCTCGAGAACGACATCGCGCCGTCCGGCTCGGCGATCCGGCTGAACCCGGCCGGCGTCGTCTCGTCGAGCCCCGACGCGCTCGCGTTCGCCTCGGGCTCGCGGCTTCGATACCTCGCCCCGAGCCGGCCCGGGCAGTACGAGATCGAGTACGCCATCTTCTCGGCCGGTGCACCCGCGCTGGGCGACACGGCGACCGTGCGGGTGACGGTGCTGCCCGCGGACGCGAACCGGGCGCCGCGGCCCACCACGCTCGAGGGCCGCGTGCTCAGCGGCCAGGCGGTGTCGATCCCGTTCCGTGACTTCGGCGTCGACCCGGACGGCGACGCGGTCGTGCTCGAGCAGCTCGAGACGCAGCCGGCCAGCGGCTCGGCCGCGCTCTCGGCCGATGGGGCGTCGATCGTCTATACGAGCGTTCCCGGCTTCCAGGGGCAGGTCTCGTTCCGATACCGGGTGCGCGACGGCGACGGGGCAACCGGCGTGGGCACCGCGCGCGTGGGCGTGCTCGACGCGCAGGCCAATCCGAGCCCGGTCACCTTCACCGACTACGTGCAGGTGCAGGCGGGCGAGGGGCATACGCTGCGCATCAGCCCGACGGCCAACGATCTCGACCCGATGGGCGGCACGCTCAGCGTGACCGCGGTCATCCCCGATGCGGCGCCGAGGCTCGACGACGGCAGCGCGAATCCCGAGTTCGACCGGCTGCGGGGCATGATCCGCAGCCACGACGAGCGCACCGTCGTGCTCGAGGCCGGCGCCGAGCCGGGCACCATGTCGTTCTTCTACGACGTGGCCAGCGATTCGGGCAACACGGCTCGCGGCCTGATCGTCGTCAAGGTGGTGCGCGAGGCGGTGCCCGACTACCCGGTCATCGCCGACACCGTGCTCACCACGCAGACCCGCGAGAGCTTTCGCACCGGCGTCGACGTGGTCGCCGGGCAGGTCGCCTGGACGGGCGGCGACCCGGCGTCTCTCGAGCTGAGCCTCTGGGGTGCGCAGAGCGGCGTCACCGTGCAGGGGCGCTCGCTGCGCGGCGAGCTCCCGGAGCGCACCCGCGTCATCCCGTTCGCACTCACCGGCGTGGGCAGTGACGGCAAGGAGGTCGCCTCCTACGCGTTCCTGCGCGTGCCGGGTTCGCTCGATCAGCGGCTGACCCTGCGTGCCGGGCTCGCCCCGCAGGAGGTCACCGAGCGCGAATCCGTGCGCTTCGACATGGCCGAGCTGGTGGCGGTGCCTCGCGGCGGCACGGTCGAGGTGGGCGCCGCGCTGGCCGCGTCGGGCGCCCGCGCGGGAGCGCTGTGCGTGCCGGGTGCCGGCACGACCGTGCGGTATGACGCCGGTGAGGGAGCGCCGTGGTCGGATGCCTGCATCGTCCCGGTGCGGCTCGTCGGCACGAGCGAGTGGACGTACCTGTCGGTGCCGATCGCGATCACCGCCGTCGAGCCCCAGCCGGTTCTGCGCCCCGCCTCGCTCACGGTCGGGCCCGGCGAGCGGGCCGAGTACGACCTGCGGACGCTGACGAGCTGGCAGTGGAAGCAGGACTGGGACCGGCTCGCGTACGCGGTGGATGCCACCGGCACGCTGTTCGACGTGCGGCTCGAGGGCTCGGTCCTGCGGATCGTCGGCGCCGACCGGGCCGTCCCCGGCAGCGAGGAATCCGTCGGCATCGCCGTCACGAGTCACCCCGGGGTCGCCCCGACCCGCCTCACGCTGCGGGTGGGCCCCGCTCCCAGCACGCTGCCCAGCGCCGGCACGCTCACCCAGCAGTGCTCGCAGGCGTCGGGCGGCTCGTGCACCTTCTCGGTGCTCGGCGCGCGCGGGGCCGTGAACCCGCTCCCGGGCACGCCGCTCGAGCTCGTCGAGGTGCGCTCCACCGGCGTGTGCACGGGCATCGCATTCCGGGTGGCCTCGGCGTCGACGGTGACGGCGTCGTGGGCGACGGATGCCCCGGGCGCCAGCTGCTCGGCCGCCTTCGTCATGCGCGACGCGCAGGGGCGCCTCACCGCGGGCGAGCGCGAGGGCTCGCTGCTGCTCGACCTGCAGGGCTTCCCCCGCCAGCCCGCCGCGGTGCGCCAGTCCGGATACGGCGACGGCTCGGTCACGCTCCGGGTCGATCCCGGCGAGGCGCGGCTGGCGTACCCGGCGCTCGCCGGGTTCACCGTGCGGCAGGCGGGCGCGATCGTCGCCGAGTGCACGCCCGACGGCGTATGCCCCGACATCGCGGCGCCGAACGGCGAGGAGCGCAGCTACGAGGTCGTCGCCCGCAACGCGGTCGGCCCCTCGCGCACGGCCGCATCGACCACGGCCTGGGCGTACAACGTGCCGGCCACGCCCGCGGGCATCGTCGTCGCGCCGCTGCTGACCGGCGGGGAGGGCGGCCTCGTGTCGATCGCCATCGGCGAGGTCGACGGTCGCGAGACCGGTGCGCTCGAGATCTCGAGCCCGCTCGGCGACACCGTGCGCATCGATGTGCGGCGCGGGGCGACGAGCGCACAGCTCGACGCCTTCCGGGTCGGCTCGAACGCGCAGACCCCGATCACGATCACCCCGCACTCGCGCCACCCCCTCCCGCCCGGGCTGGGCGGCTCGACCTCGGGCGCCGCGGTGACCGTGTTCGGCCACGGCGTCGGCGCGCCCGCCGGCCTCGATCTCGTGCTGACCGCCGCGTCGGCGGGCGCGGGCGTGTCCGACATCACCGCCCGCGCGTCGGCGGATGTGAACGGGGCCGGCGCCGAGCTGCGCTACGGATTCGCCCTCGGCGGCGGCCCGTGCGTGGCCGGCGGCGCCAGCGACAGCGCAAGCTTCCGGGGCGTGCAGGATGGCGAGGAGTACCAGGTCGCGGTCTGCGCCGAGACCTGGTTCGAGGGTCGCAGCTTCGGGCGCGCGACCGTGTCATCGACGGTGCGCGCCGTGCAGAGCCCGAGCGCGCCCCGCGGCTACACCTTCGTGGTCGACCCCACCCCGAGCTACGCCGCGGGCGAGGCGCGCTGGAGCATCAAGGACGCCCCGACCTCGCCCGAGCAGCCGCCGCGCCGCAACTCGGCCCGGTTCAACCAGATGATCGGCGCCATCTCGGTCTACGATCGCGACCCCGGCCTGCAGGTGCAGTACTGCCACACGGTCTGGGGCACCTGCGGCGACGCCGCGGCCGTGCAGCCGGCCGCCGGCTCCGCGCCGTACCAGGTGGTCGCGAGCTGGCGCGTCGTGGTGTGCGAGGGTGGATCGCCGGTGCAGCGCACCGGCAGCACCTCGAACAGCCGCGGCACGATCGCGTACGACTTCGCGACCGCCGTGTATCGCGACGCCGCCGGCGCCGTCATCCCGACCACCACGCCCGAGATCGCGCCCGCCGAGGCGAGCCGAGTCGAGGGGATCGGGGTGCGGGTCTCCTGGCCCGCCGAGTGGAGCCTCACGCCCGCGACTGCCACGATGTCGGGCGCGTGCACCCCGGTGTCGCAGCCCGGCCCGGGGATCCCCGAGCAATGATCCAGCCCCCCGCCGCCACAGAACCGACACCCCGCCCGAGAGAAAGACAGGCCATGACCATCTCGCAGGAGCAAGCCACCTGGTTCGCCCAGACCTTCGCGCAGATCGCCGACAACGTCGAGCAGGCGGTGCTCGGCAAGCGGCACGTCGTCGAGCTCGCGCTGATCGCGATGCTGAGCGAGGGGCACGTGCTCCTCGAGGACGTGCCGGGCACGGGGAAGACGTCGCTGGCCCGGGCGCTCGCGCAGTCCGTGCAGGGCACGAACACCCGCATCCAGTTCACCCCCGACCTGCTGCCCGGCGACATCACCGGCATCACCGTGTACGACCAGCGCACCGGCGAGTTCGAGTTCCATGCCGGCCCGATCTTCGCGAACATCGTCCTGGCCGACGAGATCAACCGCGCGAGCCCCAAGACCCAGGCCGCGCTGCTGGAGGTGATGGAGGAGGGCCGCGTCACGATCGACGGCGTCTCGCGCGCGGTCGGCGTGCCCTTCCTCGTGATCGCCACCCAGAACCCCGTCGAGCAGGCCGGCACCTATCGCCTGCCCGAGGCGCAGCTCGACCGATTCCTGATGAAGGCCTCGCTCGGGTACCCCGACCATGCGTCCACCATCCGCATCCTCGACGGCGCGGCCCGCTCCACGACCGAGCTCTCGCCGGTGATCGCCCCGCAGGCGCTGATCGGCATGGCCGACCTGGCTCGCGCCGTGTACGTGAACCCGCTCGTGCTCGACTACATCGCGCGTCTGGTGGATGCCACGCGCTCGGCCGATCAGGTGCGCCTGGGCGTCAGCATCCGCGGCGCGCTCGCCCTCACGAAGGCGACCAAGACCCGAGCCGCGTCGCAGGGCCGCACCTACGCGACGCCGGACGACGTGAAGGCGCTCGCCGTGCCGCTGCTCTCGCACCGGCTGATCCTGCACCCGGAGGCCGAGTTCGACGGGATCACCGCCGAGGCGATCATCGGGCAGGTGCTGCTCGACGTGCAGCCGCCCGCCGAGGCGATGGCGGTCTAGCCGCGCCATGTCCGCTCCCGTCCGCGAGCAGCACCCGGCTCGCCTCACGCACACCTCGACCGCGTCGGGGGTGTCGGCGCGCACCCAGAGCCTGGGGCACACGCAGACGCAGACGCACGTGGCGCCGCTGCGCCGCGACGGCCGGCTCGTGCGCCTGGTCGTGTGGTGGATGCGCGTGTGGCAGACGCTCTCGGCCGCGATGCGGCGGGCCTGGCGATGGCTCACGCGCACCGTGACCGCCGCGGGCCTGCTGATCGTGCTCGCGGCGACCGTGGGGATCGCCGTCGGCGTGGCGTTCGGCTGGGTGGAGTGGATCGTCGCCGGCGCGGCCGCTGGGGCGCTGCTGCTGCTGGCGGTGCCGTTCCTGTTCGGCGCGAACGCGTACGAGGTCGACCTCGGTATGAGCGACGCCCGGGTGGTCGCCGGAAGCACGGTCACCGGCGAGATCGTCGTCAGAAACCGCGGGCGTGGCGTGGCGCTGCCCGGGCGCATCGACATTCCGGTCGGCGACGGCCTGATCGAGCTCGGCGTGCCCCTGCTGCTGCCCGGCCGCGCGCATGCCGAGACCCTCACGATCGACGCGCCGCGGCGCGGGGTGATCCCCGTGGGGCCCGCGACCGCCGTGCGCAGCGACCCGGTGGGGCTCCTGCGCCGCGAGCGCTCCTGGGCCGACCGGCACCGGCTGTTCGTGCACCCGCGCACGGTGGCGGTGCCCGCCACGAGCGCCGGGCTGGTGCGCGACCTGGAGGGGAGCCCGACCCGGCAGCTCGTCGACGCCGACATCTCGTTCCACGCGATCCGCGAGTACGTGCCGGGCGACTCGCGCCGCCAGATCCACTGGAAGTCGACGGCGAAGACCGGCCGGCTCATGGTGCGTCAGTTCGAGGAGTCGCGTCGATCGCGCCTCGCCGTCGTGCTGAGCCTCGCCGAGGCCGAATACGCCGACGAGGACGAGTTCGAGCTGGGCGTGAGCGCGGCCGCCTCGCTCGGCGCGCAGGCGATCCGCGACGGGCGCGAGCTCGACGTCGTCACCGGCGCCGAGGTGCCAGAGATGGTGCGCGGCCGCATGCGCGCGATCCACAGCCTCGCAGCGTCGTCGCCGCGGGTGCTGCTCGACGAGTTCACCGGCGTCCGTCCGCTCGCGCACACCATGCCGTTCGCCGAGGTCTGTCGGCTCGCGGGCGAGGCGGCGCCCGGGCTCTCGCTCGTGTTCATGGTGTGCGGCTCGCAGGTCGGGCTGCAGCGGCTGCGTCAGGCGGCGCTCGCGCTGCCGCTGGATGCCGCGGCCGTCGCCGTGATCTGCGATGCGCAGGCCCAGCCCCGCATCCAGTCCTTCGGGGCGCTCACGGTCCTGACGATCGGCCTGCTCGACGACCTGCCCGGCCTGATGATGCGGAACGCGGTGTGAGCGGGGCGTCGACCGGCGCGTCGATCGGGGCAGGGGCGCGGCGGCGCCCGTCGTCGCTGCCGTCGCTGCCGGTGCTGCTCGGCGGCGGCGCGTACGTGCTCGTCATGGCGGCGCTCGCCGCCTGGGCCGCGTGGCCGATCTATCGTTCGAGCGCGCTGCTCGTGCTCGCGGCGGTCGCCACGTTCGCGGGCCTCGCGATCGCCGGCGCGGCGGCGCGCTGGTCGTGGCCGGGCTGGCTGACCGCCGTGGTCACGGGCGCCGCCCTGCTCGTGGTGGGCGTGCCGCTGGCCGTGCCCTCGGCGCTCGACGGCGGGGCCGCGGGCGGGCTGTCCGGGATCCTCGCGGGCGTGCGCGACGTGCTGCTCGGCCTCGTCACGGCCTGGAAGGACCTCGTCACCGTGCAGCTGCCGGTGGGCGAGTACCGCAACCTCCTCGTTCCCGCCCTCGTCGTCTTCCTGATCGGCACGCTGCTGAGCGCGTCGTTCGCGTGGCGCTCGGCGCGCGCCGCGTCGTTCGCCGTGCTGGTCGGGCTCGGCATGGTGACGTTCGGCCTCGGGTTCGGGGCGTCCACGGCGAGCGCGCCGATCGTGATCGGTCCGCTGACGCTCGTGGCGCCGCGCGAGAGCGCGATCGGCGCGGCGGCGCTGGTCGCCTCGCTGGTGTTCCTGGCGCAGCGCGCGGCGATCGACCGGGCCGGGGCACTGCGGCGCGCGGCCGCCCGCGGGGGCGCCAAGCTCGAGCGCCGGGGCGGCGCGGTGGCCCGCCGCCGGCTGCTCGCGGGCGGCATGGTCGCGGTCGCCGTTGCCGCGGCGCTCGTCGTCCCCGCCGCCGCGCAGTCCCTGCCGAGGGAGGTGCTCCGCACCGGCATCGGCCCCGAGCGCGAGGTGCGCGCCGCGGTGAGCCCGCTCGCGCAGTACCGCGCGTTCTTCACCGACGACGCCTTCGACACGACGCTGTTCACCGTGACCGCCGAGGGGCCGCTCCCATCGCGCGTTCGACTGGCGACGCTCGATGCGTACGACGGCGAGACGTTCCGCGGTGCGCCGGGTGTGCCTTCCGGCGCCCAGGCGGCGCCCGCGAACGATGCGGCGCCGTTCACCCGGGTGCCCTCCCGGCTCGATCCCGCGCCGGGTGCGCCGAGCACCGTGCGCATCGAGATCGCCGAGTATGGCGAGATCTGGATGCCGATGGCCGGCTCGCTCGAATCGGTGCGATTCTCGGGTCCGCGCCCCGCGGCGCTCGCCGACGCGTTCTACTACAGCGCCGATCGCACCTCGGGCGTGCAGATCGCCGGCGGCGGCCTCGAGCCCGGCGACGCCTACGAGCTGCGGGTGACGCTGCCGGAGGAGCGCACGCTCGCCACGCTCACCCCGGGTGCGGCTGGCGCGGCGCCTCCAGGGGCCCCGGTGCCGGAGCGCCTGGTCGAGTGGATGGAGGCGCAGGACGCCGGCGTGGGCGGCCCGGCGCTGGCCGCCCTCGTGGAGCGGCTGCGGGCGCGCGGCTACCTGAGCCGGGCGCTGGCGGCCGGGGACGACGAGCAGCCCGCGCGCTGGACGATGGAGCTCGGCGACTACGCGTTTCAGCCGAGTGCCGCCGGGCACTCGCTGGCTCGCATCGATGCCCTGTTCGCGCAGCTGCTCGAGCGCGAGGGCGAGGTCGGGGGCGGGCACCCCGGCGGCGTGTCCGACGCCCCCGACGCGGCGCTGGTCGCCGGGATCGGCGACGAGGAGCAGTTCGCGACCGCGGTGGCCCTCATCGCGCAGCAGCTCGGCTTTCCCGCCCGAGTGGTGGTCGGCGCGCGGCTGGACGCCGCGCCCGGGCTCTCGCACTGCGACGCGGGCGCATGCCGGGCGGGCGACATGTCTGCCTGGGCCGAGGTGCGCGACGCGGACGGCGCCTGGGTGGCGGTCGACGTCACCCCGCAGCACGCCGCGACGGTCGACCGCGACGCCGCCCGGCTGCGCGACCCGGAGCACGCGACGCAGGTGCGGCCGGCGACCGCCGAGGAGGTCGTGCCGCCGCCGCCGGTGCAGCACGACTCGGCGCTCCCGCCGGACGACGCCGAGGGCGCACCGCTCGACCTCGGCGCGCTGTGGGCCACGCTCCGGGTGCTCGCGCTCGTCGCGCTGGTCGCCGCGCTCCTGCTCGGCCCGTTCGTCACGGTGGTCGCGGCGAAGGCGCTGCGCCGGCGCGCGCGCCGCGGCGACGGCGACCCGGCCTCGAGGATCGTGGGCGGCTGGGACGAGTACGTCGACGGCGCCGTCGATCTCGGGCACACGGCGCCGGGCGTGCTGACGCGGAGCGAGCTGGCCGCGCACTTCGCGCGGGATCGCGCCGCGGCATCCACCGCCGTCGCGGGGCCCGCCCAGGCGGCCGGCGCGGGCGCACACGTGGATGCGGGCGCGCAGCTCGCCGAGCTCGCTGATCGCGCCGTCTTCGCACCCGAGCCGCCCCGCGACGAGGACGCCGCGCACTTCTGGCGGATGGTCGAGGCCGAGCGCGCGACGCGCGCCGCGGGAGTGGGAGCGTGGCAGCGGCTGCGCGCGGCCGTATCGTTGAGATCGTTCGCAAGGTACCTGGCCCCGTCGAAGGCCGCGCGCACGCGCGCCAACGTATGGCTGCACGAGAGGAGAACGCGCGCTCGCGATGCGAGCGCGCAACGGTCATGAACGATTTCGCGCTCGCGGTCGCGGGAGTCTCGGCCGCCCTGACGGCGATCCTCTACGTGTGGACCGCGTGGAGCCTCTCGGCGCTGTTCGCCAAGGCCGGCCAGGCTCGCTGGCAGGCATGGGTGCCGGTGCTCAACCTCATCGTGCTGCTGCGTCTCGGCGGCATCAGCGCCTGGTTCGTGCTCGTGGCCCTCGTGCCCGGGCTCGGCCAGATCGCGCTGCTCGTGGTGTGGATCATGGCCGCGCACCGCATCGGCCGCGCGTTCGGCTTCGGCACGGGCATGACCGTGCTCGCCGCGCTCGTGCCGCCCGTCTGGTCGAGCGTGCTCGGCTGGGGCAGCGCGCGCTGGCTTGGCGAGCCCGCGCAGGATGAACCCGGGCCGCTCCGCGTCGGGCGCACGGCGCCCGCGGGCCCCGCGCCGACGCCCCGCCCCGAGGCGGCGACGCAGCCGGATGCGGCCGGGTCTGAGGCCGCGCCGTCCGCGGTCATCCCCGTCGCGCCGGCCGCGCCTGCACGCATCCCACCCGCACCCATCCCGCCGGCGCCCATCCCGCCGGTGCGTGTTCCGACCGCGCCCGTTCCGCGGGCATCCATGCCGCCTGCACCCGCGGCGGTGCCCGTCCCGCCCGCACCCGGGGTGCCGCTCGCGGCCGCCCCGCGAGCGGGCGCCGGCGCCCAGCCTGCGGACGCATCGGCCTCGCCCGCGCCCATCAGCAGCGTTCCCGGGGTCGCCGCCGCAGCGCCCTCCGCGCCGAGCTGGGCGCCGCCGACCGCACCGACCGCGCCCGCCCCGGTGCCGGCCGCCCCGGCCCTCGCGGCTCCCGCCGCGCCGTTCGCGGCTTCGCCGCGCCCTGGGCACGCCGAGCGAGCACCCGACGACGCGGCTGAGCCCGAGCCCGAGTTCGACCTCGACGGCGGCCTCGAGGTGTCGGCGATCGCGGGCGCGCCCACGCTGGGCGAGCCGCGCTCGGCGCGCTCGGCGGTCTCGGCGCAGCACAGCTTCGACGAGATCCCCGACGAGGATGTGTTCGACGTGACGGTGATGGCCGCGCGCAGGCGCTCCGCGTGGTCGCTCGTGCCGCCGCTGGGCGAGGCCGTGCTCGTCACCGCCGATGTCGTGATCATCGGCCGCCGCCCGGGCTTCGACGCCGACTTCGCGAGCGCGCAGCTCGTGCCCGTCGCCGACGAGACGCGGACGGTGTCGAAGACGCACGCCCGACTGGAGCGCCGGGGCGAGGAGTGGGTGGTCATCGACCTCAACTCGACCAACGGCGTGATCCTCATCGACGACGGCGGTGACGAGATCGATGCGACGCCGGGCGTGCCCGAGCGGCTCACCGAGCGCTTCCTGCTCGGCGACGCGCCCCTGCGGATGCGCAGGGAGGGCCCGTGACCGACGAGTGCACCGAGACCTCGCCCACGCGCATGTCGCGGCGCACGCGACAGCGCGCCGACGTGCTCGCGGACGGCGACGAGCTCGAGGCGACCCGGCTCGGCTCGCGCGGGCTCGCCCGCGCCGCCGGCGGCGCGCCGGCCGGAGCCGTCTCCCCGAACCCTGCGACGGCGCCGAACCCCGCCACGACCCCGGGCGTCGGCACCGACGCCGCGGCCACGACGGTGGCCGCCGACACCGCGGATGACGACCTCGGCCACACCCGGCTCGGCGCCCGACGCGCCGCGGCGCTGCGCGTGTCGGCCCCCGGTGCGGCGGGCCTCGCCGTGCCGGAGCTGCCGGCATCGCGGGTCGCGAGCACGCCGCCCGCGCCCGGCGCGCCCGGCGCTGCCGCCGCGCGCGAGCGCTACGGCGCCCGGTCGCCGGCCCCCGCGACGGCTGCGCGGCCCGCGCCGCCCGCCGCGCAGCGCGACGCCGCACCCGCCGACGCCGACATCGCGTCCCTCGCCGAGCTGGGCCGGACCGCGCGGGCGCGCGCCCGCCGCCGCGCGCTGTGGGCCGTCGCGGCGATCGTCGCCATCATCCTCCTCGTCACGGCGGGCATCCTGCTCGTGACCTCCACCCTCGGCCGCTGATTCGGACCCGCAATGCATGTCAAGATGACCCTCTTCCGCGATGACGCCAACTGGCAGGACCTCGTCGTCACCGCTGAACCCACCGCGACCGTCCGGGAGGTGGCATCCCGCATCGCGCAGGCCGATCCGCAGGGCTGGTACGACCGCACCCGCACGTACACGCTGCAGTCCATCGCGCCCGGCAGCGCCGAGTGGCGGATGCTCCCGCCCGAGGCCGTCATCGGCGAGAACTGGCTGACCTCCGGGGCGTCGATCGCGCTCGTCGACGAGGCCGAGGCCGCCGGCGCGCTGCCGTCGCTGCACGACGGCGCGTCGGTCACGGTCACGATCGTGGGCGGCACGGGCACCGGGCGCACCTTCGTTCTGGGCGCCGGCTCGCACACCGTCGGCCGCGCGCCCGAATGCGACATCGTGCTCGACGACGAGTTCATGTCGAAGCGGCACCTGCGCATCGACGTGGGCGCCGGAGTCGAGGTGATCGACCTGGGCTCGGCCAACGGCGTCGAGGTCGACGGCCAGCTCGTGCCCCGCCTGCGCGTCACCGGCTCGCAGCGACTGCTCGCCGGATCGACCGAGCTGCACCTCGACGTGCGCATCCAGGAGGCCGCCCGCCTGGAGGATGCCGCGGGCCCGGCGCTGTTCAACCGCTCGCCCCGCGTCGAGGCGCGCTACATCGGCCGGACGTTCGGCGTGCCCGAGGTGCCCAAGGAGCGCGAGGAGCAGCCGTTTCCGCTCCTGGCGATGATCACGCCCATGCTGCTGGGCTTCGCGATGTTCGCGTTCACGCAGCGACCGCTCACGCTGCTGTTCGTCGCGATGACGCCGATGATGCTCATCGGCAACTACATCACGGGCAAGAATCGCGACAAGCGCAAGCTCGAGCGCTCGGTCGCGAAGTTCGAGTCCGGGCTCGAAGACCTGGAGGCGCGGCTCGCGAGTGAGCAGGAGATCGAGCAGGCCGCGCGCGTGGCCGAGGTGCCCTCCTCCGAGGAGGTGCTCCGCGCGGCGGCGGGGTTCGGGCCGCTGATGTGGACCCGGCGCCCCGAGCACTGGAACTTCCTGAACCTGCGGCTCGGCCGCGGCCCCATGGAGAGCCGCAACACCGTCGATGCCGAGCACCGCGGCGAGCTGCTGCTCGAGTATCAGACGCGGCTCGACGACACGATCGAGCGCAACCGTCTGGTGCTCGACGTGCCGATCGTCGCCAACCTCGAGGAATCCGGCGCCGTCGGCATCGCCGGCCGCCACGAGCGCGTCTCCGGCTCGCTCGCCTCCGCCCTCGTGCAGCTCACCGGCCTGCACTCGCCCGCCGAGCTCGTCATCACCGCTGCGGTCACGCCCGCGTGGGCGCGCGAGCTCGACTGGCTCAAGTGGATGCCGCACACCTCCTCGCCGCACAGCCCGATCACCGGCAGTCACCTCGCCGACAGCGAGCCCGCCGCGAACGCGCTGCTGGCAGAGCTCGAGGAGCTCGTCGCCGTCCGCGAGCGCGCGAACCGCAAGGTCGAGACCCGCGGCGCGCTCAACGCCGAGCAGGCGGCGCTGCAGGGCGGCGCGCACGTCGGCGAGATGCGCGACAAGGGCGGCTACAAGGGCCCGATGCCCGCGATCGTGCTCGTGATCGCCGACGACGTGATCGCCGACCGCGCGCGCCTGGTGAGCCTCTCCGAGCGCGGCGCCGACGTCGGCATCTTCCCGCTCTGGGTCGCCGAAGACGTCTCGGCGCTGCCGGCGGTGTGTCGCACGTTCGTGGATGCCACGGGTGACCGGCCTCCGCGCATCGGCCTCGTCCGGCTCGGCGAGGTGATCGAGGGCGCGCTGCTCGATGTCGTCTCGCCCGCGCAGGCCGCGGCCTTCGGGCGCCACCTCAGCCGCGCCGTCGACGCCGGCGCGCCCATCAACGACACGAGCGATCTGCCGCGCTCGGTCTCGCTCGCGGGCCTGATCGACCTCGACCTGCTGCACCGCTCGGATGTGGCCATCGAGCGGTGGCACGAGAACGACTCGGTGCACGACCGCCGTCCCGACGCACCGCTTCGCCGCCGGCGTGCCGGTCGGCTCCGCGCCACGATCGGCGCCGCCGCCCAGGGGCTCATGCACCTCGACCTGCGCGCGCAGGGCCCGCACGCCCTCGTCGGCGGAACCACAGGCTCGGGCAAGAGCGAGTTTCTGCAGGCCTGGGTGCTGGGCATGGCGGCCGAGTACAGCCCCGACCGCGTGACGTTCCTGTTCGTCGACTACAAGGGCGGCGCGGCCTTCGCCGACTGCGTCAACCTGCCGCACACGGTGGGGCTGGTCACCGACCTCACCCCGCACCTCGTGCGGCGCGCCCTGACCAGCCTGCGCGCCGAGCTGCACCACCGCGAGCTGCTGCTCGGACGCAAAGGCGCGAAAGACCTCCTTGAGCTCGAGAAGCGGGGCGACCCCGACTCGCCGCCCGCGCTCATCCTGATCATCGACGAGTTCGCGGCGCTCGTGGGCGAGGTGCCCGAGTTCGTCGACGGCGTCGTCGACATCGCCCAGCGGGGCCGGTCCCTCGGCATCCACCTGATCATGGCCACCCAGCGCCCCGCGGGCGTGATCCGCGACAACCTGCGCGCCAACACCAACCTGCGCATCGCGCTGCGCATGGCCGACGAGTCGGACTCGGTCGACGTGATCGGCGAGCCCGACGCGGCGCACTTCGATCCCGGCATCCCGGGCCGCGCGATCGCGAAGACCGGCCCCGGTCGCCTGCACCGGCTGCAATCCGGCTACGCCGGCGGCTGGTCGCACAGCGAGCCCGAGTCGGCGAGCATCTCGGTCGCCGCGATGCCATTCGGCGTCACGGCGGAGTGGACCGCGCCGAACGACGACGCCGCCCCCGAGGAGCGCGACCTCGGCCCCACCGATCAGAAGCTCATGGTCGACACGTTCATCGCCGCGGCCGAGGCGGCGGGCATCCCCGCGCCCCGCCGGCCCTGGCTCGACGAGCTCGAGCCCGCCGTCGACCTGGCGAGCCTGCGCCACCGCACCGATGCGCGCCTGCCCATCGGGGTCAGCGACCTGCCCGAGCGCCAGGCGCAGGAGACCGCCTCGTTCAACCCCGACGTCGACGGCCACATGGTCATCTACGGCACCGGCGGCTCGGGCAAGTCCGTCGCGCTGCGCACCATCGCGGCGTCGGCGGGCCTCGCCACCCACGGCGGCCCTGTGCACGTGTACGGGCTCGACTTCGGCTCGGGCGGCCTTCGCATGATCGAGGACCTCCCGCACGTGGGCGCGGTGATCTCGGGCGACGACACCGAGCGCATCATCCGGCTGATGCGGCTGCTGCGCGAGCAGATGGATCGACGTGAGCGCAGCTACGGCGACGCCAGCGCCACCTCCGTCACCGAGTTCCGGCAGGTCGCCGGGAACGCCGACGAGGCTCGCATCGTGCTGCTGATCGACAACTTCCCGGCCTTCCGAGACGAATGGGAGATCCCCCAGGGCCGCAACGAGTGGTACCGGGTGTTCGCCGAGATCATCGCGAACGGTCGCCAGCTCGGCCTGCACGTGGTGTTCACCGCCGACCGCCCCGGCTCGGTGCCGAGCTCGGTCACCTCGGGCGTCCAGCGTCGCGTGGTGCTGCGCCTGGCCGACGAGATGGGCTACGCCGTGCTCGATGCCCCGAACGACGTCCTCACCGAGACCTCGCCCCCCGGCCGTGCGCTCGTCTCGGGAAACGAGACGCAGCTCGCGGTGCTCGGCGGCTCATCCGTCGCGGCCGAGCAGTCGGAGGCCATGGCGGGCCTGGCGTCGCGGATGCGCGCGGAGGGCGTGGCGTCGGCCCCCGGCATCCCCTCGCTGCCCGCGATCGTGCCGCTGCGCTCGCTGCCGCAGGCACCCGGCGCCCCGCTGGCGCTGGGCCTCGCCGAAGAGACGCTCGAGCCGTTCGCCCTCGAGCCGGCCGGCGCGTTCGCGCTGGCGGGCCCTCCCGGCAGCGGACGCACCTCGGCGCTGCGCGTGATCGCCGAGCGCCTGTTCGAGCGCGGCGACATGCCGGTGTACTACGTCGGCAACAAGCGCTCGCCGCTGGCCGACGACCCGCGCTTCGCCGCGCGCGCGACCACGATCGAGGCGGCCACCGAGCTCGCCAAGCTCGTGCGCGAGATCGTGATCGACGAGGAGTCCACCTCCCGGGTGGCCGTGATCATCGAGCAGCTCGGCGACTTCCTGCAGAGCCCGGCCGACGCCCCGCTGGTCGACCTCGTCCGCGCGATCAAGCGCGAGGATCACTTCGCGGTGGCCGAGGCGGAGTCGTCCTCATGGGTGACTTCCTGGCCACTGTTCGGTGAATTCAAGAGCGCGCGCCGCGGCCTGCTGCTGCAGCCGGACTCGACCGACGGCGACGTGATCCTGAAGACCACGCTGCCGCGCCTGAAGCGCTCCGAATTCCCCGTCGGCCGCGGAATGCTGGTGTCTTCGGGCGCCGCGACGCGGGTGCAGCTCGCGCTCGCAGACGGTGTGGAGCCGACAGAATCCCAGGTTGGAAGCGCCAAGGCGCGCGGCCTCTAGCGGAACACGGCCCCGCGATCGGGTTACGCTAGAGGCCGCCGCAATTCATTATCGCGAGCCGGCGCTGTCGCGCTCTGGAGAGTAAAAGGATCAACTATGGCAAACCTCAACGTCTCGTACGGAGACATGAAGACCGCAGCCAGCCAGCTCATCGCAGGCAAGGGCGCGCTCGAAGACAAGCTCGGCGAGCTGCAGCGCCTGGTGTGCGACCTCGTCGCCTCGGGCTTCGTGACCGACGCCGCCTCGGGCGCGTTCAACGACTCGTACACGCAGTTCACCACGGGTGCGACGCAGATGGTCGGCGGCATCCAGGGTCTCTCGGACTTCCTGAACGCCGCCGCCGACGCGCTCGGCAACACGGACGCCGAGCTCGCGAACGCGATTCGCTCCTAAGCACGAAGCAGAGCGGACCGGGCATTCGCCCGGCCCGCTCTGTCGTGAGGTCTCATGGATGAGCAGCTGATCGTCGACACCCTCGTGCTCGACGCCATCGCGATCGACGTCGGTCGCATCAAGTCGGAGTTCGACGGCGCCACCGCGCGCAGCGAGCGCCTCGGCGACGCCGTCGGCCACGCCGGGCTCGCGTCGCGCGTCGAATCGTTCGCGAGCAGCTGGGATCAGCGCCGCGGCGAGCTCAGCGAGCAGCTCGGCCAGGTGCAGACGCACCTGAACACCGCGGTCGAGGGCTTCCGCACCACCGACACCGAGCTCGCGAAGGCGCTGACCGAGCAGGCTTCGACCTACCCGCCGCGCACCGCGCAGCCGCAGTAAGGGAAAGACACATGACCCGCCCCACCGACTGGTCCTCGCTCGGCTACGGCAGCGACCCCGTTCCCGGCGACCATTCGAGGGTCGACCTGATCGGCCGCATGTACGTGGGCACCGCCGACTCGATCAAGCGCGCCGTCGACAACTTCGAGACGGCGCTGAATCCCGAGTTCGGGCAGAGCAAGGCGATCGATGCGATCCGCGAGGTCTCGGGCGACGTCGCCGACCGCGTGCACCGTGCCGAAGACCGCTATCGCAAGATGGGCGAGGCCGTCATCATCTACGCCGCGGCGCTGCGCGTCGCGCAGCAGAACTCGGCCGACGCACTCGCGAGCGCGAACACCGCCGAGACCACTCTGCACAACGCCAACAGCATGGCGGCGTACTACCAGCGCCAGGTCGACAGCCCAGACACCCCGCCCGCGAACCTCGCGGGCTACGCGCAGTCGCAGTCGACGTGGGAGGGCCGGGCCGACGACGCCACCCGCACCATCTCGAGCGCGGTGGCGACGCTGCAGTCCGCGATCAGCTCGCGCGACTCGGCGGCGAACACCGCCATCAGCTCGATCGAGAACATCGGCGACTCGGGCGACCTCAACGACTCGGCGTGGGACAACATCGTGCAGTGGGTGCACGAGAACAAGGAGCTGATCGATCTCATCGTCGACATCGTCGGCTACATCGCCACCGCGGTGATGGTCGTCGCCCTGTTCATCCCGGGCCTGAACGCCATCGTGGGGCTGGTCGCGCTGATCGCGACGATCGTGACACTCGCGAACGTCGCGCTCCAAGTCGCGGCCGGCACGATGGGGCCGGTCGAGGCGCTGCTGAACGTCGGGCTCGCCGCGCTCACCTTCGTGGGCGGCCGCGCCATCGGCAGCGCGATGAAGAGCACGCAGTCGGCGGTCGGCGCCTCCGTCAGCAACTCGATCCGCGGCAGCTACGGCAGCGCGCGCATCGCAGGCATGACGCAGGCCCGCGCGATGGGCATGGTCGACGAGGTGATCGCGGTCTCGCGGCCGGGGCAGCTGACGATGCTGGAACGGCTGAAGTACCTCACGCTCGATTTCCGTCAGGTCTCGGAGATCCGCAACGTCGCCAACATCCAGCTGCTCAGCGGCAACCTGTCGAGCCACTCCGCGCGGCACATGGCGCGGCTCGCGCAGCTCTCCGGGTTCGGCTTCGCCCTCGAGGGCGGCTCGCAGATCGCCGAGCTCGCGATCAACTCGGGCACGGCGAACGAGAAGCCACTCGCATGGCGACTCGGAGACAACTGGTGACCAGCGGCGAGCGCCTCGGTCGCGTCGTCGGCGTCGTGAACGTCGCGGCGACGCTCGCCGCAGTGGCGGGCCTGCTCCTGTTCCCGAAGGTCGTCGGCTCGCTGATCGCGATGCTGAGCTGGTCGGACGAGGCGAAGGAGACGTGCGAGCTCGAGCCGGGCTGCGCCGTGAACCTCGTGCCGGGGGGCGTGCTTCCCGTGTGGTGGGCGTTCGCGTGGATCGCCCTGATCGCGGTCAGCGTGCTCGTGTGCTGGAGCCCGAGCCGCTGGTGGTCGGCGCGCGGCGCCGGGCGCGCGGCCGTGTTCGCCGACTCGACCCCGCGATGGCTGGGCGTGCACGCCGGCGTCGCCGCCTTCGTCTGCATCGTGCTCGTGTTTCCCGGCCGCAGCTCGGCCGGCGCGTGGGCCATCGAGTACCTGTACGCCGCGATCGCAGCGATCGCCGTGCTGGGGCTGGCGATGCTCAGCCTGCGCAGCGCCCGGGCCGCGCTCGGCCCGAAGGAGCTCGCCCGCCTGCTCGGCTCCGGTCCCTCCGCCGCCTCGGCGCAGCTCGCCACGCGCAGGCCGCCCGCCGCGCCCAAGAACGGCTCCGCATCGTGACCGTCGCGGCCGAGGGCGCCCCGCGCCCGCGGCTCTCGCTCCTGCTCCCCGAGGGATGGGTGCGCGTCACCACCGGCGCCGACCACGAGACGCAGGTGCGCCAGATCGCGTCGCAGGCGGCGCTCGGCATCGAGCCAGGCAAGCGCGACATGGCGCGGGTGCGGCTTCGGGGCATGCTCGGCGACGCCGTGCGCCAGGCCGCCGAGCGCGGGCTGTTCGAGGTCTGGCTGCCGATCGCGCCGACCTCGGGCTACAGCATCCCCGCCTCGTTCGCCGTCGGCCCGCTGCCGAAGCCGCCGGCCGACGGCGCGAGCGTGCACGACACGCTCCTCGGCCTCAGCTCGGCCGCGCCCGGTTCGCAGGCCGTCGAGATCTCGGGCGCGCTGGCGGTGCGCACCGTCGCCGATCGCGCGGCCGTGCTCGACGACGCCGGCCAACTGGCGACGCCCGCGGTGCGCCTGCTGAGCTACATCGTCAGCCCCACCCCCGAGTACGGAGACTGGACCGTGTTCACCGCGAGCCTGTTCGTGCCGGACGGCCCGGAGGCGGCCGAGATCCTGGCGGCGCTCGAGTTCTTCGCCGACTCGATGATGGCCACCGTGCAGATCGCGTCTGAGGAGGCAGCATGAGCGTCTCGGTGCACTACCCGGACGACTGGATCGGGATCCCCGACTTCGGCGCGGGCGAGGTCTTCGAGACCCCCCGGGCATGGGCGCAGGCGCTCGCCGACGAGCTCGTCGCCGGCTCGACCGAGCAGCTCGAGCCGAGCGAGCAGGAGGCGCTCGTCGGGGCGCTCGCGCTCGTCGCAACCGGCGTCGCCGAGCGCGGCGCGCGTGCCGCGTACGTGCACCTGCGCACCCTGCGCGGGCCGCTCGAGCTCGTCGATCTGGCGCTGGTGCCGCGCGCGGCCGTGGGCGACGCGCCCGCCGCCGAGGTGGCCGGCTCGCTCGACCCGGACGCCGTGCGGCCGCCCACCGTCACCGAGCTGCGCACCGCCAGCGGGCTGCACGGCGCGCTCGTCGTGCGGCACGCGCCGCTCGACGCGGATGCCCCGCACATCCTCACCCTGCGCGCGAGCGCCGCGCTCGACGTGGGTGACGGATTCGCGGTGCTCGGCACGGCGACCACCGAGCTGGCCGCATTCGAGGCATTCCGCCCCAGCTTCATGGCCCTGATCGAATCGGTCTCCGTCGACTCCTGAGCGTTCGCCGCGGCCTGGCTGGGCGTGTCCTGGGTGTTCGTCCGCGACGCGTTCCAAGTTTGACGCTCCGACGCGGGGCGGGTACGATTGACGCGGTGTGCGCTCTCGCGCGCCTTGTGACGAGCCTTGCGGCGCTGTGATAAGGACGAGAGCTCGCACCATCTCAGGGAGCGATCTGCGAACAGGTCACCCCCACGGCATATCCAATGGATAGGCATGTCTCATGCCGCTGCAATCCGTGGATCACACGTGAACCCGAAGCATCCGCCGCCAGCATCCAGGGCGGGGGAGCGTGCCGGGGTGAGAACACGAACCGCTGTCACCGTGCAGCACAATCAAGGAGAATCTGTGCCAACCATTCAGCAGTTGGTCCGCAAGGGCCGCACGCCGAAGGTCACCAAGACCAAGGCGCCTGCACTGAAGGCGAACCCCCAGCAGCGCGGCGTGTGCACCCGTGTGTACACGACCACGCCCAAGAAGCCGAACTCGGCCATGCGCAAGGTCGCCCGTGTCAAGCTCTCGAACGGCACCGAGGTCACGGCCTACATCCCCGGTGAGGGCCACAACCTGCAGGAGCACTCGATGGTGCTCGTCCGCGGCGGTCGTGTGAAGGACCTCCCCGGCGTGCGCTACAAGATCGTGCGCGGCGCGCTCGACACCCAGGCCGTGAAGAACCGCAAGCAGGCACGCAGCCGCTACGGCGCGAAGATGGAGAAGAAGTAATGCCTCGTAAGGGACCCGCTCCGAAGCGCCCCGTCGCCAACGACCCGGTATACGGCGCACCCATCGTCAGCCAGCTGGTGAACAAGATCCTCGTCGACGGCAAGAAGTCGCTCGCCGAGTCGATCGTCTACAGCGCGCTCAAGGGCGTCGAGGCCAAGAACGGCCAGGACGCCGTCGCGACGCTGAAGAAGGCGCTCGACAACGTTCGCCCCACGCTCGAGGTGCGCAGCCGCCGCGTCGGCGGCTCGACCTACCAGGTGCCGGTCGAGGTCAAGCCGCACCGCGCGAACACGCTGGCACTTCGCTGGCTCGTGAGCTACGCCAAGTCGCGTCGCGAGAAGACGATGACCGAGCGCCTGCAGAACGAGATTCTGGATGCCTCGAACGGTCTCGGCGCTGCTGTCAAGCGTCGCGAAGACACGCACAAGATGGCCGAGTCGAACAAGGCCTTCGCTCACTACCGCTGGTAGCGAGCCCGTGCGGGCGCCGAGCGATCGGCGCCCGCACCACCCCCATCCTGGTCTGAGCGCCCGCAGCGCACGCTGCACCGGCTGCCGCCCAGATCCCGCGAGAATTCGCACACGACAGGTTAGGAACATCCCGTGGCACAAGACGTGCTCACCGACCTCACGAAGGTCCGCAACATCGGCATCATGGCGCACATCGATGCCGGCAAGACGACGACGACCGAGCGCATCCTGTTCTACACGGGCGTCAACCACAAGATGGGCGAAACCCACGACGGTGGCGCGACCACCGACTGGATGGAGCAGGAGCAGGAGCGTGGCATCACGATCACCTCCGCCGCCGTCACGTGCTTCTGGAACAAGAACCAGATCAACATCATCGACACCCCCGGTCACGTCGACTTCACGGTCGAGGTCGAGCGCTCGCTTCGCGTGCTCGATGGCGCCGTCGCCGTCTTCGATGGCAAGGAGGGCGTCGAGCCCCAGTCCGAGACTGTCTGGCGTCAGGCCGACAAGTACGAGGTCCCGCGCATCTGCTTCGTCAACAAGATGGACAAGACCGGCGCCGACTTCTTCTTCACCGTCGACACGATCATCAACCGCCTGAAGGCGAAGCCGCTCGTGCTGCAGATCCCGATCGGCGCCGAGAGCGAGTTCGTCGGCGTCGTCGACCTCGTCGAGATGCGGGCCCTGGTCTGGGCCGGCGACTCGAAGGGTGACGTCACCATGGGCGCCAACTACGAGATCCAGGAGATCCCGGCCGAGCTCGTCGACCAGGCCAACGAGTACCGCGAGATGCTGCTCGAGACCGTCGCCGAGAGCGACGAGGCGCTGCTCGAGAAGCACTTCAGCGGAGAGGGCCTCTCGGTCGCCGAGATCAAGGCCGCCATCCGCAAGCTCACCGTCAACAGCGAGGTCTACCCCGTGCTGTGCGGCTCGGCGTTCAAGAACCGCGGCGTGCAGCCGATGCTCG
>Ga0116180_1000035_pt1 | contig 114946 bp, 103 predicted proteins | sample AD_UKC073_MetaG_FD_89804 | JGI IMG/M metagenome (GOLD analysis project Ga0116180, IMG submission 89804) | Active sludge microbial communities of municipal wastewater-treating anaerobic digesters from USA - AD_UKC073_MetaG | ecosystem: Engineered > Bioreactor > Anaerobic > Digestate | place... | reverse complement strand
TTAATGGTTATCGACGGGAACAGTTTGGCCAACCGGGCTTTTTACGCGATTCCGATGCTTTCCAATTCGCAAGGTTTTATCACCAATGCCATCTACGGCTTTTATAATATGCTGGTGAAGGTGCTGGAGGAAGAAAAACCGGCCTACCTGGTCGTGACTTTTGACAAGGGGAAAGAGGTTTTTCGTCACGAAGTCTATGCGGACTACAAAGCGACCAGGAAAGAAACCCCGGAAGAGTTGCGCCTCCAGTTTCCTGTGTTAAAGGATTTACTGCGGACCATGAACATTGCCATTGTGGAGAGGGAAGGTTTTGAAGCCGATGATCTGATCGGGACCATCGTGAAAGAGGGCGAAAAAGCAGGTCTGGAGAACCTGATCGTGACCGGGGACCGGGACGCCTTTCAGCTCATTTCACCTCAGACCAAAGTTATTTTAACCCGTAAAGGAATTTCGGAAACTGAAGTGCTTGATGTAAAGGAAGTAGAAGCAAGATATGGCTTGCGTCCCTGCCAAATGATTGATGTGAAAGGCTTGATGGGCGATGCTTCCGATAACATTCCCGGCATTCCCGGGGTGGGGGAAAAGACGGCGGTGAAGCTTATCAAGCAATACGGGGATTTGGAACAGGTTTTGGCCCATTGGGAGGATTTTAAAGGGAAAAAACTGGGGGAACTATTGCGTAATTATGCGGACCAGGCCCTCTTAAGCAAAAACCTGGCCACGATTATGCTTGACGTGCCCCTGGAGATTGATTGGGAGCAATTTCGGAAACAAGAACCAGATTATGCCCGGTTAGTTGAATTATTAAAGGAACTGGAGTTCCGCAATATTTTGCAAAACGTGCAGAAACAATGGGAAAAGTCCCAGCAGGGCGAAACTACGGAGGGTGGAGGAAAAGAAGAGGCGAAGTTGACCGAATACGTTCTGCTTGCTAATCAAGGGGCGGTAAAGAAGTATCTGCGCGAAGCAAAAAACGCCCCGGTCGTTCTTTACCTGGAGACGGAGCGAAAAAGTCCCCGGCACTGGGCGATTACCGCTGGTGGTTTAAAGGTGGCCGGGCAATTGCCGTCCTTGTTAAGCTGGCAGGATGAGGCGGAATTGCAGGGCTATGTAGAATTAATCAGGGGCTTTCTGGAGAAAAAAGCGCAGCAAATCATCGTACATGACTGGAAGGCCACGCTGCTTGCCTTGTATGCAGAAACAGAAAGTGAAGCCGTGACGGCTACAGAGGAAGCAACGGAGACGGCCACGGAGGCGACAACCGGGACCCAGTTGGCCTTGGCCTTTGACTTGCTGGCGGCAACGCAGAACCCCGAAAACTCCCGGTCGCTCAAGCCCCCAAAAGAGGAGTTGCGGTTTGCCAGGCAGCTTCAAAAAAAAGAAATAAAAGATACCTTGCTGATGGCCTATCTCTTAAATTCTTCCCGCGCAACTCAGGATTTGGGGACGCTTTTACAGGAAAAGCTGAATGGTTCCATACTCCCTTCGGGGGAGGTGCGCATTCCTTATCTGTTGGAGGAAATGGCGAAATTAGCAAAACTGCTTGATGAAGAATTGGCCCAACAGGAGATGAGCCGGCTGTATCAGGAAGTGGAACTGCCTTTAACCTTTGTGCTGGCCCAAATGGAACGGACGGGCATCAGCCTGGATGAGGCAATCCTGGCAGAAATGGGGCATGAATTTGATAGCTGGATTAATCAGCTCACCGGGGAAATCTACCGCCTGGCCGGTGAAGAGATTAATCTCAACTCGCCGAAACAACTGGGGGTCTTGCTTTTTGACAAGTTAGGGCTGGCCAAAGGCAAAAAAACAAAAACCGGATATTCCACCAGTGCCGAAGTATTGGAAGCATTAGCCCCGGAGCATGAAATTGTGGCGAAAATCCTGGATTACCGGCAACTGGTGAAATTAAAAAGCACCTATATCGATGGTCTGAGGGCTTTGCGTGAGCCCAGGATGGGACGGGTTTACACTACTTTTAATCAGGCGATTACGGCCACCGGACGGTTGTCCAGTACCGAACCCAATTTGCAGAACATCCCCATCCGGATGGAGGAGGGCAGGCGCATCAGACGGGCTTTTTTGCCTTCTGATGGGAAAATGCTATTGTCCGCCGATTATTCCCAAATCGAACTGCGGGTGCTGGCTCATTTAGCCGGGGATGCCGGATTAATCGAGGCTTTCCGGGCTAATCAGGATATTCATACCCGCACCGCCGCCGAAGTTTTCGGCGTGTCGATGGAGTCGGTGACTCCGCAGATGCGGCGGGCGGCCAAGGCGGTGAACTTTGGGATTATCTACGGGATTAGTGATTTTGGTTTAAGTCGTGACATCGGGATTTCGCGGGCCGAGGCCAAGGAGTACATTGCCAATTATTTCGCCCGTTATCCACAGGTCAAGGCATATTTGGACCGTACCGTAGAGCAGGCTAGAGCAAAAGGGTATGTCACCACCATCTTAAACCGGCGCCGTTATCTGCCGGATATCCATAGCCGGAACTACCATCTGCGCAGCTTTGCGGAACGGGCGGCGATGAATTCGCCCATTCAGGGCAGCGCGGCTGATATTATGAAGCTGGCGATGCTGAAGGTGGAGAACGCTTTGCAGGAACAGGCTTTTGATGCGTTTTTGCTTTTGCAGGTCCACGATGAATTAATCCTGGAGGTGGCCCAAAAACAGGTGAAAGAAGTTGGACGTTTGGTCAAAAAAATGATGTGTGAGGCTTATGCGCTCCAGGTACCCTTGAAGGTGGATTTGCAAATGGGCGCCAATTGGTACGATTTACAGCCCTTAGATCTTTAAACAGCGCCTAGAGGCATAAAATTATTGTGGGGGGAAAGAAATGCCGGAACTGCCCGAAGTAGAAACGGTAAAAAGAACTTTGGAGCCATTGGTTAAAAACAAAATGATTAGGGATGTAGAAGTGTTTTGCCCGAAATTAATCCAAAACCTCGAACCAGTCGCCTTTCGGGAAAAGCTTCGCGGCCGGACGATTAAAGCCCTGGCTTGCCGTGGGAAATATCTTCTTTTTCAGCTCGATGCGGGGCTGACCCTGATTGTGCATTTGCGGATGACCGGACAGCTAACGGTTAATGACCGGAATGTTCCTTTAAATAAACATACCTACGTGGTATTTCATTTAGGGTCGGAGGAAGACCTGCGCTTTACTGATCCGCGCAAATTCGGGCTGCTTTACCTTGTGCCCACCGGACGCTTTGAAGAAATCAAAGGCTTAAGTGGCCTTGGTTATGAGCCTTTATCGAAAGAATTCACTTTAGAAAGCTTCCGTCAGTTATTGGCCGGGAAAAAAGGCTTTCTGAAGGCCTTTTTGTTGGACCAGAGCAAAATTGCCGGGATTGGGAACATTTATGCCGACGAAATCCTGTTTGAGGCGGGTTTGCATCCGCAACGGGATTTAAGAACCTTGACGGAGGAGGAGAGCGACCGGCTTTACCATACCATCCGCCATAAGCTTGCGGAAGGAATCCGCTACAGGGGAACTTCTTTGCGGGATTATGTGGATGGGCGCGGGGAAAAGGGCGGCTTTCAGGAGAAGCTGAATGTCTACAGTCGCCGGGGCGAGCCCTGCCTACGCTGTGGAACGACCTTGCAAAGAATCAAGGCGGCCGGACGGGGAACGGTTTTTTGCCCCCGGTGCCAGCATTGACCCTTGCCGCTTCGGCCGGCTGCCTTTGTCACTATTGCCGTGCGGAAATAGTTCTTGCCATCAGATGGATTAATCGGTATTATAAAAATAATGTTTCATGGAAGGGAGTTTGCAGGATGCTGGTTGTGGGCCTGACGGGGGGGATTGCCTCGGGCAAGAGTGTTGTATCCCGTTATTTACATGAGTTGGGGGCGCACATTATCGATGCCGACCAAATTGCGCGGGAAATCGTATATCCCCATAGCCCCGCGCTGCAGGAAATCATCCGGCATTTTGGCAAGGACCTGGTCAATGAAGACGGCTCCCTCAAAAGAAAAGAGCTTGGACGGATGATCTTTCGCGACCCGGAAAAAAGAAATATCTTGAATCGAATTATGCATCCGCGGATCGATGCCCAAATCACCCTCGAGCTTGAACAATGCCGCTCGCAGAAGGATCTTCCGTTAATCGTTATAGATGCTGCCCTTTTACTGGAAACCGGCCTGGCGCGGCTGGTTGATGAAATATGGTTGGTCGATGTCCCGGAAGAGCTCCAGATAAAACGCTTAAGAGAACGGGACGGGCTAACGGAAGAAGAAGCGCGGCGGAGGCTGCAAGCCCAGATGCCGTTGGCGGAAAAGCGCAAATATGCGGACCGCATTATCGATAACAGTGGCCAGCTCGAAGAAACCAGAAAACAGATAGAAAAATTATGGAAGCTAGTGGTAGAAGTGGTGCAGAAGAGTTAGAAGTGGGAGGAAAGAGATTGTTTAAAACACTGCTCAATAAGGTGGGCTTGGTCCTCCTTATCGGTTTGCTTTTTATATATATCCTTACCAGTCCCTGGTTTTTGCGAAAACTGTATCCCTTTCCCTATCGTGATTTAGTGCTGGAGAATTGCGCCGCTTATCAAGTGGAACAATATCTGGTACTGGCGATTATCAAAACGGAAAGCCGTTTTCATACCAACGCCGAATCGCCCGTGGGGGCCCGCGGTTTAATGCAGATTATGCCGGAGACCGGGAAGTGGATCGCTGCGCAGATGAACATTCTGGATTTCAGGACCGACAATTTATACAACCCAAGCTACAACATCCCCATGGGGATTTGGTATCTTTCTTACTTGAAACGCACCTTTGACGGCAACATCGTGCAAGTAATCGCTGCCTATAATGCCGGGGAACATAAGATTAAGCGGTGGATGAACGAAGGAATCTGGACCGGCCAGTTGGACAGCATTGACAACATCCCGTACAAAGAGACACGGGATTATGTGAATCGGGTACTTTTTAATTATCAAATATACAAAAAAATATACCAGAGCTAACCAAACTATGCGCAAGGAATGAGCGGATCAAAGAAAGGTTATTTGCTGGGGAAAAGTATCAGGAGGGAAAAGCAATGAAAGAAAGATTAAAGTCACTGGCGCAGGTTCGTGCTTTGAAACCTGAAAAAGACAGGGTGTTGTTTTCGGCCGAACATGAGGAAATTGTGCAAGGGGCCACGACGGATGTGTATTTTGTCAAGACACAGGAAATTTTAGCAAGGCGCGGTTTACAGGACACGGTGGTCATGGTGGAAGTCTTTGCCCGGCGGGGAGGGATTCTGGCCGGGTTACCGGAAGTTTTCTCGCTGTTCCAACACTGCGACGTGAACGTGTGGTCTTTAAAAGAAGGCGATTGCTTTGAGCCTAAAGAAGTCATTATGCGGATTCGTGGCAAGTATTCGGAGTTTGGCATTTATGAAACGGCGATTTTAGGGATTCTGGCCAGTTCCAGCGGCTGGGCCACGGCAGCCAGGGAAGCGAAAGAGGCGGCCGGGGACAAGTTAATGCTTTGTTTTGGGGCCCGGCATGTTCATCCGGCCATCGCGCCGGTGATGGAAAGGGCAGCCATCGTTGGCGGCGCCGACGGAGCCAGTTGTATTTTAGGGGCGAAACTGGCCGGAAGGGAACCGGCCGGAACGGTCCCCCACGCCATCTTTTTAATTATGGGTGATTCGGTGAAGGTGGCGCAGGCTTATCATGAAATTATGCCGCCCGGGGAGGCGCGGACGGTTTTAATTGACACCTTCAAAGATGAAGCGGAGGAGAGCGTCCGGGTTGCGGAAGCCTTAGGGGAAAACCTGCAGGGCGTGCGCCTGGATACCCCCAGTGAAAGAGGAGGGGTAACCCCGCATTTAGTGAGTGAAGTGCGGGCCCGTTTAGACCAAAAAGGTTTCTCTCATGTGAAAATTTTTGTTTCAGGCGGCCTGAATCCGGAGCGGATCCGGCTCCTTAGCGAGGCCGGGGCCGATACCTTTGGAGTCGGCAGTTACATTTCGGCCGCGGCGCCGATCGAAATGACCATGGATATCAAGGAAGTGGAGGGGAAGCCGATTGCCAAACGGGGAAGGATTCCCGGCATCATTCCCAATGATCGCTTGATTAGAATGAGTTAAACCGGGACAATCCCGATTCCAGCGCTGGTTGCGAGGATGATGGAATGTGGCGAAAGAGAAAATAGTGGTGATTGATGATGACCATAAGATTCGAGCAATGCTCGTCCGCAGCTTAACCTATGCCGGATACACCGTTCTCGCGGCCGAAGATGGCCTGGCCGGTTGGGAATTAGTCGTCCGGGAAAAGCCGCACTTGGTCATTTTGGATATCATGTTGCCGGAGTTGGACGGCTTTGAAGTTTGTCGGCTCTTGAAGGAGCAAGTGGAGACCACGATTTTGATGCTTACCGCCAAGGACGATGTTAAGGACCGGGTCAAAGGGCTTGATTGCGGGGCGGACGATTATTTAATCAAGCCTTTTGCTTTGGAGGAATTGCTGGCCCGGGTGCGGGCCCTTTTGCGCCGCTATAAGGAAATGGCGGAAAGAGAGTTAGTTTATGAGGATTTGAAAATAAATTTGGACACCTATCAGGTCTGGCGTGGCGAAAGGGAAATAACTCTTACGGCCAAGGAATTTGAACTGCTGTCCTTTTTTATGAAAAACCCCCGGCAGATTCTGCCCCGGGAAAAAATCATGGATGCGGTATGGGGCTATGATTACGAGGGAGAATCCAATGTTTTGGAAGTATATATGGGCTATCTCCGTCAAAAACTGGAGGAGGCCGGGGAAAAGCGCCTGCTGCAAACCGTGCGGGGGGTGGGTTATGTCTTAAGGTGAAGGAAGGACGGAAAAGTGGGTGAGAACGGTGTCGATTCGTTGGCGTTTAACGGTTTTGTATACCGGCATCTTAATGGCAATTCTCATCATCCTGGGCAGTTTGGTCTATGTGTTACTGCATTTTTCTTTAATGAGCCAAATGGAAAGGGAATTACAGACCAAAGCCGACGAGGTTTTGAAGTCCACGAAGGTGGTAAGCACGCTGCCTTTTTTCCTCCGCCAAATCGTTCTGCCTGACGTGGAGGTTTTTGCGGCGCCGGATATTTATTTGCAAATTGTAATTAAAAGTGGGGAAATCGTGGCCCGCTCGCAAAACCTGGGCAGTTACAGCCTGCCCATTGACCCAAAGATCTTCCGGTCGGTTCTTCAGGGAAACAGTATCTTTCATACTTTTAATATCGATAATGAAGAGTTTCGCGTACTGGTCAAACCGGTCCGGGTGGACGAGGAAATCGTGGGCATTCTGCAGGTCGCCCGCCCCTTAAAGGGGGTGGATCTGGCCATGCGGCGCTTGCAAACGATTTTACTGGTGGGGGGTCTTTTGTCCCTCCTGCTTTCTTTGGTTTTGGGACGGTTCATGTCGGGGCGCGCCCTGGCGCCGATTAAGCATTTGACCGCCGAAGCCAAATCGATTGGCAAGGAAAGAGACTTTCAGAGAAGGGTCCGGTACAGTGGGCCTCCTGATGAACTTAATGAACTGGCGGTTACTTTTAATCAGATGTTGGCCGGCCTGGAAGAGGCCTACCAACAGTTGACTGATTCCTTGTCGCTGCAACAACGTTTTGTGGCGGATGCCTCCCATGAATTGCGCACTCCTTTGACCTCGATTCAAGGGAATGTGGATTTCCTGCTGCAATTAGACCAAAAGGACCCCAAGCTGCAAAAGGAAGTCCTGCTTGATATCTCCGCGGAAACCCAGCGTTTAAGCCGTTTGGTTAAAGAGCTGTTGACCCTGGCAAAGGCCGACTCCGGTTTGAAACTGAATCTAACGGAGTTAAAAATCGCTCCGGTGCTGGAGGAAGTAGTCCGTCAAGCTCGTTTTTTAGAGAAAGGACAAAACTTTATCCTTTCCCTCGAAGCAGCGGAAGGGGTGGTCTTGCGGGTCGATCCGGACTATTTCAAGCAAATGCTTTATATCTTCCTGGATAATGGTTTCAAATACACCCCCCCGGGTCAAAGCTTCTCTTTTCAGGTCAAACGGGAAGGAGAGGAGCTTGGCTTAATTTTTCAGGATGAAGGGCCGGGGATTCCGGAAAAGGACCTGCCGCACATTTTTGAACGTTTTTATCGTTCCGAAGCATCTAGAACCGGTGAAGGGGCCGGCCTGGGGCTGGCGATTGCCAAATGGATTATTGAACAACATGGTGGTAAAATAAAAGTGGAAAGTGAAGAAAATAAAGGGACAACTTTTTTCATTACTTTTCCGATGCACCAACAAAAATAAGGCTATTCGCGGCAAAATCCGTTCTCATTTTATTTTAAGCTTTGTGGGTTATAGTTTAATCAGAATGAAAAATTTCTGATGACATTTTTTAGGAGGAGGGGGCAGCCAAGATGAGACGTTTAAGAGTGAACAAACTGTTAGTCCTTTATACTTTACTGGTTTTCCTGGGGGGGATGTTCAGCGCCGCTTTTTATCTGACGATTAAAGGATATAATGTGCCGTGGAATCCTGCTCCTGCGCAAGAACAAACGGACGCCAACGGCCAGGTTGTGCCGGCGAGTATGAACACGTTCATCGAGTCCGGCGCGATTGATCAAATCGTGGAAAAGTGTGGACCGGCTGTGGTAATGATTGAAACTGTAACCAAGGAGCCCCGGAGCAGCCGGTATTTCAGGACTCCCTTTGATGACCCGTTTTTCCGGGATTTCTTCGATGGCTTCCGGTTTGAGCCGGAACTAAGGGAGCGGCAAGGCATGGGCTCCGGCTTTATTATCTCCAAAGACGGCTATATTCTGACCAACAACCATGTTATTGAGGGGGCCAGCGAAATCAACGTCACGCTAACCACCCGGAAGGAGGCCTATAAAGCCAAGGTCATCGGCACGGACGAAGAATTGGATTTGGCGGTGATTAAGATTGATGCGGGCAATAATTTGCCCCTGCTGAAACTAGGTGATTCCAACAAGGTTAAGGTCGGGAACTGGGTAATTGCCATCGGTAATCCCTTTGGGCTGGACCATACGGTAACCGTAGGCGTCATCAGTGCCAAAGGCCGACCGGTAGCTATTGAGGGGAAAGAATTTAAGGACCTGCTTCAAACGGATGCTTCCATTAATCCCGGGAACAGCGGCGGCCCGCTTTTGAACTTACAGGGGGAAGTAATCGGAATCAATACGGCGATTAATGCGGAAGCCCAGGGGATTGGTTTTGCCATTTCCAGTTCTTCGGTGCAGCAAGTTCTCGAGGATTTGATGGAGAAAGGGAAAGTGGTTCGTCCCTGGCTGGGTGTGTATATGCAGCCGGTAACCGAAGAACTGGCGGACTATTTCGGGCTGGATAAACCCCAAGGGGTGTTGATTAGCGCCATCCAGAATGATTCTCCTGCCGAGAAAGCCGGTCTGGAGAGAGGCGATATCATTTTGGAATACAATAAACAACCGGTCCAGGAGCCCGAAGAACTGCAAAAACTGGTGCGGGAATCCAAGATCGGCGACAAGGCGATTCTGCTGATTCACCGGCAGGACAAGACGATGTATGTCACAGTTACCATTGAGGAAAAGAAATAAGCCTAAAGCAAGTTTTAAACGGGAAAACGTCTAAGGCATCGGGCGGAAAGAGGGGAAAGAATGGCCGGCCAAAGTGAGACACGGGATGGAGGTAGAAGCAGTTGAAGAAGGAGAGTAAAGAGAAGAAAGAGCGGCAGGGGAAGTTAATCGTCATCGAGGCTCCGGATGGTAGCGGCAAAAAGACCCAGGCGGAGTTGCTCTTTAAGCGGCTGCAGGAAGAAGGGCGAAAAGTAGAAAAAGTGGAATTCCCTAATTACCGCAGTGACTCTTCGGCACTGGTGAAAATGTATTTAAACGGGGCCTTCGGCAAAGAACCCCATGACGTCAATCCTTATGTGGCTTCTACTTTCTATGCGGTGGACCGTTATGCGACTTACCGGACGGAATGGCAGGATTTTTATGAAGCCGGCGGGATAATTATCGCCGACCGTTATACCACTTCCAACATGGTGCATCAGGCCGTCAAATTCCAACAAGATGAAGAGAAGGAGCTTTACCTGGATTGGCTGTGGGATTTTGAGTTCCGGCTGTTTGCCTTGCCCGTGCCGGACCTGGTTGTTTTTCTTGATCTTCCGCCCCGTTTCAGCGGCCGCTTGATTCAGGAGCGGACCAACAAAATGACCGGGCAACAGGAGAAGGATATTCACGAGAAAAACAAGCAGTTTCTGGAACAATCCTACCGGAATGCCTGTTGGGTGGCCGAAAAATACCAGTGGACGAAAATAAGTTGTGTTGAGAATGGACAAATTAAAAGTATTAGGGCAATTCACGAAAATATATATAATATTGTAAAAGGAAAAATTTTACTGGAAAATAATTAAACAATTTTGTTAAAATAATAACAAAGAGACATTATAAAAGGTGGTTGAACAGTTTGGAAGAGAAAATCCTTGCGATGCTGGAGAAAATGTATGCCGAATTCGCCGATAAACTGGAGCAACTGGCCGACCAAATGGAGAACACTAATAAAACCGTGGCAGACATGGACAAGCAGATGCGGCAACTGGGCGAACATTTAGATGATGTAGAAAACCATATGGTCAATGTGGAAAGTGAATTAAAAACCGAAATGGGAGCCCTGCTTGATACGCAGAGGTTTGTCCTGGATCGTTTGGACCGGGTGGAAGTGAAAAATGATGCCCTTGCCGGGAAGGTGGAAAGACAGGATCTTCGTATCAACATCATTGAAAGCGGCAAAAAAAAGCTGCCCATCTAAGATAATTTACATAGGACTTCTTAAAAAAGACTTCTTAACCCGTGCTTTTTGGGGAAGGTAGACGGTATTCGTACTGCCTACCTTTGTTGTTTTTACCCCTTCATTTTGTTGCATAGCTTCCCGTGGATAAGAAAATACTAAAGAGAGAAGCAATACCATCTCAATTTAGATCTTAGGAGGCTTTCACAAAATGAGGATGAAACAAAAGCGGAAGCAATTGGGGGTTAGCCTTTCGGTCATACTTATTTTAAGTGTGCTGCTTTGGGCGGCAAGCTGCAGCCCGGCGCGAAGACCCGGGCCGGTAGAACCCGGTCCTACGCCGACCCCGTCCCCGACCCAACCAAGTCCGGGAGGGCGAACCACGCCGGATCTGCCTAATGAGAAAACGTCCCGCGCCCAGGAACTGGCCCGAGCGATCAGTGACCTGGAAAATATCCATTCGGCCACCGTGGTGCTCTATAGCAACAGCGCCTGGGTCGGCGTTGATTTAGCGGCGGGAAGCGAAAACAAATTGACCAATGAGATGAAAAACCGCATTACGTCCCTTGTGAAAAGGGAAGAGAAAGGGATTGACCGGGTGTATGTGGTGGCCGACGCTGATTCGGTATCCCGTTTAAAGGAAATTGCGCGGGAAGTGGAGCGGGGGAAACCCATCACCGGCTTTCTTGAGGAGTTAAATGAAATTGGCCGGAGAATAACCCCTTCCAGTCAATGAGGAAAAAAGAATACGAAAAAGAGAGGACGCCTCATCCTCTCTTTTTCGTATTCTTTTTCTTTTTAGTTTTGGCTTGGGGCGGGCTGTTTAGGATGTTTGTTCTTTAGGCTAGCGAAAAATTGCGATATTGACAGAAATTGCGGCTGATTTTACAATATATGAAACAAAGGATGAGAAGTGGTATAATGGTTAAAAGAAGAAGCTTATCCTACTTTTTCGGGGAAGAGCAAATCAGTCAGCTTGATAGCGTCTTCATTAACCACTTTGTAGGTGATTTCCGTCCCTTTTCTTTTGCCTTCAATAAGGCCGGCCGCTTTTAATTTGTATAAATGCTGGGAAATTGTTGATTGTGGCTGGAGCAAGGATTCCTGGATAGTGGAGACATTGGACCCGCCGGTTTCGATTAGATTTTTAATAATACAGAGCCGGATCGGATGGGCTAAGGCTTTAAGGATTTTAGCGTTTTTTTCAATTAATTGCCTTTGTCTTCCTTTCAAATTCATAAAAATATCCCCCATATTTTACTATAATATCTATAGGTTATAATAAAACAAAATAGAGAAAATGGCAAATATTTGTTATTAAAATAGTAGAATATTGCATCTATACCGAATTTAAGGAGGAGGAATAGAGCTTGCTCGAACTAAAAGACATTTCTTATTATCCCGAGGGCGAAAAAAATGCCGAGGCGATTTTAAAGGAGATTAATCTTGTCCTGGAGAACAACCGTTTTTATGTGATTACCGGCCCTAACGGCGGGGGCAAATCCTCCCTGGCGAAGATTATTATGGGGATTTACCGGCCCAGTTCCGGGAAGATCTTCCTTAATGGAAAAGAAATTACCGACCTCAGTATTACGGAGCGGGCGCGCCTGGGCATTGGTTACGCTTTTCAGCAGCCCCCCAGGTTTAAAGGCATTACCGTGGAAAAGCTGCTCAGTTTGTCCTGTGGCTGTTCAACGGGTAGTGAATGTTTAGGGGCCGGTTGCCATTATTTATATGACGTGGGCTTGTGCCCGAAGGATTACGAAAAGCGCGAGGTTAACGCGAGCCTTTCCGGCGGGGAGCTTAAGAGGATTGAAATTGCGACATTGCTTTCCCGGGAAGACTTGCGGATCGCCGTTTTCGACGAGCCGGAGGCGGGAATCGATTTATGGAGTTTTAACCGCTTAACCGAGATTTTTGAAAGGATTAAACAGAAAAAGAATTTGACCACGGTGGTTATTTCGCATCAGGAGAGGGTTTTAAGGCTCGCCGATGAAATCATCCTGGTCGCCAACGGGAGAATTCAGGAAAACGAGGCCCAAGCGGCTTTCCTGGAAAATATTATTGATACATGTAGTTGTCGAAAAGAATGTCAGGAAAGGGTCTGATGGAGCAATGGACAAGCTGGACAGGGAAATGTTAATCAAAATAGCCGATTTGCACGAAACCCCGCAAGGGGCCTATAATATCCGGAAAAACGGGCAGGGAGTGGAAAGACGGTCTACGGCCAATATTGAAATCAGGACGAAGGAAGATAAACCGGGCATCGATATTATTGTCAAACCGGGTACCAAAGGGGAAAGCGTCCATATTCCCGTCCTTATTACGGCCGAAGGGCTGGACGACCTGGTCTATAATACCTTCTATATCGGGGAGGACGCCGATGTGCTGATTGTGGCCGGTTGCGGCATCCATAACCCGGGGCAGAAAAAAGCGCAGCATAACGGCGTGCATACCTTTTATGTGGGGAAAAGGGCGCGGCTGCGTTATGTGGAAAAGCACTATGGGGAAGGCGAAGGGACCGGGGAAAGAATTCTTAATCCGCAAACTTTTTTGGAACTGGAAGAGGGAGCCAGCGCGGAACTGGAAATGGTGCAAATCCGGGGGGTGGATTCGACCAAAAGGGAGACGAAAGCCAGGCTCGGGAAAGAGGCCCATATCCTGATTACGGAAAAGGTGCTGACCCACGGCCGGCAAACCGCCGAATCGGAAATGGAAATCGAATTAAGAGGGGAAGCTGCGGTAGCCCAGATTATTTCCCGCTCCGTGGTCCAGGAACAGTCCAGGCAGGTCTTTTATCCCCGCATGTCCGGTTACTGCCGGTGCCGGGGGCATGTGCAATGTGATGCTATTATTATGGACCAGGCTACGGTAAGAGCCATTCCGGAAATAACGGCCTATCATGCGGATGCCCAGTTAATCCATGAGGCAGCGATTGGTCGCATCGCCGGCGAACAGTTAATCAAGCTGATGACTTTAGGGCTTTCGGAAAAGGAAGCCGAGGAAACCATTCTTGAAGGGTTCTTAAGATAAGTACGATCGTAGCTAGAAGACAGTTGGATAAGTTTCTTTTTCGGCGCAAAAAAAACCCGTGGCAAATGCCACGGGTTTTCTGTTTCTGAGTGTCCACCAAGATGTTGCGTTTTTGCGCCTATTGTCCGGCGAGCCGTTTGTATCCTTCCAGGCGTTCTTTCGCTTCCTTTTCGGCCTGCTCGAAGAGCTTATCGGCCACATCGGGGAAGAATTGCGCCAGGGAAGTATAGCGGACTTCACCCATGATAAAGTCTCTGAAGTTACCGGTCGGCTCTTTGGAGTCAAGCACGAACGGGTTCTTACCCTGTTCTTTCAGCAGCGGATTGAAACGATAGAGCTGCCAGTAGCCTGATTCGACGGCCTTCTTGCCTTCTTGTTGTGAATACCGCATTCCGACCTTAATTCCGTGGTTGATGCAGGGAGCATAAGCAATAATCAGGGAAGGACCTTGATAAGCTTCCGCTTCCGTAAAGGCTTTGATTAATTGATTTTGGTCGGCTCCCATACATACCTGCGCTACGTAAACGTAGCCGTAAGAAGCGGCAATCATCCCTAAGTCTTTTTTCTTGATTCTCTTTCCGCCGGCGGCGAATTTCGCGACGGCGCCGGTAGGTGTGGCTTTGGAGGATTGACCGCCGGTGTTGGAGTAGACTTCCGTATCGAAAACGAGGATGTTGATATCTTCGCCGGAAGCGATCACATGATCCAAACCGCCGTAACCGATATCATACGCCCAACCGTCACCACCGAGCACCCAGGTGGAAGGTTTCACCAGGTAGTCGTTAAATGCGGCGATTTCTTTACATACCGGCAGATCGGCGTATTTTTTCAAGAGCGGACGAACAAGGGCGGCCGCTTTTTTGCTTTCTTCACCGTTTTCTCTCACGGCAAGCCATTTTTCAAAGGCATCTTTCAGCTCGGCAGGAAGGTTCTGCGTGAGGGCTTCTTCCATGTAGCCCGCGATTTTATTCCGTAATTGTTTAGTGCCAATTGCCAAACCAAAGCCGTGTTCCGCATTGTCTTCAAAGAGGGAGTTGGCCCAAGCCGGTCCTTTCCCTTCCGCATTAGTGCAGTAAGGAATGCTGGGTGCCGGAGCTCCCCAGATGGAAGAACAGCCGGTGGCGTTGGAGATGATCAATCTATCGCCGAAGAGCTGGGTGAGCAGTTTTGCATAAGGTGTTTCACCGCAGCCCGCACATGCTCCGGAGAATTCCAGCAAGGGTTTCACAAACTGGCTGCCCTTGACCGAATGCGGATTCCAGAGTCCTTCCTTGGTAGGAATGCTCATCGCGAAGTTCCAGTTATCGCTTTCTTTGGCGGTCATTTCTTCCAGGGGTTTCATTTCTAAGGCTTTTTGTTTTGCCGGGCAAATTTCCACACAGTTGCCGCAGCCGGTACAATCGGAAGGACTGACCTGGATCCGGAAGGAGAGACCTTCCAGTTGTTTCCCAATTGCCTTTTTCGTGACATAACCGGCCGGCGCTTTTTTGTTTTCTTCCTCCGTGGTTAAGACAGGCCGAATGGCGGCATGGGGACAGACATAAGAGCATTGGTTACATTGAATGCAATTTTCCGGAATCCAATCCGGCACGTCCACGGCAATCGAGCGTTTTTCGTAGACCGTGGTGCCGAGGGGGAAGGAACCGTCTTCTCTGCCCACAAAGGTGCTGACCGGTAATTTGTCGCCTTGCTGGGCATTCATCGGGATAACCACCTTTTTCACGAATTCCGGCAGGTCATTGGTAGCCGCGACTTCTTCTTCCACACTATTGGACCATGCTTTGGGCACGTCTACCTTGACGAGGGCTTGCAGGCCTTCGTCCACCGCCTGGTGGTTCATCTTGACAACTTTTTCGCCTTTGCGGCCGTAGGTCTTGACAATCGCTTCCTTCAGCAGCTTAACGGCCTGATCTAAAGGAATCACATTGGCCAGCTTAAAGAAGGCCGCCTGCATAACCATGTTGATCCGCGAGCCTAAACCGATCCTTTTGGCGATATCCACCGCGTCAATGATATAGAAGTTAATGTCATTGTCGGCAATTTGTTTTTTCAGACCGGCCGGTAACTTTTCGTCCAGTTCTTCCGGTTTCCAGGTGCAGTTGAGGAGGAAAGTACCGCCTTTTTTCAATCCTTCCAACAGTTGATATTGGTAAACATAAGACTGTTTATGACAAGCGATGAAATCAGCTTCGTCAATGAGATAGGTGGATTTGATCGGTTTTTTCCCGAAACGCAGGTGGGAGATGGTCACACCGCCTGATTTTTTGGAGTCATAGGCAAAATAGGCCTGCGCGTATAAATCGGTGTTGTCACCAATGATTTTGATGGCATCCTTGTTGGCGCCAACCGTGCCGTCGGAACCAAAGCCCCAGAATTTGCAGCGGGTTGTTCCGGCTGGAGCGGTGGAGACAACGCCTTTAACCGGCAGGGAAGTATAGGTGACGTCATCTTCAATGCCGATGGTGAAGAGGTTTTTCGGAGTGGTTTGTTTCAGGTTGTCAAAGACGGCCAGGATCTGGGCGGGCGTGGTATCTTTTGAGCCCAGGCCGTAACGTCCGCCAACGATGATGGGCGTGTCTTTCTTTTCATAGAAGAGATTGCGGACATCAAGATAGAGAGGTTCGCCCGGTGCGCCCGGTTCCTTGGTGCGATCCAACACGGCAATTTTCTTCACGGTCTTCGGCAAAACATTAAAGAAGTATTTTTCCGAGAAAGGCCGGTAAAGATGAACCTTGATAACCCCGACTTTTTCACCTTTCGCCATGAGGTAGTCAACAACCTCTTCAATTGTTTCACAGACCGAACCCATAGCCACAATGATCCGTTCAGCATCGGGTGCGCCGTAATAATTGAAAGGATGATATTCTCTACCGGTAAGTTTCGTGATTTCCTTCATGTAGTTTGCGACAATGTCAGGCACTTTTTCGTAGAAGGGGTTGGCAACCTCCCGGGCCTGGAAGAAGATATCCGGGTTCTGGTTGGTGCCTTTGACATGAGGATGTTCCGGATTAAGGGAGTTCTTCCGGAAAGCTTCCAGAGCATCCCAGTCTAATAGTTTGGCTAATTCTTCATGTTCGAGGACTTCAATTTTTTGCACTTCGTGGGAAGTTCTGAATCCATCGAAGAAATGCAAAAAGGGCACTCTTGATTTAATCGCGGCCAAATGGGCAATGCCGCCTAAATCCATTACTTCCTGGACACTGCCGGAAGCTAATAAGGCGAAACCGGTTTGCCGGCAAGCCATAACGTCTGATTGATCACCGAAGATCGAGAGGGCATGGGAAGCCAATGCCCTGGCGGTGACATGGAAGACACCAGGCAACAACTCTCCCGAAATTTTGTACATGTTGGGGATCATCAGTAAGAGTCCCTGTGACGCTGTAAAGGTGGTGGTAAGAGCTCCCGCGGAAAGAGATCCGTGAACAGCTCCCGCAGCACCGGCTTCTGATTGCATTTCAACGACATTCACTGGCTGACCAAAGATGTTTTTCATTCCATGGGCACTCCATTCATCAACTAGCTCAGCCATGGGTGATGATGGAGTGATTGGATAGATTGCGGCGACTTCGGTAAAAGCGTAAGCGACATGTGCTGCAGCAGTGTTCCCATCCATAGTTTTCATTTTTCTGACCACATTTTTCACACTCCTCCAAATAATACACTTTTTTTATAATAACATTTATTATATCACACACCTAATTGTAACGGATAGGATTAGATTTTGCAAAGGAGAAAATAATTTTAATAGTGGTAAAAATGCTTAAACATTAGCCAGAAAAAGGAACAAAAAAAGACTTACGTGATCTTTTTTGTGGGAAGGATCCGTAAGTCTTTTTTCAGTAAACCTTAGAGAATGAAGCTTTTTGGTACTGACTCTCCCGGAGTCAGCACGTTCTTCTAGCCTCAGCCACTGGGACCACAACTGAAGCCGCCGAAGGAGGGTCCGCCTCCGCCATAGCCGCCACCAAAGCTCGGTCCACCGCCGCCGTAGCCGCCACGGTCTCCACGACCGCCGCCATAGCCGTAGTCATCAAAGCCGCCGAAGCCGTAGTCACCATAGCCGCCGTAGCCATAATCATCATCGAAGCCGCCGAATCCGCCGAAGTCAGGCATCCCCATGCCGTTCATGCCGGGCAGGTTACCGGACATCGCCATGTCGATGAACTCTTCAAAGCTGGGGAATCCCATGCCTTCTAAAAAGGAGAATGGGTCAAATCCACCCATGCCACCGAAGTCAGAGAATGGATCAAATCCACCCATGCCACCGAAGGGACTACCGCCGAAGCCGCCGAAACCGCCGAAGTCAGAGAATGGATCAAATCCACCCATGCCACCGAAGTCAGAGAATGGATCAAACCCGCCCATGCCCCCGAAGGGACTACCGCCGAAGCCGCCGAAACCGCCGAAGTCGGAGAATGGATCAAACCCGCCCATGCCCCCGAAATCGGAGAATGGATCAAACCCGCCCATGCCCCCGAAGGGACTACCGCCGAAGCCGCCGAAACCGCCGAAGTCGGAGAATGGATCAAACCCGCCCATGTCACCGAAAGGATCGCCAAAACCACCGAAGTCACAGAAGGAAGGCCCGCCAAAGCCACCAAAATCACCGCAAGGGCCACACATGCCACCGAAGTCACCAAAAGGCCCGCCGCCAAAGGCCATGGCAGGTGAGGAAAAGACCATAATAAACATCATTGCCAAACCGATACTAATGAATTTCCGCCTGCTCATGAATCTCCGCCCCCTTTCGTTTTGAATATGGGTTTTTAAAGCCATACCGCTTCAATAATATATTTCGACAATATATTTCGACCTCGAGGAGCCAAAACCTTCCAAAATAATACGAATTTACGAAAATTTTATCATTAATTCACAAAGTTTAAACAATGGATATATTATGTTTATGTAGAGAATAATTAAGACTCAAGGCCATCCATTAGGATTGTTTTGCCTTGAGCCCAGGGAACGGAAAGGAAGAAAAGAACTGTTTAAGCAAGGAAAAATCGTTGACAAGAAAAAAGCTTTGCCTGTTTTCAAAGAGAAACATGCAAAGCTTTGCTTACTAAAATAATGGTGCGGAAGGTGGGACTTGAACCCACACGCCTTGCGACACACGCCCCTCAAACGTGCCTGTCTGCCAATTCCAGCACTTCCGCAGTGGTGCTGATTTCATCAGCAAAAACTATCTTAACACGGGAAGGTCATTATGTCAAGGTGGATTTTCCCCTGGATTTTTCCCCTGCGCACTCAGCAACCGTCAAGGGTTCCTTCACCCGTTTCCTCATCGGTTCCGGTGGACTTGAGCCGTCGCCGGAGTTTGGGTTTTCAGTTAGCTTCCTGAGGAGAAGCGATGCTTATTTCCGCCGGGATATCCTTAAACTTTTGGAAGTTTTCCCGGAAACGGCGGGCCAGCATTAAGGCTTGCTCCTGGTATTTTTCGGGGTTAGGCCAGGTTTTTTCCGGGGTAAAGATTTCTTCAGGCACCCCGGGGCAGGAGAGGGGCACTTTAAAGCCGAAAACGGGGTCCACCCGGCAGGGTAAAGTTTCCAGCGTGCCTTCCAGAGCGGCTTTGATGATGGCCCGGGTATGCGGGATCTTAAAGCGGCTTCCTACCCCATAGGGTCCACCGGTCCAGCCTGTGTTCAAAAGATAGATGCGCGTACCGTGTTTTGTCATTTTTTCCCCGAGCAGAGACGCATATTTTACAGGGGACAAGGGGAGAAAGGGGGCTCCGAAGCATTCCGAGAAGGTAGCTTGTGGCTCCTTGATTCCCCTTTCGGTACCGGCCAGTTTACTGGTATAGCCGGAAAGGAAGTGGTACATAGCCTGATTTTTGTCAAGAATAGCAATAGGGGGAAGAACCCCGAAAGCATCAGCGGTGAGGAAGAAGATTACTTTCGGATGGCCGGCCACACTGGGGATCCTGGCATTGGGGATATAATTCAGGGGGTAAGCGACCCGTGTGTTTTCGGTAATGGAAGCGTCATCATAATCCACTTCCCGGCTTGCGGGAGCATAGGCCACGTTTTCCAAAACGGAACCGAACCGGATCGCCCCATAGATTTGTGGTTCATCCACCGCGCTGAGGCCAATACATTTAGCATAACAGCCGCCTTCGATATTGAAGATCCCGTCTTCCGACCAGCCGTGTTCATCATCGCCGATTAACTGGCGGGACGGGTCGGCGGAAAGGGTGGTTTTGCCGGTCCCGGAAAGACCAAAGAAAAGAGCCGTGTTGCCGGAAGCGTCCACATTGGCCGAACAATGCATGGAGAGTATATTTTTCTCCACGGGGAGGACATAATTAACCAAAGAGAAAGCTGATTTCTTGATTTCTCCGGCGTAAGAAGAGCCTACAATCAGGATGAGTTTTTCGGTTAAATTCAAAACCACGGCCACTTCGGAATTGGTGCCGTGTCTTTGGGGGTCGGCCTTGAAGCCGGGGACGGCAACAATATGGTAATCAGCGCTAAAACCATTTAATTCTTCTTGCGTAGGCCGGATAAATAACTGGTGGGCAAAGAGGTTTTGCCAGGCATATTCATTGATGATCCGTAAATGAAGCCGGTAACGGGGGTCGGCGCCGGCAAAACCGTCAAAGACATAAAGCTGTTTTCCTGATAAATAGGCCAGGACATCTTGATACAGTGTTGCAAAATGGTCCGGGGACATGGGCTGATTAATTTGGCCCCAGTTGATCCTATGCTCTGTCTTGTCATCTTTCACCATAAACTTGTCATTGGGCGACCGCCCGGTATACTTTCCGGTGCTCACCCGGAGCGCGCCGTTGGCCACCAGAATCCCTTCTTTGTTGACCAGTGCTTCTTCAATCAGTTCCGCTACCGGGAGGTTGAAACGTTGGGTTGGTTGCTGCAGGATGTTTTTCAGTTGCTGGTTCAATTTATACGCCTCCATCTCATAATATTATGATGTATAAAATAAAAGTATTGTAGGCAGAGCTGTATATTTTTGCGGTGACCTAAATATGCATTTTATAGGGAAAAACCTTCCCAAAGATCAGGATGGAGATGATGTTTTTTGGAGAGCGGTAAAATCAAAAAAATGTTTCCCGGCAATAACACCAGTGAAGGTTTTTATTCTTTTTACCAGTATGTAAATCCGGACCCGGTCAGGACCTATCTTTTGAAAGGGGGACCCGGCACCGGCAAATCTTCTTTAATGAAAAAACTAGGAGCCCGGATGCACGAAAAAGGTTTTGCGGTAGAGTACCATTATTGTTCCTCTGACAATCGCTCTTTGGATGGGGTGGTTTTCCCCGCATTAGGGATTGCCATTATTGACGGCACCAGGCCGCACATCATGGAGCCCCAATATCCCGGCGTGGTAGAAGAGATCATTAATTTAGGCCAGTATTGGGATGAACAATTGTTGGTTCGCCGGAAAGAAGATATTTTAAAGCTGAGCAAACAAAAAGCGCGGATGTTTCAGTTGGCTTATAGTCACTTCAAAGAAGCCCGGATTGCCCAGGAAGAGTTGGAAAGCTATTATCAGGACGCGCAAAAGTCGCTGGAAAAACAGCAGTTGTTTGCCCGAATTTGCCGTGAGTTTGGGGAGAAGGCCCAAGGGGCCCAAGGGCATATCGCGGCGCTCGGGTCGGTGCGGCGGCTTTTTGCCAGCGCCAATACTCCGGACGGTTATGTTCATCATTGTCATAGTCTTTTGCAGGATGCAGAGACTTTATACCTCTTGGAAGGGGACACCGGCGTGGGTATCCATGAGTTGCTGGAAGTTTTGTTGCGGATGGGGGTGGGCTTGGGGCTGCGCTGTGAAGCTTATCATTGCCCCTTTATCCCGGCCCGGCTGGAATTAGTGTATTTTCCCGCCTTACAGACCGGTTTCCTATATGCGCATGAGCTTTTGCGGCTGGAAGTGGAAGCCCTGCCTCATTTACAAAACCGGCTGGAGCTGGATTTCTGTTCGTTATTTGATCGAATCACTCTTAAGCCTTATCGGGACGATATCGCGGAGGCCCGGCAGCGGATGGAAAAGCTGCGGAAAAAAGGGTGGGCCAAACTAAAAGAAGCGCAGCGGTATCACCAGCAGCTCGAAGCTTTTTATGTGGAAGCAGTTGATTTTGCGGGCATCAATGCAAAAAGGGAAGAGCTTTTGGAAAAGCTCTTGGCTTATGCCGACTGATTTGGTAAGGGAAAAAATAAGATGATCATGTTCAAGCAGATCATCTTAATAATACAATCATCATATTTTGATACACTAAGATGTCGTTGCGCCATGATGTATTGGTCCACATTGTTCTTTTTACCCTGAGTTGTCGTTAATACATGGTAAAGTAGCGGTCTAATTCCCATTGATGAACTCTGGACATGTATTCGTTCCATTCCTGTTGCTTGGCGTCGAGGAAGCGTTGCAGGACATGAGAGCCCAGGGCTTTTTTGATGACTTCATCGACAAGCAGAGCCTCCCGAGCTTCTTTCAGGTTGCTGGGCAAGGAATCAATTCCGTGCGCTGCTCTTTCCTCGATGGTCATTTCAAAGATATTCCGGTTACAGGGCGGCGGGGGTTGCAGCCTGTTTTTTATCCCGTCCAAACCGGCCGACAGGACCACTGCAAGGGCCAGGTACGGGTTGCAGGATGGATCGGGGCTGCGCAACTCCACACGCGTAGAAAGTCCCCGTTTCGCCGGGACCCGGATGAGTGGGCTCCGGTTTTGGAAAGACCAGGCTATGTACATCGGAGCTTCGAAACCGGGGACCAGCCGTTTGTAGGAGTTAATGGTCGGGTTCGTGATGGCGGTGATTGCTTTGGCATGTTTTAATACTCCCGCCACGTAACTTAAGGCATCATCACTTAACTGGTCCGGTTTTTCAGGATCCCAGAAGGCGTTTTCATTTCCTTTAAACAGGGATTGGTTCATATGCATGCCGTTTCCGGCCAGCTCAAAGCGTGGTTTGGCCATAAAGGTGGCATGCAGCCCGTGTTTTTGGGCTACGGTACGAACCACCATTTTGAAGGTAATGATTTTATCGGCAATATCCAGGGCATCGGAATATTTGAAATCTATTTCGTGTTGGCCGGGAGCCACTTCATGGTGGGAGGCTTCGATTTCAAAGCCGAATTTCTCCAGGGTTAAAACCATGTCCCGTCGTGCCGTTTCGCCTAAATCAACGGGCGAGAGGTCAAAATAACCGGCCTGGTCGTGGGTTTGCGTGGTGGTAGAACCGTCTTGTGCGGTGTGGAAGAGGAAGAATTCCGCTTCGGGCCCCACCTTGAAGGTATAACCCATCTCAGCGGCGCTTTGGAGAGCCCGGCGCAGCACATAGCGGGGGTCTCCTTCAAAAGGAGTGCCGTCCGGATTATAGATATCGCAAATTAATCGGGCCACCGCGCCTTCTTCCGAGTAACGCCAGGGATAAATGACAAAGGTATCCGGGTCCGGATAAAGATACATATCTGATTCTTCAATTCTGACAAATCCCTCAATCGAAGAACCGTCAAACATTAGTTCGTTATTGAGCGCTTTTTCCAACTGTTTTATGGTAATCGAGACATTTTTGGGGATTCCTAAAATATCGGTAAATTGTAACCGGATGAAGCGGACATTATGTTCGGCCACAAGCCGGATCACATCGTCCTTAGTGAGTTCTGGCAATCGAAACATCTCCTTTTATGCTCCGTATTGATAATCCTTATGGTTATCATTTACTTTAATCTATTGTAGCAAGAGCAATCACCTTCTGGCAAGTTATTCTTTATATGTTTGTTATTATTCTCTTTTTTCAAAGGTTTCGCAGTCGGTCTGCTGGCATTCTTTCGCCTCTCTGCCGGTAATCGCAATGGTGTCGGCGATGCAAACATCACCCTGGTCCCAGTATTTGCAGCTGTTGACCACACAGGTAACGGTGGGGGTAATTTGTTGCCCCGGCATAAGCGCGGAAACAAGACCACCCCAATTTTTATTGTCCAGGGAGCCGAGATAATTGGGAATACTGCTCCGTTCGGAAAAAGACTTACACATGGTTTGGGAGGCCTCCCGGGACATATCGCCCACGTTCTGATTTAAGATGTCGATATTCGCGGCAACGCATTTGTCGCCGGGGAAATAATGGTTGCAGGTATTCACCACACATTTTACGGTTGGATTGACCCGTGGCGGTTTTTCCGTCATTTTTCATATCCCCCTTTAAGTAGTTATTTGTCCTGGTGATTAGTACTTGGTGCGACGATTTTGCTGTTGGCATTTGGCTTGTTTGCACTTATATACCTTAGCTTTTCTTGAGGGGGGATATTTTATTCGTTAGTTTTCTGTTCGGCGCAGACCGCGGCAAAGCGGCAGTAGGGGCAGGTGTCGGCGCTGCGGCAAGGCTTTGAAGAAGGCGCCGGCTCCCCATAGCTTCTTGCGATGGGGAGACTACTCCAGCCAATGGCTGCGGTCACCGATTTCACCGGTTGCAAGAGAAAGTGGGGCGTAAGGGATAGCCCGATTTTTGTTGCGTCAATGCTTTCCAAAAAGGCTTTTTGCCAGTGCAAGGACCAGTCCCCGTAACCAGGGCTGAAGCGGGCCGTGGGGAAAAAGCCTTTGCGCCTGATTTCCGCCACATGATGGGCATCGAGTTGTTCAATCAGGTATTCGGCGGCGGCGGAAGCAACTCCGTCGAAAATCAGGGCTTCGGCAACACTTTGCTCACTGAGCCGGGGTAAATAGTCGTCCACATCCGGGCCGAGGGTGGTGGCTAAAAGGCTAATCTGCTCACAGTTTTGAAAATGGGCCACCGTTTGGCGGCCTTCGATGCTCAAGCTGGCTTCCTTGAGCGTAATTTGTTCCGGGGTACGCGTCGCAACGGCAAAAACCCGCCAGGTGCCCTGCGGGCGGGCGATTTGCCGGATTATTTTCAGATAATGGTCAATCAGTTCTTGCTCTTGTGGCGATACGGCCTCCCTGCGGAGACCCAGGTAAGGCAAGACATCATCGTATGTAAGGTTTAAAGGAATTTTTAACCGGTTCATTTTTTTCTCCATTCCAACACATTAGTGACTGCTTTTTACTTTCCGCATATGGCTTTCTGTTTGCTGCTAACTATCATTTGATGGCAGCAGGGACTGGACGATTTTCACCGCTTTCACGGCGTCTTTGCCGTAAGCGTCCGCGCCGATTTGTTTGGCGTAATCAGCAGTGACCACCGCTCCGCCGACCATCGTAAAGACCGGTAATTGCTCCTTTTTGATAGCCGCGATGATTTTCTCCATCTCCACCATGGTCGTGGTCATGAGGGCGCTTAAGCCGATGATCTGGGCCGCTTCTTGTTTAGCCGCCGCAATAAATGCTTCAGCGGGGACGTTTTTCCCTAAATCAACTACTCTGTATCCGTGGTTTTCCAGCAAGGCTTTCACGATATTTTTTCCGATGTCATGAACATCTCCTTTGACGGTACCCAGGACAATGGTTCCCTTTTGACCGGTGGTCGCGGGAAAATGGGTTTGCAGATAGGAAAAGGCTGTTTTGGCCGCTTCTCCGGCAAGGAGCAGTTGGGGTAAAAAGACTTCGCCCTTACCGAACAAATCGCCTAATTTTTCTAAAGGAGGAATCAGTCCCTCATTGACTACGGTAAGGGGGTCCGTTCCCGGCTGGGCGAAAAGCTCTTCGAGCAACGGAATAATGGGTTCCTTTTGTCCTTGCAGGATATAGTTTTGCAAGGCCGCGATGCCGGTAACCGGAGTATTGGAAGAATCCGCAGCAGGAGTAGTCGAAAAAGCAGGAAAAGCAGGTGAAGGAGAAGTCACGCCAGTGGAAGCAGAACTTCCAGCAGCAGCCGGGGTGGAGAGAGGGGCTTTACCCGTCACTTTCAGGTAATGGGCCGCCCCCGGATCCCGGTTGGTAAGCAACGCGCCGGAAGCTAAGGTTTCGCTGATTCTGGGGTCATGGGGATTGGCGATGGCCGCATCAAGGCCCGCCCCTAAGGTCAAAGCCAGGAAGGTATTATTGAGCCAGGAGCGTTGCGGTAGCCCGTGGGAAACATTGCTCAGCCCCAAAACACAAGTCAGGCCAAGCTGTTTCTTGACCAGTTTAATGGCCCCAATCGTCTCCATGGCGGTCTCCGGTTGGGCGGCCGCCGTAAGGACCAGGCAGTCAATGAGCAGGTCTTCTTTGGGTATACCGAGTTCCATCGCTCGTTTGTAGATTTTTTTCGCAATCATGAAACGGTCCGCGGCATTGTCCGGGATGCCATTTTCGTCTAAAGTAAGTCCGATTACCGCAGCCCCGTATTTTTTGGCCAGAGGCAGAATGGTATCCAGGCTTTTATCTTCACCGTTCACGGAATTGATCAGGGCTTTTCCCTGGTACTCCTGCAGGCCTTTTTCCAGGGCGACCGGGTCGGTGCAGTCCAAAACCAGGGGAACGTCCAGGGCCATCTGCAAGTGACGCACGCCCTGCGCCAGGAGTTCACCTTCGTCTAGCCCGGGCACGCCTACGTTCAAGTCAAGGAGTTCCGCGCCTTTTTCAATCTGGGTCAGGCCCTCCTGCACAATCGTATCCCATTTCTGCTCGCGATAGGCTTCGGCAATGACTTTGCGGGCGGTGGGGTTAATTCTTTCGCCAATCAGGCGGGGCAAGACACCGGGGCCAAGGGTAACCACATGGGTGCGGCTGGCCAGGCGGGTGACACCGGCGCCGGCCGGGCGGGGCACCACTTCTTCATCGAAGGAGTCTACTTCCGCCCGCATCGCCTGAAGATGGGCGGGGGTACTGCCGCAACAAGCCCCCATTAGTCTTACGCCGAGCCGCAGGAAGGGTTTGACGTATTGTGCCATTTGGGCCGGGGTTTCCCGGTAGATGGTTTGCCCGTCGATTAGCTCAGGCAAGCCTGCGTTTGGTTCCACCAGCAGGGGAAGGCCGGTGGCCTTCCGATAGGCTTCCATAATCGGCAATAATTCCTGGGGGCCGGTGGAGCAATTGGCACCGATGAGGTCTGCGCCCATCGCTTCCAGCACCACGGCGGCCGTTGCCGGGTCGGTACCGGTGAGGGTTCTGCCGTTGGTGTAGGTCAGGGAACAGGCTACCGGCAGGTTGGTGTAGTTTTTGGCCGCAAATAGGGCCGCCCGGGCTTCTCCTAAGTCGGAAAAGGTCTCCAGGAAAAGAAAATCGACGCCGCCTTCCTGGAGTGCTTCGGCTTGTTCCCGGAAGACTTCCACCAATTCGCTCCAGTTGTAATCGCTTAAAGGGGCGGGGAAATAGCCGGTCGGGCCGATAATTCCTGCCACAAAGGCTTTATCACCCGCAATTGCGCGGACCAGTCGGGCCGCGGTAAGGTTAATATCCCATACCTGGTTTTCCGCATGATACTCTTGCAATTTCAGACGGTTGGCCCCAAAGGTGTTGGTTTGCAGCACATCCGAGCCCGCCGCCAGATAGGCGCACGTGATGTTTTGCACCTTTTCCGGATGGGAAAGCATCCACAGCTCCGGATTTTCACCGGCAGGCAGGCCTTCCTTTACCAACATGGTGCCCAGGGCACCGTCACCAAGCAGGATTTTGTTTTGCAAGGCAGCTAAGAATTTAGACAAAGGGGATTCCTCCTCCCACCATGAAATACGAAAATAAAAAATAGGAAATATTTGATTTTAATTAATTCTAGTTCAGTTACCGGCCAGAAGTCAATAATTTCTGGAGTGAAGTTGGACAAAGCAATAGCAGCATATAGCAAAGATTGAAGTATTTGGTTTGTTAATGTAGAATATTTTCAGGCGGGAAAAAATTGATTGTTTTCAAAGGGTGAGTAAGATGCCCACGGTTTACACGATTGGTCACTCCGTACGGTCAATTGATGCTTTTCTAAAATTGCTGAACAGATTTGAGATTAACTGTGTGATCGATGTCCGAAGTGTCCCGTTTTCTCAATATGCACCGCAATACAATATGTTTGAGCTAAAAAACACCTTAAGTAGTAACGGGATAGAATATCTCTTTATGGGGAACGAATTTGGGGCAATGCAAACCAATCTCAGGTTATATGACTCTGACGGGCTGCTTAATTTTGAAAAAGTCATGCAAAGCGAGCAGTTTCAAACCGGCGTAAAAAGAGTAAAAGAAAAAATAGAGCAAGGATTCAATCTTGTCTTTATGTGCATGGAAAAAGATCCTATGGATTGTCATCGGAGTATTTTGGTGGGAAGAGCTTTTCACGAAGAAAAATACCACGTTTTAAATATCATGGAAAATGGCTATATCCAGTCGCAGGAAAAACTCATTAAAAGGCTTTTGAAGCACTATTTCTCCAAGAGTTATCAAACCACCATCTTTGATTATTTGGATTTAGAGCAAAACCAAAAGGAAGCTGAACTGATCCGTGAAGTTTATCGTTTGAGAAATAAGGATATCGGCTATAAATTAGAGGAGAATGCCTTGCTTCAGGGTTGGTAAGTGCATAATTCACTAATGGGGCTGGCGTCAGGAAAGTATATAAGAAACGGGGAGAAGGAAATGAGTGGAAAGGTTAAAATCCGATCGTTTACATATAAGTGGTATCAGTTCCTGATTGTATACGCCATTTTTAATATCCTTGTTAGCTGTTTTGCTTACGAAACAATCACTATGCCAGGTTTGATGGACGAACTGGAATATGAAGATGCGGATGCTTTTTCCAAGGCGTTAATGGTGTTTTTAGTACCTGCGATGGTCATGATGGATGCAATGGTCCTGGTACTCAATATTGCCGTGCTTGTTGTGCTCGAACTGGTGGCGATGTTCATCTTTCGGCTGCTGTATTTTCGCTCGCAGGTAAGTGCAGAAGAAAAAGATTAATTGAGTCGTTATATATGCTATGCCGTCCTTGGCTTTGCTTTAGTATATTTTTTAGGCGCCTTGCTAATCAGTGGGGGAAAAATCTTAGGCTATACGCCTTCATGTACCTGCCTCTTCCGACTTGTGCCTTGCTCTTTTTCTTTTTAAAACTGGCAACAGGCAATAAAGCGGAAAAGAAAAAAGGTCGCCAGTAAAAACAACACTTGAGAATATTACTGTCAACATAAAGATGACAAATTACATTTTAAATTTGGTGATTTTGTGAAACTAATTTCTGCTTGCGTCTGTCATAACCTTTGCTCTTGGACATATATTTTAAATAGTAACAAAGAGCAAAGGGGGCAGCGGCTCATGGGAGGCTTGTGGGAACCGACGGATAAGCCGTTTTTCCGGTCGGACCGGCGCAAACTATGGCCTTTAAGCCAGCAATGGGAGCAAAGGGAGCGTTGGCAGCGGATTGGCCGGCAGTCCGTCGCCGCTCTTTTCATTTTTTTATTGGTTTGGGGCATTTTCCAGTTTAATTCACCGGTGATGGCACAGGTGCAAAGGACGATTCGCTCCTGGTTTACGCTGGATTATGATATGGAGCCGGTGCTGCGTTTTATCGGTGAAGTGGGCATTTGGGGGGACACCCTGGAACGGGCCGCATTTGAGGTCACGTCCATGCCCGGCGACATCGGCAATTTCACGATCCCGGTCTCGGGCCGGATCGGCACTCCCTTTGGCTGGGTCGTCAAGCCGGATAACACCCGTTATTTCCATGACGGCATTTCGATCATCGCGGCGGAGGGGACCCCGGTCAAGGCCGCCATTGGCGGAACGGTTACCCGGGTGGCGAACGAAGAAAACTTAGGCCGCGTGGTGGTGATCTGCAGCGAGGGAGGGGTAATTACCCGTTATGCCCACTGTAAGGAACTCTTTGTGGACTTAAACGAAGAGGTCCAGGCCGGGCAAGTAATCGCCAAGGTTGGCAAAACCGGCAAGAGCGCATCTTATCCGCAGCTTTTTTTCAGCGTTTCGGTAAAAGGGCAGTCGGTTGACCCGGCGCAACTGTTCCTGCAGGCGGGCAACCGGATCTAGCAGCTTCATCGGAAGTCAGTTCAAGAGAATCGGTTCCGGCATATTCTTGCCTAGTTCAGGAAAGATATGTATAGTATAGATATGTAGAAATTTTTGCCCTACAAGGTTCGTACTAAAGGAGGAAAAAACTGCTTTGAAGGAAAGGGAACAGGTGCAGGAATGGCTGGAAGAAGTTTTGCCCAAGGTAAGTAAGCCCTTACGTTACCTGGGCAATGAATATAATGCGGTAAAAAAAGACTGGCAGGCTGTAAAGCTGCGTTTTCTTTTTGCTTTTCCCGATGTCTACGAAGTGGGTATGTCTCATCTTGGGCTGCAGATCATTTACGGATTGGTAAATGAACAATCCGATTATCTGATGGAGCGGGTATTTGCTCCCTGGACCGACTTTGAGGCAGAATTACGTGCCAGGGGCATACCGCTTTTTAGTCTGGAATCGGCTACCCCGATCGCCCAATTTGATTGCATTGGTTTTACCCTCCAGTATGAAATGAGCTATAGCAACATCCTTAATATGTTGGATTTGGGCCGGATTCCCCTGTTGGCGAAGGAGCGTGGGGACGAGTTTCCTATCATTATGGCCGGAGGGCCTTGCGCCTATAATCCGGAACCGCTGGCGGAATTTATCGATTTTTTCGTGCTGGGGGAAGGAGAAGAAATCATTCTGGAAATCGGCGCAGTCATGGCGGCGCACCGGGCTAAACGGCAGGGGAAACAGGAAAAAGCGGTACTCTTAAAAGAATTAGCGCAAATACCGGGGATTTATGTGCCGGCCTTTTACGAAGCCCGCTATGACCAAAACGGAAAATTTGCCGGCCTTAAAGCAAACGAACCGGAGATCCCGTCGCGTGTTGTCAAACGGGTGGTCAAAGATTTGGATCAGGCGAATTTTCCCTTAAAACCCATTGTGCCGTACTTGGAAATTGTTCACGACCGGATGATGTTGGAGGTTTTGCGGGGTTGCACCCGGGGCTGCCGTTTTTGTCAGGCCGGTGTGCTCTACCGGCCGGTGCGGGAGCGCAGCCAAAAACTCCTGGTGGAGCAGGCGGAGCAACTGGCCCAGAACACCGGGCATAACGAAATCTCGCTTACTTCTTTAAGCACCAGTGATTATTCCTGTGTCGAGCCTTTGCTGCGGGACATTTTAAACCGTTTTGAAGGGCGGAATATCGGGGTGTCCCTGCCTTCGCTCCGGGTGGATTCCTTTTCCGTTAATCTAGCCAAAGAAGTGCAACGGGTGCGGAAAACCGGGCTGACCTTTGCGCCGGAAGCAGGAACCCAGCGTTTGCGGGATGTGATTAATAAAAACGTGACGGAGGAAGACCTGCTGCAGGTGACCGAGGCCGTTTTCCGGGAAGGCTGGACCCAAATCAAACTCTATTTTATGCTGGGGCTGCCTACGGAAACCTATGCGGATCTTGACGGGATCGCGGATTTGGCTTCTAAAGTGTTGCGGCGCGGCAAGGAAATCCTACGGGAAATCGGCAGCAAAAAAGCGCCTTCGATCACCGTCAGCGTATCTTCCTTTGTGCCGAAACCCCACACTCCTTTTCAGTGGGAGGCCCAGGATTCTTTAGCGACCTTGCAGGAAAAACAGAGCTATTTAAGAACTAAAATTAGGGAAAGAGGGATTGTCTATAATTATCACGATGCAGAGATTAGCTTTTTGGAAGCGGTTTTTGCCAAAGGAGACCGGCGCCTGGGCAAGGTGCTGCTGGAGGCGTGGCGGCGGGGATGCCGTTTTGATGGCTGGTCCGAGCACTTTCGTTATGAAAGCTGGCGGGAAGCCTTTCGTGAAGTGGGGTTAATCCCTGAAGAAATCGCCAATGTGCCCTTAGACCCTGCCGATCCTTTGCCGTGGGACCATCTGGATAGCGGGGTGCGCAAGGAATACCTGTTAAAGGAGCGGGAAAGGGCTTATCAAGGGCAAACCACAGGCGACTGCCGTTTGACGACTTGTTCTGTTTGTGGCATCTGTCAGGACCTTAAGGTGCGGCTTTTGTTAAGGAAAGGTGAAGCATAATGCTTTTATGTTTGCAATACAGTAAAGAGGAAGAAGCGCGCTTTCTTTCGCATTTGGATTTGATGACCGCTATGGAGAGAAGCTTCCGGCGGGCTGCTTTGCCCTTGGCTTTTTCCGAGGGTTTTAACCCCCACCCCCGGGTTTCGTACGCCTCGGCCCTGGCTGTCGGGGTCACCAGTGAGGCAGAATACCTGGACGTGCAGTTCCGGGAGGAACTTGCGCCGGAAGAAGTGCTGGTACGCCTGAATAAGGCGCTGCCCCGCGGTTTGCGGGTTAAGCGGGCTGTCCCGGTATCCAGGCGGAAGGAAAGCCTGATGGCCTTGATCAATTTGGCTTGCTACCGGGTGAAGGTCCCCTTTTATGGCTGGGCTGATGGAAATACCGGGGTAAGGGAAACGATCGAAAAGGCCATGTCCGTTCCGGCCTATCTGGTGCAGCGGCAAGGGAAAAAGGGCGTCCGGCAGGTGGATATCCGGCCTGGCATTTTGGAACTGGCCGGTTCCTTAAAAGAGGAAAACGGAGAAAAAAAGCTGGTTTTTGAAATGGCGGTCCGGACCGGGAGCAGTGGAAATGTGAAACCCGAAGAGGTGGTAGAAATGCTAAAGGCCCTCGGGTCTTGGCGTTTGGGAAACAATTTGCGGATTCACCGCTTGGGATTGTATATTTACGCCGAGGGTAAAAAATGGTCTCCGCTGGAAAGAACCTAGGATCAAGAAGATCGGATAATCAAGCCTATTGTTGTAAATGGGGAGTGGCTGTGATGTATAGAGAAATTTTGATTCAGCTGATCGAAGATGAAGCCAAGGTGGCTGTTTTGGAAGAAGGACAACTGGTCGAAATATATGTGGAGCGTGGCTCCAATGAACGGTTAGTTGGGAACATCTATAAAGGCGTAATTAAAAACGTGCTACCGGGTATGCAGGCGGCTTTCGTGGATATCGGGCTGGAGAAAAACGCTTTTTTGTATGTGGAGGATGCGCTTTCCAATCTTTTATGGCCGGGCGCGGGGGACTTGTACTTGTCCGAGCAGAAACCGGAGGTCCTGCCCAATATTCAGGACATTGTCAAAGAAGGGCAGGAAATCATCGTCCAGATTGCCAAGGAACCGGTAGGGTCCAAAGGGGCCAGGATCACGACGAAGCTGACTTTGCCCGGTCGTTATCTGGTCCTGATGCCCGCCGTCGATTATGTGGGCGTTTCGCGGCGTATCGAGGATGAAGGGGAGAGGGAACGGTTAAAGAACCTGGCGGAAGAGATCAAACCGGAGAAGATGGGCCTTATCGTGCGCACGATGGCCGAGGGGGCCGGTAAAGAGGTCTTAAGCCAGGACTTGGATAAGCTCCTGAAAATGTGGAAGCGGATTTTACTGCGGGCGGAAAACACCAGCGGCGCCGCGTTGCTGCACCGGGATTTGGAACTGGTGGAACGCATCTTACGGGATCTTTTCAGTGATGATATTCAAAAACTTAGTGTGAATAGTCAATCCGTAAAGGAAAAAGTGATTGAGTACCTGGAGGTCATCGACAGCAATCTGGCCAGCAAGGTCTTTGTCAGTGATACGGCTAAACTCCTGGAGAAATATGCCGTGAACCAGCAAATCACCGAAGCGTTAAAAAGAAAGGTCTGGTTAAAAAACGGCGGTTATCTGGTGATTGACGAGGCGGAAGCTTTAACGGCGATTGATGTTAATACGGGTAAATTTGTGGGCAGTAACAATTTGGAAGAAACCGTTTTATTAACCAATTGTGAAGCCGCCAAGGAAATCGCCCGGCAAATCAGGTTAAGAAACATCGGCGGGATCATTATAATTGATTTCATTGATATGAATACGGAAGAACACCGAGAAAAGGTGCTGGCAATTTTAGATGAGGAACTGAAGAAAGATAAGGTCAAAGCGCACATTCTGGGAATTACGGCCTTAGGACTGGTCGAAATGACCCGCAAGAAAATTCGCCAGTCCCTTTCCAGCACCTTGGAAAAGAAGTGCCCGTACTGTGAGGGCAAAGGCAAGGTGTTGTCGGAGCTGACGGTGTTTTTAATGCTGAAGGATGAATTATTTGAGGTAGCTGAACGCACCTTTACCGATGCCATGCTGGTGGAAGCCCATCCCCTGGTCGCTGATTTGGTAATGGGCACGGAGGGGCAGATGCAGGAGGAGTTGGAGGCGCGGCTCGGCAAGAAGCTGATGGTGCGCGGGAAAGAAGACTTTCATTTAACCGAGTATTACCTTGGCCCCTGTTACCAGCAGGCTGCCCCGACCGTAAAGCGGGGGTAAAGAACAAAGCGGGAAAAGACAAAGCAGGCAAAAACAGAACAGGTAAGGACGAAACAGGACAAAATTGGGCTTGAATTTTCGGTGTCAAAACCTGTAATATATGATTATTGTGAGCTAATTATTGGGCATGGTGTCAGGGTTAGAGAAGGTTGTTTTGAGGAGATGAAGAGCGATGATAACAGTAGAAAAAATCGGCGGCACTTCCATGTCGAGGTTTGAAGATGTCCTGAGAAACATCATTCATTATCCTGGGGACAAAGAATTCAGGTATGGAAGGGTGTTTGTGGTATCGGCCTATGGCGGGATTACCAACAAGCTGCTGGAGGATAAAAGAACGAAGGCTCCAGGGATTTATACCTTGTTCATCCGGCAGGAAGACTATGTAAGCGCGATTGATCGGATGCTGGACGAATTAAAGCAGTTGAATGAGCAGTTCCGGCCCCTCGGTTTAGAGGTGGAGAAGGCCAACGCCTTTTTAACCAAACGCATCGAGATGTTAAAGATTTACTTGCATAGCATGGATAAGGTGATTTCTTCGGGCTATGTGGATAAATACAACATTTTCCTGGCGGCGCGGGAGATGTTGGCTTCATTAGGGGAAGCCCATTCAGCTTTTAATACGGTCAACATTTTGCAGAACAACGGGATCAGGGCGGTGCTGGTGGATCTGACCGGTTTCCATGACCCGTCCAATTCCACCATCGATGAACGAATCCGGAAGTGTTTCGCCAATGTGGACTACGAAAACAACATTGTGGTCGCCACCGGCTACACCAGAGGAATCGAAGGGATTATGCGGGAATTTGACCGGGGTTATTCGGAAATTACCTTTTCGAAAATAGCCGTCTTGTTAAAAGCGGAGGAAGCGGTTATTCATAAGGAATTTCATCTTTCCTCGGCGGATCCGAAAATCGTCGGACTGGAAAACTGCGTGATCGTGGGAAATACCAATTATGACGTGGCCGACCAATTGGCCGATGTAGGGATGGAAGCCATTCACCCCAAGGCTTCCAAGCCTTTGGAAAGGGCCGGGATTAATTTAAGAATCAAAAATACCTTTGATCCTTTTCATCCGGGGACTTTAATCACGAGGGATTATGTGGGCAAACAATCCAAGATTGAGATCATCAGCGGGTCCGACAAAGTGGCGGTCATTGATATCCATGATGCCTCGATGGTCGGGCAAGCCGGCTTTGACCTGCGGATTATGGAGATTTTTATGAAATATAATCTTAGTTATATTATGAAAGCGACCAACGCCAACAGTATTTCCCTGGTGGTGTGGGAGGACGGGCTGCAGCAGGAACTGATTGAGGAGTTGCAGCAGGCTTTTGAAGCGGTGACGGTCAAGGACGTGGCGGTGGTTTGTTTAATCGGAACCAATATCGCGCAACCGGGGGTTTTGGCGAAGGCGGCCACGGTACTGGCGGAGAACGGTGTTAACATCCATTGTGTATCCCAATCCTTGCGGCAGGTCAACATCCAGTTTGTCATCGAACGGGACTTATACGCCAAGGCGGTCATCTGTTTAAATGATGCCTTATGCTGTCATAAATGCTGATGGGAGCTCTGCTGGGTGGGGGGCAACAGCTTCTTGACTTTTCCACTTAGTTGTGGTAACCTAATCTACTGTAGGCTTATTGTGCCTGCCGAACCGCTCATCCGGGGCTTGAAAAGCCGACCATATTTTACCGGCCTTGGGGCCGCTTTTCGATGCTCATGGTCAGGCTGCCTGGGGATGGCGAGTCCAAGGTCAGGAGGTGTTAGATACCATGTATGCTGTAATTGAAACCGGTGGAAAACAGTACAAAGTGCAAAAAGGGGATGTCCTCAAGGTTGAAAAGCTGGAGGCTCAAGAGGGCGAGCTGGTAGAAATCAACCAGGTATTAGCGGTGGTTGATGAGAAGAAAGTTTCCGTGGGCAAGCCGCTCGTTAAAGGCGCGAAGGTGACTTTAAAGGTGCTGGAACACGGAAAAGGGGACAAGATTATTGTTTACAAGTATAAGCCCAAGAAAAACTACCGGAGAAAATACGGGCACCGGCAGCCTTATTCCAAAGTACTTGTGGAAAGCATTGCGCTGAATGGTTAAGATCGAGCTTTACAAAGCGGGGAAGCACTACAAAGGCTTTGTGGTGCAAGGGCATGCCGGAGCGGAAGAACCCGGTAAAGATATCGTCTGTGCGGCCATTTCTGTACTTTTTCAGACCGCCCTGCTGGGGCTGGATGCTTATGTGACGAAAGAGCTTGATTGGAAAATGGAGCATGGATATCTGGAGTGCTGGTTGCCGGAGAGCCTGCCGCTTGCCGAACAGGAAAAGGTGGCAGTGATTTTAGGGACTCTGGAGCTAGGGCTCGGAGCGATGAAAGAAGACTACGGACAATACTTTAAAGTATGCAAGAGGAGGTGGACCGGATGTTCAAAATAAATTTGCAGTTATTTGCGCACAAAAAAGGGGTTGGTAGCTCTCGCAACGGACGTGACAGTGAAGCCAAACGTCTTGGCGTAAAACGTTATGACGGGCAAATGGTCACTGCGGGTAGCATTCTGGTAAGACAAAGAGGGACGAAGATTCATCCCGGCAATAATGTCGGTTTGGGTAAAGATGATACTTTATTTGCTTTGATTGACGGATATGTTAAATTCGAGCGTAAGGATAAAGCGAGAAAACAGGTGAGTGTTTACAGCGAAGCGTTAATTTCCTAACGATGATAATTTTCTAAGACAGTTACGGCGTTTGTTCTTCACTCGGGTAACTTCTTAGCTTATGAGTCAGGTGACAGTATATCCCGGTTTAAGGAGCCGGGATATTTTCTTATTCGTGATTGAGCCGGTTCATCTTGACAAACTTGGCTGAAGATGTAGGTTGATATGGATTTGTTTTGATAGGAAGTGTGGAAGTGTACCAGGAATTATTAAATAAAATGTTGGAAGTACAAAAAAATATGCGCCATGATCTTATGAATGACGTGCAGGTTATTCATGGCTATCTGCAATTGAATCATCCGGAAAAGGCTTTGAATTATTCCCAAAGGACGGTCAAGCGTTTGCAGCGTTACCAGCGGCTGGGGAAAATTCCGTTGCCGCTTCTCCAATGCTTTTTAACCTGGTATGTTTCGCAACTGGAGAACGATGAGGACGTTTTTATGCTCGATTTGCCCAAGAACATGAATGGTGCCTGGCAAGCCTGGCAGGACGAAGACGGTGCGCTCACTCAATTGTTAATGGAGATCCTCTGCCCGGTGCAGGATGCGCTGGTCAACAGGACAATTAAATGCCGCTTGAGTATTTTAAGTGAAGCGCCGACTTTTAGTCTGTTGTTCGAAGGAGACAAGGAGTGCCTGACCGGTCTTATCCATGCCCATTACGGCACAGAAACCCTTTATTGCAGTCACGAGGAGCTTTCCTCCGGGCTACTTATGATGATTAAAAGAAGTGGGCATGCTAGAAGCTAGAAAGATTGGTGACAGCGGATGTTTTACGACTATGCAAAAATATATGTTAAAGGCGGAGACGGTGGTAATGGCATGGTCTCTTTTCGCCGTGAAAAATATGTGCCCGAGGGCGGCCCTTCCGGCGGGGACGGCGGGAAAGGCGGCAGCGTGATTCTGGAAGCGGATGAAGGCTTGCGCACTTTGGTTGATTTCCGTTTTAAACGGCATTTTAAAGCGGAACGGGGTGAAAACGGCAAGTCGAAAAACATGCACGGAGCGGATGGGGAGAATATAATCATCCCGGTGCCGGTGGGGACCATCGTGCGGTTGGCCGAAACAAAAGAAGTGCTTGCCGACTTAGTCCAACACGGGCAGCGGTATGTGGTGGCCCAAGGGGGACGGGGGGGTAAAGGAAACGCCCGTTTTGCCAGTTCCGTGAACAGGGTTCCCAAAATTGCCGAAAATGGCGAATTGGGAGAAGAAAAGTGGCTGGAGTTGGAACTAAAACTGTTGGCTGATGTGGGTCTGTTGGGTTTTCCTAATGTGGGCAAATCGACAATTATCTCCCATGTTTCCGCTGCCAAACCGAAAATCGCCAATTATCCTTTTACCACCATTGACCCCAATTTAGGCGTGGTAAGCCTGGAGGAAGGGAAGAGTTTCGTGCTGGTGGACATTCCGGGGCTGGTGGAGGGCGCCAGTCAAGGCGTGGGGCTGGGGCATCGTTTTCTGCGCCATGTGGAACGCACCAGGCTCCTGCTGCATGTGCTGGATATTTCCGGGTCGGAGAACCGGGATCCCCTGGCTGATTTTGCGGTGGTCAACCAGGAACTGGTTACCTACAACCCCCAACTGCAAGACCGACCCCAGTTGATTGTGGCCAATAAAATGGATTTGCCCGGGGCGGAAGAGAACCTGGCGCGCCTGCGGCAGGAACTGGGCGGGCAATACGAAATCTTCCCGGTGTCCGCGGTGACCGGGGAGGGGCTCCGGGAACTGATGCTGCGGGCCGGGGAGTTGTTGGATCAACTACCATCCTTACCTATGTATGATGAAGCTGATGACCAGGGGCTGCGTGTGGTGAAGGTGGAGGAAAAAGAGCCTTTTCAAGTGGCTTTGGAAAACGGCGTCTGGATGGTGACCGGTCCCACGATTGACCGCTTAGTGCAAAAAAGGGACCTTTCCAATGAAGCGAATATGGAGTATTTTCTGCATGTAATTAGAAAGCTGGGCGTGGAAAAGGTATTGCGGGAAAAAGGCGTGAAAAACGGCGATACGGTCAATATTAATGGTTGGGAATTCGAATTCATGGAGTAATGCGCTTTCACCCGTTGGTCATAATTTAAAAAGGCAATTCTTGGAGCGAAGGTCAGGCAAAAGGTTCCTGTCCTTTTTCTGTTCCTGATATGCTATAATGATGCCGGTTCCCTCTGGGGTAGCGCTAAGACACGACATAATTTGAGCTGGTAGGAGTTGACGCAGCAGATGGATCCGGTTACACATGGCTTGGTCGGCATGATGCTGGGGCTGATGGGAGGCGGTAAGCTTGCATTGGCCAACGGGCTGATGGCCGCTTCCATAGCAGGGAGTGTTTTCCCCGATTTAGATTTCGTTTTTCAATTGCGCGGCGATATGGCCTATTTAAAGCAGCACCGGGGTTTTTCCCATTCCCTGCCGAGTGCCGCTTTATCGTCGTTTTTCGGGGCGGCTGTTTTAAATTATTTTTATCCGATGACCGGCTTCTGGTGGCTGTTTTCCGCGTTTTTTGCCGGTTTCCTTTCCCATTTGCTTTTAGATTTGCTGAACTCCTATGGTGTTAAAATTCTCTGGCCCCTCAGCGAGAAAAAATATACATTCAATTTATTGCCGTTGATTGACCCGCTGCTTGTCTTAATTTGTATCTTGGGTATCATTTGGCCTTTCCAGGGCGTAAGCGGTTATCCGGTTTTGGCGGTCTTTGCCTTTTATTGCTTCCTGCGGTGGGTGATGCTGCTTGGGGCCAGGCGAATCGTGCGGAGCCGGCTAAAGGAGAAGGGGTGGAACGGGCCCTTTCGTATTTACGTCCTGCCTTCCGGGCGGATGAGTTTTTTACGTTGGGATTTTATTGTCAAGTCCACGCTGAAGGATCTGGTGGGAAGTATCGATTTAGGTTCGGGACGATGGCGGGTTTTTCGGGAACTGGATCACCCGCCCGAAGAGGTACGGGAAATCCAAGAGATTCTTCCATTAACGCCTTTAGGACAAACCTTCGGTGAATTTACGCCCCTTTATCACATTAAATGTGAAAAACTGGGTGACAAGTTTATCTGTCATTTTATGGACTTACGTTACCGAGTGGAAAACCGCTTTATGCATAACGGGGTGCTGGTGTTGAACGAAAACCGGGAAGTGGAAAAAGCTTTTTTCCTGCCCTATAGCACGGAACACCGCATTTACCTGGCCTGAAAAACCAGAAGATAAGGGCAGAAAAAACCGAAGGATGCCGGAATAAACAAAGCGCTTTTTGGCAATAACTAATCATTATCGCTGAAATAATGATGATCCTGATTATTAAATCCTGATGCGGGGTTTTTGGGAGGGAGCGCGTTGCATTACCGGCACCTTTTTCCTGAAAAAATTGGCAAATCTATAAGCGCCAGATGGCAAAAGTGGCAGGACCAACGTTTATTAAGGGCCTATTTCCGTGGTTTAATGCGGGAAAAGGTCTCCCCACAGCCGGCTTTGTTCCGGGATGGGCTCTTGGTTTTGCTTTTTTCTTTGTTGGCTTTTCGTTTTTCTCCTTCCTTTCCGCCTGCCCTGGTCCTGATCGGCTTGTTAACCGCCGGCCTTCTTTCCTGGCGCATTTTGCTGCGGAGAAAAGAGGACGCGCGCCTGAAAAAAGCCTGCTTTGAGCAAGTAGCTTTCCGTGAATACGAAAAAAGGCTCGCCAAAACCGCGCCGGAGGTGGTCTTGCGCATCCTGCAGGATGCGCTCGAACGACAGTTTCCCATCCGACGCTGGCGTTGGGTGGAAGGCATGCTGGAGGGGGAATGGAAGGGCCGCAGGCTGGCGGTGGTTTATTTAGAAGCCCATGGCGGGAATGTAGCCGGCCGGGAGGTGCTGGCCGCCCTCAAAAAATGCTTCCACCAGGGGGCGGAAATTATCCGGATTTTTAGCAACGGGGAATTTGAAGAAGATAGCTGCCGCTGGCAGCAGCTTTTTAATGTGGATCTGCGGCTTTATGATGGGAAAAGGCTGGCCTATTTTTTAAAACATTCCTTCCTTTTTCCCTCGGTAACGGAGATTAAAGAGATTATCAACCAAGAGAAGGGGCGCCGGCAAAAAAGAAGTAGTATAATCAAGAAGGAATTAATGAAAAAAACCCGTTTTTCCGGCTACATTGCGTATAGCGGCCTGCTGCTGGGAATGGCCTGGTACAGGATCGGGCCGGTACTCTTAAACCTTTTGGCGGGGCTGGTTTTATTAGGCTTTGCCCTGTATGTGGTTATTCAAAACGCTCGGGCCGGGGAGAGGGAAGGGGAAGAAGCCGCCAATCCTGAGCTGTATTTTCAGAAAAACGGCTTTTAAGCTTTAAGGACAATGCTCTGGAAGTTTTCTTTATCTACGTGATATGGAAGGTTTTGGACGGGAAACTGGAACTGCTTACCGAAGATCATGCAATATTCTAAATTGAATGAAAACAAAGGGGGATGTGCAAGATGGCACATCCCCCTTTCGATTCTATTCGTTTAAAGGCGTGTAGTTCATCTGATTCTGCTGCTGATTCTGCTGCTGATTCTGCTGCTGTTCCTGCTGGATTCCTTGTTGGATGGCATTTTCAAAAACTTTATATAGCGGTTCCTGCTGCTCGATATAGTCGCACCTGGCTTTCAGCCCCTGACAGATGGATTCTAACTGCTGAGAGTATTCGGCAAACATTTTTTTGGCCGCTTTATCTTCCGTATCCAGGGCAAAAGTTTTCATATTGGCGGTTACCCCTTCCAACTGAGCCAGGGTTTGGTGCATTTTCGTGCCTACGGTCATTTTTGATCCTCCCTTTAAGCATGTTTCAATACACTATGCATATTGTTTGCAGCGGGGTATAAAATTAATAAGGAAATATTTTACAATTTATTAAGGCCGATAAAGATTAAGACTGCACCGCACAAAACGGTCAGTAGTTTTTCCAAGGAAACACTGCCGGCAATCCCGACTAAACCTAAGGACGTTACGAGAAGCAGGACAGTCGGACCGATGAAAGCCAGGACCGCGTTGATTTTTAAAGCGGTTTCCACATTGTTAAAGAGAATCATTAAGGTTCCTGCCGATAATTCCAAGACACCGGAAAGCAAGCGCAACAAGCCCATTGCCAGAGCGATGGACATTCTTTCGGGCACATTTTTCACCCCCCTTTGAAAAAATCTATGCGCAGGAAGGGGATTTAAGACTGTAACCGGTTCCTGGCGCATAGATTTAATTTTAGATGAGCGCTCCGGAGGGGAGGAAAAATGTGGGGAGAAACTTTGCTGCTTGCTTTAATCATTGTCGGAATCATCGCCAAAGCTCCATTAATCGCCAGTTCGGCTTGCATCTTAATGGTAATTAAGATGTCCAACCTGACCCACTATTTCCCTTTTATTGAACGGCGTGGGTTGGAGTTGGGCTTAGTGCTTTTAATGCTGTCGGTCTTAACGCCCATTGTGAAGGAAAAGATCCTCTGGAGTGAGCTGAAGGAAAGTTTTCTTTCGCTGCCGGGTTTTCTGGCGTTTTTAGGCGGCGTTTTGGCCACTTATCTGAACAGCGACGGGTTAAGAATGTTAAAAACCCAACCGGAACTGTTGCTGTGTTTGATGATCGGTTCTGTGGTCGGGATTGTTTTTTTTGGTGGAATCCCGGTGGGACCGTTGATGGCGGCCGGCCTTGCCGCTTTTTTTTTAAAGCTCATAAACTTCCTGCAGTGAGGGCACAATATGCAAAGCATTATTCTGCAGGGGGAAAAATAATTGGCTTCAAAAAACGTCTTTACTGTTCTGGCCTTAGCCGGGGTGCCTTTTCTGATGGTTTTGGGCAATTCCATGCTGATTCCGGTCTTGCCCGATATGAAACAGGCGCTGGACATCTCCCAATTTAAGGTCAGTCTGGTGGTGACGCTGTTTTCGATTCCGGCGGGGCTGGCGATTCCGCTTTTGGGCTACTTATCGGATCGGCTCCAACGAAAACCGATCATCATTGTCGCTTTGCTTGTTTACGCCTTGGGAGGGGTGATCGCCGGTGGGGCGGCTATTTTTTTGCGCGAGGCGGCATACCTGGTGATCATGATTGGCCGGGTCATCCAGGGGATCGGCGCTGCCGGCACGGCGCCACTGGCCATGGCGCTGGCCGGTGATTTGTATGGCGGTCAGGAAAGAAGCAAAGCACTGGGGGTTTTAGAGGCTGCCAACGGAATGGGGAAAGTGGCCAGCCCTTTGTTAGGTTCCCTGGTAGGAATGCTAAGTTGGTGGGCGGTGCTTTTTGTTTTTCCGGTTTTAGCGCTTCCCATTATGGCCGCTCTTTGGTTTGGGGTTAAAGAACCTGCCCCCAAGCAGCAAGGCCGGCCTTTTGGGGAGTATCTCACCGCTTTGCGCGGCATTTTTCAGCAGAAAGGTATTTTCCTTCTTGCTTTGTTTTTCGCCGGTGGCACGGCGCTCTTTGCCTTATTCGGTTTGCTGTTTTACCTTTCGGATTATTTGGAAACGAAATATGGGATGGATGGCATCGAAAAAGGTTTAGTGATTGCGGTTCCGGTTCTGGCGATGGCTTTAACTTCTTATCTGACGGGGCTTTTCATGGCAAAAAAGCGGCGCTTAGCCAAGCCCTTCATCCTGGGAGGATTGACGCTCCTGGCTGCTTCCACCGCCTTGCTCGCTTTTTTCGCCCGTCAAATCGTGCTGCTCATTGGCCTGTTAGTGCTGGGCGGGATCGGAACCGGCATGGTTTTAACTAATTTGAATACTTTAATCACAAGTTCCTGTAGAACCGAAGAACGGGGGATGATTACTTCATTATACGGCAGTGTTCGCTTTTTTGGCGTGGCCGCAGGGCCGCCCCTTTTTGGTCTGCTGATGGAGAAAACACTATTCTGGACCTTTATGTTGCCGGCCATCCTGCTGGTTTTACTGGGGCTAATTAATCTCTTTACCATCAGGAAAAAATTTGACAGATGTAGGAAAAGCCCGTTAAAAAAATGTTAAAATTAGTGTATAATTAAAGAGAGAAAACAAAAAATGGCGAGAATTGAGGTAAAACGGGAAATAATGATACAGGAAAAGAAGAATCGTGAAAAAAGACAAAATAACAAAATGAAACTATATACGCTAAGTATCCCGCCTACCCCCCAAGTGCCTTTCCTGCAGGCCGATCGGCATAGCGAGATTATTCGGGCTTTTGAGGACGGCTGTCCGGCCTTTTTTACGATGAATTCCTATGGTGAAGTGGACTTTTATTTTTATCTGACCGATGATGAATATTTTGAAGACTACGTGGAATCGCCGGAAAATTATAAAGTGTATTTCATTGACGCGGATGTGTTGGAAGTTATTGTTTTCTATGACGATGAAAGGGCGGCTTTTCCTTTAGTTTTTAATTTACGGAGCCCGATGGAACGGCACGTTTTGGCCTGGTTAGCGAAGAAGAAAAGAGTGAATGTGTATTATATTGTCAATTACGAAGATGAATATTTTTGCACCGGCTTAAAAGTGGCGGACTTGCCGCTGGCTTTTGCCTATGATCTGGAGCGCTTTCTAAACGGAGAAAGGGCGTTATTATTACCTGCTTTTGCGGAAACGGTCCTGGAGAGCGGCTTTTTTAACCAGGATTTGCTCTTGCACCATGGTTGGGGTTTTTATATCAATTATTCGGCTTTGTCCAAGCGGATCGGGAGCAATGAAGATACGGACGAAATTCTCTCCAGGCATCTGCTTGATTTAACTGCCTGTTTGCAGTCCAATTGGTGTTTGTTCAGGAAGGATCAGGAAACGGAAAAAAATGAACTGATGCTGATCTGGGTCGGAAAAAAGATTCGTCTTTTTCAGGAGAATCAGCCGGACGAGTATTATTGTATTTATCTTACCGGCGATTTTGTGCAAAACGAGTCGCAAAATCCGGTTAAAACCGTGGCCATGGAAGCGCTAAAGGAAATACCGGAATTAGAGCATACTTCCTGGATTGCTCCGTTGGCCGAGGAAAGCATCCCCCTGGTAGCCTTGCAGGGGAGCCTGCCCTATCGCCTTAATTTGACGAACGATTTTTATTACCTGAGCGACCGTTTATTTAAGGAATACTTTCTCCCGCACAACGAATATGTCAGCTATTATAGCTATGCGGTTAATGATCGCAGGCTAAGCCCGCAAGGGGCCAAAGTATACTCCCTGGTGAAAAAACGGCAGGAGAAGGGGTTCTTTGCCGATAAAGACATGACCCCGGCGGATGTACTTCATTTGGCGAAATGGGGCAACGAAGAGGATTTGGCGGCGATTTTTGCGCACTTGAATTTGCTGCAGGGCAGTAAGCTTGATGAGGCCATCTATATATTGAGCCAGAAATACAAGCAGCTCTTGGAGCCTTATTTCTTCTCGCTTCTGGAAACAGGCCCCGGTGAAGAGATGTACGATGCGGTTCTTTTGGGGCTGGGTTTGATTGAAAGCGTGAAAGGGGTGCCGATTATGACGGGCAGGCTGCAGGGCACTGCGAAAGAAGCGGCGGTCGCCTTTGATGCCTTGCTCCTGGTGGGAGACCCGGCGATTCCCCATCTTATTCCGCTCCTGCAAAATGCCAAGGCCGGGATTCGCCTGCGTGCCGTGAAGCTACTGGGCACCTTGGGTAGTGAAAAGGCCCTGGCGGTTTTAAGAAAGATGGCGGAGGATCGCAGCGTCAGGGTCGAAAAAGCGCGAAGGGCGTTTCTGAAAGGACTTGACCAATTGGAGCAGGAAAGGTTATAGTAAAAATATAAAATTAATATATATTGTGAAAATTATAAAGAGAAAAGCGAATTGTGAAAGGAACGGAGGGTTTAAAGCTGAAAAAGGGATACAGCCTTACCGAATACGGGAAACTTTTGGCTTTACCGGTCATTATCGCGTTCTTGCTTTTCGGAATCTATCTCGGTAAAAACATCCTCGAAAAAAAGCAGGAATTGGATTTAGCCCATAACTATGCCGTTCTATATCAGGTGAGCAAGGTGGAAGCCTATATGCAAGAGCGCATCCAGGCGCTCAACATTATCGGCGAACAGGTCAGCGAGTTGAAAGCTTCATCGCGCTGCATCATTGAAAAGATGAAAACGGCCGAGGATGGCTTTGAGGAGCTTCTAGTCAACTGTGAATACGCTCAGTTTCGGCTCAACAAGGATTTTCCGGAGGGCGCGGAACCAAGCCCGGAACTGATCGAAGCCGCCGATCAATTAGTGGCGAACAATTTTAGCCAGGATGAGCTGGTAAACAGCAGGATGCCGCTGGTTAGCCCTTTAACTTTAGATACCAATGAAAAGGAAAAAATTTTCCTGCTCAAGTCCATTCGCAAAGATGACGGGACCTATTGCGGATACCTGCTGGGCGCTTTAAATATGGAACAGTTTTTCGGTATTTTGGGCACCAACGATGTTTTTCCCTCCAGTTACACAATTCTGTTAGATAACAAACACCAAATCATTTATCATCCGCAAATCGAAAGGGATTCTTCGGCGGAACTGGTTTTACCCGCTTTTAAGGTATTAAAAAATAAAACGGAAGGGACCCAGGATTATCATTCCCCGCTTTTTAAACGGGAGGAGACCGCCAGTTTCTCCACCATCGAGGGTTTAAACTGGGTGGTCTGGATCGCGGCGCCACGTTTTGCCATCTATGCGCCGCTTTACCGCAAGATTGTGTTTTCGCTCTTTCTGATGCTGATGGGCTTTTTTCTTGCGCTTTACCTGCGCAATCACTTTTTACATAACATCGCCCTGCCTTTGGCCCAGTTAAACTCGACGGGAGAGTCTTTTTCGAAAGGGGATTTTTCGCATCGCGTTTATTTCCCGACCAGAAATGTTCCTACGGAAATCAGCAATCTGGCCACGCATTTTAATAACCTGGCGGAAAACCTGGAAGCAAGTGACACGCTCCTGAAAGAACAGGGCAGCGATCTGGAAAAGCGCGTGATTGAACGAACCAAGGAACTGGTGATGAAGAAAAAGGAAACCGCGGTGTTGTACGCGGTGGCTTCCTCCGTCAGCAATACCTATAAACTGAACGATGTTTTAAACCGGGTTTTCAACGAAATTATGAGCCTGTTCAAAGTGGAGTTCACGATTATCTCCCTGCAAAATACCAACAAGTATCTGCACAATGTTAATAAGACACATACGATTTGGCGCGTTAATTATCCGCAGACCGAAAAATTAATTTATACGGACGCCGTGACCCGTTTTAATGAACAGGCCATTGCCGATAACCGCATTATCTCGATTGGTGATTTGCATAAGACTGACGAAAACGTTCCTTTAGCTTTGCGGTGGAGTGATATCCGTTCTCTCGTCAGTGTGCCGATTGGCTACCAGAACACGGTCTTGGGAGCGGTGACCATTACCTCTTGCACGCCCCACCGTTTCGGCAAACAGGAAATCAGTATGCTGCAGGCCGTTTGTAGTCAACTGGGTGTGGTAATTACCAATTTGGGTTTGTTTAATTTGATTAACGAAGAGCACCATACTTTGCTGGCGATTATCAACAGTATGAACGAAGGTTTGCTGGTGCTGGACGCGGAGGGCAAGATCCTTTACATTAACCCCTTGCTTCTAAAGATGGTGCATCTGGACAGCACCCATTGGCAGGAAGAAAAAAGTCTCCAGAGTTTAAAAGAGAAGCTCAACCCGGAAGTAAAACTGGAATTTCCGTATGAAGAGCTACAGGATAGCTTTCTGCAGCAAAAAGTGTTCGAATACGGAGAAGCTTCCATTACCTATAAAAAAGAAACCAGGTATTATCTTATCCAGGGTTTTCCGGTGATGACCGGGGACAACTTTATCGGTTATGGCTATCTTGTTCGTGATATTACCCGGGAAAAGGAAATTGACATTTTAAAGAGCTCTATCCTTTCCACGGTTTCTCACGAGCTCCGCTCACCGTTAACGGCGATTTACGGTAGCGCCGAGTCGCTGATGCGCAAAGACGTGGAATGGACACCGGAAGAGCAGCAGGAATTTATCGAGGCGATTGTCGAAGATAGTATCCGCCTGCGGGAATTAATCGATAACATTATGGATATGTCCAAAATTGAAGCAGGCGCCTTCGTACTTGATATCAACCCGAATGACCTGGTCAAAATGACCGAGCGCATTGTGGAACGTTTTCAGAACCGTTATCCGGACTATCGCTTTGTTCTGAAAGCGGCCGGGGACATTCCTTTAGTGTTATTTGATGAACACCGCATCGAACAGGTTTACAATAACCTGTTGGAAAATGCCGTGAAATATTCTTCTAATGCGCCGGAAATCAAAATCGAAATCCGTTCTTTGCCTGATCAAAACATGGTCAGGGTTGGGGTAATTGATGGCGGGCTGGGAATTGCGCCCCAAGATCAGGAGGCCATCTTTGAAAGATTCTATCGTGTCAATGATGTTAGATCAAAACAAATAAAAGGGAGTGGTGTCGGACTGTCAATTACCAAAGGGATCGTGGAAAAACACGGTGGTGAAATCTGGGTGGAAAGTGAATTGGGACAGGGAAGCCGCTTTTACTTTACGCTGCCCTGTGAAAAAAAGGAGGAGGAGAAAAAATGAAAAAACCAGTTGCGCTTGTAGTGGATGATGAATCTAACATTTTAAGATTTGTGAGGGCCAACTTGCGGGCCAGTGGCTATGACATTGCTTCAGCGACGACCGGTACCGAGGCCTTGGCTCAGTTTGAAGCGACCAATCCCGATATCATCATTCTGGATATCATGTTACCGGAAATGGATGGGCTGGAAGTTTGCCGCCGCATTCGGCAGGTTTCGGACGTGCCCATTATCATGATCACCGCGAAAGGTGATATGCAGGACGCGGTCGAAGGACTGAATGCCGGAGCCGATGACTATGTACCGAAACCCTTTGCGGTTGAAGAATTATTGGCTCGGGTCAATGCGGTGATGCGCCGGACCAAGAATAATCTTGCGCAACCTTCTACGGATAAAATCAAATTAGGTAATCTGATTATTGACTTAGGACAGCGGCAGGTAACGATTAACGGGCAAACCGCGCACTTAACCCCCACCGAATTCAAGCTATTAACCTACATGGCCAATAAAGCGGATAAAGTGCTTCCCCATGAGGAATTGCTGGAGGCAATCTGGGGCAAGGAGTACCGGGATTGTACCCATTATCTGCGGGTAAGTATCGGCCGCTTGAGACAAAAAATCGAAACCGATCCCGGCAATCCGGAATATATTGTCACCTGCAGCGGGGTAGGCTACATGATCAGGAATGTCAAAGTAAATTAAAGGATCAGGCAGCGCCAATGTCCATTTTTGGTCAGGCCCGTTTAGAGGAAATGTGATATAATAACTATTGCTACTAAATTTTACGACATAGCGGCACAAGAAATTTTCCTTGGCAAGGTGAAACAGGTGAAACACTGATGGCGAAAGCAGAACGGGCGAAACCATTGATTATGAATTTTGCGATTGAACGGGGTAATTTTCAACTAGCCGGCGAAGCAAGTTCGAAAATTAAAGGCAGGTTACTGCAATTAGGCTTTCCCGGGAATCTGATTCGACGGGTGGCCATTGCCACCTATGAAGCGGAGATGAATCTGGTCATTCACTCCTACGGAGGAACGATCGAAGCGCGGATTGAGCCGGGTAAGGTTACGATTACGGTGAATGATGTTGGCCCCGGCATCCCGGATCTTGATAAAGCGATGAAGGCAGGCTTTTCCACTGCCCCTGAAGAAATCAGGGAGATGGGCTTTGGAGCCGGCATGCGCTTGCCGAATATGCGGAATTGTTCCAGTGAATTTCGAATTGATTCGGTAGTAGGGAAAGGAACAACGATTAAGATGGTGATCAGCTGAAAAAGGGGGAAGACCGGTGGGCAACAAATATTTTCACTCCGTAACACTCGACTCCGATTTGTGCAGAGGTTGTACCAATTGTATTAAAAGATGTCCCACTGAAGCTATTCGGGTGCGTGAAGGCAAGGCTAAAATCATTGATGAACGATGTATCGATTGCGGCGAATGCCTGCGTATTTGCCCTTATCACGCGAAGCTAGCGCTTTCGGATCCACTGGATCGGATCAAGCAGTACAAATATCCCGTTGCGCTTCCGGCCCCCAGCCTGTATGGTCAATTTGGGTCCAAAGTGTCCGTTGATCAAATTATCGCCGGCTTACTGGAAATCGGTTTTTGTCAAGTTGAGGAAGTGGCCTATGGGGCTGAACTGGTTTCCCGGGCCTTTGCGGCGTTTTTAAAGGAAAATCCTTTTCCAAGACCGGCCATCTCCTCAGCTTGTCCGGCCGTGTTGCGCCTGGTGCAGGTCAAATTTCCGGAATTACTTAATCACATCGTTCCTCTTAATTCGCCCATGGAAACGACAGCCCGCCTGGCCAGAGCCAGGATGGTCGATGCTGGTTATCCCCCTGAAGAGGTGGGAATTTTCTTTATTACCCCTTGTGCCGCGAAAGTAACGGCGGTAAAAAATCCTTTAGGCACCGGCAAATCGGCGGTGGACGGTGTCATTGGCATTGCGGATGTTTTTGGGCCGCTGAGCAAAGCGATCAATAAACTGGAAGAGACAGGAAACTTACGCCAATCAACCGGCAAGGGAGTCGGCTGGGCCGTGACGGGCGGCGAAAGCCGGTTGCTGGGCGATATTCGTTATTTAGCGGTGGACGGATTGATGAACGTCAACCAGGTTTTCGAAGAAGTGATGATGGGGAAACTGAAAGAGATCGAGTTTATTGAAGGACTGGCTTGTGTGGGCGGTTGTGTTGGCGGCCCTTTGACGGTGGTAAATCCATTTGTGGCTAAAGCGCGGATTCTTCGTTGCGCCCAGGAAGTGCCGCCGGTGCTAAGAGAGCTTCCGCCTCGTCCCAACTGGCAGGATTTACTTTGGAAGGAAAAGATCCACCCCGTCGGGGCTTTGCGCTTGGATGATGATATGTCGGTGGCCATTCAAAAAATGGAAACCATGGAGCGCATCAGCGAAAGCTTGCCCGGGCTGGATTGTGGTTCCTGCGGGGCACCTACCTGTGTTGCCCTGGCCGAGGACATCGTTCGGAGGCAGGCCGATGAGGTGGACTGTGTTTTTAAGTTGAGGGAAAAAGTAACCCAACTGGCCGAAATGATGGTTGAGTTATCTAGTAAATTGCCACCTTCAATTGGCAAGAAGGAGAAGGAATAAGCCGAAAACGAAAAAAGGCTGGTGGCGTCCATGGCAAATATTTTGTTGGTTGATGATGAAAAACTCTTTGTGAAAGGATTAACGGAGATCTTGGAACGGGAGGGTTTTCAGGTGTATCAGGCTTTTGACGGGCGAATTTGTGATTGAACCTATATATGCAGCTATCGAATGTATCGAAGGAACCGATTGGGCGCGGGTATATGTATCAGATGGGCTCAAAAATGAGCTCAAAATCGGAATAATCGATCGGAATACCGGAAACTTAATCCTCCCCACGGATAATAGCCGGTTGAGTATTTTTTCGGACGGCGTCGCGGTGGTACAAGGTACCGACGGCCGGTACAAGGTGATCGATGAGCAAGGAAAGGTGTTGTTTGAAAAAGAGGCGGGATTTTGCGATGATCTTTACGTTTTTAAAGAGGGGATAGCCAGATTCCTGATTAGGGTAGAAGGACAAAGTAGTTGGGAATCAAGGTATGGCTTCATCGATAAAACGGGGAAAGTGATTATTGAGCCTAAGTTACTGGATGCAGGGGATTTTACCGACGGGAAAGCGTTGGTTGTCACGGCGGAAGGGCAAAACGCGCTTGTTGACCGGGAAGGGAAAGTGCTGAAAACCTATGACTTCGCCAAATGCAGTAGTTTATCGGAAGGGCTGTTTGTTTATAAGGATAGAAGAACGGGGCTGTATGGTTATGCCAACCTTGACGGCAAGCCGGTGACTGCTCCCGATTTTGCCGAAGCAGAACCTTTTCAGGATGGGGTAGCTATCGTAAAGGTAAACGACCTTGTACGGGGGGCTATTTTAAGCCTAACCGGCTTCAATTGGAAATTATGACCTAGAGTGCGGCAGAAAATCACGCATGGGAAGAATTGACGCTGCGGCGAAAGGGAAAGCTAAAGAAAACCTGGATTGAAGGAAAGGGTCTTTGGCATGACGTTTCAGCCGGAGCGTGTTTTTTTTGAACAGGTTGCCCTTGACTATCCTTTGGGGCAGGAACTGTACGAGCGTTTTCGGCGGGAAGGAGTTCCCATCAAGATGATCGGCAGTCATAACCGGGTGACCGGCATACCGGGAAAAACCGCTCAGGAAGCTTACCGGGAGGCCAAGAGAACCCTGGTGGTCGGGGTGCGGCGCACCTTGCAGTTTGAAAGCTGTAAGCCCTCCGCCCATTACCAGTTTCCACTTTGTACCAGTTGCATCGGGAAATGCGAGTATTGTTACCTGAATACCACCTTAGGTCGCAAGCCGTACCTGCGGGTCTATGTCAATGTTGAGGAGCTTTTGCAAAGGGCACAAAAATACATAGAAGAACGGAAACCGGAAATCACGGTTTTTGAAGGTGCGGCCACTTCGGACCCGTTACCTTACGAGCCTTACACCGGCGCCCTGGCGAAAACCATTTGCTTTTTTGCCGGGCAGGAATACGGCCGCTTCCGTTTTGTGACCAAATTTACGGAGGTGGACTCCCTTTTGTCGTTGCAGCATGGTGGACATACGCAAATCCGCTTTAGTTTAAATACGGAAAAAGTAATTGCCGCGTATGAGCATCAAACGCCGAGTCTAAAAGAGAGAGTGAAGGCAGCGGTGAAGTGTGCCCAAGCCGGCTATCCGTTAGGCTTTTTGTTGGCTCCGGTTTTTCTTTATCCGGACTGGCGAAAGGATTACGCGGCCCTTTTGGAGCAACTGGCGGAGGGCCTCGCCCAATCCTTGCCGACAGGCGCTTCTTTAACCTTTGAAATCATCACCCATCGTTTTACCGGCAGGGCGAAGAAAAATATTCTTGAGGTTTTCCCGGGAACAACCCTGCCGATGGAGGAAGCAGAAAGGCGCTTTAAATACGGGCAGTTTGGTTATGGAAAGTATCTTTATTTTCCCGAACGGATGGACGAGATCAAGGCCTTTTTTCAGGAAAAAATTGCGGAGCTATTCCCAACGGCGAAAATCAAATACATCGTGTAACAGAGAGGAGCAAGGGGTGTGACAAGAGGAAACACTGGAATCGTTAAGCACCGTTAATGCTTAGAAGGGCCTATCCAGTACAGGAAGATAGTTAAACGTGACGAAAGGAGCAGGAGCAATGCGCAACATCTGGAAAGGGGTTATTTCTTTTGGCCTGGTCAGCATCCCGATAAAGCTGTATACCGCCACCGAGGTGAAAGATGTAAAATTTAATTATCTGCATAAAGAATGTAAGTCGCCGATTAAGTACGAAAAGGTTTGTCCGGTTTGTAAAAAAGAATTATCCGCAGAAGATTTGGTGCGGGGCTATGAATATGAAAAGGGACGCTATGTGATTATCCAGGAGGAGGATTTGGAGAAAATCCCGCTCAGCACGTTAAAATCCATTGAAATTCTGGATTTCGTGCGCCTGGAGGAAATCGACCCCATCTATTTTGTGAAAAGCTATTATGTGGCGCCGGGCGATTTAGGCACCAAGCCCTATCATCTATTGCTGGAAGCCATGCGGAAAACCGGCCGCATTGCCATTGCGAGAGTTGTGCTGCGGCAGAAGGAGTCCCTGGCGGTACTGCGGGTTTACCGGAATTGCCTGGTGCTGGAGACGATTTTCTATCCGGATGAGATCAGAAGCACCGAATACATTCCCGAATTAAACTACGAAGTACAGATCCATGAGAACGAACTAAAAATGGCGGTGAGTTTGATTGACAACCTGACCGCCGGTTTTTCACCGGAAAAATACCATAATCAGTACCGGGAAGCCTTAATGGAGTTGATTCATGCCAAAATCAGCGGGGAAGAAGTGGCCGTTGCCCCCGAAGCGGAACCGGCCCGGGTGATTGATTTAATGGAAGCCCTCAAAGCCAGTATCGAGGCGGCCCAAAAAGAAAAGAAGAGCAAGAAATCGCCAAACTCTCGCGTTCTGAAAAACAATGAAGCCGCCGCACGACGGAAAAAAATAAAAAAAGAAGCGTAAAAGGAGCCTAAGACAAAAGGAGTCCCATTAAAAAACTGACCCTCAATCGTTAGCTTTTTAGGTCTAACTTTTGGGGGTCAGTACAAGCTTCCAGGCTTCTTTATATTTCTTGCCGTCTTTGTTCGATTAAGAAAATGTGTTTACTCTTCAACAGCTTTATTTAAAGCTGCTAAAAGCGGCTCAAGATCAATGCCGTGAGCAGCGGCGCCTTGTGCCAAGGTCTCGAAGCGGGCGGCCGCACAGCCCAGACAACCCATGCCTTGCTGCATTAGGATTTCCACTGTTTGGGGATATTTTTGCACGATTTCCGTAATGGACATATCTGCTGTGATTTTCATAGGGCACCTCCTTATTTTTTGGCGTTACCAATTCGAACAACTTATTTTATTATATTAGCCAATCGGCAGGAAAACAAGTCTCCCCGGAAAGATTGTTTTGTCTTGCTTCCATTGATTTTGTCATAATAATCCTGCTAAGATGAAAATGGCAGAAAAAAATTAAAGGTAGATGCTATCTTATGTCGAAATATGCTTAGGTGAGAAGGAAGGTGGCAACTGTCGCGAAAAGGCGGTTGTTACAAAAACGCGAGGCATAAGAGGGGGAACAGGATGAAAGCTCACCACTTGCCAAAAAAACTTTTGTTATTTCTGGTTTGTACGTTAAGCGTTTTTTTATTGTCCGGGTGTTTGCACGGGGAAGAACAACGGCAGGCCGCAACCAGCGGGGAACGCCAGGTCAATGCTGCGCCGGAAGCAGATGGTGATAACGACAGCGTAACGCAAGTGAATGGGGAAGAAGCGGCTTCTGAAAAAGCCTATCCCACGGAAAGCCAACTGGCGGAGGCGCAGGCTAACGAAGCCGGCCAGGTGATGATTTTGATGTATCATGTCATCGGAGCGGATAAGGAAAGTGATTGGGCCCAGACCACGGATAATTTCCGGCGGGATTTACAGATGTTTTATGAGCAAGGTTATTCCTTAATCAGCCTCAAGGATTTTGTGAATAACAATATCAGCACCCCGGCCGGGAGAACACCGCTGGTTTTGACTTTTGATGACGGCACGGTGGGGCACTTTCGTTGCATATATGGGGAGGACGGCAGCCGGCAGATTGATCCGGAATGTGCGGTGGGGATTCTCCTGGATTTCGGCCAAAAACACCCGGAGTTCGGACATACGGCCACTTTTTATGTGAACAACGACCCGCCCTTTAGTCAAAAAGGCTGGGAGGACAAGCTTGGTCAACTGGTGGAACTGGGTTTTGACATCGGCAACCATTCGGTTAGCCATGCCAAATTGAACAAACTATCGGCGGAAGAAGTGCAGAAGGAATTAGCCGGGATTCCCAGGCTGGTGGAGGAAACGGTGCCCGGTTACAAAGTGACCTCCCTGGCGCTGCCTTACGGCCTTTCGCCGCAGGATTATTCCCTGGCGGTACGGGGCACCTACGATGGATATACTTATGAGCATGATGCGGTGTTGCGGGTTGGCGCCAATCCGGCCCTCAGCCCCGTGGTGAAGAATTTTGACCCGATGAGGCTCCCGCGGGTCATGGCCAGCACCGTTGAATTACAGAAATGGCTGGAGTATTTTCAGAAGAACCCCTCCCAGCGGTACATCAGTGACGGGGATCCACGCACTGTGGCGATCCCGGCCGGAAAAGAGGAATTACTGGATCAAAGCAAGCTTCAAGACCGGGTTTTGCTGGTTTGGGGAAAAGAAAAACAGGAATAGATGAAAAAAGCAATGAAAACCCTGCTGATTTTGGTATAATAGTGAATATCGGTCATATCTAATGGAAAAGAAAGAAACAAGCGGAGGGAGATATGGATGGCTCAGGTTAAGGGGCTGGTAGGATTAAGGCCGGTGGGTGACAGCATTGCAAGCATCACCTGTCCTCCTTATGATGTGATTAAAGAAGGTTCTCCTTTGGAAAGGGTGTTAAAACAAAGCGAGAATTCCTTATACCATATTACTTTGGGAAGCGAACCGGTCAAAGCTTTGGCTCGGTTGCAAGCAAAGGGGCTTTTACAGGAGGATGAGACCCCCTGCTTTTACGTTTATGAACAGGTCTACGGGAAAGAAATGCGCCGGGGGGTTTTTACGGCGACGGAAGTGACGGATTATCGCTTCGGTAACATTATCCGGCATGAGAAGACTTTTGATGATAAGGTCAAAGGACGTCTGGCCTTAAGGGAAAAAACAGGCTATACTTTTGAGCCGGTTTTTCTGCTGACCGAGGCTCCGTTACGGGCGGTGCTGGATGAAGTGGCGCGCCGCTATACCCCGGAGTATGAATTTACCTCCGATTTTGGAAAACACTCCGAACTACACGGGATCAAAAACCGGATTTTCCGGGTGGAAGAAGAAAGCGAAGAAGGACAGCGGATTAAGGAGTTAATTGCCTCCGGCCCCTTATATATTGCGGACGGGCATCACCGGTACCATGCTTCCCTTTTGAACAAGCAGACCCACTGCCTGGCTTATATCTGCCAGGGTGCCGATGCGCGGATTCAGGCTTATAACCGGGTGATTAACGGTTTGGTTAAATTTACGGATATTGAGCAGAAACTACCTTTGGTTCGAACAAGCGAGTTTAAAACTCCCGCCAAACACAGTTTTGCCCTTTACACGAAGGAAGGAAGCTTTTTATTAAAAGCCGCCCATGTTCCCGATGATCCGGTGGGCCGACTAGATTGCAGCATTTTGGAGAAGGAATTGTACCCCCATTTGGGCTTGACCCACGCCATGATCACCGATCACCGATATTTCGATTATTATCCGGAAGATGATCTGGAAAAAATGAAAGCGGTGGTTGACGCAAGCAAGTACGACTTGGCGGTGGCTTTACATCCTGTTTCGCTGGAGGAGTTACTTGCGGTAGCCAATGCCGGAATTAAGGATCCGAACATTGTGATGCCGGAGAAATCAACTTTCTTTGCGCCGAAAATCTTGTCGGGCATCTTCATTTACCGCCATGAGAAAGTTGGTTCACAAAAATATTAATAAGGTGGGAAAGGTATGGAAAAGGGTAGAAAAATAGTTCTACGTCCTTTAAAACAGCAAGATGCGGAATTAGTTCAGAAATGGTACGTGGATAAGGATTTTCGTCTGGCTTATGATGAATACACCAGTGTGGACCTGGAGTCGATTCGAAAGGAGATTGCTTCCCAGGATAAGGCTTCTTTGGAAGACCCCCGGACCGAAAAGATTATTTACCTGGTACAGCGCAAAAGTGACCTGCGGCCGATTGGCTTAGCCGGGCTGCGCCATATTGACCGTCATAACGGCAATGTGGAACTGCTGCTGGGGATCGGTGAGAAAGACATGCGGCTGGCCGGCTATGGGATTGATATTCTAATTGTGCTGTTGGATATTGTTTTTTACCGGCTGGGTTTGGAAAAGGCCTATTTGAATATTTATGACAATCACGATTTGGGCTTGCGCAGCGCGATCAGCTTTGGTTTTATTACCGAAGGGAAACTACGCAAACAAGTGTTTGTGGAAGGCAAGTACATCGATTTATGGGTTCTTGGTTTATTGAAAGCGGAATACGAAGCCTTATCGATTGTGCCGAAATGGAAGAATCGATACACGAAGAAGTAGGATGAAGTTGTGGCGCGTAAGATTTCGAGAATGAGTGTTCGAAAGTGGAGTGATCTTGTGCAAGAGAAGTTGCCGCAGGTGTTCGTAGAATACCGGGACAAACGGAATTCGTCGGGCAAGATTCGCGATGGCGTGATTCATTTATCCATATCCAGCAGGCTTTCCCCGGCGGAGCAAGAGGTACATATTAAAAAGTTGACCGAAAAATTATTGGCCAAACTGCATTGGGCGCAACAATACGATTTTTCCTGGGGAGAAGGCCCGGTGAAAACGGATCAGGACCTCATGCGGCTTGCGGATACCATTAATCGAGCGTATTATAATTACCCTTTCCGGCAGATTTCTTTTCATGAGCAAAAAACCACCTGGGGGACCTGCAGCGGGAAGACCAGGCAAATTTACATCTCTGCCCGGCTGATTGGTGCGCCGCTGGAGTTTCTGTGGTACGTGGTAACCCATGAACTCTGTCATCTGGCGGAGCCCAGGCACAACCAGCGCTTCTGGAATCTGGTGAGTAAAGCTTGCCCCAATTACCAGGAGTGCCGGCGCCGTTTGAAGGCCTTTGGCTTGCAACTGGTGGGGCTGCCCAACTCCTTGCCCGGCGGGATGCCATTAGAAAAAGACCATGTTTCCATTTAGGAACATGGCCTTTTTTCGTTCGTGTAAAGAAGCTCTATTTACTTTTGCAGCATCCTGCGGAAGGGGGTAATATTTTCAGTGATCCGGCGGGCGATTTCCGGCCGGTTCATGGTATAGATGTGGATACCGTCAACCCCCCAGGCCAACAGGTCGATGATTTGTTCTGTCGCATAGTAGATTCCCGCTTCGGTCAAAAGCTCGGTGTTATCCCCGTATTTCTCGAGGAGACGCGTGAATTTGTTGGGGAGGGCGGTGTTGCTAAAGGACAGGCAACGCTCGATCTGTTTTTTGCTCAGCATGGGCATAATGCCCGCCAGGACGGGGATGTTGACGCCGGTTTTCCTTATTTTATCCATAAATTTGTAGAACATTTCATTATCGTAAAACAGTTGGGTAATCAGGAAATCCGTTCCGGCGTTTACTTTTATTTTCAGGTATTCAATGTCTTTTTCCAAGCTGATGCATTCCACATGTCCTTCCGGATAGCAGGCTGCGCCGATACAGAAAGCCTTTTTCTGTTTAAGCTGGTAGATGAGGTCACTGGCGTAGCGGTAGTGCAGCGGGGTGGGAAAAACAAAGCTGGGGTCCTGGGGAAGGTCTCCCCTCAAAGCCAGGATATTTTCAATTTGGTTCTCCTGAAGCTTTGCAACGATACCTTCGATTTCCTCCTTGGTGGAGGAAATACAGGTGAGGTGAGCCAGGGCTTCAATCCCGTGTTTTTGTTTAATGTGCGAGGCGATTTCCACGGTGCGGTCTTTGCTGCTGCCTCCGGCGCCGTAAGTGACGCTGATAAAATCAGGCTTTAAGTTGCTTAACCCTTCGATGGTTGTAAAGATCGTATCCATCGGCATGTTCTTTTTGGGCGGGAAAATTTCGAACGACAAAGTAGCTCCTTTTTTCCGGGCGAACAAATCTTTAAGATACATTGGATCGGTCACCTTTCTTGATTAAATATTTGGCTAAGTTACTAGCATTTTAATTGATTAACCGAAAGCTGTCAACCAAAAATGACTTTCCTGATTATTGCGTCAACACCATGTTTGCTTATATAGAAGGATTATTCGAGATAATAAAGGACAAGGGAGCGTTGCGCTCCCTTGAAGGATAACCCTGCTGTTTTAGCTTCCTTGTTTGATGTTTTCCACGGTATCCGCGTCCAGTCCTTTAATTAGGGCTAGCAAGAGTCGCAAGGCGTTCTCGTAGTCATCATATTGGAAAACGCCGTAATGGCTGTGGATATAGCGGGTGGGGATGCTGAGGACGACCGTAGGGACGCCGGGACCGGTTTTATGTATCGCTCCTCCGTCGGTGCCGCCGCCCATCATGGTATTGTACTGGAGGGGGATCTGTTCCTGGCGGGCGGTATCGATGACATAGTTACGTAAATTGCGGTTACCGATTACGGTGGCATCGGCCAGGGTAAGAACCGGCCCTTGCCCTAATTTAATTTCCGGTTCTTCTTTTTCCAAACCGGGCGTATCGGTAGCAATGGTCACATCCACCGTCAGGCAAATATCCGGCATAATCACATTGGCGGAGGTGGTGGCGCCCCGCAGTCCCACTTCTTCCTGCACGGTGCCTACCCCATAGACCGTATTGGGATGCTGTGTTCCCCACAGTTCCTCCAGGACATTGATGAACAGGCAGCAGCCGATGCGGTTGTCAATTGCTTTGGACATGATCATTTTTTCGCCCAGCACGTGAAAGCTGCTGTCCGGGATAATCGGATCGCCGGGCAGAATCCCCATGCTTTCTTCGGCTTCTTCCCGGCTCTGGGCACCCACATCGATAAACATTTCCTTTTTTCCCACCAGCTTGTTCTTATCCTTTTCGGAAAGCAGATGGGGAGGGGTGGAACCGATGATGCCGGTCACATCTCCCTTTTTTGTTTTGATGATTACCTTTTGGGCCAGGAGCACCTGATCATACCAGCCCCCCAGGGGAATGAATTTAATAAAGCCCTGTTTGGTGATGCTGTTGACCATAAACCCAATCTCGTCCATATGCCCGGGAATCATAATTTTGGGGGAACCAGAAGCCCCTACCTTTTTACAAATCAAGCTGCCCAGGTTGTCCTGGGAAAAATCTGCCTTGCCGGCAAGACGGTTTTTGATTAGCTCTTTGACGTTATGCTCAAAGCCGGAAGGACCGTGGGCCAAAGTCAAGTCTTTAATCAGCTCCAAGTGTTTCATAAACCTGCTGTGCCTCCTTTTGATGGTTATTTTTTGTCAGGGGGATGTTCGTTATTAATTATAGCGCAATTATCGTTCAATGGAAAAAACAGTAGAAAAGATTGTGACGAAGAAAACGGAATAAAAAAAGATCGTGTCGGTATGGTATAATTTTTATAGCTGGAAGGTGCATAGTGAGCACGGTAACTAAGCGCAATAAAAAATTTAAGTAGAAGGTGAAGCGGCCTTGTATGCCAATGTCTTAATCGTGGAAACGCCCGGGAATATCGATCAAATATATACCTATGCCATTCCCGCCGGAATGAAGGTGGAAGTGGGGGCGATGGTTTTGGTTCCGTTGCGGCGGCGGAACTGTAAAGGGATCGTGCTGTCTGTGCAGGAAACAAGGCCGGTTTTTGACCATAAAAGCAGCCCCAAGAGCGCAGGTAAAGGCAGCGCAAGCCTAAGCAACGACGGTAAGAAGGAAAGCGAGGAACAGGAAAGCAAGGTTAAGGAAATCCGAATCAGGGAAATCAAACAGGTCTTTGCAGGGCCGTCGATGGCGACCCCTGCAGCGTTGGAGTTGGCTCATTGGATGGCCGACTATTACGTTTGTTCATTACAGAAGGTAATTCAGCTTTTCCTGCCGCCTCCGGTGCGGGTGAAGGAAAAGCTTGTTTATCTTTTCAACCCGGTCCGGGTTGGTTCCGTGGAGGAAAAGCTTTTGCCGGAAGCGGAACGCCGGATTCTGGAACTGTTGCGGCCGAAAGGAACCGGGGCCGCAGGGCTAACTGCTTCGGAAATAAAGCGCAAAATGGGACAAGCAGTGGAGCAGGAACTGGCCAATTTGGTGACCCAGCAATATCTAACTGTAGAAATAGTGTACGAGCCCCGGGTAACACCTAAGAAGGAAACGATGTTTCGCCTTAAGCCTAGCGCGAGCGTGGTTCCGGAGAATCCGGAAAACCCGGAGAATTCCGAGCATCCGCAAAATCCTGAGAATGCGGAGCAGTCCGGCAATGCCGGGTCCGCGAAGGATGGCGGGCCGCTGGAGCTTTTAAAGCGGGCCCCTCGCCAGCAGGCTATCTTTAACCTGTTGCAGGAGCAGCCCCATTCCCTTACGGAGTTGAAAGAAAAAGGCGTCTATAAGCCCGATGCCATCAAAGCGCTAATCGACAAGGGCTTAATCGAAAAGTTCGAGCAAGGAATCGAAAGAATCCCCTATGGGGGACAGATAGAGGTGAGCAGGCCCCGTTTCCTCAATGCTGCTCAACAAGAAGCCTGTCAAACGCTCTGCGGGAGCCTTGCCGGTCAGAGCCGCCGCAAGTGGCTGCTTTACGGCGTTACCGGCAGCGGGAAAACCGAGGTCTATTTACGGGTGATGGAGGAGGCCTTAAAACAAGGCAAGCAGGTGCTTTATCTGGTGCCGGAAATTGCCTTAGCCTCCCAGGTGATTATCCAGTTGCTGGCTGCTTTCGGGGAACAGGTGGCCGTCCTGCATAGTGCTTTAGCGGAAGGAGAAAGATATGATCAATGGCGGAAAATCAAGGAAGGCCGGGCCAAGGTGGTTTTGGGGCCCCGTTCTGCTGTGTTTGCCCCCTTCAGCAAGCTGGGGCTGATCATCATTGACGAGGAGCACGAGAACACCTATAAGCAGAACGAGCCGGATCCACGTTATGACGCCCGCACCGTCGCCGAAAAGATGGCCGAGTTGACCGGCGCCGTCTTGGTGTTGGGTTCGGCCACGCCATCCCTGCGCACTTTTTATGCGGCTTCCCAGGGAAAATACGGTTTGTTGAAACTGGCCGGGCGGGTAGGCTCCCGGCTGCTGCCCCATATCGAAATCATTGATATGAAGCGGGAAAGGCTGGAAGGCAACAGCGGGCTTTTCAGCGCCAAACTGCTGGCCGCCTTGCGCCAGACTATCGAGGCCGGGGAACAGGCGATCCTGTTTATCAACAGAAGGGGTTTTCACACCTACGTGATGTGCCGCGAGTGCGGCAAGCCACTGCTTTGTCCCCGCTGTAATATTACCTTGAATTATCACCGAGCCAAAGGAAAACTCGTTTGCCATTATTGTAACTTTGTCCGTGCCCTGCCGCGTAACTGCCCTTTTTGCGGCAGCACTTACGTCCGCTATTACGGTACCGGCACGGAACGGGTGGCGGAAGAGTTGCGGCGGTTTTTCCCGGAACTGCCTTTTATCCGCATGGACACCGACACCACCCAGAGAAAAGACAGCCACTTTCAAATGCTGCAGGCTTTTCGGGAAGGACGGGCCAAGGTGTTGATCGGCACCCAAATGATTGCCAAAGGGCTGGATTTCCCCCAGGTGACGATGGTGGGGATTCTCAATCCGGACTTTCTGTTGAACATGCCTGATTACCAGGCCGGCGAGCGGGCCTTTCAACTGATGACCCAGGTGGCAGGCCGCGCCGGGCGGGGCGAGGAGCCCGGGAACGTGTATATCCAGACATATGATCCGGAGCATTATCTTTTTGCTGCGGTGCTCAAGCAGGATTACGAGGAGTTTTACCGGCAGGAAATAGCCAACCGCCAGATGCTGCAGTATCCTCCCTTTACCTATCTTGCCCGCATTCTGGCCAGCGGGTATAATGAAAAACAGGTTCAGGAACGGATTGCCTATTGGGCCGCGTTGCTCGAAAAGCAACTGGCGGAGGAGAAAACCGTGGAAATATTAGGGCCCGGCCCGGCCCCGATAGATTTTTTGAAAAAACGCTATCGATATCATATAATTATTAAAAGCACAGAGCTTGTCCCGGTGCAAAAACTAGCCAGCCTGGTCCGGGAGAAAGCGTTGACCCTGGGGGGAGAAATCCGCACTATCATTGATGTGGAGCCCCAGAGTTTACTGTAGACGGTTTCATGGAAGAAGCTTACCGGTTCAATCGCATGGATGCTTGAACATAGGGAGGAAACAGCGTTAATCGAATGATGATTTATGCTGGCGTTCAAGAAAAAGAGGAGGGGAAGCAAGGATGGCTGTTTATCAAATCGTGGAAACCGGGGATGAAATATTACGTATGCCGGCGAAAAAAATCGAAAAAATTACGCCGAATGTGGGCAAATTGTTAGATAACCTGCGGGACACTTTAGAAGCCTCCGAGACCGGGGTGGGTCTGGCCGCGCCGCAAATCGGCATCTCCAAACGGGCCATTGTCGTTAGTTATGAAGAGGAGTATTATGAATTAATCAACCCGGAAATCGTAAGCAAGGAAGGGGAAGACACCGATACGGAGGGCTGCTTAAGTGTCCCCGGGGTGCTGGGCGAAGTGACCAGGGCCGTTAAGGTGCAGGTGGTTGGCCTAAATCGCCAGGGCGAAGAAGTGAAAATTAAGGCGGAAGGCTTTTTGGCGCGGATTTTCCAGCATGAGATCGATCATCTGGAAGGGATTCTCTTTATTGACAGGGCAGAAAAAATTCGGCGCGTCGAATAAGGAAGTTTACTTAAAGGTGGAGTTAGTTTCGTGAAACGAATTGTCTTTATGGGGACACCTGACTTTGCGGTGCAGGTATTGGAAAAACTAAGTCAAAATAAAGATTGGGAGATCGTTGCTGTAGTGACCCAACCGGACCGGCCCCGCAGCCGGGGACAGCGCCTGAGCTTTTCTCCGGTGAAGGAAAAGGCGCTGGAGTTGGGGCTAAATGTTCTCCAGCCCGAACGGGTGCGGGAGGAGGTCTTTATCAGGCAACTTATTAAGTTGCGTCCCGACCTGATTGTGGTGGCTGCTTTTGGGCAGATCCTGCCGGAGGCCGTCTTGTCCATTCCGCCGCACGGCTGTCTTAATGTTCATGCTTCTTTATTGCCGGCCTATCGGGGCGCGGCGCCGATTCAGCGGGTTATCATGGAAGGCGGGGAAAAGACCGGTGTTTCGATTATGTTGATGGACAAGGGATTAGACACCGGTGATGTCTTAGCCCAGGCGGAAATTCCCCTTTCCCCCGGCATGAATTGCGGTGACCTGCACGACTGCCTGGCCCAAATGGGGGCGGAACTGTTGCAGGAGACGATTCCCCGTTGGCTGCGGGGAGAGATCAAGCCGCTGGCGCAGGAAAGAATCACGGAAAGAGCGCCCAGTTATGCGGCGCCCCTTAAGAAGGAAGACGAAAGAATTTGCTGGGCAAATTCTGCCAGGATGATTTATAATCAAATCAGGGCGTTAACCCCCTGGCCCGGGGCTCATACTATTTACGAAGGGAAGCCTTTAAAAATCTGGGAAGCGGTGCCTTATCAGCCGGCTTCTTCTGAGGAGGCCGCAGCTTCAACGGCAGCTTTAGCTTCCGCAACAACAGTTTTAACGAAAACAAAAACGGCTTCAACTTTAGCAACAACAGCATCAACTGCAACGGCAAAGGGAAGTTCCGGCGCCGCGCCGGGCACGGTGGTAGCCATTGTCAAGGGACAAGGTTTCGTGGTGCAGACGGGCGAGGGGAAACTGCTCGTTAAACAAGTCCAACTCGTTGGGAAAAAACTTATTTCCGCCCAGAGTTTTCTTAATGGGTATCGTTTAGAGGTGGGGTATGTCTTTGCCAATATCTGAAGCAAAGTCAATAACCGGGAAAATGGCCAAAAAAAGAATCTTTATCGGCCTACTGGTGTGTAGTATGCTCTTTATCCTGGGGCTGGTCGCTTTGGCCTGGTGGCTGGTGGCGCAGCGTGCTCTGCTGGTCAACCGGGTCTTGCTCACGATCATTATTGCCGGCGCCTTGTTTTTCTTTTCCCTGCTGGGGGTCGGACTTTTGGGCCTGGTCTGGAGCCTGTGGCGCTCCAAAGAGCTTACTTCCCTGCAGGGGATTATGCATACGGCGACCAGTATGCTCTTCCCTTTGGCGGTCCGCCTGGGGAGGCTTTTGGGCATGGACGAGGAAAAAATCAAAAACTCCTATATTCAGGTTTCCAACCAACTGGTTCGCACCCAGACCAGGCACAAAACCTTCCGGAAGGTGCTGATTTTGGCACCCCATTGTTTGCAATGGATCCACTGTCCTCATAAAATCACGATCAATGTATATAATTGTAAAGGATGCGGGAAGTGTCTGATTACCGATTTAATCAAGCTGGCGGAAAGGACGGGATCCGAGCTGGTGGTGGTTACCGGCGGCACCTTGGCGCGCAAGATGATTAAGCAAATCCGTCCCGATGCGGTGGTGGCCATTGCCTGCGAAAGGGATTTAACCAGCGGGATTCAGGACGTGGTCGGTATCCCGGTGTACGGGGTGATCAACGACCGGCCGGAAGGGCCTTGTGCTAATACCCGGGTGGATCTGACCAAAGTGGAAGAAGCGATTCGCTATTTCCAGCAGAAAGATGCTCCTGCGGAGCCTTTAAAGGACGATCCGACGGCTCAGGAGAAGAAAACGGCCCCGGAGAAGAAAGAGGGGGATTCTTCAAAAAGCGGAAAGTTTTAATTTGAAATTAAGGATTGTTTTATATAAACATTCGTTAAGGAGGGAGAGAAATGTTTGTTCCTTTTTTTGATTGGACGATGATCATTGTGTTGCCAGGATTGCTTCTGGCCATGTACGCTCAATTCAAAGTAAAATCTACTTTTCAGCGCTTTACACGGGTGCGGGCCTTAAGCGGAATGACCGGCGCCCAAGTGGCCCGAAACATTTTGAATTCCCAGGGCCTTGATTATGTGACGGTGGAAATGATTAACGGCGAGCTCACCGACCATTATGACCCGCGGACAAAAGTGCTCCGCCTATCCCCGGAGGTATATAACGGAACTTCTTTGGCTTCCTTAGGGGTTGCCGCCCATGAAGTGGGGCACGCGGTGCAGCATGCCACCGGCTATTTCCCGTTAAATTTCCGAAACAGCCTGGTCCCGGTGGCCAATTTCGGCTCCGCCCTGGCCTTCCCTTTATTTCTGATTGGCTTATTTATCAGCCCGGCTTTGGTGAAGCTAGGTCTCTGGTTGTTTTCGGCCGTCGTAATCTTCCAGTTGGTGACCCTGCCGGTGGAGTTTAACGCCTCTAACCGGGCCATTGCTTTACTGGAAGGAAACCATTATATCGGGAGCCATGAAGTCGGCAACACCAAAAAAGTATTAAGTGCGGCGGCCTTAACCTATGTAGCTGCTTTGTTGGTAGCCGTCCTGGAATTGGTGCGCTTACTGGCTATCGCCGGCTTCTTCGGTAGGGATGAATAAATGAACGCGCGCGAAGCCGCTTATCGGGTCTTGTGGGAAATTGAAGAAGGAGCTTTTGCCAATCTGGCCCTGGATGAGTTTTTACGCCGGGAGCCAGGCATGAAGGCTGTGGACAAGGGATTCCTTACGGAACTGGTTTACGGAACGGTTAAACACCGGACTCGCCTGGATTGGCTGATTAACGCCACGGTGAAGAAAGTGGAGAAGCTGGCTTTAGGGCCTAGGCTTCTCCTCCGGCTTTCCTATTATCAATTATTATTCATGGACCGGGTGCCGGCCTTTGCGGTGACCAACGAAGCGGTCAAGTTGGCGCGGAAGCTTTTTAATCCCGGGGTGGCCTCCTTAATCAACGGTGTTTTGCGCAATTACTTGCGCCGGCCGCAAAATGTAGTTTGGCCCGACCGGGAAAAAGACCCCTTGACCTATTTGGAAGTGATGTATTCCCATCCGCGCTGGATGCTGGAAAGATGGCTCAAGCGCTACGGCTGGGAGGATACGGTTCGTTTGTGCGAGTATAATAACGCTCCGGCGGAGTTGTGGATTCGGGCGAATACGCTGCGCTGCACGCCGGAAGAACTGGCGGAGCGTTTAACGACAGAAGGGTGTGCGGTTAAAAGGAGCAGGCGGGTGCAGGAGGGTCTCCTCCTGGAATCCGCGCCGTCCCTGGCCGGCCTTTCCAGTTTCGGGGAGGGACTTTTTACGGTGCAGGATGAAAGCTCCATGTTGGTGGCTTACGCGCTGCGTCCGGAGCCGGGAGCGGAGGCGCTGGATCTTTGCGCCGGGCCGGGCGGAAAAACCACTCACCTGGCCCAAATGATGCAAAACCAGGGGGTCATTTTAGCCTGTGACCTCCACGAGCACCGCACCAAATTGATCGAGGAAAACGCACGCCGGCTGGGGGTCACCATTATTCAGACCCTGGTCGGGGACGCCTCTATACTCCACCTGCAATTAGACCGGCAGTATTCGTACGTGCTGGTCGACGCGCCCTGTTCGGGTCTGGGTGTTTTGCGGCGAAGGCCGGACGCTCGCTGGCGCAAGAAACCCGAGGAGATTAAGGAATTGGCCGCTTTGCAGCAAAAGATTTTGGCCAGTGCCTATCAGTTACTGGCTCCAGGGGGAAGATTGGTCTACAGCACCTGTACGCTGGAGCCGGAGGAAAATACGGAGGTCATGAGGGAGTTTTTGCAGCAACATCCGGATTTAAGCGTTGTTGATTTAACCGGCTTTTTCCCTTATGAGGCTAAAGCCGCCGGGGAAAAGGCGGAACTGAGGCAGGGACAAAGACAGTTTCTTCCGTTCCGGGACGGCATGGAAGGATTTTTTATTGCGGCAGTGCAAAAGAGACCGGCCTTGTGAACTTCATCAAATCTTTTCAACTTGCCTGCAGTCGAAAAAAGTATTAAACTATAAAAAGTATAAAAGGTATCAAAAGGGAGCGCTCTTGCCACAGCATGTGGTCATTGGCTGGCCGTAGGGGGTGTAGTGAAGGAATGAAAGCATACGCATTATCAGAAATCGGAAAAGTAAGAAAAGACAATGAAGATAGTTTTCTAGCTTTCGGTGACCAGGGACTTTTTTGTGTAGCCGACGGCATGGGCGGTTATGCCGGAGGACAAGTTGCCAGCAGTATTGCTATCCGGGTTTTGGAACAAGAAGCGCCTTCCCTTTGCGTGAAGTCGGAAAACCAGGGAGAGGAGCCGCTTAATTGTGGCCAAAAGCTGAAAAATGCTCTCCAGAAAGCAAATGACCAGATTTTTGCCCAGGGCAGAAACGGACAATATTTAGGCATGGGCACCACTGTGACGGCGGCTTTGATTCGCACTGGTAAATTGTGGATCGCCCATATTGGCGACAGCCGTGCCTATTTATACCGGGAAGGGCAAACCAGCCAGTTAACCCAGGATCATTCCCTCGTCAACGAGTTGTTACAGCAGGGGGAACTGACCGAAGAAGAAGCCCAGCATCATCCGCGCCGTCATGTTTTGACCCGCGCCCTGGGCGTCAGTGCCAGTCCCGAAATCGATTTGTTGGAAGTGTCCATTCAGAATAACGATTTGCTGCTCTTATGTACCGATGGGTTATACAATCAACTGAGCTTTGAGGAAATCAGCGGTATCCTTGCGTTAAAAGATAGTCTCCGGGCGAAAGTGAAAAAGATGATTGATTTAGCCCTGGAGCGTGGTGGGAACGATAACATCACGGCTGTTTTGGTGAGTATATGCGAGGACCAATAGGCAACGGAGCCCAGCGGCCTTGCCTGTTTGAGGGGAAGAGGTGAGAACGTGACCGGAAAGGTTTTAGATAATCGATATGAAATATTGGAGCAGGTTGGCGGTGGAGGCATGGCGCTGGTCTACCGGGCCAGGGATCTCTACTTAAACCGGACCGTAGCCATTAAAATCCTACGGGAACAGTTGACCAGCGACGAAGAATTTGTCTCCCGTTTTCGCCGGGAAGCGCAAGCGGTCGCCAGCCTTTCCCATAACAATATTGTGAGCATTTATGATGTGGGGCATGTGAATAACATTTATTATCTGGTCATGGAAATGGTCGAAGGACAGAATTTGAAGAAAATAATCAAGGAAAAGGGGCCGCTTCCTCTTGAACGGGCGGTAGATATTGCTAAGCAGATTTGCGACGCTTTGGAGCACGCCCATGAGCACCAGATTATTCACCGTGACATCAAACCCCACAACATTATCATTACCAACGGGGGCGTCGTAAAGGTCACGGATTTTGGGATCGCCCGGGCGGTATCTACGGCCACCGTCACCCATACGGGAAACATCATGGGTTCGGTCCATTATTTTTCTCCGGAACAGGCCCGGGGCGAAATCGCCGATGAGCGGTCGGATATTTATTCCCTGGGGGTTGTCATTTACGAAATGCTCACCGGTGAATTGCCTTTTGACGGCGAATCGCCCATCAGCATCGCGCTGAAAAAAATTCAGAATGACCCGGTCTCTCCGCGCCAGTTGAACAGCGAGATTAGCGAGGCACTGGAGAAGGTTATTCTCCTGGCGATGGATAAAGATCCGCACAAACGCTTCCAAACGGTTGCCGAATTGCGGGAGAATTTGCTTTCGGCTCATTTATACAATCGTTTGGAAAAAGATTATTCGGAGCGGGTCTCGGAGGATACGATCATCCTGCCCAAGTTGCCCAATCGAACGGAGCGCAGGGGAGAAAAAGTCGCCCCCAGTCTGAAACTGCCTTTTCAGGTATGGACATGGGTGATCGGGGTCTTAATCGTGCTGGGCTTTATGCTGGGGATGTATTTATCGGCCACTGTCATGGCGCGGGAAGAGGCGACCGTTCCGGACGTGCGGATGAAAACGGCCGAGGAAGCCCAGGCGGAGCTCAGTAAAAACGGTTTAATCCTCGAGGTGAACAAAACGGTTAACCACCCGACTATTGAGGAAGGTTTAATTGTTTCCCAAACGCCCAAGCCGGAAGAGATTGTCCGAAAATCCACGAAGGTACTGGTGACCGTAAGCGAGGGCCCACTTTTGGTGGAGGTGCCCGAAGTGGTGCGGAGTCAGGTTTCCTCGGCGGAGATTACCTTATCCAACCTGGGGCTGGAAACAACCATTACCAGGGTTTACGACAAAGAAAGCACCGAAGGCGAAGTGGTTAGGCAGGTTCCTGAGGCCGGCACCGAAGTGGCGCAAGGGTCCGTTGTGGAGTTATTTGTAAGCAAAGGGGCTCAACCGGTCTGGATCCAAATGCCCAGGCTGGTGGGATTGACGCTGGCCGAAGCCAAAGAACTTCTCAGTGAATACAACCTGACCCTGGAAGTGGTGCAGCCGGAGGTTAGTTATCGCTACGAAAAAGGAATTGTCATCCGCCAGGATCCGGGGCCGGACAGTGAAATCCTGCAGGGCGCGGTGGTGAATTTGGTGGTAAGCTCCGGACCGGGGCTTTTTGGGGAATAGGAGCCTAAAGATTATTAAAGAGAAAACTTAGGGAGAGTTTGGGAGGATAGTGTGAGTGTAAAGCAAGGGCAAATCGAAGGCATTGTCATGAAGGCATATAGCGGGTTTTACTATGTGCTGGATGAAAAACAGCAGCTTTGGGAATGTTCGCTGCGCGGCAAATACCGACTCAAAGGACAGAGCTTTTTACCGGGGGACCGGGTGATCGGGACGGTCATCGACGAGGTTGCCAGGAAAGCGGTCATTGAAGAGGTATTGCCGAGACATACGATCATTGACCGCCCTTTGGTAGCCAATGTGGATCAGGTGATTATTGTAATGGCTCTCGCCAATCCCGAACCCGACTTACATCTTTTGGACAGGATGATTATTATGGTGCAGAGCCATAAAGTTTCTCCTGCCCTTTGTTTCAATAAAGCGGATTTAGTGGAGGAACAAGCGGCCTTATCCCTGCAAAAGTGTTATGCCCCAACCGGCTTTCCTTTTTTAATCACCAGTACGGTGCAAGGGTTGGGAATCGCCCGGTTAAAAGAGTTGCTGAAGGGGAAAATTACGGTTTTCGCCGGTCCGTCCGGTGTAGGGAAATCTAGCTTGTTAAACCTGCTGCAGGAAGAACAGCAATTACAAACGGGGGAAGTAAGCGTCAAGCTGGCCCGCGGCAGGCATACGACCCGTCATGCTCAGTTGCTGGCCAATTCTGAGGGAGGCCTCTTGGTGGATACGCCGGGTTTTAGCCGGTTGAATCTGCCCGAGGAATTGCGGCGGGAAGAAGTAACGAACTATTATCCTGATTATGGGGAATATGCTCCAAAATGCCGTTTTCGCAGTTGTCTGCACCGGGCCGAACCGGATTGCGCGGTGCAGCAGGCGGTGGAAAAGGGCTTGCTGGATAAAGGTCGATATCAACGGTATTTAGATATCCTGACAGAAGTGATGGAAGCGGAAAGGAGATATTGAACAATGGTTTTGCTGGCAACATCAATTTTAGCGGCTGATTTCAGCCGGTTGGGCGAAGCGGTTTCTTATGTGGAAAAGGCCGGAGCCCATTGGTTGCATCTTGATGTGATGGATGGGCATTTTGTGCCCAATATTACCATTGGTCCAGGGGTCGTGAAGGATTTACGGGTAAAAAGTCAGCTTTTCTTCGATGTCCATTTGATGATTGAAAACCCGGATCTCTATATCCATGACTTTCGCGAGGCCGGGGCCGATTTGATTTCGGTCCACGCGGAGGCGTGTCCCCATCTGCACCGGACCATTCAAGCCATTAAAGACACCGGCGCGAAAGCGGGGGTTGCGTTAAATCCCCATACTCCCTTGCCGGTCATTGAATATATCCTGGAGGACTTGGATTTGGTGTTGTTGATGACGGTGAATCCGGGTTTTGGGGGCCAACGCTTTATCCCCGGCGTATTACCAAAAATCAGGCAGTTAAAGGAATGGGCGGACGAGAGAAACCCCGGGCTCTATATCCAGGTGGACGGGGGGATTAACCGGGAAACGGCCCCGCTGGTGGTAGAAGCCGGAGCGAATGTTTTAGTGGCAGGGTCGGCCGTTTTCAATCACGCCAACCCGGCGCAGGCCGTAGCCCAGTTGTTGGGGCCCTATAAGCAACTGCCCAAAAGTAGTGCTAAAGAAGAGACCAAAGCAGAAGCGGAAAATTAAAATCGAAGAAAAGTAAAGAAGAAGAAAGGGAAGAAAGGAATAGCTTTCATGATGGAGAGCAGGGCTTGGAGTGAAAAGTTGGAAAAAGGCAAATGTGTAATCATTTCCGGAGGGGTTCTGGAGGATGAGGAGTTCCACCGGCAGATCCTCGAGGGGGCAGAAATGGTGATCTGTGCGGACGGCGGAGCGCGGCATGCGAAGCGATTGGGAATCCGGCCGGATATGGTGATGGGGGATCTGGACACCCTCCGGGAAGAAGAAATCCGCGAATGGCAAGAAAAAAAGGTGGAGTTGATCAAGTACCCCCCGGCTAAAGATTACACGGATACCCACTTATGTTTGTTGAAAGCCCTGGAATTAGGTTACCGGAACATTGTCATGATTGCCTGCCTGGGAGACCGGATTGACCATGCCCTAGCCAATATTTTCCTTTTGACGATTCCCCAGGCCCGGGAGGCTAATGTCCGGATTTGTGGCCCGCGGGAAGAGCTTTTTCTGGTGAAGGAGGAAACCACTTTAAGCGGGGAAAAAGGAGAGTTGCTTTCCCTTTTTCCTTTAACGGAAGGAGCCAGCGGAATCGTTACCAAGGGTTTGGCCTACCAGGTTCCCGAGGGGAAGTTTGCTTTTGGCGCCTGTAACGGCATCAGTAATGTCTTTTGCGAACCGGAAGTGAAAATTGCCGTAGGCGAAGGCTTGCTGCTTGCCATACGGGTGCGGAGGGAATAAAAGCCTACCTCAAAGAGCTAAAAATAGAAAAAAGCGGTTTAATCCGCTTTCTTTCCATCTTTCTTTCCATCTTTCTTTCTATTTTCTTTTCGTTTGCTTTTAAGGATTTGCTGACCTTGGCCTGGGGGTTTAGGGCGAGGGGTCAATCATTAATTAATTAGCACGGGTGACTTTCCCCGAACGGAGACAACGGGTACATACCTTAATTCTTCTGGTCGTCCCGTCAATGATCGCCTTCACAGGCTGCAAATTCGGAGCCCAGGTCTTCTTCGTGCGAATATGAGAATGGCTGACTTGCATCCCTGTTGATTTACCTTTGCCACAAACAGCACATCTATTGGCCATGAAATCCACCTCCTTAAGGCTCATCACCCAGTCATTTTATCAAAAAAAAAGAGCTAATGCAACTATCAATTGTGCAAAATAGATCCGCTTCTCCAGGAAACGAAAAATACGGGCCCAAACGATTCAGGAGAGCGGAAGTTCTGATAAAACCGATCTCCAAAGAAACGGGGTAAGAAGGAAGATGAAAGAGCAAATTTTAGCCTTATTAACGGAAAAACAAGGCGCCTATCTTTCCGGCGCGGAATTAAGCCGGCGGCTGAACATCAGCCGGACGGCCGTTTGGAAACATATCAAAAGTTTAAAAGACGACGGATATTCGATTGCGGCCTCGCCCCGGCGAGGCTATTGTTTATTGGGCAAACCGGATATCCTCGCGGTACCGGAAATTAAAAGCGGGTTGACCACCAGGGTCTTTGGGCAAAAGGTTTCCTTTTTCCCGCAACTTGATTCCACCAACGAGGAGGCCAAAAGGCTAGCCGCGGCCGGCGCCCCTGAAGGCACGGTGGTGGTGGCGGAACAGCAACTGCAAGGGAAGGGGAGATTAGGGCGGTCGTGGATTTCCCCCCCGGGTCTGGGGCTTTGGTTTTCATTAATCTTGCGGCCGCCGCTTTTGCCTGCCCGGGCGGCCCAGTTAACCCTGGTCAGCGCCGTGGCCGTGGGTCGGGCTTTGCGGGTAGCCACTGGCTTGCCTTTCGCTTTGAAATGGCCCAACGATGTGCTGCTGGACGGCAAAAAGGTGTGTGGGATTCTCACCGAATTAAGCGCGGAAATCGAGAAAATCAATTACGTCATTGTGGGCATTGGGCTCAATGTGCACCAAAAACCCGGGGATTTTCCGCCGGAGTTAAGAGAAAGGGCCCTTTCCCTAAAGATGGCCACGGGGCGTTTTTTCCGGCGGGCGGAGCTCTTAAGGAAAATTTTGGCTCACTATGAGGAATTGTATTTTGCCTATCTTGAGCAGGGTTTTCCGATGGTCCTGCAGGTCTGGCGCGAGCTGAACTGTACCCTGGGGAAGGAGGTTTCCGTGACTACCACCGAAGGAAGCTTTAGGGGGACGGCCCTGGAGCTTAGTGAGGGCGGGTGTTTGCTGGTCCGGAAAGCCTCGGGGGAAATTGTGAAAATCATGGCGGGGGATGTCACCTTGTGTTGCGACTATTTTGACAATTAATTAGATTGACATGATGTTTTGACCATTTTAGTACCTGCTATTAATACCAGACTATAATAAATTTTTCCAAAAAACATTGGATAAATGCGACTTTTTGTCCAAACCAAATTAAAGGCTAGTTAATTGTTATAATTTTGATATAATGATAGTATGCGTGTATCTACGGTAATTTTACCGCTCCAAGCCGCATACTATTCTTTTATTATGGGCCGGGAAAGCTCATTCAGCATTGTACATAGCTTCTTTCGGTACGGCTCGGCAAAGTCTTGAACAGCATACTCAAGAACGAGCAGAACGGAGGTGGGTGTTAAGCGGGAAGTGTACTTTGGTTATTTGCAGTGGGTTGTATACAGTATTTAATGCCGATGCTGACAGGAGAGATCGTGTTAATCAGTGCAGACTGAGCATAGAGTTTTAAAACATCAGGGAAAAATTGGGCAGGTTAATTAAGAGCTCCCCCTAAGCAAAAGCGAGTGCCAAAATCCTTAAGGATAATCAAGAAAAAGAGAGGGTGATTCCGAAGATGGGGACCAAAGAAAAAATAGCGGAACTACAAAAACGGAGCGCAAAGATTGAACTAGGTGGCGGGGAAAAAGCGATTGAGAAACAGCACAATGCCGGGAAACTTACGGCCCGGGAAAGGATTGTCAGGCTCCTTGACAAAGGCTCTTTCACGGAACTGGATAAGTTTGTGGTTCATCATTGCACTAATTTTGGCATGGCGGAAAAGGAAGCACCGGGGGAAGGCGTCGTGACGGGATACGGCACGATCAACGGACGTCTGGTTTTTGTTTATGCTCAGGATTTTACCGTGCTTGGGGGATCATTAGGAGAAATGCATGCGGCCAAAATCTGTAAAGCATTAGACTTAGCGATGACCACGGGAGCTCCGGTGATTGGCTTAAACGACTCCGGCGGAGCACGGATTCAGGAAGCGGTGAACGCTTTGTCCGGCTTTGGGAAAATCTTTTTCAAGAATACGCAAGCGTCCGGAGTAATTCCGCAACTTTCCGTAATTATGGGACCATGTGCCGGAGGAGCAGTATATTCGCCGGCCTTGACCGATTATGTTTTCATGGTCAAAAAGATTTCCCAGATGTTTATTACCGGACCTCAAGTCATTAAGGCGGTGACCGGTGAAGAGGTAACCGCGGAAGAATTAGGCGGCGCCATGACCCATAATAAAACCAGCGGGGTTGCCCATTTTGCCGCCGAGGATGAAGAGGATTGCTTCGGACAGATCAGGCGGCTGCTCAGCTTCTTGCCTTCCAATAATTTAGAGAATCCTCCTAGAACCGATACCGGCGATGATCCCGGTCGGATGGATGATTTTTTGAATGAAATCATCCCGGACAATCCCAATGCGTCTTATAACATGCTGGATGTGATTACCCGGGTCGTGGATAACGGGGATTTCATGCAGACGATGGAACATTACGCCCCCAATATTCTGACCGGTTACGCCAGGGTCAACGGACAGGTCATCGGGATTATTGCCAATCAGCCTAAGGTGATGGCCGGCTGCCTGGATATCAACGCTTCCGATAAGGCCGCCCGGCATATCCGTTTTTGTGACGCCTTTAATATTCCGGTGGTGAATTTCGTGGACGTACCCGGTTATTTGCCCGGAATGAACCAGGAATACGGCGGGATTATCCGTCACGGGGCCAAGCTGCTCTATGCTTATTCGGAAGCTACGGTTCCGAAGATTACCATCGTTACCCGTAAAGCGTACGGCGGTTCTTATTTAGCCATGTGCTCCCGCGATTTGGGCGCAGACCATGTGATGGCCTGGCCTACGGCAGAGATTGCGGTCATGGGGGCGGAAGGAGCGGCCAATATTATTTTCCGCAAAGAGATTGAGGCGGCGGAAAACCCGGTGGAAAAACGGGCCGAAAAAATCGCCGATTACCGGGAAAGGTTCGCCACTCCCTATGTGGCGGCGGAAAACGGCTTTGTGGATATGATTATTGAACCGCGGGAAACTCGTCCCCGCCTGGCCAATGCTTTGGAAATGCTGGCCACCAAACGGGAGACCCGGCCGGCCAAGAAGCACGGCAATATCCCGCTCTAACGGGCCTGGCGTGAAAGGAGGGTAATTGATGCAGACCTTAATGTTCGGACTACAAATTGCGGCCATCGGAATAGGCATTGTATTTGTAGGTCTAATCTTTTTAATCATTGTGATCAAATGCTTGGGGAAAGGCGTCGAAGCGTTCACGAAAAAAACGGTTTCCGCCGATGTTGCGATGTCCGTTCCTGACGACCAGGCGCCGGTTTCTCCGGTGAAAGTTGAAGAGCAGGAGGACGAAAACGAACTTATTGCGGTAATCTGCGCGGCCGTAGCCTGGATGTTGCAAGGCCAGGGGCAGATTGTGACGATAAGACGGGTCAAAGAAGAAACGACTCCCGGTTGGGCACTGTCCGGTCGGCAGGAAACGATGAGGCTTAGGCAAATTCTTTAAAGAAAATCCTGAGAAAATCCCGAGAAAACCCCAAAGTACTGCCGATTGATAAATAATATCCGAGGAAAAGGAGAGATAATCCATGAAAAAATTTCGCATAAATGTGAACGGGAAAAGCTATGAAGTCGAAGTGGAAGAACTGGGCACAAACGGAACAAGCGGTACCGTAACGGCGCCGGCCGCCCAAGCCGCACCGGCAACACAAGCGGCAACTGCCGCTGCCGCTCCGGCCGCACCGGCGGCTGGTCCTGTTTCCACGGGTGCTCCGGCTGCTCCGGCTGCTTCCCAACCGGTCACGCCGGTTGCCGCCGGAACGGAGGTTATTACGGCACCGATGCCCGGGAAAATTATGTCCCTGAAGGTTTCGGTAGGGCAGCAGGTTAAAGCGGGTGACGTGATCTTAATCCTGGAAGCCATGAAAATGGAGAACGAGATTTTCTGCGGTGCCGCGGGCACCGTAAAAGAAATTCGCGTTAGCGAAGGAGCGACGGTCAATCCCGGCGATGTTTTAGTGGTGATTGGCTAAATATGGGTTAGGCAGGGAAAAAATCATGAGGGGAAGGAAGTAGGACGATGGAAATAAATATATCACAAGCCTTTTATGATTTGGCAACGAGTACGGGCTTTTACACCATCACCTGGCAGCAATTACTGATGCTGGTCATTGCCTGCGTACTTTTATATTTGGCCATTGTCAAGGGCTTTGAACCTTTATTGCTACTACCCATTGGCTTTGGCATGCTTTTGGCAAACATCCCCCACGCCGGTTTAATGAGCCCGCCCCAGCCCGGGATTGATCCTTTTACAGGGAATGAAAGTACTACTCCCGGTGGTTTGTTATACTATTTATACCAAGGGGTAAAACTGGGGATTTACCCGCCGCTGATCTTTTTAGGGGTCGGGGCGATGACGGATTTCGGCCCGTTGATTGCCAATCCGAAAACTTTGTTGTTAGGAGCGGCGGCTCAGTTGGGGATCTTTCTTACCTTTATCGGGGCGCTCTTATTAGGCTTTAATCCGCAGGAAGCCGGTTCCATCGGGATCATCGGCGGAGCGGACGGCCCTACGGCCATTTTCCTGACCAGTAAGCTGGCACCGCATTTGTTGAGCGCCATTGCCGTTGCCGCATACTCCTATATGGCGTTGGTCCCGATTATCCAGCCGCCCATCATGCGGCTTTTGACCACCAAGAAAATGCGGATGGTCGTGATGGAACAACTGCGTCCGGTCTCCAAACAGGAAAAAATTATTTTTCCGATTGCGGTGACGATTATTGTATCCTTGCTTTTACCTGACGCGACCCCTTTGATCGGAATGCTGATGTTCGGCAATCTCCTGCGGGAAAGTGGTGTGGTGGGGCGCTTGTCTGATACGGCGCAGAACGCGTTAATGAATATCGTCACGATTTTCTTAGGGACAACGGTCGGTGCCACCGCCAGCGCCGAAGCCTTTTTAAATCCGAGGACCTTGGCCATTCTCGGCCTAGGCTTGGTGGCTTTTTCATTCGGAACCGCCGGTGGTGTGCTCTTAGGGGATTTAATGTACTGGTTATCCGGTGGGAAGGTGAATCCTTTGATCGGTTCGGCCGGTGTGTCGGCTGTGCCGATGGCGGCCCGGGTTTCCCAGGTGGTCGGGCAAAAGGAAAACCCCAGGAACTTCCTTTTGATGCATGCCATGGGACCGAATGTAGCCGGCGTTATTGGCTCGGCCGTGGCCGCCGGGGTGCTTTTATCCCTCTTTGGTTAGCTTAAAGCTGTGCTTTTTGAAAAACGGGTGATGACCTGGTAAAAGAATAGAGGATTTAAGCTGTGGATGAAAAAACCGGTAGCGTCTGCTTTTAAAAAGCAAAAAAACGTTGCCGGTTTTTGCAGTTTTGAAAAAAGTGAAATTAGCGCACAATAACTTTGGAGGTGATGGGGTGTCCAAATATAAAAACTCGTTAAAAATGAAAAAAAAGGACAAATGGCAAAGGTTAAAATACGAAATAGCGCAGGAATTCGGCTTGCCCGGGCAAAGGGACCGTCTTTCGCCGGAGCAGGCGCAACAGGGAGCGTTCAAGGAAACAGCCCCCAAAACGGCCCGGTGAAATGGGAAAAGGTTCTAACTACAATCGTTTTTTAGAATGTATAAAATATTTTTGTCCGGCTAAAAATAAGAATAGTTCAAGCAAAGGAGGTGACACCAAGCATGCCTCGGAATACGAACAAACCTGCCGTCCAGGGGGCGGCGCAAGCCCTTGACCAGTTGAAATACGAAATTGCGGGCGAACTGGGCATCACTAACTATGCGCAGATTGACAAAGGGCAGCTCACTTCTCGTCAGAACGGTTATGTTGGTGGCTATATGACCAGAAAGCTCGTGCAATTTGCGGAAGAAGCGTTATCCAAAGGACAGATGGTGTAACCTGCTTGCTCCCGTCGGATAATTTTGATGGATAAATGAAAAAACAAGCAGTGGTCATGTTGATCACTGCTTGTTTTTATTAATAATTAAAAGCTGCCTGTTTTAAAACATAATTTTGATTTATATGCCTTAAAGGTAATCTAGTGAAGGTAATGTTCCACTTCCTGCGGTGGGATGCCGGGATGCAAGGCCAGGGCTAAGGCCATGGCGATGATTTTGGCCGTGTTGGTAATGAGTTCATCGATTTCCTTGGGCGTGACCATTAATTGCCCGCCAAAGGGCTCCAGCACCTGATTAATCATTTGTTGGACCGCCACCGGTTGTAAGGCTTGATAAACAGCACGCAGGGCGGGTGTGTTTTGAAGATGGTTAAACAGGTTTTCCATGGCCTGGTGGGCAATCAGCCCGGCGTGCACCACCGTAGGAACCCCGATGGCGATAACCGGCACACCCATGGTTTCCTCATTAATCCCGACCCGCTTGTTTCCGATCCCTGAACCAGGGTTAATCCCGGTGGTGGCCACCTGAATGGTGGAGTTGATTCTTTCCACGCTCCCGGCGGCCAAAGCGTCAATCGCAATAATAAAGTCGGGCTGAATCCGGTCGACGGCTCCTTTGATCAGTTCCGCGGTTTCAATGCCGGTAATTCCTAAAACACCGGGGGCAAAAACACACACCGATCTTAACCCGTGCCGCAGTTCTTCCGGAGCATACTGGAAAAGATGGCGGGTCGCCATCGAAAATTCGATTACTTTTGGTCCTAACGCGTCGGGAGTGGCGTTCCAGTTTCCCAAGCCTACCACCAGGATGGTGCTGTTTTCCTGCAGCGGAAGGATTGTTTTTAGTTTTTCCGCGAGGATTTCGCCGATTTTTTTATGTACCATTTTGTTGTTCTCCCGGAGTGCCGGCGAATCTAACGTAATATAACTGCCGGGAGCACGGCCCATCATGGCGGCTCCTTGTTCATTAAGAATGGTAATGGTTTTGATCTGCCCGTATTCAAAAGGCATCTCTTCCATTTTCACGCCCGGGATCTCTTGTCCCGCATCGCCTCTCAACAGGTCATGGGCTTCTACGGCCAGGTCTAACTTAATGTTCAGCAATTTATATAGTTCGCTTCTTTGCATCAAACATCCCTTCCCTTTATTGTGTAGTAATTTTGCTGTTAAAAGTTTTCCCCAATCAGAAGAAAAAAACCAACTTCTTCCGAAGAAAAAGAAGCAGTTCCCCGGGAAAAACCGGCTTCCAAGAAAAAAGCGAATTTCCAAAGGAAAGAGGGAGTTTCCGGAAAGAAAAAACCCAGCTTCCGGGGAAGTTGGGTTAACATAGCATGAAAAGAGAACTTTGAGGAAGGAGTAGCCGGTGGTTTATGGTTGACAATAATAGTATTTGTCCAAAGGAGCTTTTTATCCTGGCAAAAAATGCAGTTGAATCATTAGAATAAAGCGAAAGAATAAGGGAAAAGCCTAAAAAAAGCGGGGAGAAGCAAATTGCGGAAAGATATTGAAACTTTATTGAGAAAATTGTATATTTGTGGTATGATTTTTTAGAAGGAGTGTGCACAGAGGGTGCGAGTCATTGCCGGGACGGCCAGGGGACACCTTTTGAAATCCCTGAAAGGGCTGGAAACCAGGCCCACCTTAGACCGGGTGAGGGAAGCCGTTTTTAATACGATTGCTCCGAAAGTGCCCGGCGCAAAATTTCTGGATCTTTTTGCCGGAACCGGCGCGATTGGGATCGAAGCCTTGAGCCGGGGAGCGGCGTACTGTTGTTTTAACGATCACAACATGAAGGTCTGCCGGGTGATTAAAGAAAATTTACAGAAATGCAAGCTTGACCGGTGGGGTCAGGTTTATCATATGAACGGGCTGCAACTGCTTCATTTTCTTGCCCAAAAGGATCCGGTCCAATTTGATTTGGTGTATTTGGATCCACCTTATCATTTTCAGGATTATGCGGTTTATCTGCAAAAGTTGGAGGATTTAGGGTTATTGGCGCAGAATAGTATGGTTATTGCGGAGAGTAGCAAAGAGCTTTCCCTGGATGAACGGTACCAAGGGTTAGTTTTATGGAAAAAGAGCCGCTATGGGGACACGCTGGTGTGGTACTATAATTTGTTAGGGGAGGAATAAAAGTGGATATTCTACAATTGCTGGACGAATTCGAAAACACGGTGGAAGAAAGCACGCGCATTCCGATGACGAGCAAATTAATTGTCAACGAGGATATCCTGTACAATTTTGTAGACAAGTTGAGAGCGATGCTTCCGGAATCGATTCGCGAGGCGGAATGGATCCTCAGAGAAAAGGAACGGATTATCGAGGAAGCAAAAAAAGAGGGCCAATCGATTATTGACAACGCCAATAATCGTTTGCAAAGAATTACCGATGAAACGGAAATTGTCAGGCTTGCCAAAAGCCAGGGCGATGAAATAGTGAAAAACGCCCAAAACATCGCTCGGGAAATCACGCAAGGAGCCTTTACATATGCCGACGAAGTGATGGTGCGGTTACTGCAGGAATTAGAAAAAACCATGAGCGTGATCAACCAGGGACGGGAAGAAATCAGGAAGAATATCCACGATAAAAATGAATAAGCCCTAAAAAAGATGGTTCGGAAGAGGGCGCATCAGTTTTGGCAGGAACAGTAAGGCCATTAAAAGACTGGAAATCACCTGGACATTATTCCTTGGGTAAAAAAGATGTAGAAATTGTTGTAAAAAACAGTAGAATTGTAATATAGTAGAGTAAAGTATTGCTATCTTGTCAGAGTATGATAAAATATTATTAAGAGAATTAGGTAATTCCAGACAATATTTTAGGGTTTTGTTACATGAATAAAGAAGATTGTATTAATTCAGGAGATAAATTCCAGCCAGGGGATCGGCATACTCTTAATGAAGGAAGATGGTATGATGAGCGATGAAAAAATTAAGGATCTGCTTAAATATCGTTTTAATATTGTTCCAGTTTACCTCAGCGTTCAAAATATACAAGAAGGTGTGCCCGAGTTAATCAGTAAGGAATTAGCGTTAAAACATGTGCTGATTCCTTTTAAACAAAGTAGCTTTCGACTGCTGGTCGCGATGGCGGATCCCTTTGATACTACTGCGATTGAAGAGATCCAAAAAGTGACTGGCTTAACTGTTTTACCGCGGAAAGCCGAAGCAAACGAAATTTTAGAAATGATTGAGTATTTTTATAAGGATGATTCTTCAAAAAGAAAATCGATTCAGGGTCTTGATGATTATGACGACGAGGACGAAGAGGATGTAGGGTTACTTCGTAGAGTAAAAAGCAAAAAAGCCAAAAAAAATGCCCGGAAAGCTTATGCCGATGATTCGGATGCAGAAGAAGTGGTCTATGTGGATGAAGATGATTTCGATGTGGATGATGATTTTGCCGATGAAGATGCAGAAGATGAAGAAATTGAGCTTGCCGACGAAGATGAAGAACTGGAAGATGCAATCGAGGATGAAGTGGAATTTGCCTATGAGGATGATGAAGAAAACGAAGACGAAGTTGAAGAGGAATTAGAATTAGAATGGGAAGATGATTTAGAAGAAGTGGAAGAAGATGATGAAGTGATTGAAGTGCTGGGAGACGATGAAGAACCCGAAATGGAAGATGAAGATGAAGATGAAGAGGAGGAAGTCATCAGTATCCGCAAAAAAAGAAGCAGCTTAGCTGAGCCCCGCAAGGCGTCTCTTCCTGCCAAAAAAGCCGGGAGGAAAACCAGTCCTGCCGTTATTGTTTCTGATGAAGCTGATGATGAAGATGACGAAAGCGTCGCCAGTTTGTTGTCACGGGTTTCGAAAAACAAACTGGCCGGCAGCAGTTCCGTGAAAAAGGGTGCTGACCAAAGCGGCGCTTCCGTTCCTGATAAAAAGAAAACCACGCCATCAGGCCAGGGAAGATCGAGTTTAGTGACCAAAAGGTTAAAAGAACTGGCCGGACGTTCGATCCACACGGAATCCCTGGTGAAAGATGCGAAGAAACAGGTTAGCAAAGACGCTCGCAATTATAGCAATAATATCCAGGAACAGTTGGAAGAAATCAAATTGGAAATTAATCGCGCTTTACATGAGGAAACAAGAAAAGGCAAAAAAGAAGAAGATCTGGCGAGAATTTTCGATCGGAGCAGCGCCAAGAAAGAGCTCGAGGAAATTGAACAAGTAACGAAGATTGAAAAGCTTGATAACTTAGAGCGAGCCGAGCGTCGAGAACAGCAAAAGCGACAAATTAAGCAACTGCTGGAGCAAAGGGCCAAAGAAGAGCAAAAGGAACAAGAGTTGGAATCCCTGGATAATGAGCCGGGCGAAGAATTGGTCGAAGAAGAGATTATCGAGAAGCCAGCAGAGAGAAAAGTCACGGGAAGAAGATTAGGAAGAAGGCTTGCCGAAAAAACAAAAGAAAAGCCGGTGTTGGAAGAACCGGAAGAACCGGAAGAACCGGAAGAGGTAGTAGTGCCTAAAGAGCCGGAAGAAACGCCGGTCCTTGAAACACCAAGGAAAAAATCGCTTGCTCAACAACGCAAAAAGAAAAAGGTCGAAAAAATTGCCACGGAAAGCCTGGTTGAGGAGGAAGTGGTAGAGGAGCCGGCGGAAAAAGTTATCCAAACGGAAGAGCCGCTTGATGACGCCGCTCTAACGGCAACAAGCGCGCAAGTCGACTCGGATTCTGAAGTTGCAGGACAAGATGAAGCTGATTCCCTGTCGCGCTTCTCCAGAAGGGTGAAAACGAAACACCGGGGGAAGCAGGAAGAAGAGGAACTGGAGAACGAAGAGGAATACATTCGCAATTTAAGCGCGCAAACAGGCTTTCCGGCGATTAAACTCAGTGAGGTCACGATCAATCCGGAAATCCCCACCTTGATTAAAGAGAGTTTAGCCAGAAAATATACGCTCATTCCGATTCGGATGGTCAATGGTGTGTTACATGTGGCCATGTCCGATCCGCTTAATGTATACGCGATTGATGACGTCAAAATTGCCACAGGCTATAATCTGGTGCCGTACATTGCCGGCAAAAAAGACATCGCGAAAGCCATCGACTACTATTACGGGCAATTGAGTACCGAAGAAGCTATTGAAGATTTAATGAAGGAAATGGACAGCGAGGCGGTCGATGTTCGTGATAAGGAAGTCCTCAGCACCATCAATAATGCCCCCCTGGTTCGGCTGGTTAACTCCTTAATGCGGCAAGCCGTCACCCTGAAAGCCAGTGACGTCCATATTGAACCCTTCGAAACATATGTGCGGGTCCGCTTCAGGATTGATGGTGATCTACAGGAAATTATGACGCTGGATATCAACACCCATGCAGCCGTGGTGGCGCGGATTAAAATCATGGGGAAAATGGATATCGCTGAGCGGCGGATTCCCCAGGACGGCCGCGTAGAGATGAAAGTGGAGGACCGCAAAATCGATATGCGTTTATCTACTCTGCCCACCGCTTACGGCGAAAAGGTGGTGATCAGAATCCTGGATAAAGACGGGGGCGACTTTAACCGGCACAAACTCGGTTTTTCCGATGCAGCGATGGAAAGGCTGGATAAAATCATCCGTCAATCTTACGGGATAATTCTCGTTACCGGGCCCACCGGCAGCGGTAAATCAAGTACCCTTTATACGATTCTCACCGAATTAAATAAAAGCAACCGGAACATCATTACGGTGGAAGACCCCATCGAATATCGTATGCCGGGAATTAACCAGGTTCAGGTCAATCTAAAAGCCGGGTTGGATTTTGCCAGCGGACTGCGTTCGATTTTAAGACAAGACCCGGATATTATCATGGTTGGGGAGATACGGGACACGGAAACGGTGCAGATTGCGGTCCGGGCGGCGATTACCGGGCACCTGGTTTTAAGTACGATTCATACCAATGATACGGCTTCCACGGTCACCCGTTTAATCGATATGGGGGTTGAATCTTATTTAATTTCCAACTCGCTGGTCGGGATCATTGCTCAACGGCTGGTAAGAAAGATCTGTCCGGCGTGTAAAGTGGTGTATGAGCCCGATGCTTTTGAAAGAAAAACCCTGGGCTTAAGGAAAGAAGACGTGGTTTACGAAGGGAAAGGGTGTCCCTATTGCAATAATACCGGTTACAAAGGCAGAACAGCTATCGCGGAAATCATGGATGTAAACTCGGAAATCAAACAAATGATTAATGACAAAAAGAGCGCCGAGCAAATCAAGAGCGCGGCAGTTAAAAAAGGAATGATCACCTTGCAGGAAAGTTGTAAGGAGCTTATTTTAGCAGGTGTCACTACGGTAGAAGAGTTCTTCCGCAACGCATATGTTATGGAATAGGAGCGAGTGGTATGCCAGTATACCAATATGAAGCGATCAACAGCGCAGGAAAGACGGTTAAGGCTGCTGTCGAAGCAACCAGTCAGGATGAAGTAGTTGAAAAAATTAAAGGGGAGCAGCTCTATTTGGTGTCCATCAAGGAATACACCGGAAAAGACATCAAAACGCCCTTTTCTTTGACGAAAATCAGTACGATGGACGTAGCGGTTTTTTGCCGGCAGGTTTCCACCTTGCTGGATGCCGGTATTCCTTTGGCCGACGCCCTGGATATTACCAGCAAGCAGCTTTCGGACAAGCAGTTGAAGAAAATCGTTTCGGAAATTTCCAGTGAAGTGCAAAAGGGTTTTCCCTTTTCGGAGGCCATGAAAAAACAAGGGGTATTCCCTGAATTGCTGGTTCATATGGCCGCCGCCGGCGAGGTCAGTGGAACCATCGATGTGGTGATGAAAAGAATGGCGGTCAACTACGAAAAGGACAGCGCGATCCGGCGCAAAGTGCAAGGGGCGATGGTTTATCCGGTGATTTTAGCCCTGGTAACCATATTCGCAGTTGTCTTTCTGATTACTTCCGTGTTACCGAAATTTGTCGATATGTTTGAAAGCGCTGGGGCTCAATTGCCGGCCTTTACCCTCCTGCTTATTGATCTTAGTGAAGGGATCAGGAATTACTGGTTATTACTGCTGTTTATCCTGTTCCTGCTTGTTTTTGGCACACTTTATTTTATCCGTACGAGCATGGGGCGCAATATCCTTGATATGTTCAAACTAAGGATTCCTTTAATCAAGATGCTGACGGTAAAAATCATTACTTCCCGTTTTACAAGAATGTTAGGCAGTCTCCTGGCCAGCGGTATACCTTTGCTGCAAGCTTTTGAATATGTAGCTTCGGTAGTTGACAACGAGATTGTCAAGGAAAAAATCCTGAAGGTCAAGGATGATATCAGTAAAGGAGCCGAATTAACGGAATCAATCCAGCGAATCGAACTTTTTGAACCGCTCGTCATCAATATGATCAAAATCGGTGAGGAATCAGGGAAACTTGATGATATTTTGGACAAAACAGCGGAAATATACGATGATGAGGTGGAAACAGCCATCCAAAGTCTCACCACACTGGTCGAACCCCTGATGATTGTTTTTATGGCGGGGGTAGTTGGTTTTATCATTATTGCGATGGTCTCCCCGATGTTTGATATCGCTCAAACCGTTGGTGGATAGGTTTTCAGCAAGAGAGCGAAGACGGATGGAGAACAATTGATTAAAAATATAAAGCAAAGGAGGTAGGTGACACTGACCGGGCTGTGCGAAATTAAATGAATACTAATGAAGAAGCGCATAAAGTGAAAAATCTCCAAAGGAGGCGCACTGATGATGAATAAAATGAAAAAAATACTTAAAAATCAAAAGGGTTTTACTTTGATAGAACTGATCACCGTTATCGTTATTTTGGGAATTATTTTGGGAATCGGTATTCCCAGGTACCTACATATCCAATTTAAACAGGAATGGAACTCCGATGCTGTGACATTAAGGAGTGTTTTAAAATCCGCCGAGCTGTATTATGTGCAGAATCCAACGGATGACAGCGTTTCGTTTGGTGATTTAATCAGTCAGGGTTACATCGACGATGTTGTTTTAAAACGGAAAATTGGTAGCGGTGGAGATTCCGAACGGAATGTTGGTTCTGGCGCGTTAAAGCTTAGTGATCATGACAGACCTCAAACCGAAATCAAAATCAATAGTATCACCGGGAAAATCGATTGGGGTGCAATGTCATATGGAAGCGAACAAGATTGGATCGAAGCAATTATAGGTAAAGAACCCGGAAAATAACAGGCGTTGAAGGGTGAGAAAAATTACCGGGGAGAAGTTTGCCAGCTCTCCTCGGTATTTTCTAACCTTCCTACATATGAATTGCGGAGGAATGAAGATGCTGATTTCAGATAAAATCGCTTTTGACGTCGGGGCATACAGTACCAGAGTAGTTGTCGGCAAGGGCTCCATAAACAGTATCGTTGTCAATGAGGCTTTCTCTTTTAATAATCCGTCCGGTCTGGTAGAAGACGGGCACATCATGGATGTTGATGTCTTAAAGGAAGAAATCCTTGATCAATTGGACGACCGGCGCATCAGAACCAAGAATGCCGTTTTTACCATTGCCAGCACCAAAACCATCATGAGAGAAATAGTCCTGCCCTACACCACCATGGCCAAGATTGAAGCGATGCTGCCTTTTGAGTTGGCCAAGCATATGCCGATTACGGTGGATGACTATGTAATCAAACACATTCCCCTGGAAGTTTTCAGAGAAGACAAGCACCGGAGGATCCGGGTCATGGTAGTGGCCTTGCCGAAGTTTATGGTTAAAAGGTATTGGGAACTGTGTACCAGTGCGGACTTGAAGCCGGTTGCCCTAACCATTCACCTGGCGGGTGCCGCGCATTTGCTGCAGAATAAAAACGACGATCCGCAAGAAACCATGGCCTTGCTTGACCTGGGCCATACCAGTATCAACTGCAGTATCATTCAGGGCGGAAAATTAGTGTTTAACCGCTTGATTCCCCTTGCCAAAAAGGAGTTTAACGAGACGGGAAAAGAAGATTTTTATGATAATACCAATTTGCGTGCCGTCATTGACAAATGGGTCGAAGAAATAAAAATGGTGAACCGTTTTTATCTTTCCTTGAAAAGAGAGAATCGCATCGACAAGATTATTCTTTTCGGGGGAGGGGCTAATATAAAAAATATCGCCACCTATATGGCCGATAAATTGGAAAGGCAAGTGCACGTTTTAAGAGGGGTAAGCAAGATTAAATACAGAGGTAACGAGAATTTTCCTTTGAACTTGTATTTTAATGCGGCAACGGCATTATTGTTTTAATTAGAGGCGGTGAGAACAAACCCATGCAAAAGCATTTGAATTTCTTTACTCCTTACCAGAAAGTACATAAGCCATCTCCCATGAAGAATATCTCCATGGTTTTTCTGGCCATCTTTGTGATTGCCATTGCTTCATATGTCATTTTGCAATTGCAAATGATGATCCTCAAAAAAGGAATTCATGATCGACAACAAATCCTGGACAGCTTTGATCAAATCCAGGTCCAGTATTTGGCCGAGACGAAGCAGAAAATCACCGATTTAACGGTTTTCTGGGAACAGATGGGGCGAACCAAGCAGGCTATCGAGGAGTTGGATAATATCAATCTGGAATTGGTCAAAGCCATTTTTGCGAATGTCCCGCAAGGGGTTTTGTTTAAAGAACTGGATCTGAGCCGGACCAACCTGACCATTATTGGGAAAGCCGATACCCGCGCGGCGATTGCGGAATTGGAATATCACCTGCGGAACAGCGGGCTGTGCACTAATCTTAAAATGATTAATATTATCTTTGAGGATAATAAATTCAACTTTAATTTGCAGGCCGATTTATTATAGGAGGAGGAGAGGAACATGAAGATTGAAGAGAAGGAAAAAACACTGGTTTTCATCCTGGCCGCAGCGGCATTTGTGGTCTTTTATGTCATGGTTCTTCTTCCTTCGACTTTGGACAATATTAAAGCCTTACAGCAAGAAAACAACGAGCTCCAGGCGAAAATCGACGAAGTGGAGCAGATGGGGAATATTATTAAAGATTATAAATTATTGAATATGAAAGTGGCTGCCTTTTTGAAAGGTTATTTTCAGAATTTGGATGAAGAAGCGATCATCCTTTCCCTCGATGATATGGTAAATAATGCGGACATCAGGAATACCGGGATCAATTTTGTCAGCTATGAACCCCTGGAAGGAAGGGAAGAATTAGCCAACTTCCCTTGCCTGACCATTACAGCAGATTTGGAAGGTTCCGCCGGTTCGTTCCTGAAACTCCTTGAAGAAATCGGCAAGTTTAACAAAAAAGTGATGATTAAAGACCTGGTCATGGTGACTGCGGATAATACTACGGATTTTCTGGAAGGACAGTATGGGCTGCAGTTTTTATCGATTAGCGGGGCAGAAGGCGGTGAATCGATTACCTCGGGAACGGTCTTGCCGGGGAATAAAGGAAAAGATAATCCTTTTTCCAGCAGCAGCCCGGTAAACAATTTTCTGCCCAATGTTGATTTAGCTAAGATGTTACTGGACCAAATCAAGGGAGGCAACAGTGATTTTACCTTAACCGCCAAAGCCTATGATTCGGATTTCCCAACGGTTGTTTTGGGATTAGAAAATGACAATAATGCGGAAAGTTACGTCTATGCCAATAATGAAGACGTGGAAAGAGTGGTGATCCGTTTATTCCAAAATGACGAAGGAAAATACTGTTTTGAATACAATACGAAAGAGGTTAGATATCCGGAAATGGGCGAAGAAGCAGAAGTGCCTTTTGTCACCGGTAACGAGCAAATCAAAATGAAAGTATACAGTGATGCACGTCAAAATGCGGAGGACCATAGCGGAGCAGCGCTGAGCATTTATAATGAAACGGATCTTCCTTTTATCATTGAGGTCATCACTGATGACAATCTTAATCCGCGGGTAGAATTCTTTGAACTCCAGGGGAATATTTCCGTCTATGACCACCAAGGCATTCTGCTTCAGAACGGCAGTGGGCGCGTCGATTATGGAACCATGGGAGCGGATTCCTTCGATGCTGATGAATACGAGGAAGTTTTTTAAGAGGGAGCCAAAAGAGAGATAAGAAAGACGGAGCGAAAGACCAACGGTAAAGAGGGAGGGGGTAATATGGCTATTCAAAACAAGGAAAAGGGCTTTACTTTAATAGAAGTACTGATTGCCGCTGTGATTCTTTGCGCGATCTTTCCTCTTACTAATTATTTCCTCAATTCGATGAGAACCAACAACACCACGGAGGTGCAACAAACCGCGAATTATCTTTGTCAGAAGTACATGGAAGATTATAAAGCCAAAAGCAAGGAAGAATTAAATCCGGGGACCTATAATTTTGATGAAGAAGGGTTACATATCACCGTGCAAATCGAAAGGGATACCCCGGAAGACGAGGATTCCATTACCTTTAACCAAAGGTTTTGCGAGTGTCGAGAAATCCTGACCCTCGTTCATGAAGGGCATGAAAGTGACACTTTTACTGTCGGCGATGAGGTGTTGATGAAAATCCATGACCGGGCCGGCAAGGTAATGGTTTCCTTTTTAAAAGGAAACAGTACTTTAAAGGAAATTCAATTAAGTAATGATGGGAACAGACTCATTATTTATACCAGAAATGATCCCCAACTTACAATTAATGTAAAAAACAGCCTCCCTGTCGATGGTTCCGGGGCTCAACCGAAGTTTTATGTTTATGATTTATCCGAACCAACCAAGAATCGTTTCAAGATTAAAAAAGCCACCGACCCGGGTGAGGTGGAAATCTCTAAAGATCCGCCATATTTGAGTCAAATTGCCGGGGCGACCATTAAGGTCCTGGTTAGCGACGATAAAGGGAATGTCTTGGCGAAGGCCGGTCAGACGAGAAAAATCGGGTTTTAGTTGTTTTTAAAGGGGGAGAAGCTCTTGTTTAAGCATTGGTTCAGGAAATTAAGCACGGAGCGAGGCTCTACAATGGTTATGGTTATCGTAGCCATTGTAATTCTTAGTACCATTGGCCTGGCGATCCTTTCGTTAAGTCTTGATAATTATCGCCTGAGTTTGTTCGATCGCACCTCCAATTTGTCTTTTTATATGGCGGAGTCCGGTTTGGAACAAGCCTATGAGATTATTTTCAGTACGGTAAAGCAGGCGGTGGAGATGGGAAAAATTTCTGTAAATAATACCATTGAAGTCTGGATTGAAAAAGAAAAACAACGTACTCAAACCGGGGGAGGAACGGGTGGTTATAATCCCACCTATAATAGCCCTTTTCTTGATACATACGGCAATCCTTACTATGACAAGATCTATGAAGAACTTGGCAAGCCCGGTTTCGTTTTACGGAAGGACTGTGAAAACGCCTTTAAACTGGCCTTCCGGAAATTTATCAACGATCATCTGAAGAATTATTTGAATGATGCCAGCAATTACCGGGCGATTAGCAACATCAGTTCTGATCCGCCGAAGATCACCATCGAAAAAATCAACAACGGCGATCCCGGTAGGAAACCTTTCGAAGATTTAGACGATGGGGATTCCTGCTTAATTACCCTCAGTTCGGTATATGACAAGGAAGATGATGAAGGCAAAAAGACCCCACAAAAGGTGGTCATGAGTTTTGAGATAACCGTTCCTACCTACTTGCCCAGTGCGGCCGCAACCAGTGTCAGTATCGGTGAGGTGCACGAAAATCCCATTTGGAACTATGCTTTGGTTTCCAGTGAAAACAATATTGCCTTTATTCACGATGGTTTGAAGGCCGAGATTATAGGCGATGTTTATTGTCGCGGTTTTAATCCTAAGGCTACGTTGGTTAAACCTTATTCTTCCCAGCCTTATCGTCCTTTCGACGTGGACATTCAGCCTACGGAGGATGAATTTGTTACCGTGGAAGGGTTGACCCTGGCCAAATCAGCCCGCAATACGAATGGTATTAACGTAACCATTGACGGTAATGTGTCTTGTTTAAACAATATTCAGCATCAGGGGAATATCCTCGGACCAATGGTTGATACCGACGGAGACGGAATCAGGGATTGGCTAGATAATGACCATGACAATGACGGTATTGAGGGCTGGGATGACGATGACTTTGATAACGATGGAGAACCGGATAGCACCGATGATGACGATGATAACGACGGTATTTTGGATAAAGACGACCCCTACCTTGGGGAGATCCCCATCGGGGTTTCCACCCACAGTAAATTAACGATCAAAAAGAATGTTTATACCCACAATGTGGTTATTAACAATTTATGTGAAGAGGATGAGATCAAAATAGAGGGCAATGTTTACACTTCCGGTCACCTGATTTTGTACGGTACATCTTCCATTAATATTGACACATGGTATAAAATGCCTGCCAGCACTGAATTAATCAAATCGGATGTCAACACTAAAGGCGGGCACATCAGTGTAGCGAATACCGTTGAATTGGATTTAAGTAGGGATGCGCATCGCAAGATCTTCAATGAGCTTAAATTTAAGCAGATTGAATTCGCGGACCTGAGGCTCTATGTGCACTCCAGCTTTTTTGGCAATGCGAATAATGATGCTGCTCATACCTTCGGTGATTATTTCCACGGACAATATGGGCCGGGCGGTGAAGGATCAACCAGAAACAATCCGGCAAAAGAAGTTTTCTGGGTAAATAGTGATGAAAGTAAATTATTTGTAATCGAAAAAGGCTATTCCTTTGATCCGGCGAATTTGCCTCCCGCTACGAAAGTTCTTTATGTAGATTCGCCCTGTAAAGGGGTAATTCTTAACAGGGAGCATGTTAAATTCTTCGGTAACATTACTTTTACCGGCTTGGTTATTGCGCAACATTGCATCAGTTTTGCCAGTCCCTCGAATTTTAAATTCATTGCCGATCCGAATTATGTGAAACAAGCAGTCATTGACCGGGAAGAAAAAGGTTTACTCAATCCCTTCCATTATGACCCTCAAGCCGGAAAGTTAAGCTATCCTGAATTAAGCAATTTCTGGACTGAAAAGAAGCTGGTGTGGGAAGATAGTAGCAAAGCGGTAGTGAGTACCAGCAGTTTTGAAACCGGTGATTTAATCAAGATTAGGGATTGGGAAAAAGCTAAGTAGAACCTGAGGAAAGATAGGGGAGTAATCATGGGAAAGAGCTTGAAGTTAAACAGTAAGGGCTTTACGCTGGCGGAACTAGTCATTTCCCTCGCCGTGGGCGGCTTTGTCCTTATCGCCATCCTCTCCGTTTTAGGGCAAAACCTGCGCTACAACAAGATGGCCCAGGACCAGATTTTCATACAAGACCAGGTGCGGGATACGATCCAAGGGGTCAGCAGATTGATTATGGATAAGGACGAGTTCACCCCAAGGACTAATGGCGCCGTTTTCAGACGCTTATTGCCCACCGGCTCGCTGGAAGAAGTGGAATTTATCCATGACCCTGGCACCGGCGAATTAAAATATGTTTTAAACGGGAACGCAACGGTCCTGGCCAGGGATATTACGGCCATTTCTTTCAAACAAGGAGAAAAAGATGACGGCACACCGATTCCCAACCTGATCGAGCTAACGGTCAAAGGGGAAAGAGGCCGAGCCAGCTTTGAAATTACCGAAAAAATAGTTTTACGGAACATGAATTAAGGGGTTCTTGCTTGTTTTGCCTTTTAATGCAGCTTACGGTGTATTTGGTTGATGCCCAGGGCAAGCAAAGCAAGAGCGAAAAGCGTGCCCAAGCTATAGATGAAAAGCCGGCAGGCCGCGCCAAAATTAAAGAGCAGTAAAGGGAAGAAAGCTTTGGGCTCGGCTAAAAGAGTCAAGGCAGGCGCGCTGGGCAGGGAAAGCCGGTCCTGGTTGAAGGTTAAAAGGTAAGTCAGCAGACCTGCGAGCACGCTATGGAGCAGCCTGCTGCGGTAATAGAGGCGAGGGCTGATGTCGGAACCGGCTAAGACCCCAGTGACTTGTGCTTGAATGGAAAGCCCGCTCCAGCCTAAGATTATGCTGGCTAGAATCGCTTTTTCCCGGAGCGGGGCCGTGGCTAAAGAAAGCTCTTTCAGGCCGAGGGTCATTTCCCAGAAAGCGGTGGCTAAGGCGGCATCCATGCCGGCGGTCGGGGTCAGACCGATTATGGCCAGGAAAAGGGCACAGGGGTATTCGAAAAGAGCCTGCAGGGAAGTTACCTGCAGGAGCTTAAGCAAGATGGCAAAAATAATGACAAAACCACCGATGAGGCAAATATTGTTCACCCCGTTGGTGATGGCCGTACGCATCATTTGCGCCCAGGGCGGGCGCTTTTTTTGTGCCTGAAGCAGCGCCTGGAGGCTGCGCCGCAGCAGGGGTTGCCCCAGATGATGCCCTTGTGGCGGCCGGGGCGCTTTTAGCCCCAGCAGGATGCCGATAAGGATGTTGGCCAGGTAATGAGCAACGGCGAGGAGGACGCCGAGCAAGGGATATTGAAACATCCCGACGGCCACCGCCCCCAGGATAAAAAGAGGGCTGGAATTATTGGTGAAGGCCACCAGCCGTTCCCCTTCCGCGATGGTGCACTGTTTTTCCTCACAAAGGCGTTTGGTCAATACCGCGCCCATGGGAAAGCCGGAGGTAAAGCCCATGGCCACCACAAAGGAAGCCGCCCCGGGTAGATTAAACAAGGGACGCATCACCGGTTCCAGCAGTACCCCCAGCATTGGCACCACCCCGATTTTGAGGAGGATTTCGGCGATGACCATAAAGGGAAAGAGCGCGGGAACCAGGGTGGTTGCCCATAGCTCCAGTCCGGATAAGGCCCCCTGGTAGGTTGCTTCCGGCCAGAACAGCATGGCCAGCAAGAGCAGGGTGATGCCGCCGGTCAAAAAAGCGGAGCGCATAAAAACACCTTCCCATTCTATAATCCAAAGCACATCGTTATAGTATATGGGAAGGACAACCGGACTAGACCATTTTCACTTTTCCGCATCTAGTAGGTATCTACTGGTGCTTCATTTGGTCATTCTCTTGTGTGGAGTCATTCCTTGGTGGTTTCACCCGCCGACTTTTCACCGGCCGACGCCGGGCAAAAAACGGGCTTGCGCAAATAGTCAAGGTTTCCCTGGCGCCTTGCGGCGTCCGGGTAGAGTAAGCTATATAAATTCGTCGCCCGGACATCAAATTCCCAGAACTGTTGAAGGCGGCTATCCGGGAGATACTTTTTAATTTGGCTGCCCTTGGTAATCAGGGGAAGGACGGCCTTTTGTTTCATCATTTTCAGCAAACCCTGTCCTTTCGGGGTGAAGCCCAACAAACGCAAGTATGGTGGACCTTCCGACAAAAGGGTTTCTTCCTTTTTGGTATAGTTTAAGAGCAGGTGGATTAAGAAGCGTTGCAGGCGGGTGTAAGGATAGCGTTTGGTTTTCAGGGCGTCAAGAAAACCGGCGATGTTTTCGGCACTTGCCGCTGTTTTTTGAATCCGGTTTTCCAATCCTTCCGTAACCTCGACGATTTGCCGCAGTTCTTCCCTGGAGGCGCGCCGCAAGAGGGTTAAAAGCGGAGCATCAAGCAAGGTCAGGGAAAAGGGGCCTTTTCCGGCACGGTATTCCGCGGCGATGATTTCCTGTGTTGTTACAGGCATGTATTCCGTTAATTCATGTAGTTTTGCGTTTCCGTTCAAGAGCGCCTGGCGCAGGGCGGTGGCACTGGGCAGCTTGTTTGGTTCAAGGGTCCGATCGTGGTAACCGCTGCCTTGGCGTTGGATCATGACGGGAGTGAGGGGGATTTTTTCTTCCTCCAGCACCTGTAAATAAGCCAGGGCTAAGACATTGTTGGGGCTATGCAATAGCCTGTCCTCTTCAGCCAGTTCGGCAGGTAGGGCCTTGGCTCTGGCCTTGGGAAAGGAAGAACCTGTTTTCAGTTCCTGCCGGAGGAGCTTTTGAAAGGAAGCCGGTTCGTTGGCCAAGAGTTTGGCGATTTCCTTGAGGAGGGCAGGCTCAGCCGTTTCCACCCCAAAGGCAAGGTGCGAAACGATTCCGGTGCGGTAAAGGGACAGCACTCCGCCCTTGGCAAACCAGTAAGCACTGCGGGTGGCGTAAAGTACAGGCAGTTCAAAGACCAGGTCCACGCCTTGGTTAAGGGCCATTTGGGCACGGGCCCATTTATCCAGGAAGGCCGGTTCGCCGCGCTGGACAAAATTGCCGCTCATGACGCACACCACCCCGTCGGCGCACGCCTTTTGGCGCGCCTGCTCCAAATGATAGCGGTGTCCGTTATGGAAGGGATTATATTCGGCGATAATGCCCAGCACGTTCATTTATAAACAACTCCTTTACTCAAACCAATTAAATAAAATGAAAATGCGCTGTTAAAAGAAAATCCTTTGACTAAATAGCTATAAGAGAAGTAAAATAGTAGATATATACATAATCGTTATGGCGAGAAAAAGCTAAGAAACAATACTGAAAGGAAGGATGAACAGATGAGCATAATTGATGATATCAGGGCAAAAGCCAAAAAGAATCAGCGCACGATTGTCTTAGCAGAAGGTACGGAAGAACGTACGGTAACCGCGGCGGGGTTAATTGCCAAGGAAGGGATTGCCAAGATTATTTTACTTGGTAAAGTGAACGAAGTAAAGGCGGTTGCCGCCAAGGTCGGGACAGACCTTGCAAAGATCACCGTCATTGATCCGGAGCAATCGGAGAAATTTGATGGTTTTGCGGCAGAACTCTATGAACTGAGAAAGAAAAAGGGGCTGACGGAAGAAGCGGCACGGCAACTGGTCGCCAATCCCCTCTATTTCGGCGCCATGATGATTTATAAAGGGGAGGCCGATGGGATGGTGGCCGGAGCGCAAAACACCACCGGCGATGTCTTGCGTCCGGCTTTACAGATTATCAAAACGGCGCCGGGCATTTCCTCCGTATCGGGAGCCTTTATCATGGTTAGCCCGAAGAAAGAGTTAGGCGATAACGGAATTTTGCTTTTTGCTGATTGTGCGGTCAATCCCAATCCCACGGCGGAACAACTGGCCGAGATCGCCGTGGTGTCGGCACGCACAGCCCGGGCCTTAGTGGGCTTTGAACCGAAGGTGGCCATGCTCTCCTTCTCGACGAAGGGCAGCGCAAAACACGAATTAGTAGACAAGGTCATTGAGGCTACCCGTTTGGCCAAGGAAAAAGATCCGGCATTGATTGTGGACGGCGAATTACAGGCGGACGCCGCGATTGTGGCTAAAGTTGGCGCCTCCAAAGCGCCGGGCAGCATCGTGGCCGGGCAGGCCAATGTTTTGGTCTTTCCGGATTTACAAGCCGGCAACATTGGCTATAAACTGGCGCAACGCTTTGGTGGCGTAGAAGCCATTGGTCCAGTCCTGCAAGGGATGGCCAAACCGGTGAACGATTTATCCAGAGGCTGCAGCGTGGAGGATATCGTGAATACCGTCGCCATAACGGCTTGCCAGGCCGTTGGCTAGAACAGTTGACAAGTGTCCCGGAAATTTGTATAATGAATTGGCTTATAGGGGTGGAGCATATGAAAATCTTTATTGGCAGGTTGCGTAAAGAACTGGGAGCCCGGGAGGAATTTAGTTTCCTTTTGGAGGAGAATCCGCCCTTAGGTGAGGAGGGCGCTTTTACCAAGCCGATTTCCGCCCGGGGCAGTATCACCAACACGGGGGGTGACTTTCTCGATCTGGAGATGGAGATCGATACGGAAGTCGAACTTTCCTGCAGCAGGTGTTTGGAGCCGGTGATCTTGCCATTTCATTTGCAAGTGACGGAACAATACTGTCACGAGGAAGACCGGGGCAAGTATTTTGTTGATGAGGATGACGGGATGATCACTCCTGTAGTTTTTTACAACGATGAATGGCTTGACCTGTCGCCCATTGTGCAGGAAACGATTATGCTGAACATCCCGATGCGGGTGCTTTGTACCCCTGATTGTCCGGGCCTGTGCCCGGTGTGCGGAAAGAACCGGAAAGAGGACGATTGCGACTGTCCTCAGTTTCAACCGGATCCCCGCCTGGAGGTACTGACGCAACTGCGTGCGAAGTTACAATCTTAATTTGTTTACTATAATTTTTAAATATTTTTGTGGAGCTTATCGTATAGGGGAGGTGGGTAGAATGGGTGTACCACAAAATCGTCGTTCCAAAGCAAGAAACCGTCGGAGAAGGGCAGAAATCATGAGACTGGAAGCCCCGAATCTGAATAAATGTCCGAAATGTCACGAACCAAAGCTGCCTCATCGGCTTTGCCCCTCTTGCGGTTATTATAATAACCGGGAGGTTATCGCTCAGGAAGCGGAATAGGACAAGGACGGCCAATAAAAAGGAAAGCCTAACAAGAAGGCTTTCTTTTTTTGGCTCTATGTCAAATGTTGGGGCCTAAAATTCAAACACCGGGCGCTTAGAGGCCGGCGATTGGGTCAATTTTCACCCGGTGATTCGGTCAAAAACAGCCCGGCGTTGACAAAAAGGAGGTTGAATGGCAAGAAGAAAAGTAAACGGAGAGGCTGCAAATGAATCTTACGAAATATAATGACTACGGATAAGTGTAAAGAAAAATAGGAATATTATACTAAATGAGTTGTAATTTAAATATAAAATAGATATAATTAAATAAAAAGCTGATTTGGAAAATTATACAAGGAATGAGATAAGAAAAGGGACGGGGTGATACCTTGGCAGGTGCAACGAAAAATGGGGAGAGGTTTGAGAAGCTGATTGTTGCAGGTATAATGATTCTTTTGCTGTTTAATGTAACCATTGTGCTGATTGCCGTTTTTGATGCCAAGTCAGACTCGGACGGATTCATGCAATTTGAAAAAGAGGAAGGGACCGTTGCTTCTGATCCAAGTGGCCAAGCCACCGACAGTGTTTCTCCTCCTGAGGCACCGGCTGGTGTTGAGCTCGACCAACCACTTTTCGCTGCTGACAAGGATATTCAGATGGCCAATACGGAGGGAAATATAAAAGAAGAAAACGGGAGTACGGCTGCGTTGGATGAGCGGGCGCAAGCTGATGAAAAAAATGATACTGGGCCTGCTGAAACCAGCAAGAAGGACAAAGATGAGAAAGTCGATGAGCCTACCGGGACTAAAAATCAGGCGCGGAACGAATCAACTGCTGATATAAAAAAATCAGCGGATGATAGTAATAAGGATGCAAGGATTATGCCAACAACGGCCACTTTTGATAAAGCCAATCCAGGTCATGTTGTCGTAACAATGGAATTAAACGGAAAAGAATTGGTCGGCTTAAGACACGGTGAGTCCGAATTAAAAAGTTCAGACTGCGTCGTTTTAGATAATAAAGTTACCATCCGCAGTTGTTATTTAATTGAACAGCCTGTAGGCGAGACGAAAATTACTTTTGATTTCTCATCAGGCCATGATCCGGTTTTGACTATAACCATCACCGACACTTCTACTCCGATTAGCGGTCAATCCTCTCCTGTCTCTGAAACTTCTACTCCGGCAGGCCCGGTTTTAACCGGATTATATACAACAACCGACGGCACAAAAATTCGGCTGACGTTTGATCGGGAGATGGCGCCATTACCGCCTGCGCCGGCCGGCTTTACGGTGACTGTAAACAAGGCTGATGTGGCCATTCAGGCAGTAAATTTAGGCACAGTTCCATTGATTGTAGAGCTAACGCTTAGCGAAGCCGTCAGAAGCAATGATGATATTGAAGTAGCTTATACGGCTGGAACGGTAACCGCCCAGGATCGCACAGCCCTGGCCAGCTTTCCGCCGAAAGAGGTAAAAAACAATAGTAACGTGGGGGCTCCAGTTCCGGAGCAGGACACGTTCTATAATAATTTAAACCAGTTGACTGAAGTTAGGTTTCCAAGCGGAAAAATCGCCCAATACCATTATGATCTAAACGGGAATTTAGTTCGGATCGAAACCATTGAACCGGATGCCCAAAACTAAAGCGGAATCATAAAATTCGGCTCTATGTTCATTAGGGTAGCCTTCAAGTGGAAATAGTCCTGATCGAAAAGGTCTTGACTTTTCCACTAAATTTTTACTTGCGTAAAACGCAAATTCCAATTATACTATTTTTATACCAGGTATTGATACCTGGTATTAAAAAGGGGAGAAAGAGATGACAACGTCGAAAAACGGGCCAACAGGAAACAAAAGAAAGAAAAAAAGGATTGGTAAGGAAGAGCGGCAGTTCCGGTTAAGCCAATTGATTAAAGAAAATCCTTTTGTAACGGATGATGAGTTGGCCGCTCATTTTGGGGTTTCCGTGCAAACAATCCGGCTGGACCGGGCCAAAATGGGCATCCCGGAGGTCCGCATAAGAACCCAACAGATGGCGGAACAAGCCCATCAGAAGGTACGCTCCATCGCCGCCGACGAAATGATGGGCGAATTGGTGGAGGTGGAACTGGGACATTTTGCCACTTCCGTGATGGAGGTTACGCCGGAGATGGTAACGGAAAAAAGTAAAGTCTGCAGCGGTGACTATATCTTTTCCCAGGCCAACCGTTTAGCGGCGGCCTTGATCGACGCCGACATTGTTTTGACCGGTAATGCCCGGGTGCGTTTCCGCCGGCCGGTATATTTAAACGAGAAAATCGTGGCCCATGCTTTTTTGGCACGGAAAAAAATCAATAAATATTTGATTAAGGTGATCTCCAAAGTGGGGACCGAGGAAGTATTCATGGGCAAATTTATTTTTGTGGCCAGATAGGGGGTTCAAAGATGCGTATAGTGGTTGATGCGATGGGCGGAGACTATGCTCCGCGGGAGATTGTGCAGGGGGCCTTGCAGGCCTTAACGGTCAATCCGGACTTACATATTATCCTGGTGGGACGGGAAGACGCGATTAAAGAGTGTTTGCCGGAAGGGTACGACCAAAAGCGGGTGACCATTCATCACTGCACGGAAGTAATCGGGATGGATGAGCATCCCGCTCAAGCCTATAGGAGGAAAAAAGATGCCTCGATTACCGTGGCGACCCGCCTGGTGAAGGAAAAACAGGGGGATGCGCTGGTTTCGGCCGGCAGCACCGGAGCCCAGTTGGCGGCGGCGCTGTTTGGTTTAGGACGCCTGGAAGGGATCGAGCGTCCTGCGATTCTTACGGTCATTCCGGGGGCTCATAAACCGAAGCTCCTTTTGGATGCGGGGGCCAATAGCGATTGCAAGCCGGAACATCTGGTGCAGTTTGCCCTGATGGGAAGCATTTATGCGGAGGAACTCCTGGGTATGGTCAATCCGGCCGTTGGTTTAATCAGTAACGGGACGGAAGAGACCAAGGGCAGTGAATTGGTGGTTAAAGTGCATCAATTGCTGAAAAATAATCCGGCCATCAATTTTTACGGGAATGTGGAAGGCCGCGAGGTTTTACAGGGGCCGGCAGATGTTTTGGTCTGTGACGGCTTTGTGGGCAATGTAATTCTGAAAGTGTTGGAAGGGATGGCCGTAACTCTGTTCGGTTTGTTGAAAGAGGAATTGCAGAAAAACTTTCGGGCCAAAGCCGGGGCATTGTTGCTGAAGCCCGTGCTGAAGGCGTTAAAAGCGCGCCTGGATTATGCGGAATATGGTGGAGCCCCGCTTTTGGGCGTTGACGGAATCAGCATCATCTGTCACGGCAGTTCCAAGGCTTACGCCATTCAAAACGCCGTCTGCGTGGCGGCCAGTTGTGTGGAAAAGGAGGTGGTTCGGAAACTTTCCGAAAGAATCAAGACGATGAACGAGGCCAAAAAAGCAGATGCTAATTAAACGCATGATTAAGAAGATGATCATCAGGACAAAAGTATAAATATGTTATGCCTTTTGGTGAATTGTTATTGAAAGTGGTGAATATTAAATGGAAAGTGCTCTTCGCCCGGTAGGAATTACCGGATTGGGATCATGGGTACCAGAGGAAACAGTATCGAATTTTGACTTAATGAAGATGATTGATACGACGGACGAGTGGATCGTAACCCGGACGGGTATTTCCGAAAGAAGGAAAGCATCAGAACAGGAAGCCGCTTCTGATTTGGGTGTGCAGGCTGCCCAGAAGGCTTTGGAGGATGCGGGTTTAAAGGCAGAAGAGCTTGATTTAATCCTTGTGGCCACGATTACCCCGGATATGTTTTTCCCGGCCACCGCTTGTCTGATCCAGCATGAAATCGGGGCGGTTAATGCGGCCGCCTTTGACCTTTCCGCCGCTTGTTCCGGTTTTATCTACGCCCTGGCCGTGGGCAGCCAGTTTGTGGCCACCGGAATGTACCGCAATGTTTTAGTGGTAGCGGCAGAGACGCTCAGTAAAATCGTCGACTGGCGCGACCGCAATACCTGTATTCTGTTTGGGGACGGTGCCGGTGCGGTGGTTTTGCAGCCGGTGGAAGAAGGTTATGGTTTTTTAGCCTTTGATTTAGGTTCAGACGGTGCCGGTGCGGATTTGTTAAAGGTGCCCGCCGGAGGTTCGCGCAAACCGGCCACCTTGGAAACGGTAAGGAATAATGAGCACTACATCACCATGAACGGGAATGAAGTATTTAAATTTGCGGTCAAAATCATGGGAGAAACCTCCTTAAAGAGTATCCGGTGCGCCGGTTTATCTCCCGAAGCGGTTGATTACTTTGTTCCCCATCAGGCCAACAACCGGATTATCGATGCGGCCGCCAAAAGGCTGAATCTTTCCGCCGATAAGGTCTATGTCAACCTGGATAAGTATGGCAATATGTCCAGCGCCTCGGTGCCGGTGGCTCTGGATGAAGCCGTCCGGAAAGGGTTCATTAAAAAGGAGCATATCGTGGTGTTGGTCGGCTTTGGCGCCGGTTTAACCTGGGGGTCCTGTGTCTTGAAATGGGCTAAGTAGCTAAGTTCCGGAAATAGTTCAAGCAGAGACGGCCGCGGAAAGGAGCGGTGAACGGTAGAGAAGTTAGAGTGGGGGGAAAAGAGAAGATGTTGAAAACGAGAATCAATGAGCTTTTCCAGGTAGAATATCCGATTTTCCAAGGCGGGATGGCCTGGGTGGCCACGGCCGAACTGGCCGCCGCCGTTTCGGAAGCCGGCGGAATCGGCTTCATCGGCGCGGGCAGCGCTCCTGGGGAAGTGGTCCGTGAACAGATCAGGAAGGCGAAAACGTTAACCACCAAGCCTTTTGGCGTCAATGTCTATTACCTGTCTCCTTTCGTGGAGGAAGTAATCCAGGTGCTCCTGGAAGAAGGCGTCGATTTGATTACCACCGGTGCCGGCAATCCCGGCAAACACATCCCCCTTTTAAAAGAAAAAGGGATTAAGGTTATTCCGGTAGTTTCTTCCGTGGCTTTAGCCAAAAGGATGGAAAAACTGGAGGTCGACGCGGTCATTGCGGAAGGGATGGAATGCGGCGGCCATGTGGGCGAATTGACGACCATGGCCCTCCTGCCCCAGGTGGTTGACGCGGTAAACCTGCCGGTGATCGCGGCCGGCGGGATTGCCGACGGCCGGCAACTGGCGGCTGTGCTCTGTATGGGGGCCGAAGGCGTCCAGATGGGGACCCGCTTTATTTGTGCCGAAGAATGTATCGCCCACACGAACTATAAAAAGGAAATCCTCAGGGCCAAAGACCGGGATACGGTTTTGACCGGTTACAATGGCCATTATGTGCGGGTTTTGAAAAACGAATTGGCTCATAAGTTTGCCAGGCTGATGAAAGAAGGGGCCGATGAAAAAGAACTGGAAGCTTTAGGGGTCGGCCGGTTAAGGGCAGCGGTGATCGAGGGCGACACGCGCATGGGTTCGCTGATGGCGGGACAGGTTGCCGCCATGGTCAACAAGGTGCAACCGGCCCGCGAGATTATCCGCGAGGTGGTGACTGAGGCGGAAGAAGTCCTGGCGCAGCGCCCGAAGCAAGTAATGGTTTAACCGGAAAAAATATAAAAATTAAAGGGAGAAGGACAATGAAAAATAGAAAGATTGCCTTTGTTTTTCCTGGCCAGGGTTCCCAGTATGTGGGTATGGGAAAAGAATTCTACGAACAATATCCAACGGCGAAAAAGGTGTATCATCAAGGGGATGAAAAGCTGGGCTTATTGTTGAGCAAGCTTTGCTTCTACGGTCCGGAGGAAGAATTGCGGCTCACGGCCAACACCCAGCCGGCCATTCTCATCACCAGCGTAGCCATTCTGAAGGTGCTGGAACAGGAAGGAATCCGGCCGGATTACACCGCCGGGCACAGCTTAGGGGAGTACACCGCCCTGGTGGCCGCCGGGTCGCTTACGATTTTTGATGCCGTGGGACTGGTCCGGCAACGGGGGCTCCTGATGCAGGAGGCGGTTCCGCCCGGACAAGGTACGATGGCGGCCATAATTGGCTTATCCATGGACGAAGTGCTGGAAGTTTGTGCAAAGGCCTGCCAAAATGAAGTGGTGCAACCGGCCAATTACAATTGTCCCGGGCAGATCGTCGTGGCCGGGCATACCGGCGCGGTGGAACGGGCGATGGAACTGGCCAAAGCCCAAGGGGCCAAACGGGCGGTGCCCTTAAGTGTCAGCGGGCCTTTTCATTCCAGTTTGTTGTTACCGGTTTCCCAGCGCCTGGCGGAGATTTTGGAACAGGTGCTGATTTCCCGGCCCTGGGTGCCGGTAGTGGCCAATTGCAGCGCGGAATTCACGGAAGATCCTCAGGAAATCAAGCAAAACCTGGTCAAACAGGTAAGCAGTGCCGTGCTGTGGCAGCAATCTGTGGAAAAGCTTTTGTCCGCCGGGGTTACCACTTTCATCGAGATTGGACCAGGCAGAGTGTTAAGCGGTTTAATCAAAAAGATTGATAAAAACGTAGAAATATTTAATATAGAAGATGGTGAATCGTTGGCAAAAACTTTGCTTGCTTTGAAGGAGGCGCAGAGAAATGTTAGCTGAGCAGGTCGCATTAATAACCGGGGCCTCCAGGGGTATCGGGCGGGCCATTGCCCTTGCGCTGGCCCGCGAAGGGGCCATAGTATATATCAATTACAAGAGCAACCGGGCCGCGGCCGAAGAGGTTAAGCGGCAGATTACGGAAAGAGGTGGCCGGGCCGATTGCCTGCAGGCAGACGTTTCCTCCGCCGGTGAGGTGGATGCCATGGTGCAGCAAATTCTGGAACGCGAAGGGCGGATCGATATCCTGGTGAACAATGCGGGAATCAACCGTGATAATTTAATCATCAGAATGAAAGATGAAGAATGGCATCAGGTTATTGAAACAAATCTCAATTCGGCTTATTATTGTCTCAGAGCCGTAGCGCGCCCCATGATGAAACAGCGCCGGGGAAAAGTCATTAACATTTCTTCGGTGGTGGGTCTTCATGGGAATGTGGGACAAATCAACTACGCTGCGGCAAAAGCCGGGATCATCGGTTTGACAAAAAGTGCTGCCAAAGAACTATCCTCTCGTGGTATAATGGTAAATGCCATAGCGCCCGGTTATATTGTGACAGACATGACGGAGCGTTTATCCAGCGAAATTAAGGAACAGGTTGCTGCACAGATTCCTTTGGGACGTTTAGGCAAACCGGAGGACATCGCCAATCTGGCCGTGTTTTTGGCCGGCTCTGGCTCGGACTATCTAACCGGCCAGGTGATTGCGGTGGATGGCGGCATGTTTATGTAAGCTGACCGGTTTCAACTTTTTGGAAGGAGGTGATACCTGTGGATGTATTTGGCAGAATTAAAGCCCTCGTTGCCGAACAGTTGAGAGTAGATGAGGAGAAGATTACTTTAGAAACCACCTTTGATGAATTGGATGCTGATTCTCTGGACGTGGTGGAATTAATTATGGCGCTGGAGGATGAGTTCGATATCGAAATCCCGGATGAGGATGCCGAGAAAATTAAGACAGTAGGTGATGCTGTCGAGTATATTAAGGCCAAGCAATAATCAATACATAATCAATAGGCATGGAAAGACTACGGTGGGAGGTTTCGTGGTAAAGGCTGCGAAGCCTCCTAAAAGTAAAAGCAAGGGGACTTAAGCAGCAGATGGTGCTTAAAGTTGAGATTCGGTACTGGAGGAATTAATGTGAAACTACCGGAGCTTCGGATTGGAAAACTGCGGCCGACCTTACCAATCATCCAGGGGGGGATGGCGGTGCGGATCTCTACCGCCTCTTTAGCGGCGGCGGTGGCCAATGAAGGTGGAATTGGCCTGATTGCTGCCAGTGGGATGACCACCGGCGAATTAAAGGAGGAGATCCGGCAGGCCCGGGCGCTTACCAAAGGGATTTTAGGAATTAATGTAATGTACGCGGTAACTGCTTTTGCTGATTTATTCAAGGCGGCGGTCCAGGAAGGGATTGATTTGGTCGTTTCGGGAGCCGGTTTTTCCAGGGATATGTTCACCTGGGGGAAGGAGGCCAATGTTCCGGTTGTCCCCATTGTCTCCACCGTGAAACTGGCCCAGATTTCCGAAAAGCTGGGGGCTTTGGCGGTGGTGGTGGAAGGGAAGGAAGCCGGCGGGCATTTGGGAACCGCTTGCCCGATGCAAGACCTTGTCCCCGCCGTAAAGCAGGCCGTCACTATTCCGGTTATTGCCGCCGGGGGCATTGTGGAGGGAAAGGATATTGTCCGGGCGTTGCGGCTTGGCGCCAACGGCGTGCAAATCGGGACGCGTTTTGCGGCCAGTACGGAATCCAACGCGGCGCCGAGGCTGAAAGAGGCCTATCTCCAGGCGACGGAAGAAGATATTGTGCTGGTGGAAAGCCCGGTCGGCTTGCCGGGGCGTGCGATCCGCAATTGTTTTGCCGAGAAAATCGCTGCAGGAAAAGCGCCGAAGCCCGATGTCTGCAACAAGTGCCTGAAAAACTGCAAGGGCAATTTTTGCATTATGAAGGCTTTAATCAATGCTCAAAAAGGGAACCTGGAGGAAGGATTAATCTTTGCGGGGGAATATGTGAGTAAAATCAAGGAAATCCTCTCCGTCAAAGAGATTGTTCGCCGTTTGCTGCAGGAAGCAGAGGCTGCCCTTTAGCGCCACATAAGTCATCCGGAAAGGTTATAGAGAGGTCATCTTAAATCAGGCGAAAATTAGTGAGCGGTCATTCCAGGACCACTCACCGTTTATAGAGTGAAGGATATAGAGAGTTTATAGAAAGGCTTAGTGGGTCATGAGTTATCCAGAGGTTTTCCGGAAGATAATTTTAGAAGTAATGGGGTGTAAACTATGAAAAAAAGAGTTGTGGTAACTGGTATGGGAGCGGTCACACCGCTGGGGATCGGTGTAGATGCTTTTTGGCAGGGACTACTGGAAGGGCGTTCGGGAATTGACCGGGTGACGCGGATTGATGTCAGTAACATGCCGACCCAAGTTGCCGGAGAGGTAAAAGATTTTGACCCGGCCGCTTTTATGGATGCCAAAGAAGCCAAAAGAATGGACCGGTTTACCCAGTTTGCGGTAGCGGCGGCCAAAATGGCCCTTGAAGATGCCGGCATCAATCCGGACGTCATCGCCAAAGACCGGGTGGGCGTGGTGCTTGGTTCCGGGATCGGTGGCATGGAAACACTGTTGGAGCAAATCGAAGTGCAAAGGGTGAAAGGACCCGGACGGGTCAGTCCCTTCCTGGTGCCGATGATGATAATGAATATGGCGGCCGGGCAGATTGCAATCATCTTTGGTTTTACCGGTCCCAACCTGACCGTGGTTACGGCTTGTGCCTCCGGAACCAATGCGGTCGGGGAGGCTTTCCGGATGATTCAGAACGGTGTGGCTGATATGGTGATTACCGGAGGAACGGAAGCGGCGATTACCAGCTTGGCCTTTGCCGGTTTCTGCTCCATGAAAGCCATGTCCCGGGTTGTGGATGAACCGGCTAAAGCCAGCCGCCCCTTTGACCTTCACCGTGATGGCTTTGTCATGGGCGAGGGCGCGGGGCTGTTAATCCTTGAAAGTTTGGAATCGGCGCAAAGACGAAAGGCCCGCATCTACGCGGAAGTGCTGGGCTATGGGGCAACGGCCGATGCCCACCATATTACGGCGCCGGCCCCCGGTGGAGTAGGAGCGGCGCAAGCGATGGCCCAAGCCATTGCCGATGCCGGCCTTTTGCCTGAAGACATTGACTATATCAATGCCCACGGTACTTCGACGGATTTGAATGATAAGTATGAAACGATGGCCATTAAGGATGTTTTCAAGGAACATGCGAAAAAGCTGGCCATCAGTTCCACCAAATCCATGACCGGCCACCTGTTGGGTGCAGCCGGTGGAATTGAGGCCATTGTCACGGCTTTGACCCTTTACCATGACAAGATTCATCCGACCATCAATTACGAACACCCGGATCCGGAATGCGATCTGGATTATGTCCCTAATCAAGTCAGAGCCGCGCAGGTCAAATATGCCCTGAGCAACTCCCTGGGTTTCGGCGGCCATAATGCCACGATTGTATTGGGGAAATTCGCGGGCTAGATTAGGGGGAAAAAGCCATGAAGGTGGAGTTAAAAAAGCTACGCATCGAGAAACTAACTGCATTTCTGGACCAACTGCAGATTAAGGAGAAGGTGGACTTGCCCTTGCTCAATCAAGCCTTTATCCATCCTTCTTTTCTTTTTGAAGGAAAGGGTGCCATGGGGGAAGCCCACAACCAACGACTGGAGTTTTTAGGTGATGCGGTGGTGGGCCTGGTGGTGGCTGAGTATCTATATACCAATTATCCCGGCAAATCCGAAGGAGAATTAACTAAAATGCGGGCAGCTATCGTTTGTGAAGCTTCCCTGGTCCAGGCGGCGCGCGCCTGGGGGCTGGGGGAATATCTCCTGATGGGTCGCGGGGAACAGCAGATGGGGGGAGCGAACCGGGACTCCAACCTGGCCGACTGTTTCGAAGCCGTGGTTGCCGCATTGTATCTCTCGTTGGGCTTGAAAAAGGTGAAAAAGCTGATTCTGTCCGTGTTAAAACCGGTGATTGACCATGCGGTCAAAGGGGATTTCGGGGATTACAAAACAAAGCTGCAGGAGTATATTCAAAAGGATCCCCAAAGCAGTGTGCAATATAAAATCTTGCGGGAAGAAGGGCCGGACCACGCCAAGATGTTTTGGGCCGCCGTGTATTTAAACGAGACCGAATTGGCCGTCGGGAGCGGTAAAACGAAAAAGGAAGCGGAACAAAACGCGGCGCGGGAGGCCTTACACAAGTTGGGGGTTAGCTGATGAAAAGAAAGGGCTTGAAAAAACCGTTTACATACCAAAATCCTCTGATCATCCCGTTCTTTATTCCGCACGCAGGTTGTCCTTTTACCTGCGTTTTTTGTAATCAGTGGCAAATCAGCGGTACGGCGGAGGTGGTCCGGCCGGACGAAATTGACGCTTATGTGGCGGCCTATTTAAAAAGAGCGCGCCTGCATCAGGACCGGCATGTGGAAATAGCCTTCTATGGAGGAAGCTTTACTGCTCTCGCTCCGGAAATCCAGACGGCTTATTTGCAGGCGGCGGCCGAGCAGCAAAAAAAAGGGCGGATTTGCGGGATCCGTTTATCCACCCGCCCTGATTTTATCAACCGGGCCATTGTGGAGCGGCTGCTGGCTTACGGCGTAACCACGGTGGAATTAGGGGTGCAGTCGCTGGTGGATGAGGTACTGCAGAAAACCGGCCGGGGGCATACGGCCCAAGATACTCTTTTGGCCGTAGAACTGCTGAGGGAATACCCCTTGCAGCTGGGGCTGCAGTTAATGCTGGGCTTGCCCGGGGACACCCCGGATAGGGCCCGTTTAACCTTAGAGCGGGCTGTGCAGGCGGCGCCGGATTTTGTGCGGATTTATCCCACTCTGGTTTTCAAAGGAACGACCTTAGCCCAATGGTACCTGGCAAAACAATACCGGCCCTGGAGCCTGGATTTGGCCGTGGATACGGCAGCAGCCTGGCTGGGGACTTTTTCTTATTATGAAATTCCGGTAATCCGCATTGGCCTGCAGGCTGCCGAGAACTTTACAAAGGAGCAGGATTTGCTGGCCGGGCCTTATCACCCGGCGTTTGGCGAACTGGTGGCCAGCCGCCTTTTTTTATGGCAAATCGAGGATGGCCTTAAAAGGCTAAGGAAAGGGGCAGAAGCCAGTGAAAATAAAGGCGCAGGGGGACCGGGAAGAGAAGACACGGGTAAAAAACGCCGGAGAGGGCCGGGTGAAAGCCGCGGTGATGAAGAAGGAGAAAGGGGAGTTTTGCAGCTTTTGGTTCACCCCAGTGTGCAGTCGAAGGTGATTGGGCAAAAGCGGCAAAACATCATGTTCCTGCGGGAAAAATACGGGTATAACGTGGTTGTGCTGCCCCGGTCGCAGAAATACCGCCGGTCGGACGAAGAGATCTGGGAAGGGGGAAGCGCAACCCGATCCGGAGAAAAGCCGGAAGCAGGAAAAGATGGAGAAAACGAGGTGGAAGATATCGAAATCAGGACGATTAGTCAAGCAATCCTGATTCCGCGAAAGGAGTTCTTAAAGAAATATCGAATTGAGATAAAGGATGCAACTTTAGGGGAGAGGAATGAAGAAGCAGGTGTATCTGAAGCGACTGGAGATCCAAGGGTTTAAATCTTTTGCCGATAAAACCAACCTGGAATTCAAACCGGGGATTACGCTGGTGGTAGGGCCCAACGGCAGTGGGAAGTCCAATATTGCTGATGCGATCCGTTGGGTTTTGGGCGAACAAAGCGTGAAGTCTTTACGTGGCGACAAGATGGAGGACGTGATTTTTGCCGGCAGTGAAAACCGGCGGTCTTTAGGATTGGCCGAAGTATCCATTACCCTAGATAATTCTTCGGGCCAGTTTCCTTTGGATTATCATGAGATCACGGTGACCCGGCGGCTCTACCGCTCGGGGGAAAGCGATTATTTAATCAACCGGGTGCCCTGCCGTTTGCGGGATATCCACGAACTCTTCATGGATACGGGGATTGGCCGCGAGGGTTTTTCCATTATCGGCCAGGGAAAGGTCGATGAGGTTTTATCCGTGAAGTCCGAGGAGAGAAGGGGCTTGCTCGAAGAAGCAGCCGGAATCGTCAAATACCGTTACAAGAAACGGGAAACCCTGAAGAAGCTGGAGGAAACGGAAAACAGCCTGGTGCGGCTGCAGGATATTATTCAGGAACTGCGGATGCAGGAAGAACCCCTGGCACAACAGGCGGAAAAGGCCAGGGAATATCGCTGTAAAAAGACGGAATTGGACAACCTGGAGATCGGCATGATTGTGGAAGAAACGGCCCATTATGAACAGCAGCTGGCAAAAAATGCCGCAAGCGGGCGGGAGTTGGAAATGAGCCTGGAGGAAGCCCGGGCCGGTTATCATCAGGTCCAGACCCGGCAGGAAGAGTACAAGCTGGAGCTGCAGAAAAAAGACGAAGAGCTGGCCGATTATCAAGAAAAAATCTATGAGGAAAACGTTGCTTTGGAAAAGCACGAAAGCCAAAAACAATTAGTGAGCGCCCGCAAGGCGGATTTGCTCCAACGGCAAGAGCAACTGGCCAGGGAACAGGAACAACTGCAACAGGAGGTCGCTTCAATCCGGCAAAAACTGGCGGACCAGGAGGAGCAGGAAGAAGCTTTGCTCAAACAGTTGGCGGCCGATCAGGAAAAGCTGCAACAGTACGAAGCGAAAATGGACGAGGAAAACAGGCGGGAGCAGGCGGAACGCGACCGCATCGAGGATTTGCAGAACGAGCATTTTGAGTTGCTGCAAAAAGAGACGGCGGTGCAGAATGATATCACGGCCTTAAAACAGCGGATGATCCTTATACAGAAACAGGAAGAGCAATTCAACACCAGGGAAAGCCAGATGAAAGCCGAAATGGCGGCCATTATGGAGAAGCTGGCTGATTTGGAAAAGGAAGCCCAGGATAACAGCGCCAAGCTGGCTGATTTGGAACAGGAATTAGTCGCCAGGGACCAAAAATATCTGGAGAAAAGAGAAAAACTAAAGCAGCGGCAGGAACAAAACCAAAAGCTGAAAGAGGAAAAAAGCAACCTGGAATCCCGCTACCATGTGCTGTTGGAGATGGAGAAGGAAGGACAGGGTTATGGGCGTGGCGTGCGGGAAATCCTGCAGCAGAAGGAAAAAGGGCTTTTGAGTGGGATTATCGGCACGGTTGCCCAGATCATCGAGGTGCCGCGGGCCTATGAAACGGCGGTGGAGGTAGTTTTGGGCGGCGCTTTGCAGCACCTGGTGACGGAAAAAGAGCAGGCGGCCCGGGCGGCCATTGAATGGCTGAAGAAAAACAACTGCGGCCGGGTCACTTTTTTGCCCTTGGACACGGTAAAAGGAGCAGGGAAAACGCCCGTCAAAAGTGCCGGCAAAGAAGTGGATGCCAAAAAGGAAGGACTTTCCGGCAAAGGGGTCATCGGGCGGCTCAGTGAGTTGATTCAATATGATCAAAAGTACAAAGGGATCATGGATTTCCTCCTGGGCCGGACCTGGCTGGTGGAGAATCTGGCCCTGGCGGTAGAAAAAGCTAAAGAGACCGGCTTTAAATACCGGATTGTCACCTTGGACGGGCAGACGGTCAACCCGGGGGGCTCCCTGACCGGGGGCAGCGCCAAAGCCGTCCAGAGCAGCATCTTAGGAAGAAAAAGAAACCTTGATGAATTACAGGAAAAGATTAAGGCCTTAGAGGCGGCGCTTGCCGAAGGGGCGGCACAGGAACAGGCTTTGGAAGATGCTGTGCAGGAAGCGCGCCGGCAGTGGGAAGAAGTCAAGGAGAAAATCCAGGGCTTAAGGTTGCGGGAAGTAGAAGTGAGCTCCGTGCTGGACCGTTGGCAAGCGGACCGGGGGCGGCAGGAATCGGAAGTGGACCATTTGCAGGTCCAGCGGGAAGAGACGGCTGAGGAAAAGGAGAATATCCTGGCCAGCGTGGAAAAGTACGCCCAGGAAAAACTTTTGCTGGAAGAAAAGAAAAAGGCCTGTCTGGCCGAGCTCGAGCAGTTGCAGGAAAAAGTCCGGCTATGCCAGCAGGAAAAACTGAAGCGGAACGAGGAGCTTACTCAATTGCGCATTGAGGCGGCCACGGCCGAAGCAAGGCTGACTTCCTTCCGGAAAGAAAAGAATTATCACGAACAGCGGCTGCTTCAACTGGAGCAGGAGCTTCAGGAAAAAGCCATGGAAGCAGAAAACAGCGTGCAAAAGGTAAGCGAGTTGGAGCAGGCTTATCAGGAGGCCGAAAAAGGGATAGCCACCTGCCTGCGGCGCTTGCGGGAATTAGAAGCGGAGCAGGGGGAAAAACGGGAAGACAAGCTGAAGGTACAGGAATTAATGGACGAGCTGACCGCGGAAATCAAAAAAATTGCCTATCTTTTGCATGAAAAGGAGGAAAAGCTGCATCAATTAGAGCTCCAGCGGTCCAAATGGGAATCTTCTTTGGAAGCGGCGGAAAGAAGATTGACCGAACAGTTCCAGCTTACCCTGGCGGAAGCCCAAACCAGGGAGATTATGTTGCCGGGCAACCGGAAAAAGTGCCTGGAAAGGATCGCCTTATTGAAGGCGGAACTGCAAGAGCTGGGGGAAGTGAACCTGGGGGCGATTGACGAGTATAACCGGCTGCGGGAGCGTTTGGATTTTCTGGAAAAACAGGTTAACGACATGACGGAAGCCAAGACCCGTCTGGAAATGGTCATCCGGGAAATGGACCAGATTATGGCGAAAAGGTTTAAGGAGACTTTTGAGCAGGTGAATGAAGCCTTTAAGAAGGTCTTTGTGGAACTGTTTGGCGGCGGGAAGGCGGAACTGGTTTTAAGCGAGCCTTCTCAGCTATTGGAAACCGGGGTGGAAATTATGGTCCAGCCCCCCGGGAAAAAGACCCAGCATCTTTCCCTGCTTTCCGGTGGGGAAAGGGCTTTGACGGCGATTGCTTTATTGATGGCGATCCTGCAGGTACGTCCCAGCCCGTTCTGTGTGCTGGACGAGATTGAATCCAATCTTGACGAGGCCAATGTTTATCGTTTTGCCGATTTGTTGCGCGATTTTGCGCAAAAAACCCAATTCATCGTGATTTCCCACCGGAAAGGAACGATGGAAGCCGCCGATGTTTTGTATGGCGTAACCATGGCGGAAACCGGAGTCTCCCGCCTGGTGTCGGTGAAGCTGGAGGATGCCCAGAAAGACGCCAGTTGAATATCAGATAGCGCATGGAAAGAGCACTGGGGGAGAATATGGCGAGGAGAAAAATATTTAAGAAGAGAATTAGACCATTGGGGTTAAGCTAATATGGAGTCAGGAGGAAATATACAAAGTTGATAGCAGCTATGAATTGGTGAGCCTGAAAGGGCAAGCATGAAATCAGCAAGAAGGAAACGGAGGAACATAGGGTGGGTTTATTTGGAGCGATTTTTCAAAAGGTAGCGGAAGTAGTGTCCGGGAAAACACAGATTGATGAAGAATTGTTTGAGGAGTTGGAGGAAACTTTGATTACGGCCGATGTGGGCGTGGAGACCTCCGTCCAATTAGTGGATAAGGTGCGCGAGCGGACCAAAAAGGAAAAACTTTCTTCCGCCGAAGAACTGCAGGAAGTGTTAAAAGAGGAAATTGCCCTGCTGCTTTCGGAAGGGAATCATCAACTGGATGTAGCCAAAGGGCGGTTAAATGTGATTTTAGTGGTCGGGGTGAACGGAGTAGGGAAAACAACGACCATTGGTAAGTTAGGCTATAGTTTGAAACAGCAGGGGTATAAAGTGATGGTGGCTGCAGCCGACACCTTCCGGGCTGCCGCCATTGAGCAGTTACAGACTTGGTGTCAGAGAGGCGGCTTGGAGTTGATTCACCATCATGAGGGAGCGGACCCGGCGGCGGTGGTTTACGATGCCCTGCAAGCCGCCCAGTCCCGGAAAGTGGACGTCCTGTTGATTGATACCGCCGGCCGGCTGCAGACCAAAACCAACTTAATGGAAGAATTAAAGAAAATCCGCCGGATTATTGACCGGGAAAGCGGGGATGGCCCCCGGGAAGTATTGTTGGTCTTGGATGCTACCACCGGTCAAAACGCCCTTTCCCAGGCCCGGCTCTTTTCCGAAGCCACCGGCGTTACCGGGGTGATTCTCACCAAAACCGACGGCACGGCGAAAGGTGGAGTAATTTTAGGCATTCAGAATGAATACAAATTACCGGTGAAATATCTGGGCTTCGGGGAAACCATCGATAGTTTACGGGAATTTATCCCGGAAGAGTTTAGCGCCTCCCTGCTTACGGAGTAAGAGCAAGAACAGAG
>Ga0116180_1000030_pt1 | contig 119317 bp, 105 predicted proteins | sample AD_UKC073_MetaG_FD_89804 | JGI IMG/M metagenome (GOLD analysis project Ga0116180, IMG submission 89804) | Active sludge microbial communities of municipal wastewater-treating anaerobic digesters from USA - AD_UKC073_MetaG | ecosystem: Engineered > Bioreactor > Anaerobic > Digestate | place... | reverse complement strand
CATAGACAGGGAATATGGCCCAAGCGAACCCCGGCAGCACAACAACCACACCCGCGCGGCTTATGAAGCCGGCCAAAGCTGTCACGACCTTGGCTACCAGGTGTACACTGTAGCCCTTCTGAAGGATGTGCCTCAAAGATCCCGAGCTGTGGCCCGGGATACCATGCAGCGGGCCCAGAATGCCGGGTACTATGAGACTTTCGAGGCACCGGACCTAAGTGAGATATATGACGAGATTGTGCACGAAATCATGTACTCCGCCAAGAATGCCGTAGTTACCGACCAGATTCCCCCTGGATAAGTTCGAATTTGTCAGATTCCAAGGAGAGCCTTCCCAGGGGCAGGCGGAATACGATGAATCCACCGGGCTCATCACTTGGAACGTGGGTGATGTAACAACCGGGGCTACCCTGAGCTACGTGATCCGCGCCAAGGCGGATTTTGAAGGGGGCACTGACATTCCCACCAACGATTGGGCCAAACTTGACTACATCGATGTCAACGGAAACCCTCAAACCAAGGATTTCCCTGTGCCAACAGTTGATGTGCCACCGCCGCTGACGGTAGATGCAGGTGAAGACAGGACAATTCCATACGGAGACGGCACTACATTAGGCGGTAATCCTACCGCAACCGGAGGCACCGGGCCTTACACCTACCTGTGGACATGCGACACCGAACCAGGGTGGTCAGCCAACGTACCCAACCCGTCGGTATATCCTGACACTACTACCAGATACACTGTCACGGTTACCGACCAATACGGTTGTTCCAAGTCAGATGATGTCTTGGTGACCGTCCTCACCGGTTCAATTACCGTCACCAAGCATGTAGAAGCAGGGGACAAACATAAAAAGTTCACCATTTACGTAGAAGGCGAAGACGGCAAACTCTGGAGCATGAGATTAGCCCATGGAGAGTCTGCGACTATTCATGGCCTGAAGGCAAATGGCTACCGCTGCACCATCAGGGAAGTGGTTCCCATGGACTACAGACTGGAGGGTATCGAGCCGTCTTCAGTAGTCATCACCGCTGACACCCTTGCACACGAGGTTGCCGTTACCAACCGCAAAGTCAACGATTCTTGGGTCCGGGATTGGGACGAAGAAGAGAACACTTTCTACTTGGACTTCTGGGAAGCACCGGGGCCCGACGACAAGCAAGGCGTTGATGGTTTCGTCCAGGATGCTGTATTGCCCAAGGCGCCACAGGTGGTACTTGATCCAGGACTTGGCGATGAGCCGGGGGATGAGGGCGAGTCTCATGATGATGAGTAACGGGTTACGGCAATTGTGACGGCAACTGAAGCTATGGTTCTCTCGAACACGAATGGTTTCCATCAGGACTGATTAGAAGCGCTGTAGGAGAGTGAGTTTAGGGTGAATTCGGACGGCTTCAAAGCAGCAGGGGCATACGTTACTAAGTCGCTTACAGTACTGCTGACCCTTGTTGCCTTGCTCCTGGCAGGCTTCTTGCTCCAGAGCAAGCTCACAGGCACAGAACCTGCCATCGCAGGCTGCAAGCTCTACATTGTCATGAGCGGTAGTATGGAACCTGCCCTGAAGGTTGGGAGCATCGTGGGCGTAAAGCCTCTGGCACCCGAAGAGGTCCGGCCGGGAGACATCGTCACTTTCCGCAGTGAGCACAATTCAAGCGTAACCACTCACCGCGTAAACCGAGTCGAGGCTGATGAAAACGGCCTTCTGTTCTACACCAAAGGCGATGCAAACGAGGTTGAAGATCCAAGTCCGGTTGAACCGCGCCACTTGATCGGCAAAGTGGTGCTAACCGTGCCCTATGTGGGCTATCTGTTTGCTTACGCTCGCACGCCGCAAGGTGCAAGAACCTTGTTTGGTTTGGCGGTGTTAGTGGTTGCGGGAGAACTTGTGTATAACTTCATGACCGGCAAGAAGCAGAGCAGACGGGCGGCCACTGAGGCCAACGCAGAGTCGCCTCCAGAGGGCCGATTGTAAAAGGGGGGATTGAGGCAGCGCAGCGGATTCACTCCACCAACCGTCTTGATGACACCTTTGAATGCCAGATCATGTAAGGAGGAAAAGCAAACATGAAGAGAAGCATCCCGATTGGTCTGTTAGTAGTTTCACTGGTGGCGTTGTTTGTGCTCGGCGGCACCCTGGCGTGGTTCACTGCCGATGCGGAAGCGCCCAATATGTTTACCACCGGCACTGTGCATATCGAGATCGACGAAGATCTTGATGATCCCAATGATCCCAACGACTGGGCTCCGGGTATCACTAAGAAGAAAGAGGTTAGTGTAAAGAACCTAGGCAGCTTGCCCGTATTTGTCCGCGTGCAGTTGACACCGGTGTGGGGCTCGATGAACGGGGAAGACTTCGGCGAAGACGAAGAACTAAGCATTGATAACGTTATCTTCAACGTAAATAGAGAGGATTGGGTGGAGTCCGGCGATTGGTACTACTATAAGGGTGTGCTTGATCCAGAAGGTGAAACACCGCTTCTGCTGTCCGAGGTGACTTTGGATAGCTCGCTTACCGGCAACGCCTATCAAGGTAAGACCCTCAAGATATATGTGAATGCCGAGGCAGTCCAGGCCGCGCCTATCGATGCTGCGCTGCAAGCGTGGGAATTGGGTGAACTGCCCTTTGAGTTGGAGTGATTCACCCTTTTCAGTGATCGCTTGGTATCGATAAGCGTGTGAAGCAGGGATATATGTTGTTCCTGCGGGTGGAAGAAAACACAGAAGATTGCGGGGCCGGGTTCAACGGGGCCCGGCCCTACGGAAGCAGAACATTCCGTGAAAAGAAGGGAGGGTAGCCGCAATGAAAAACGCAATCACCGTACTAGCGTGCGCATTCGTTATCTTGGTGTTGATAGCCGGTCCGGCTTTCGCTCAGCAGCAGTCAGACCTGGAGCTAGTAGGGGATACACGCGGCTTGCTCCTTATACCTTCAGGCAAGAAGTTGTTTGACTTAGAAGACATGAGTCCCGGTCAACGGTCAGATGCTACCATTTCGGTCCGCAACAGTTACTCCAGATGGTTTGATCTATGGCTCAAGGCAGAAGACCAAACCTCAGGAGAACCTAACCTGCTGGAGGTGCTGCGACTTACAGTCACCTACAAAGGCAAAGAGATATACAGCGGGCCTGTGGCTGGGTTTGCCGAAGAGAGCATATATCTAGGCCGGGTTCATCCCGGTGAAAGCTGGGAACTCGTAGCTACCGTAGAGCTTCCTGGCGCTGAGATAGACAACACCTTCCAAGGTGTAACCGGCAGTGTGAAGTGGGTATTCACTGCCCAGGCCGCCAGGCCGCCCGATGAGGAGCCTCCAGAGGAACCGCCTGAAGAACCTCCGGCAGATGAGCCACCTGAGGAGGAGCCTCCGGTTGAACCACCCGAAGAAGAACCTCCCGAGGAGATAGAATTGCCTCCTGAAGAAGACGTACCTTTGACACCACCTTCTGACGAGGAGCCTGTCATGCCTAAGACAGGTGAAGAACCGCCATACCCATACTACTTGTTGGGGGGATTGGCGATCTTAGCGGGGGTGAGTTTGGCCGGTTCCCGTAAACGCAGGTAGATTCGAAGCACATGGTGTTTGACTACAAGCTGCACAGGACTTCTGGGCAGCTTGTAGTCATAGATGCAGGCCGAAGATATAGCGCTCTTTGAGGGAAGGCCACGTCTTTCAGGAAAGGAACGGATTAATGGTGAGGCGGGTCATTGCATTTCTCCTTATCTTGTTGGGTATTGGCCTTTTGGCTTACCCTACAGTGCGTAATAGGTATTTCGACTACCGCCAACAACACCTCCTGGCGCTGTGGGATGAATATCAAGCTGCCAAGGCCAAGCTACCGGGTTCAACTTCACAGGAAGGTGTCTCCAGGCAAGCCGGCCAGACTAACCCCTCTTCGGACTCTGCGAGCGGGAAATCCTCAAGTGAACAGCAGGGGTCTGCTGTCCAATTTGATCCCGCCCTTGAGCAATACATCTTTGAAAACATGCAAGGTGTGCTTACCATAAAGAAGATAGATCTCAAAATACCCGTGCTCAAAGAAGACACCGAGGAGAACCTCAACATATCAGTGGCCCACGTGGCAGGTACTTCAGGCCCCGGCGAGGTGGGGAACTACGTCATCGCCGGCCACCGCATGCGTGCTTACGGCAGGCACTTTAACCGGCTTCATGAGGTAACCGTAGGCGATGAAATTGTATTCACCGGTCCGGAGGGGGAGACGTACAAATACCGGGTGTTTGAAGTGTTAATAGTCAACCCGGAAGATACCTGGGTATTGCTCCCCTCAGGGGAAGAAAAACTCATTACCCTGGTAACCTGCGACTACAGCCAGAAACCTTCGGTACGTCTTGTCGTGAGAGGGAAACTGGTTGAAGAAGGAGAAGTATACGCCGGGTCTGACTAGCGCCCTTCCACAGGTTGTCTGCTCGAAAATAAATGCACCCGTTGCATACCTCACGTTCATCTGGTAAAATTCCTTTCAATATCCGAGAAAGGATATTTTATATAAGGAAGGGTACCTTAGGGTTCCGTCTCAGGCCTGGCCTGGGAGTCTGGACCGAGCGGTACCAGCTTTGCAGCTGCAAAGCACACCGTGGGTGGAAAAGACCCGAGCGGCAAGTTCCTTATAGCAACTTCTTGCTAAGATTATTGCTTGTCGTCCGGGTTTCTGTTTTTTCCGGACGCGTGAAATGGGGGTGATAACAGTGGGGATTACCGGAGCGCCAGTAAGCCCTGTGGTTCTTGCGGGCGTCGGACTCATGGCGAAGGGAAGAGGCAGGGAAACCTGGTCTACTGGTTTCAGGTACTCCGTGGATTCCAGGAACTAGGTTCATCGTTTGATACCTCCCTGCTAGACCCTTGGCAGTCCATGTCCGGGGTTCCTTCTTCCATCTTCGTCTCATAACTCACTTTTTCAGGGCGCTTTGACTGACACCTAAGTGATTCAGTCCAGCCGGGAGCGGCAGATGCCCAGACTTGGCAAGCCCAGATTTGAGCTCAGATTCTAAACCCAGTCTGTGATCATTACCAAGTTCAAGATGTTGTGTTTCGCATGTCACTTAACCAGGCGGTGTGTCTGCAGCCGGGGTCAGGGTATACCGGCGGCATGGTGCGCCAAGGCATGCGGCTAATAAGGCATTCGGGTCGAAGTGTGATGTGGGTTTTGGATGGGCCGGCCGCTTTACCGGAGTGCCTCGTATCTGTTTAAGACAATCAGGGAGGGAACATAGCAAATGAAATTCATGAATCATATGTTTGATGCCAACAAGAACCACACAAGATCCAGCGGCTGCAAGGATGATAGCGGCCATAGAGACAGCAGAGGGAACAAAATCCGGTTTCGCAGTGTATCTACTTTTGGAATTGCTCTAGTCTTGGCTGCTGCCATGTTCTTGGCAGGCTGTACCGGTTCAAATCCCAAGGAACTCTCAGGTGAAGCCGAAGGCGGCGATAAGGTTATCAAGATTGGCATGGTCGGACCCCTCACCGGCGACTATGCTACGTATGGTGTAAGCGTGAGAAACGGTGTCCAGACTGCTATCGACGAGATTAACGCAGAAGGCGGCATAAATGGATACACCCTCAAACTCATTGCTGAGGACAGCAAAGGCCAATCCACCGAGGCTGCCAACGCCGTCCAGAAACTCATTGACCAGGACAAGGTTACCGCAATTGTAGGGGCAGTGCTCAGCGGCGAGACCGCCACAGTAGCTCCCATCGCCCAGGACTCAGGAGTCCTCATGGTTACCCCGTCATCCACCGCTCCAGGGTTGACGGACGTAGGTGATTACATCTTCCGCAACGTAATTACCGACGATGCCCAGGCCCAGCAAATGGCCGAATATGCCGTGACCCAGCTAGGCCTCAACAAATTTGCGGTGATTTACGCCAACAACGACTACGGTGTCGCCTTGAAGGACAACTTCATCGCCAAAGCCCAAGAGCTAGGAGCCACCATTGTAGGCGTGGAGTCCTACCTTGACGGAGATGAAGACTTCAGGGCCCAGCTTACCAAGATCGGCAACGGAGCTGAGGCACTGTATGTTGCAGGTTATTACACAGAGGCTGCCAAGATTGCCCAGCAAGCCAGGAGACAAGGGATAGAGGCCCGGCTGCTGGGTGCTGACGGCTTCTATTCAGAAAAACTGGTTGAACTTGGCGGCGATGCAGTTGAAGGTTCTGTGTTCACAGCCGGTTTTTACTCAGGCGACACGTCAGAGGCTGTCCAAGCCTTCGTCTCCAACTACAAGCAGAAGTATTCACAAGAGCCTGACATGTTCGCTGCAAATGCATACGACACCATGAAGATAGTGGCTCAGGCCCTGGCAAAGGCGGGTAACGACAGGGCAGCCCTTAAAGATGAGATGTTCAACATCAAAGATTTCCCTGGAGTTACCGGCAACACGTCCTTTGACGCCAACGGGGAAGCGGTGAAAGACGTGGTATTTCTCAGGGTCGAAAACGGAACGTTCGTCAGGGCCGACTAAAGCGCCGGAAGATTGGCTTAGCAGCGTACCAGGCAAACCACGGGCAGGGAGCAGACGGTCATCGGGTTAGACTTGGACCAAAGGCACCTCTGGCAAGTCCTGTTAATCCCGCCTGCTCCCCGCCCAGCCTGCTTGGGTTTGGACGGAGGTGTGTGATTTGCTGCAGCAAGTTGTAAACGGACTCACCCTGGGTAGTTCGTACGCACTCATCGCCCTGGGATATACCATGGTGTACGGGGTGCTGCGTCTTATCAATTTTGCCCACGGTGAAATATATATGGCAGGTGCTTTCATAGGGCTTATGGCATCTCAGGTAGCAGGGCTTCCCTTTGCTGTCGCCATGTTAACGGCAATGGCTGGGGCGGCAGTTGTAGGTGTTATAGTTGAAAGAATTGCGTACCGGCCGCTGAGAAAAGCCCCGCGTCTCGCAGTGCTTATCAGCGCTATTGGGATGTCGATATTCTTGCGCAACCTTGCCCTTGCGCTCATGGGGCCCCAGACAAGGGCTTTCCCGATTCCCTTTGAGGTCAAACAGCTTCACGTGGGTAAGTTGCGCATTAGTTCCTTTGATGTGCTGATTTTGCTAACGAGCGTAGGGCTCATGATTGGGCTTCACTTCCTGGTCCAAAAGACCAAGATAGGCAAAGCCATGAGGGCGGTGGCCGAGGATAAAGAAACTGCCAGCTTAATGGGGATAAGTGTAAACCGTATAATTGCATTTACTTTTGCAATTGGTTCCGCCTTGGCTGCAGCAGCCGGAGTCTTGATTGGGATGAACTTTAATGCAGTGGATCCCTCAATGGGCATGATGCCGGGGCTTAAAGGGTTTACGGCTGCCGTGTTGGGAGGAGTAGGTAGTATCCCTGGAGCGATGTTGGGCGGGCTTCTGCTTGGGATGGCTGAAGTCATGGGAGTTGCGCTCCTGAGGTCAGAGTGGAGGGACGCCATTGCTTTCGGAATACTGGCACTGGTGCTGCTTGTCAAACCATCGGGCATACTCGGCAGAAATCTGCAGGAGAAGGTGTAAACGATGCTCAGTCCATATTATTACCAGCTGCTGGTGATCGCCAGCATAAATGTGATAATGGCGCTAAGCCTCAACTTGGTTACAGGATGTGCGGGACAGCTGTCCCTAGGGCACGCCGCGTTTATGGGAATTGGAGCGTACACGGCGGGGATCCTCACGGCAGTCTATGATTTGCCCTTTGCGGTGGCACTTGTGGCAGGAGGAGCCGTCGCCGCACTGTTCGGATTGCTTGTAGGGATTCCCACATTAAGGCTAAAAGGCGATTATCTTGCCATTGCCACCTTAGGTTTCGGGGAGATCATACGTGTAGCCATTCTCAATATGAAAATAACCGGTGGGCCCTTTGGCCTGAGAGGGATATCCAAGCACACCAACCTTACCATAGCGGCATGTGCTGCTGTCTTGGTGTACTGGACCATGACACGCCTCATGAATTCCCGTTTCGGCCGGGCACTTGTCGCCATCCGTGAGGACGAAGTGGCCGCTGTAACCATGGGCATTGACGCCACCCGCCATAAGGTGCTGGCTTTTGTGATAGGCGCGGGATGGGCAGGAATCGCGGGAGGGCTCTTCGCCCACTGGTTCAGGTACTTGCATCCGTCATCCTTTGCTTTCGGGACGTCAGTGGAAATCCTAAGCATGGTGGTTTTGGGTGGCATGGGGAGCCTTGAGGGCTCGGTGCTCGGTGCCGTGGTATTGACCTATGCTCCCGAGTTTCTCCGGGGAGTATCCCCGTTTGTATCTGAGCACCGCATGCTTTTCTACGGGGCATTGCTGGTGGTTATGATGCTGGTGCGTCCCCAGGGGCTGGTAGGCGAGGGGACAACCGGCCTTCGCGGGTCGAAATTGCGGAAACTGAAGGTATTTGAGCGCTTTCAGATAGGGAAGGCCCGCCACGGGCTGGCTGCCACCAGGAAGAAGAGCGGAAACTTGAAGGATTCAACGGACACCTGCACTGTCAAAGAGCAGGTAGTTGATCTTGCAATCGGGTCTGGCGCCGGTTCAAAGGGCGCCGGTGTTGCAGGACAAGTCTCAGGAGGAGGGGATGAACATGCCGGTGCTTGAGCTGAGAAAGGTGAGCAAGTCTTTCGGAGGGATTACCGCAGTACGCGATGTGAGCTTGTCTGTGGAACAGGGCGCCATATTGGGCCTGATAGGTCCCAATGGCGCAGGCAAGACAACGTTGTTTAACCTAGTGACCGGCATATATGCCCCTACTTCCGGCGAGATACTGTTTGGCGGGCGCAACCTGGCTGAACTTCAGCCCCATGAGATCACCGATTCGGGGCTTGCGCGCACTTTCCAAAACATTAGGATTTTCGGCCAGATGACGGTGCTGGAAAACGTGATGATAGGCAGGCACTGCCGGACTAAGGCAGGGGTCTTGGGTGCGATCTTGGGTATACCGAGGGTGAGGAAAGAAGAGGCACAAACCAGGCAGCGGTGCCTGGAGCTTCTGGAATTCGTCGGCCTCGATGTGGACCCTGATGAGAAAGCGTCCAACCTGTCCTATGGACAGCAGCGGCAGCTTGAGATCGCAAGGGCGCTGGCCACCGATCCGGAACTCCTCTTGCTGGATGAGCCGGCTGCCGGCATGAACCCTCAGGAAACAAAGGAGATCACCGAGCTCATTAGGCGCATTAGGGATACAGGGAAGACCATCCTTCTCATAGAGCATGATATGAAAATGGTCATGGGCACCGCAGACAGGGTGGCGGTGCTCGACCAGGGAGTAAAGATAGCAGAAGGGACGCCTAAGGAAGTCCAGAGAGACCCGGCTGTGATAAAGGCGTACTTGGGAGATGAAGCCGATGTTGTCGCTTAAGAATGTGGTAACCTGCTATGGGACGATAAAGGCGCTTAAAGGAATATCCATGGAGATTGCCGAGGGCGAGATTGTGGCGCTGATTGGCGCCAACGGGGCGGGGAAGACCACCACGCTCAAGACTATCTCAGGGCTTTTGACGCCTACCGAAGGCGAGATTATTTTTGACGGCGTAGACATCACCCGGCGCCAGCCCGAAGATATCGTGAAAATGGGCATCTCCCATGTACCCGAAGGCAGAAGGGTGTTTTCCCGCATGACCGTCATGGAAAACCTGGAACTGGGGGCCTATTCCAGGCAGGGAAGAGGTTCGGGCAGGAAGCAGATCCAGGAAGACTTGGATAAGGTATTCTCCTTGTTTCCCAAACTCAAGGAGAGGCAAAAGCAGCCTGCAGGCACTTTGAGCGGCGGGGAGCAGCAAATGCTTGCCATGGGACGGGCGCTTATGTCCCGGCCTAAGATGCTGCTGCTAGATGAGCCTTCCATGGGGCTTGCCCCTATGATAGTGAAGGATGTTTTCCGGATAATACAGGAAATCAACCGTGCGGGTACTACAGTGCTGCTTGTGGAGCAAAATGCCCATTTGGCGCTCAACACTGCTTCGCGCGCCTATGTACTTGAGACCGGCAAGGTGGTACTCCAAGGCGGATCGCAGGAATTGCTGAAGAATGACCAGGTTCGTCAGGCGTATCTGGGTGAATGAGCAGGTGTGAGCCTGGGCCGGCCCTCATCGGCAAGGGTTTTCTTGGTATATGCTTGCGGCAGGTAAATGATATATGTAGCATACTATTCCCGGCTCGTTTGTGGGTGATTGAGTCTTGGAAAACGGTGTACGGGGTACACCATTTTGACCATCTTTCGGAAGTTGGAACTGCAAAATGGTGTATCTGGTGCACCATTTCCGTGGGTTGCTTCCGAAAGCCGGCGTTGGATGGTGCACACGGTGCACCAATCCGGCGTGTTTCCAGAGAATGAGACCTCAAAATGGCGCACGCAGTGCACCATTTTGGGCTTTTTTGTCCTTGTGGCGCTCAACAATGGTGCAGCTAATGCCCCAATAAGGTGCTTCCACTTACCGGAAGAGGACTTCCGCCGGCTTTGTGGTATAAGGTGTTTTGTATGTGGCATCTTGAGCCGCCAGGTGCGATAAACCTAGCAGCAAGGCCGTTGGCAGTGGCAGTGACAAGACTGCTAGCAGGGCGGTATATGTGTCAGTCTAAGGCAGCATTACGATATCATCCCAACCCAGTGGGACAATGAGGGGGGAGGAGTATGTGCGACACTTTCTACATGAGGAGAGCCGACGGCACCACGCGGTTTTTTGCTAAGAACAGCGACCGGGATCCGAATGAACCCCAGTACATGCTGTTGGTACGAGCAGGTTCTGTGAGCACGCCTAAGACATACGTGGCAATGCCTTCTCATGAGGTCAAGCACGATGTCTGGCTTTCCAAACCTTCATGGATGTGGGGCGCTGAAATGGGTGTCAACAGCCAGGGAGTGTGCATCGGTAACGAGGCTACATTCAACAGGGTTCCCGTGGATAAGACGGGAGTTCTGGGAATGGACCACCTAAGGACCGCCCTGGAGCTTGCTTCCACAGCCAGGGAGGCACTGGACATCCTCATACAAAACACCCGGCGTTTCGGGCAAGGAGGTAACGGGGGCTACGAGAATCCCCTCTACTACCACAACAGTTACCTCATCATGGACCCTTACGAGGGGTACGTATTGGAAACCGTCGGCCGGTATTACGCCTACAAGAAATTAGATGCCAACTACAACATCAGCAACAAAGTATCGCTGACAGATGATTTCCACGAGTTATCGCCGGAACTCCAAGGTAAGGTAACCAACTTCGAGCGGCACTTCATAAATCCCATAGTCTCGTATTTTGCCGGGGCATATCACCGGGAAGCCCGCGGCCGGGAGCTCATGGCACAGAGCCATTTCGATCTGGAGGGTGCCATCGATGTGCTCAGGGACCGGCATACAGGCTGCGTCGCATCGATGAGGAACATAGGGATGATAGCCGGGGGGCTGGTGAGTTCCCAGGCTACGGCTTCCATGATTTACGATTACGATACAGGACTTATATGGTACACAGAAGGCCCTTGTCCGGAGGTCCAGCTCTTCAAGCCGCTCAAGTTTGACTACCGTAGCGATGCGCTCAGCTCCAACCTTGGGTCTTGCGCTATGTCAGATGAAACACAAGGACTTAAACGATGGAAGTACAACAATTTGCTGTTCAGGGCAGTGCTTAAGGACTATGATAACAATGTGGAGCGGCTTCGTCCGGTGCTAAGGGAATACCAAGACCGGTTGTTTGAGCTGGCAGAAAGCCTTGATGGCGCCGAACTTAGCCATAAGGCACAGGCGATCAATACCGAGTATGTCCATCATGCCCTGAAGCTTGTGGGCGAGGGGCCTCTTAAAGGCGGATGGCAGTTTAGGCGGTACTGGCGCAAGCAAAACCAGGCACTGTTCTGCAAAGAAGACGATGACGAACTAAGAGAACTCTACCAGCAGTATTTGTACTAGGTAACATGGGTATCCCGAGACAAGATGGGCCCGATGATAACATCAAAAGGAATTCCACGACTATCTTGGGCCATCGGGACCATTATGGGTCATCGGGAGCAGTATGGGACATCAGGAATTACAACAAAGGTTGAAGAAAAGGTGGATTTGAGTTGCTAAAAAAGATAAACGAAATCTTCGGCACACAGGACATGACCGTTGGAAAACCAATGTCTAACCTGCTGAAATTCTCTATTCCCCTGCTTATCGGCAATTTTGCCCAACAGTTGTACAGCACGGTGGACTCGATAATTGTGGGCCGCTACGTAGGTGACACGGCACTGTCAGCCATTGGCACGACACTTCCGGTTCTCAGGCTGCTGCTCGTGCTGTTTATGGCGATTTCAACCGGAACAGGCGTTATGGTGGCCCAGTATTTCGGGGCTAAGGACAGGCAGACTTTGTCCCGTTCAATAGGCAATTCTATGACCCTGATTTTCGTGTCTTCGCTTGTGATCATGGCGATTGGAATACCTTGGGCGGATTCCCTGCTCCGCCTGACCAATACGCCTGTTGAGACCTTTGCGCTTGCCCGATCCTACCTGGTCATCATGCTGTGGGGTACCATGTTCAGCGGGTTTTACAACATCGGGGCAGGTGTGCTGCGGGGGCTCGGCAACTCCGTTTACCCTTTGATGGTGCTGCTACTTGCATCCTTTCTCAATGTAGTGCTAGATATTTGGTTCGTTGCAAGGCTCAACATGAGCGTGGCAGGTGCGGCGCTTGCAACCATTATCTCCCAGGCAGTGTCTGCGGCACTATGTCTGGTCAAGCTAGCGCGGATGAAAGATGTTGTAGACATAAACCGCTCAAACCTGAAGCCGGACAAGAAACTTGCTGAGCCAACTGCTCAGGTTGGGGTTGCCCGCAGGGATTACCAGCGCCATCTTTTCTATGTCAGCCGTGTTTGTGCAGGCTCTGGCTAACAGTATGGGATACCGGATCGTCACGTGCAACACGGCTGTGATGCGGATTGACGGGTTTGCCATGCTGCCCAACTTCACTTTTGGTATGGCCATCTCCACCTTTGTGGGGCAAAATGTAGGCGCAAACAGGATGGATCGGGTTGAGCAGGGGATTAAGGACATGCTGAAGTTGGGCCTTACCACAGTCTTGGTATTGGTGGCCTTATTGCTCGGTTTTGGGGAGAATCTCATAAACCTATACCAACACGCTATTGGCGCTTTGGCACTTGCTGGTTGTGACGGCAGGGTAGTTAGTTGAACTAAAGGAAAAAGGGCTGCCGCGCGTCCTAGGCGACGCGGGCCCTGCCCGGCTGAATCAAGCCAGGCCGTGTGCCGTGCATTCTGGGCGGTGCCAGCCGGTGGTACACGAAGCTTTTTCTTGACAAACTAAGCCCCCGGTGTATCAACCGGGGGCTCAGTGTTGTGGCCGAGCGTTGTGCTAACTCAGGACTTTATTCTACTTCTTGCAGGGGCGAATATTCGATTCTCACCGTCACCCGGTAGGAGTAGTTCCTGGTTACCGTTACAGCGGTGATTGTAGCACCGGTGCCGGTGTCGTCGCCAACCTGAGGCAGGCCTGCGATCATGTCGGCGGTAAACGGGTTGGAGAAGAAGTAGGCGCTGTTTCCGCCAGGAAACTCGTTGGTCTGGAACTGGATGGATACTGAATAGGCTTCGCCGGCTTTGAACTTGCCCTCTTCGTCAAATTCTCCTTCCCAGGTGACCCTCGGGTATCCGCCGTCTATCCAGAACAGGGGCCACTTATCTGCCTCGCTTATCGTGTACACGGTTGACGGTGTTTCGCCCACCTTGGGATGGGTTATGCTGCCCCAGTGGAACTCGTCTATATACGGCCGTGACACTGTTATCGTGTACGATGTACTCGCCACTTGATATACCCCGTCGGTATCGGCAGTCGCGGTAATGGTGGCGCTTCCGCTGTTATAGGGCAGGGACACTACACCGTTTTCATCCACGGATATAAGATCCGGGTTGGAACTGGCCCAGGTGATAGTCCCCTCATAGTCCTCAGGAAGTCCCAGAAGCTCAGAGGTGTACGGGAAGTCATGGAAACACAGGGAGACTTCTTCCTCGGGGAAGCTCAGGGACAAGGGCAGTAGCGCCGGGCCTTCTTTGATAGAGTACGTGCTTAGCGTCTCGTTATCCCATGCCAGCACCGCAATGAAATCGCCGGCCTCAAGCACGCCTTGTATCTTGGCGGCCTTGCTGTTGAAGTCTTTGGCGCTTTCCACTACTGTGCCTGCGGGGAACAGCTTGATCTTGGCAAACTTAGCCGGTTTAAGCCCGGACAGGAACTCCTGGACGTCAGTTACGCCAAACTCGATTGCCTTCTCGTTGGGGCTTATCTCGCCGTCCCGGACGAGATAATCTGTAGAATCCACAGTAGCTAAGGCCAGATATTCGATGTTGCTGTTCCTGTTTACGACGAACAGCTTGCCAGGGTAAGCGTCTGCGTTGGCCACGTACAGTTTGAAATTCTTGTTAGACAGCAGATCCTGGGACAGGGGTATCAGATCGCCACGGTGGTCAGCGATGTTGATGTACTCGTAAACCGATGTATTGGCGCCGCTGAACACCTCAGGCTCGTCGATGTAGGCGATGAAGCCCAGCCGGCTGTTGATGGAACTATTGGGCGTGACAACAGGCTCGGACTTGTGCACAAGCACATACTTGTCCGGTTCGACTTCCTTGAGGTCTGCCCACAGCCGCTTGGGAGCATGCTTTCCGACTCCGGGTACCTTACCAGGCTCGACTACGTATATGGCGTACCTGCTCCAGCAGTTTTCGAATTGATCTACCCTGTAGAACCTGCGGACCTGCTCGTTGGTGGGGCTGAAGGCGTCGTTTGAGATAAACCACTCTACACCGTCTTCGTCCACAAAGTATCCTCTCAGCACTATCAAGTGGCCGGAAGTGGACCCTGTGGCATTTTCCAGGTACAGGGGATCTTCAGGGTCGTTGGAATAGGCCACGCTGGCTCCTACTGCAGCGCCGCTCTTAAGGTGTCTCTTGATGCCTTCGATTGTGGAGTACTCTACATAAGACTTGTAACCGTAAGATCCGGCGGTTGCCACGGCAAAGGACCAGCTGCCGTAGTTTCCGGCCCTGTAGTCGTAGCAGATCATGGCTACTTCTTCAGGCAGCAGGTTGAGCGGTGCCCCTTCCCTGGCTGACACGCCGTTTAGCAGCATCGCCGTGGTGGTGGGGTTGCATATGGCGCCGGCAATTTGCGGTGAACGGACCGACTGTGAATATTGAGGTACTTCCACTTCACAGGTGAAGTCAGGATTGTCGCCCAAGTCATCCCTAAAGACCTTGGTTGGCTCGACTCCTGTGACCCTTACCGTGCCGTGGAGGTACCAAAGCACCGGAGACTCTACAGACGGATCATCCCTGTGCAAAATGACCTTAAGCCTTATCTTGGAAGCGGTGTCCCCTTCGGCCGGGTTGCCGCGGATGTACATCTCGTCCTGGCTTATGTTGACATAAGGTGAATCAGACGATGACATGGATGCTTGAGATGACCGCTTGATAAACGGGCTCCACTTGCCCCAGGTCACATAGTCGCTCCACTCGTCTTGGTTGTCCAGCCACACGCTGGCGGTAACTTCTACCCAGGTGTCTTCAGGGGTGTCGGCGTTCCATGACATGACCAGGTATTCAAAAGGCTCGATGTGGATTTCCGGGGAAGTGTAGACTGCTTCCGTCACACCTTCGGCGAGCATGATGGAACCGTTGCCGATTGTGTCGCTTACTATCAGCTTGCCTTCGTCAAGATCGCCCAGTCTCCATTCTCTCGGCGAGTCAATCTCAAACTGGTTTCCGAAGGCTTGGATAAACTCAGGCTTGCCCTCAACCAGTTCCCCGGCGATGGTTGCTGTGACCCAGTCGGCAAGTTTCAAGACTCCGGGCATCGCATCCAGCACGGACCCGCTCACGTTTATGTTGAGGGTGCCAATACCGGTGGCGCCTGAGATGTCCGCAGCCGCATCCAGGATCATTTGGTCGATGTAGGACTCAGCGTCCAAGGTGATGTGGGCTGGTGAGCTCACCTGTGTCCTGCCTTCAACCACCACATTTATCAGGGATACCTTGCCTTCCCCGACAGATTGGGCGATAAACAAGTCTCCCTTGATGCGGAAGTTCTGGAGGGTGACATCAGGCGAGGTTACAACCACACTTCCGTCAAGTTCCGCCGCTTCAGGCGTGCCGTAAACACCGGGCTCGTTGGCAACTTCAGCGAACAGCCTGTCCAGTACAGTCACTACTTCGGCCCTTGTCATGTTTGCTTCGGGCCTGAATGTACCGTCGAGGTAGCCTTCGATCAGCCCTCGCCCGGCACACGCCATGACGCTTTCCCGGCTCCATTCAGGAATTTCGGCGTCGTCGGCAAATGGTTCTACGCCGTCGGCATAGCTCAGGTCAAGCAGTCTGGCGAAGATCACTGCGGCTTCTTGCCTGGTGATAAAGTTTCCGGGTTTGGCCGTATTGTCAGGATAACCCACGAAATATCCGGCAGACTTAGCTTTGTCTAGTTCTTCCTTAAACCAGTCACTGTCTTCCACGTCGAGGAACCCTGTCGGTTCAGCATGGGTGAACCCGAAGGTTCGGTTAATGAGAGCGGCAAATTCTGCCCGGGTGATGGAACCGTCAGGGTGGATTGTGCCATCGGGATATCCTTTGACTATCCCCAAACCGGTCCAACGTTCGAGCGCCTGCTGGGCCCAATGACCGGCTATATCGGTGGGAGCTGCAAACGCCGGTGTGAGGGGGAGGATGATGCAAATCACTAACAGGGCAGCCAGATACCGCAACCTAAGTCTGGGGTTCATTCCGTTGACCTCCTGTACAAGACTTGTCGTTGGCTTATGGGTTTATCAGGAACAGGAACGATCATTGCAGATGGTGGATTGTCGACGGCCGCGTCTGTTGCTGGGTTGCTTAGTGCATTCAAAAACAACGGGGTTTCATAGGACAAAGATCTACCGGGCTGTTTGTCTTGAGTGCTTGTCTTAAGTGCCCGGAGTTAGGGGTTAGAAATGACATCCAATAGCCGGCCCCACCTCCCAACTCGTCCAAAACGCAGGTATGTTCAACGTTAGATGGTTCTATCTGCCAACAAATGGCTGTTCTATAAATATTCGACCTTGTCCGTGGTAAGTCCTTCAGCGCAAGAATATGGGTATAATCGTGCCTTATAAGAAACGTTGGCAGTGCTTCGGACTTGAGGCCAAAAATCTTACCTTCGAGGGTATTTACCCGGATTTTGTGTTTTTGCAGGCAGGACGCTGTTGTATCCCATGTGTTCTATTGGATGCCGTCAGGGTCTTACAAGAATTTAGCTTTAGATCAAAATATTAAATCTATCATTTAAGAATATAAATATCAGGATTGACAAATCTGATCCGATGCAATAGATTGACATTTGAGGCCGGTGGTATGACAATTCTGGATAGAAATGGCGATCTTGGAAATGCCGGTGTCAAGCAATTGGTATCTGGCGTATAGAAAGGAGGCAATTCTCTAGTGGACCCGCGCATGAAGGATCTTATGGCTAAGGCCCTCAAGCATTCAACTGCTGAGTACTGTGAGATCCGGATTGAAGAAACCCACGAGACCGCAATCCGCCTAAGGGGCAACGACATAGAACTTGTGTCCCAAACTGTGTCTGCAGGCGGAAACGTACGGGCACTGTACCGGGGTGGTTGGGGATTCGTGTCCTTTAACCGGCTGGACAACCTGGAAAAGAAGGTGGAAGAAGCTTGCGCCCAGGCAAAGATTCTCGGTGAAAGGCTCAATAAAGACATCAAGTTGTACCCTGTGGAACCGGTAGAGGACCATGTGCCCGGGAATTTCGGCAAGGAAGCTTTTGCAGTGCCGCTTAAGGACAAGATGGAGCTTCTCCAAGGCTACAACAAGCTTATCCTGGGGTGTCCTGAAATCACGTCATCGTCGGTCAGGTATTTCGACAGGCATACCCATTGGTATTTTGCTAACTCAGAAGGTACATACATCTACCAGGAAAAGATGGACCTGGGCGGCGGGCTCACTGCCATTGCGACCAAAGATGATCTCACCACCCAGGATTACGTCAATTTTGGCTCTAACAGTGATTACAACGTCGCCCTCGGGCTCGAAGACGAGATCAGAGAAGCCGCTGAGGCTGCCAGGCAGATGCTGTATGCGCCTGTGGTAGAAGCGGGGCAGTATACTGTCATCCTCGACCCCGATATGTCAGGGCTTTTCGTGCATGAGGCCTTCGGGCACTTGAGCGAAGCTGACGATCTGGACGAAGATGAGAGGATGAAGGAGCTCCTCAAGATAGGGACCAGGTACGGCACGGATGACCTTAACATCTACGACAGCGGCATCGAAGGGCCCAACCGCGGTGAGTGCAAGTACGACGATGAAGGGGTTCCCATGCAGAGGACCTACCTCATCAAGAACGGTGTTATAGCCGGGCACCTGCATTCCAGGGAGAGCGCTGCAAAAATGGGTGAAGCGGTTACAGGCAATGCCCGCGCCCTAAACTACAGATTCCCGCCGATTGTAAGGATGCGCACCACGTGCATAGGTCCAGGAAAACACACGTTTGAGGAAATGCTTCAAGGGGTTTCCCTGGGGATTTACGTCCAGGGCGGCTATGGCGGCCAGACCAACGGCGAGATGTTCACTTTTGCGCCGTCAAGAGCCTATATGATCCGCAACGGCAGCATAGCCGAGATGGTCCGCGATGTGAACCTTACCGGTAACGTGTTTGATACCCTCAGGAACATTGACATGATAGGCAACGACTTCGTGTACAAGAATAGCCCGGGCGGTTGCGGCAAGGGAGCGCAGGGCCCTCTTCCGGTAGCCCAGGGTTCACCCCACATCCGGATTCAGAATGTGATTGTGGGAGGTGAGAAGAAATGAGGAAATTGTTAGAAGAGGCGGTTGCCAGGGGTGCTGAAGCCACTTTGGTGACAACCGAGTCCAAGAATACTTCGGTGTCTTTCGAGGCAAACCGGCTGAAGCGAATCGGGAGTACCGAATCCCTAAGCTTAGAGATGCAGGTAATCAAAGCAGGCAAGCTTGGTGTTGCCAGTTCAACCAAGCCAGGGACAGAGATGGAACTGCTTGAAAATGCGCTGGATGTGGCTGAGTTTGGTTCGGAAGTAAGTTACAGCTTCCCGGAACCTGAGCCTCCAGCGGATCCTAAGGTATACGATCAAGCAGTTGCGGATATAGATGTGGATCGGATGATCTCAATAGGAGAAGAACTTATCCAGTTCATCAAGGCCTTCGATCCGGCAATCCAGGGCTCTGCTAACGTAAGCAAGACCATAAGCCGCAAGAGCATATCTAACACCCGGGGACTTGATGCCCAGTTGGACAAGACCGTGTTTACAGTGTCTGCAGGATTTCAGTTTGTCGAAGGGCAGAACCTGCTGCAGTCATGGGATTGGAATGTGTCAACCGGCTTGGATTGCGACCTGGAAGGCATAAAAGCAACACTTAAGGCAGACTTTGAGATCGGCCGGAAAAATGTTGAGGTCAGGCCGGGTGTATATGATGTGCTGTTCACTCCTTCCGGTTTCCAGGACCTTGTATCCCCGATTCTGGCTTGTCTCAACGGGCGGGCTGTAATGAGGGGAATCAGCCCCTTCAAGGGTAGGATTGGTGAGCAGATTTTTGCACCTGCTTTTTCCCTTGTGGAAGACGGCACCTTGGACGGCGGGCTTGGAACCCAGCTTTATGATGACCAGGGGGTTGTATGCCGGAGAACGCCTCTTATCGAGAACGGAGTGCTCAAGGAGTACCTGCTAGATCTCGAATCTGCCTACCGGCTGGGAAGGCAGCCTATCGGAACCGGTTCACCGGCAGGAGCCAACCCGAATAACCTTCTGGTAGTTCCCGGCGAAACACCGTGGGAAGATCTCCTGAGAGGGATGAAACAGGGCATAGTCATCGATCACACCATGGGTGCATGGGCAGGTAACCCGTACACAGGTACGGTTACCGGTAATATTGCCCTGGGATATCTGGTGAAGGACGGCGAGAAGGTTGGCAGGGTGAAAGACTGCATGTTCTCCTTGAACGTGTTCACCCACCTCAAGTCGAACCTGCTGGCTCTGAGCCGTGACGTAAAGGACCTGGGCGGGTTGTTATTGCCTTACTGCTTGATAGGAGGAGTCTCCATAGCTACCCGGGAGTCGTGAAGGCGGGGGCTAAGCGTAACACTCAATAGAGGTTAGGCGAATAATGAGGAAGTGGTCAAATCCTGGCCGGTCTCTGGTCGAGACTGGTAAGTCTCGGACCAGGTTTCAAGCCGAGGTGGACAAATACAGACCAGGCTCGGCTTTTCGAAGGCCGGATTGGTCAATCCTAGACCAGGTTGGTTGTGGAAGTGGTCGATTTCACACCACTTCTTGAGCCCGACTGGACAGTTTTTTGAGCGGCTTTGGTTTTCCCAGGACCCCATTGGCCAATTCTAAACCAGGCCTGGCACAGAGGTGGTCAATTACAAACCAGAACAGACTCGGAACTGGACGATTTAAGACCGGCCTGAACCCGAGGGATCGGAGACCGGTTAATCCCGAACCAGATTCCGGTGTGAGGTGGTAAATCTCTGGCCAACTCACACTCCGGAATTGGTTAAATCGGAACCAGTATGAACCTCCGAGCAAGCGGAATGGTAAGTTCTTGGCCAGACGGGCCACATGAGTGGTTACTGCCGGATCGGGTTCGGGCATGAGCTGGTCGGTTTGAGACCAGAGGCGCCTTAGAAGTAAGAGCGATTTGGGTCATCCCCGGCCAACAGGAAGCCCAAGTGGCGAATTTTCATCGTTCTGGTCTCAGACATGTTGACAGTTGGCTTGAAACGCTATACCCTGAACATGGAAACGGTTTGCGGGGGAACTCTTCGGAGTTGAGAAAGGTAAGACCTGACCCTTTGAACCTGTTGGTTAAGACCATCGTAGGGAAGCAAACCAGACACAAACAGGATGTTTGACGGGTGCCTCCTGCGATGGGGCACTTGTTGAATTTTAGGGCCTCTGGTTGCATGGCCGGGTCTCCTTCCAGGGAACTATTCCCGCTGGCATTCCAACATTCCCCCCAAAGCAAACTGACAGGAGAGTCTATACAGCATACCGGGAACCAATACATCGGAACCTGGTCGAGAAGGTGGAAAGGACGTGCAACAATGATCAAAAAAGCCCTCACTATCGCCGGATCAGACTGCAGCGGAGGTGCGGGTATACAGGCCGACCTCAAGACTTTCTCAGCCCATGGGGTATACGGGATGAGCGTGATCGTGTCGGTGGTCGCGGAGAATACCTTCAGGGTGATCGACATTGAGGACGTCAGCCCTCCGATGATAGAAAAGCAGATCGATGCGATTTTCGAAGACATAGGGACTGACGCAGTCAAAGTAGGCATGCTTTCACGGGCTGAGTGCATGCTGGCTGTAGCCCGGAAGCTCAGAGAGTACAAACCCGAGAACGTGGTGGTCGATCCTGTCATGGTTGCCAAGAACGGCCATCCTCTAATGGATCCCGATTCAGCAGACACACTCATCCGCGAAATCCTCCCCTTGGCAGATGTGCTCACGCCTAACATCCCCGAGGCTGAGAAAATCACGGCGATGAAGATAGGGTCTGTGGCAGACATGGAAGCAGCGGCCAAGCGCATCCACGAGATGGGAGTCAAGTATCCCTTGGTCAAAGGCGGCCATGCCATGGGAGATGCTCTGGATGTGTTGTACGACGGCAAGCAGATGTGGCATTTTTCCTCAGAACGCATAGAAACCAAGAACACTCACGGCACTGGGTGCACCTTTTCCTCCGCTATAGCCGCAAACCTGGCATTAGGTTTTGACCTGTACGAAGCAGTTAAGCGGGCTAAAGACTACGTTACCACTGCAATCAAGCATTCACTGGACATAGGAAAAGGCCACGGGCCAACACATCACTTCTATGATTTGTACCGCCGGGGATTGGTGATTACAACCGAAAGGGAGGATTCATAGCCGATACTCTGCCGGCTGATCCTGCCCGGAACACACAGGAGGGAGCCTGTTAAAATGTCACGAGAAGTAATACACCAGATAATCGGCATGATGGAAGATATTCGTGCCAAAAAGCCGCTTGTCCACCATATTACCAATTACGTGACCGTCAACGACTGTGCCAACATCGTGCTTGCCATAGGCGCCTCGCCCATTATGGCAGATGACATCGATGAAGTGGAAACCATTACTTCTATTTCGTCTGCGTTGGTGATAAACATCGGGACGCTTAACCGCAGGACTATCGAATCCATGGTCGCTGCAGGCAAGAAGGCAAATGAACTGGGCATCCCTGTGGTGCTAGACCCCGTAGGGGCGGGAGCTTCTGCTCTCAGGAATGAGACCACTGAGAGGCTGTTGGCTGAAGTAAAGGTTACCGTACTGCGGGGGAACATGTCTGAAATCAGGTTTACCGCAGGCCTGGAGGCTGATACTAAGGGTGTAGAGGTGTCCGAGGCAGACCAGAAGATTGGTACTGACGAGGGCACCCAGGTGGCACAAAACGTTGCCAGGAAGTTCGGCTGCGTAGTTGCCATCACCGGGCCCACCGACATTATTACAGACGGGAAGCGTACTATCTATATAGAAAACGGGACCAAGCATATGTCGAACGTTACCGGCACAGGTTGTATGTGCAGTTCCCTGGTGGGGGCTTTCTGCGGGGTACTAGATGGCGAACGCTACAGCCCTTTGATTGCAGCGGCAGGCGGTGTGCTGGTAATGGGGCTGTCAGGTGAACTTGCTTACGAAGCCACAAAACACCTGGGGTACGGAAGCTTCCGGACGGGTATCATCGATGCGGTAAGCAAGATGGATGGTGACACCCTTATCCAGAAGGCAAGGGTTTATGAATCCTAAATCATGAAATCGTCAATCACGCTCTAGATGGGACCACAGGTTCCGGTTGCCCGGATCAAACAGGGGAGTGTTAGGTAGAGGGTCGGGGAGATTGGCAAGGTTGGGCAGGCCGGAAGGCTGGGAATTGGGAAAGCGGCAGATTGGGAAGCCGGTGGATTCGGACACTGGGCACCGGGTCCCTTGTGCTTTGAAGAGTACAACATGAGGGAAGCATGTGGAGCAAGAGGAAAAAGGAGATGAACACCTACCATGAAACCTAGCGTCGACTACACCTTGTATCTGGTAACAGACAGGGACCTTATGAGCACGCCTACCCTGGAGGAAGCCGTGGAGCAGGCAATCAGGGGGGGAGTGACCCTGGTCCAGCTGCGGGAGAAACACGCATCTTCCCTTGAGTTCTACCAGACTGCCCTGAGAGTAAAGAAGATAACGGATTCCTACAATGTGCCGCTAATCATAAACGACCGTGTGGATGTCGCGCTGGCAGTAGATGCCGACGGTGTGCACGTAGGGCAAAGCGACTTACCGGCGGCCCGTGTGCGGGAAATCCTTGGTCCTGACAAAATCCTCGGGGTGTCTGCTTCATCGCTCAAAGAAGCTCTCAAAGCGGTGGAGGACGGTGCAGATTACCTGGGTGTAGGTGCTATGTTTGCCACAGGCACCAAAACAGATGCAAACATAACGACTATCGAGGAACTCAAACGTATCAGGCAAGCGGTATCTGTGCCCATCGTGGTAATTGGAGGTATCAACAAGCAGACCCTTCCCCTCTTTGCCGGCACAGGCATTGACGGGATTGCGGTGGTTTCAGCTATAATTGCAGCAGCCGATGTAGAAAAGGCGGCGCGGGAACTGAAAGAATTGTTCAAACAGATCACATGAGACAAAAGGAGAAGTGCCGGTGCTTGACTTTGAAGCAGCAATTTTTGATTTGGACGGAACATTGCTCGATTCCATGGATGTGTGGCGTCAAATAGACATCGATTTTCTGGGCCGGCGGGGTTTTGACGTGCCGGCTGATTATATTGCCGCGATTTGCTCAATGAGTTTTAGGGAAACCGCAGAATACACCGTTGAGTATTTCAACTTGGATGAAACCCCTGAGGATCTAATGGAAGAATGGTTCCAAATGGCCATAGACAGGTACAGTACGGAGGTACGCCTCAAGCCTTATGCCAAGGAATACTTGTTGTTCCTTAAGGAGCGCGGCATCAAGCTTGGAACCGCAACCTCTTTGCCTAGGAGCCTGGCTGAACCTGCCCTAAAGAATAACGGAGTCTACCACCTTTTTGATGCTTTCACCACCACAGAGGAAGCCGGCAGGAGCAAAGAATACCCCGATGTGTACCTGCTGGCTGCCCGCAAGCTCGGCGTTGAGCCTGGAAACTGCATTGTGTTCGAAGATATTCTGCCTGGAATAAAGGCGATAAGGGCGGCGGGAATGCGTCCCTACGGTGTGTACGACAAGTCGTCAGAGCACCATCAGGCAGAAATCAAAGCCATGTCGGAAGTGTATGTCCGGGATTTCGGCCAGCTCCTTCGGATGCATCAGATGCAAGGCGATACCTGAAAAACAGATGATACAGATGACGGCAGGCATAACCACCTAACTCAGAATAATCTCCTCACAAATCCGGCCTCTCGGCAACCTTATGCCTCTGCTTTTCCAAGTACATGGTAACTCACTTTTGTGTATACAAGCCGGTTGACAATAACTCGATATCGTTATATTACAAAAGCCGTCGTAAGCAGGGTCTATTAATGACCCAAGTTTCATTCGTTCAAAATTCTTCTCAAAACAAGTAGGAATTTTGGCACTCTGCATCGAAGAGATCATTACAGGCTGATACCGGTAATAACAACTGGTTCGGTGTAGGCGTTTCTTAACCGGAAACGGAAGTGAATAATCAGTGCTAGACGACTGGGCCATTACAGACACCCTGCAGTGTTATACAGGTAATGGCTCAGCTTATGATGTGCATCGGACGGTAAGCCGAAAGGAGTGGTCACTTGAGTACCCAACCCAAGAAAAAGATCCTGATTACCGGGGGCAAAGTGGTAGACGGATCCGGTAATCCATGGTTCTACTCAGATGTGCTTATCGATGGCGACACTATTGCAGAAGTGTCCCGGAACTTGAAAGACAAGATCGGAAAAGACAATCAGTCAGAATATGAAGTAATCGATGCTACCGGTAAAATTGTGTGTCCTGGTTTTGTAGATATCCATAGCCATTCCGATGCCGAGGTCTACATCGACGGGACCGCCAGAAGCTCTGTGATGCAGGGCATCACTACGGAGATTGCAGGCAACTGCGGCGACTCCGCATTTCCTTTGGTTGGTTACTTCCCTGAAAGATATGCCAAGCATATGTACGAGTTGTACGGTTGGGAAGAGGAGTTCCCCTGGAAAACCCTGGACGAATACGTAGATGTGGTAAATTCCCAGGGGGTTTCGGTCAATATCGGCTTGCTGGCCGGACATGCATCCATAAGGACTGCCGTGTCTGATTATGCTGACCGTGACCTTACTGAAGAGGAGTATAAGAAAGCCGAGAGGTTGCTCAGGGAAGCTCTCGAGCAAGGCGCTTTCGGTATGTCTATGGGCCTTTACTATGCGCCGGGCAGCTATGCCACTACAGAGGAAGCCATCAGGTTTTCCAAGATAGTCGCTGAGTACGATGGCTTTGTTTCATGCCACTTGAGGGACGAAGCCGACTACAACATTGGCATACTGGCAGCATATCAGGAGATGCTGACCGTGGCCAGGGAAAGCGGCGCCAGGGTACAGATCTCCCACATGAAGTGTGTGGGGCCTTCAACATGGGGATATGCCGATATCCTCGTTAGGATGGTCGAAGATGCCAGGAAGAGAGGCTTTGATGTGGCCGGCGACCAATATCCTTACCTGGCGGCGTGTTCCAGCATCATCGGGTCTCTGATCCCCCGTTGGGCCCAGGCCGGAACCAAACAGGATTTCCTGGACAGGCTCAGAGATCCTGAAACCCGCGAGAAGATCAAGCGGGAAGTCATCCGCAACCTCCGCCGGAGAGGCGGGGCAGAACGGCTGTTCATCGGCCGGTATCCGCCTGAGCCGGAGTATGCAGGCAAGTCTATAGCTCAAATCTCAGAAATGATGGGGCTTGATTACGCTGAAACGACTTTAAGGCTAGTGGAGCCTTTCAATCCTCAGTTGGTTACCTACTCCATGCAGGAAGACGATCTGAAGGTCATAATGCAAGCCCCGTTTGTAATGGTAGGTTCTGACGGGCGTGCACTCAGGCCTGAAGGTATTTTGGCATCAGGGCCTCCGCATCCAAGAAGCTACGGCTCATTCCCGAGGGTTCTCTCGAAATATGCCATCAACGGCAACGTGCTTAGCCTCGAAGAGGCCGTGAGGAAAATGACATCCTTACCTGCAGCGCGCGCGAACCTAAAAGACAGGGGACTGGTCAGACGCGGGTTTAAGGCAGACATTGTAGTGTTCGACCCGGTCACGATCAACGATAACGCTACCTTTGATAACCCGAGGTTGTACCCGACAGGTATAGATTATGTCCTGGTCAATGGCGTGCCTGTTGTGGCTGAAGGCAAACATACAGAAGCCAAGCCAGGCACAGTATTGCGGCACAATGCCTAGGAGGTGATACATGTCATTGGCCGTCAGCTTCACTGCTTATTTGCATACGCAAATCTAAGGAGGTGCACATGAACAAATGTTACCTGAAGGCAGACTGTTTGAATTCCTGTACTTGATAATCATCGGATTCACAATGTTTTACTACAGCAATCAAGCCAAAAAGGGCAAAGTGCCAAAGATTGCAAGGCTTCCAGCACTTGATGCAGTAGATGAGGCTGTTGGTAGATGTGCGGAGATGGGTAAACCCCTGTTCTTCACAGTAGGTAGTAGTGAAATTACCGACGCCAGTACCGCTCAGACACTGGCAGGTCTCACTCTGATGAAATATGTTGCTACCTTGGCTGCCAGGTACGACGTACCTATGTGGGTTGTCAACAGGTACGGAGCTACCCACGTCGTAGCTATGGACGTAGTCAAGCAAGGTTACCTCGAAGCAGGTAGGCCGGAAGCATTTAAGCCTGAGCAGGTCCTGTTCTTCTCATCCGAGCAGTTTGCTTATGCCGCCGGTTGTGCAGGTATCATGCACCGCGAGCAGGTTGGGGCTGCATTCATGGTAGGACAGTTTATGGCTGAAGCACTCTACCTGGCCGAGTCGGCTGCAGCCTTGGATTGTATCTCGATTGCCGGTACCGCCAGGGCTACCCAGCTTCACTTCTTTGTTGCAGCTTGCGACTACACCCTTATTGCTGAAGAGATCTTCGTTATCTCAGCTTACCTGACCCAGGATCCAGCTCAGCTTGGCATGGTGCGGGGCGGCGATATTTGTAAAGTTATCGCAACTATACTCATTGCAGTAGGTGCAATATCTGCTTCATTGGGATCGGACATTATCAGCTCCATCATCAGCAAGTAGTGTGAGGTGAGAACGCGCGATGCGTACGGAAGTACCAGTAGCAATAGCAGTCATAAGTGGGTTTATCATCCTGATAGCTCACTTCTTCAACATAGCTCCAATTCAGGCTGCTGCAACCCATTTGCAGGACTGGGGGATTTTGATCGCAGCCTTCGCAATCGTAGTCAGCGCAGCTAACCTGTTGATGGTGCACATCGGCAGGCTGTCAAACCAGCGGGAAGAGGCATGGAAAAAAGTCAACAGCGTGATAGTGATCGGGCTGTTCCTGGCTACTGCAGTTACCGGTGTGATTAGCAGGGATCATCATGTGTTTAACTGGCTGTACGACAGGATCATGCTGCCCTTGGGGGTCACCTTCGTATCAATGAACATGTTCTACCTGGTAACCGCAGCATTTAGGGCATTTAGGGCTCAATCCCTCGAAGCTTCCTTGCTGCTGGGAGCAGGTATCATCGTTCTGCTGGGTAACGCTCCGGTAGTTGAGGCATTCGTGCCCTGGTTCTCCAAGGCAGCTACCTGGGTTATGGGAGCACCTAACATGGCAGCTCAGCGCGGCCTTATGATAGGAGCAGCAATTGGAGCCGTCCAAACCGGGTTGAGAGTGATTTGCGGTCTTGACAGAAGCTATCTGTAAACCTGCGCATGGCTCGAGTTTAAGGTAAGGAGGGTTTTTTGTGGGCGCAGCACCAAACGATAACACCGGCAAGAAAGGTATTAGCAGACAGTTTATGTATCTGTTAACCGTTCTGGCAATCCTGTTGCCGTTGGTATTCCCTGTCGGTATGCCTGTGTCTGTAACCCCCTGGGTAGAGAAAGGCTATCAGCACGTAGAAAAACTCAATCCAGGGGATAAGGTTCTGATTTCGTTCGACTATTCAGCATCAGGAGCTGCTGACATCCATCCGGCAGCAGAAGCTATCTTCAAGCACCTGATGGATAAGGACGTTAAAGTGATTACCGTGGCATTTGTTGCCGAAGGCAACAGGTTCCCCGGAATGCTCATGTCTGCCTGGGAAGAGCAGGGCAAAGTTTATGGTGAGGACTTTATACATCTAGGTTTCTTGTCTGGGCACGAAACCGGGTTAGCAGCTTTGTTTGCAGATATTCCTGGAGCAGCCCCTGTCGATTCCAGAGGCAATCCTGTGACCTCGTATCCGATTATGGACGGGGTAAAGACAGTGGCTGACTGCAAGATGTTCATCGGACTTTCCGGTGGTAACCCTGGCCCCCAGCAGTACGTGAGACAGCTGGAGCCATACCAGGGAGTGGAAATCTTCACTGCCTGCACAGCGGCGATTGCTCCCACTGTCGAGCCTTACCTGGCTTCAGGCCAGATTGTGGGCCTCGTAGGCGGACTCAAGGGCGCTGCTGAATACGAGACGGTTATGGGTTACGCAGGTAAAGCATCAGCTAACATGGATGCACAGTCCTTTGCCCACTTGCTCGTCATCGGATTTATCGTTGCAGGCAACATTATTCACTTCACCAGCAAGAAGAATGAGGGGAATTGACGGGAATCAGAGTGCATAGGAGGGTTTTGCATGTCTACTGACCTTGGTATATGGCTCTCGGCTTTGTTGTCCCTTGCAGCATTCTCGTTCCTTATCAAAGAGAACAAGTTCTATAACATAGCAGAGAGTGCATTTATCGGAGTGGGAACAGGCTACGCGTTCGTCATGGCTTGGTCCAATATCCAGTCCAAAGGCTTCGGGCAGATTGCTCAGGGCGACTACCTTACCATAGTCCCCGTGTTACTGGGGCTCTGCCTGTTCGGAAAGATGTCCAAGTCCACGGCATGGATTGGACGCTATCCGGCTGCGATGCTCATGGGTATGGGTTCCGCCATTGCCATCCGCGGTGCCGTGCAGTCGGAACTTGTGCGCCAGATCGCAGCCACATGTGTACCGCTTAACAGCGTAAACAACATCATAGTAGTAGTAGGTACCTTGGCCACGGTGAGCTACTTCCTATTCTCAATGAAGAGCACAGGTTCCCAGCTGTCAGGCGGGATAAATGCCTTGTCCAAGCTGGGACGCTGGGTAATGATGGTGTCCTTTGGTGCCGCGTTCGCCAACGCCACCATGCAGCGCTGTGCACAGCTCATCGACAGGCTGAGATTCCTGTTCGAAGAGTGGATTTACCTAATTCGTTAATGGCACAAAACAATACGGCTTGTTGGCCAAGTAACGGAGTATTCGGGTAAGAAGCGAGAGGTAGGTAAAGCGGGGTAAGGGTTGCTCATGGTGGGCAACCCTTATCGTTTAATGCCTCACAAGCGGGAATAGGTGCCTGATATCCGGATAGGAGGTAACACACGGTGTTTGATTTGGTAATAAAGAACGGGGAGATTATCGACGGAACAGGCAAGCAGGGTTTTGTAGGGGACATTGGTATTAAGGATGGCAAGATAAAGGCCATCGGCAAGCTGGATGCCCAAGACCGTCCTACGATTGACGCCGAGGGTTTAGTGGTATCACCTGGGTTTATCGACATTCACTCCCATTCTGACTTTACCCTTTTTGTCAACCGGCGGGGCGAGAGCAAGATAAGGCAGGGTATTACCACCGAAGTTACCGGGAACTGCGGCTTTACTGCTGCGCCTGTGACAGAAGAGCACTTTGATGATCTGATCCAGTACTTGGCTAACACAGTAATCCTAAGTGATGAAGAAAAAGCGAAGTGGAAATGGCCCTCCCAAGCAGATTTCCTGCAGGAGATACAAGGTGACGAAGGGTTCTCATTTAACCTTGCGCCTCTGGTAGGGCATGGCACCATAAAAGTCGGCGTCATGGGATTTGACAAGTCCAAGCCCGCTTCTGAGGTCATGGACAGGATGCTGGGACTCCTCCAGGCAGAAATGGACCGCGGGCTCTTCGGGCTGTCTACAGGGCTCCAGTACGAGCCTTGCCTGTATTCTGACACCCAAGAGCTGATTGAGTTGGCTAAGAAGGTCAAAGAATACGGTGGAATATTTTCCTTCCATCTGGAGAGCGAAAGCGAGGGGCTTGTCCGCTGCATCTCACAAGCCCTGGAGGTTGCTGAAAAGTCCGGCGTTTCACTTCAAATTTCTCATCTAAAGGCAGCTTTCCGTCCCAACTGGGGCATGAGCACCACAGTGCTGGACATGATCGACGACGCCAAGCAAGCCGGTATCAATGTGGACTTTGATGTGTACCCGTACGTAGCTTACGGCAGTGGGCTCATTGACCTTATGCCGCCTTGGGTCCGCGAGCAAGGCGCAGGTAAGATGGTGGAACTGCTCAAGGATGACTCCATTAGGACCCGGGTGATAAGGGAGATGGACAATCCCGGTGAAGACTGGGAGAACCCCGCCCATGGCTGCGGTTGGGACAACATAAGGATAGCCATGCTCAAGACTGAGGCCAACCGGAAGTATGAGGGGATGAGCGTGCAGCAAATCGCCGACCACATGGGATCGAGCCCGGCAGAGGCTACAGTAAAACTAATGATTGAGGAAGAAGCGGCCATCAAGGCAATCTACTTTGCCATGTCTGAAGAAGATCTGATCAACATAATGAAGCACCCTGATGCAATTTTCGCTACAGACGGCAGGGCGGTGGCACCTTATGGCCCCTTAGGGCGTGGCTCAGTGCATCCTAGGTATTACGGCACTTATCCGCGGATACTCGGCAGGTACGTGCGTGAGAAGCAAATCATCCCGCTTGAAGAAGCCATCAAGAAGATGACCTATCTGCCTGCTAAGAAGGTGGGCCTCAAGCAGAGGGGACTGCTCAAGGAAGGTTATTGGGCGGACATTACAATTTTCGACAAGCATAATGTGATCGATGTGGCAACTTTCGACAATCCCCACCAGTATCCGGTCGGGATCGAGTACGTATTGGTAAGCGGCCAGCTAGTCATCGAAAAAGGCGAACATACAGGCAAACTACCTGGCAGGGTGCTAAAGAGAGGTCAGGCGTAGACTCTGTGTACCGGTGTGGCGGCAGTCAGGCGGTATACCGGCGTGCCGCCACACCTAGTCAGCATGTAGTTTTGTATTATCAGCTTTGTATATCAATAAGATAATTGTTACTATGGTTTTGTACAAATAATCAAGTGTCCGGTTTTGCTTAAGAGTTCATACTTTAACTCCGATAGCTCCATGAGGACAGTTGGATTTCTTGCCGGACGTTAGTTATAATAAAATGTCAGCTTATGGCAGTCCTAAATGGCAGGCGATGAATATGTTGCATGAGATGGGGAGTAGTGCCACAGGGTCCAAGAGGGACGTAGAGAAAGGGGGGGGAATGGATGTTAAACAAGGAAGGGCATGTTCCGCTTTACATACAGTTGAAAGACCTGATCCAGCAGCAGATCGAATCCGGAGTTTATCCTGAAGGAACTGCCATTCCGTCTGAACGGGAACTTTGTAACATGTACAACGTAAGCAGGATAACCGTAAGGCAGGCTATTGACAGGGCAGTTTCAGAGGGTTTTTTGGTGAAGAGGCCGGGCAAGGGTACTTACGTGTCCAGCCGGAAGATCCAGCAATCTCTCGAACGCATTACCTCCTTTGGGACGACCATGACCGGACAAGGGCTTATTGCCCAGACATCAGTGCTTGAAGTACGAAACGTCTATGCAAGTGACAGAATCTACGATATTCTGCAAGCCAACAAGCAGGTGCCTGTTTTGAGACTTGTGCTCTTGGGAACTGCTAACGCACAACCCCTGGCCATATACACATCGTATTTTAGGCCTGAGATCGGCCAGCGTATCGCAGACATAGCTTTGGATTGGGCTTCTCAGGGAAGGGCCTTTTCCTCATTTGACCTTTATGAGAGTATTGATCATGAACTAAGGCCGGTTGTGGCGAGGCAGACGTTTGAGGCAGGGTTGGCATCGGGCAAAGTGGCACGTTACCTGAAGCTAGAAGATCCCGCTGTAGTGTTTATTGTGGAATCGGTAGCTGAATCTGAAACGGGAGTTCCCGTAGAGTACAAGATTGCCCATTACCGTGCGGATCGTTACAAGTTCTCCATCTCTCGCAAGATCGGGACATAAGAATTTGTCTAATTTGATCAAATTCCTCGAAATTTAATCAAACCAAGGAAGGAATTTCAGGTGCCGATGTGGTAATAACCTATTATGACCGCCTATCTACTAATAGGTCTTGAGGAGGGCACAAAGCAGTGTCAAAGAAAGAACAACTCAAAATTCTATGTCCTAACGGGCACCTGGGATTTGCTCCTTCCAAAGAAGAGAGCTTCTGGATTGGAGTAGAGGAGAAGCCCGATTACTATTGCTGCGACTCGGGAAGCAACGATATCGGGCCCACACCCCTTGGTGCGGATCAGTCTGTCAGCCCTTACGAGTGGCAGGTACACGACCTTGAAATGCTGCTGGTAGCATCCAGGAAGCAGGGCGTGCCCATGCTCATAGGTTCATCAGGCGACACAGGAAGCAACAGCCGTGTCGACATGTATGTGGATATCATTAAGAAGCTGGCAGAGAAGCACAACATCCCTAAGTTCAAGCTGGGTTACTTCTACTCTGAGGTACCCGTTGAATATGTTATCCAAAAACTCAAGGAAGGCGTTGTCATCGAAGGACTGGACGGAAGGCCCAACCTTACCATTGAAGAGGCAGAGGCAACCGATAGGATCGTAGCAGTGGCCGGCGTTCATCCCTTCATGAAGCTGCTCGACATGGGAGCCGACGTCATCATCGGAGGACGTTCAAGCGACCCATGCATTTTCGCAGCCCCGGCATTGAGGGAAGGATTCCCTGAGGCCCTTTCATACTATCTCGGCAAGGTCATGGAATGCGCCTCCTTCTGTGCTGAGCCCTACGGTGCAAAGGAAACCATTATCGGCACCATCACCCACGATGAAGTAAGAGTCACTGCCATGCACCCCAAACAGAGGTGCACTGTAGAATCAGTTGCTGCCCACGCCATGTACGAAAGGTCCAACCCCTTCTACGAACACGTGGCAGGCGGTCTCCTGGACATGACCAATTGTAGCTACAGGCAGTACGATGAGAAGACTTGCGCGATCACCGGACCCAAGTTCATCCCCACTGAAGGCCAGATCAAGATCAAGCTGGAAGGCGCCGGCAAGATCGGTGAGCGCTATATAGGTATCGCCGGTATAAGGGATCCTTATCTTGTGGCAAATGTGGACAAGGTTATTGAATGGGCAAAGAGCCAGGTTGAGGAAAGGTTCAAGGGCCGCGAGCATCAGGTTCACTTCCATGTATACGGCAAAAACGGAGTCATGGGTGACCTTGAACCTATGAACAACGCCCAGCCTCATGAGCTGTGCATCGTGGTTGAAGGTATTGCCCCAACCAAGGAAGAGGCCTATGAAGTGGCTATGATAGGTTCAAGGCAGCTGTTCTACGCACGCTTGCCCGAAGTCAAAGGTACTGCAGGCACTGCTGCGTTTATCATAGACGAAGTATTCCCTGCTTCACCCGCTTACAGGTGGACACTCAACCACGTGATTCCTGTTAACGACCCGCTGGAGCTGTTCCAAATCCATATGACTGAAGCAGGAGTATAAGGGAGGGCTATGGAGATGAAGACCGTCAAGCTTGTGGACCTTGCCAAGGTAATAAGAAGCAAGAACGCAGGGCCTGACAAAATCACATTCGACATTATCTTCAACAGCCGGGAAAACTACGAGGCTGTCAAGGCAAGCAAGGCATTGACACCCGAGACTGTGACCAAGCTGTTCAACGTGCCCATGGAGAGGCTCAGCGACTTTGTGGAGTTCGACCCTGCGTGTGCCATTAAGTTCACCTTCTACAGGACCAGTCCCAGCGGCAGCCCTGGAGACGGAGACGTTTTCGGTTGCCAGCAGTATGCACCTCTTATGGACGTGGAAATCCCCATCCAGGAGTAGGGTGAGTATAAAAGTCACGGGGGAGGCTCCATGGCCTCCCCCGTGACTGATTACTTGACTGATTATTTGGCCGTTTGTTCAAACCAATCTCTTCACAAGCAGGAGGAATCCTACATAATAGATCTCAGGTTCCCGGCTGTCCGGGTAAAATTCGCACCGTATGTTGTCGATCACAAGCTTCATCCGCAGGTTGGGACTTTGAACTTCAAACACCATATCTTCAGGCTTAAAGGTTCCGTCAGCCGCCCTGTCTCCGGGCTTAAGATTCTCATTGGGCTCAAGGCGCTGGCCGTCTGAAACTACGTACTTGTCTTGGATGGATGCCATTAAGTCCGTAATCGAGCCCTCCCATTCGGGGATGCCATTTAAAGTGACGGATATGCGCTTATCTTCATCGTCATAAGCTACGGTAATGCCGTCTTCGAGGAGGAGCAGGGCGTCTTCGTAGTATGTGCGGGTAAAATCAAACAAGTAATCAAACTCGCTTATGTTCACGCTCCAGTTTTGGGCCTCGTAGAAGAACCAGTGGACGGGGCTTGGGATATCTGCGCTCATGTATGGGAATCCGAACACTTCTTCGAAATCTGCCAGAGTGAAGCCCGCAGGCAACAAGGTTACATCTGACAGGTCATGATAGTTGTCAAAATACCTGATGATGGCGGTTATTTCCTGACGATCTTCCTGGGAAAGCTGGGGTGATGGTTGGATAGCCCCGTCTATTAGCATACCGTACCGGGCACAAATCCCTTCGAGCCTGCGGTTCTGGCTCCATTTGGACACGGCAAAACTGCTCCATGGCCCTATCACAGACATTAGCGCCACTACAGCCAGGGTAACAGGGATCACAATGCTTCGCTTGGCCTTGGACAGGTTAAGGTAGAGCATGATGCCAAGCAGCCACAGCCCCAGCACCAGCACGTAGTACCGGTTTTCGGTGATCCCGTAATGCTTGATCCTGATGCCCAGGGATGCAAACATCATACCAAGCAGGGGGATTACCCCAATCGGGAAGTACCGGGAAAAGGCGTTTGACCACCGGTTAGAGTGTGCCAGGGGCCGGGTAAACAGCAATATGGCCGTGGTGAACGCCGCATACCACAACACCAGGTGGGACACCAGCCCAACAGGCCACTTCCGGGTTAGAAGGATCTTGGTGAAGTACAGGTACAGAATAAAGGTGTATGCTGCCAGTACCGGCGTGATTACGTACATCACAAGATTGCTGAGGGTTTTCGGATAGTCGCTTTCCGGAACACTTGAACCGGGCTCAGGTATGCCTGCCATGAACAAGAAGGGAGCTACCACACCGGCCATGACGAACCAGGTATGCAGGTAAATCCGGTGGGAGAGATCCAGGGAAAACAGGTAATCTACCGTAGCGGTAATGGCCGTGAGCCCTATGAACAGCACTGCAGCAAACAATACGGCAATCACTGCCTGGGTGAAAAGCCTGACCACATACATCTCAAGGCTGCGGCCCTTTTTCCAATTAGGTATTACGAAGAACATAAGAAACAGGAAGATGCATATACCTACATGCCTGCTTACTGCCACGAAGGTGAGTCCATTGAGCATTGCGAACCCGGCCCAGCTGATCCCAAAACCCAAGCCCAAGGCAAGCAGGTTACCTACAAGTGTAGAGTCCGGCCTGGGGGCAGCGTCCCGGAAGCTCCACGACTCCCACAGCAGAACCCCGCACCACGATGCCAGTATCCCTGCTACGAGGGCCATGGACAGCCTGGCTAGGTCTTCTTCTGGTTGTGGATAGAGCACCGATGTGTTCACGATCAATGTGACAGTGAGCGCGACCGTAAACCCTACAGACGCCCAAAACCGCTTCAATGTGGGGCCTGCAGCCGCCACCATCCTTCCGGCAAAGGCTTGCAATTTGTGCTTCATAGCTGTCTCCCCCCTGATTCAGATTGAGCGGCCATGGCCCCGCAGCAGGTTCACCATACCCGTATGCTCGTGAGACGGTCCCAAGGCCGGGATTGGCTAATGCCGGTATAGCCTGCCCTGCCTAGAAGCTATTCACTACTTCGTCCACTAATTCGCCGACGAAGGCCACGGCTTCACGGATTGGATCGGGTTTAGTCATATCCACTCCTGCCATCCTAGACAGTTCCAGCGGTTTCTTGGTTCCCCCTAGCTTAAGCACTTCTATCCATCTTTCAGCTGCAGGTGCCCCTTGCTCCTTGATGGCTTTGGCCACTGCCGTGCCGATGGTGAGCCCAGCCGAATAGGTGTAGGGGTACAATCCACGGTAGTAGTGGATCTGCCGCATCCAAACCAGCCTGGCGCCCTCGTCGATTTCCACCTCGCCGCCCCAGAACTCATCCAGGATTTCGCCTTGGATCTTGTTGAGCAGATTGGCTGTTATGGGCCGGCCCTGTTCTGCCAGGGGATATATACGGCGCTGCAGCTCGCCTTCAATCAAATGACGCACGAAGTTGTGGTGATAAGTCTTGAGGAGCTGCATGATGAGCCACCGGCGCCTGCGCACATCTGTATCCTGTGAAAGGATGTAGTTGGCCACCAGTATTTCGTTTATCGTAGACGGTGCTTCAATGAAGAACATGGTCGGCCTGGTGTTGTTGAAACTCTGGTAGCGCTGGGCAAGCACTCCCTGTCCGGCATGGCCCAACTCGTGGGCCAGGGTAAGCGCCTCCCTCAGGCTGTTATCCCACCTGAGGCAGATATACGGATGGACACCATACACCGATGAGCAAAATGCTCCGGTTCGCTTGCCTAAGTTGTTAGCCCAGTCCACCCAGCGGTTGTTTAGGGCATCTTCCATGATCTCAGTGTACTCCGGGCCCAACACCGAAAGGCCGCTTAATATGATTTGTTTTGCTTCTTCCCAGGTGGTCTCAGGCTCATATTCGGGCTCCAGCGGGGCTTCTATGTCGCAATACAGTATCTTGTCGAGTCCTAGCACTTCTTTTCTCAACCTGACATACCTGCGCATATGGGGCGCCAGTTCCGTGAGGATGATGTCGTGCAGGTTGTTGTATATGTCGATGGTAACTTCCTGCTGGTGTAAGAGCATGTGTATGGCTGATTCGTAGCCTCTGAGCCTTGCCAGAGCCACGTTCTTCTTGACTTCAGTGGCCCATGTGGCTGCGTAGGTATTCTGGTAGGCCTTCATTGCCCTGGTGGTTTCTGCGTAAGCATTGCGCCTGAGCACGGTATCGGGGTGATCTTCGTGGTCGCCGAAGGCCATGGGGTGGAGCGTACCCTTGCTGTCAGCTACAGGGTTGCACGACAAATCGGCGGTCCTGGATCTTTCGTAAATCATGGCAGGCGCTCCTAGCACTTCACCAAGGGCTGCCAAGGCTGCTTCAGTGTCAGGGTGAAGCTGGTAAGGTTTGCGTTCAATCATTTTCTCTATGGTGATGCGGAAAGGTTCAAGCCCCGGTTCTTCAGCCAGGTACTTCTCAAGGGTTCCTTCGGGCAGGCTTAACGCTTCTGATGTGACGAATGACGTTTCAGTTCCGATGGTGGTGGCGATGGACATGGCACGTGCGGCCATTTCCTGGTATTCAGGATTGGTGCCGTCGCTTGCCAGATGCAACGAAGCATAAGAGACTACCTTTACAACCCTTTTCATCAGGGCTTCTAGTGCCTCACAGCATGCCAAAAAAGTTTTTGCGCCTTCCCCGAGCCTGCCTTTGAACTTGGTGACCGAGCCGACCAAAGAAGCTACTTCTTTAAGTTCTGCTTCCCATGCTTCTTTAGTTGGGAAAATGTCGGCCAGGTTCCAGGTCTGCTCTACAGGCACCTCGGACCGTTTAGGCAGTGTGACCATAATATCCCTCCTGTTAAATGGTTTCAGGCCCCCTGAATGTACCAGCGAAGCCGGGAGAATATTTCCAGACACTAAGTGTCAAACCCTTCAAGATCCTTGAAGATCTGACGTACAATTGGGACATCTGATGGCATTGATATGGATCTCCGTTTGACAGAAGGGACAGGTCTTGGTGTCAGGAGGAGCCGGCTGCTGAGGTTCAGGCTTAGGTGCTGCAATTGACCTTAGCTTGTTCACTTGTCTTACCAAGAGGAACAAGGCAAACGCGATTATCACGAAGTCGACAACTGTTGTGATGAAGTTGCCGTAATTTAGTGTCGCGGCGCCTGCCGTTCTTGCTTCCTCCAGGGTTTGATACACCTTTCCATCCAAGGCCAAGAACAGATTGGAGAAATCCACTTTGCCCGTAAGCAGCGATACCAGGGGCATGATCAGGTCGTTGACCAAAGAAGTTACTATTTTGCTGAATGCGCCGCCGATGATCACGCCCACTGCGAGGTCGATCACATTACCTTTCATGGCAAATTCTTTAAATTCTTTCCACATGGCTTGCGCCTCCTGTTCAGATATGGTTTTGATACAGGCTGGGGACAATCCCGCCTTGGTATGATAATAGGTGGTCTCGGCCGGCAGGTCCAGCGGAATTCCAAAAGGGATTCTCCCTAAAGCGGCGAACACATACTCGCAGGCCATAAGGGGGTGATTTGAGTGCCGTCGTTTATCCATACAGCAGACCTCCATCTGGGACGTCCGTTCAGGAAGCTGGGAAGGTTGGGCGAGCAGATAAGGCAAGCCCAGCTGCAAACCCTAAAGAATATCGTGGATGCAGTCAGGGAGACCCGTTCGGACTTTCTGGTGATTGCAGGTGATTTGTTCGACAGCAACGCAGTTTCCCTGGATATGGCACGATATGTGCTGGATTGCTTCGCTTCTCTGGCTCCGGTTCCGGTGTACATCCTGCCAGGTAACCACGATGTGCTGGACTCTGCGTCGATCTACCACACTATCACCCGCTTGGGCAGGTTGCCGTCTAACGTTACAGTACTTGTCGAAGCAGCCCAAGAAGTCACGCCTTGCCCCGGTGTGGCTGTGTTTGCGGCGGCCTGCACAGCCAAACAGGGAGGGGACCGCCCATTGAGGCGGCTTATGTCTCTGGCGTCACAGAGCGATGCCAAGTACAAGCTTGCGGTGGTCCACGCTTCTGTGGATGTGCCAGGGCTGTCCATAGACCCCTTAGAGTCTTTGGTAAGTCGCGAGGATATTGAATCGTGCCCGTTCCACTACATAGCCATGGGACACTGGCATAGCCGGCAAGTGTGGTCTCAAGGGAGCATCCAAGCCCTTTATCCGGGGACACCCGAAACTTTGGGATTCGGTGAAACCCCATCTCCTGGTACAGTTACTCTGGTTTCCCTCGGGGATACCCTGCGTATCCAAGAGATACCCGTGGGAGTCTACAAATGGGTGAAGCTTACTTTGGATCTGAGCCTTATGCCTGATCTTGATGCCGTGATCCAGAGGGTAATGCAGGAAGCGGGAGACAAAACCCTTTTGCGGTTAGAATTTGAGGGCAGTCTGACCGGTGAAGCCGATTGGGCTCATGATCTGGATATTTCCCGGCTTGAGGAAGAGATAGCCCGGCATTTCTTCTACGTGGAAATCGATGCAAGCCGCGTGGCCTTCCACGAGCCGGATCCAGGCGAGTTTGCTCCCAACTCTGTGGGCAGGGCGTTTTGTGAAATAATGGCTGAGCGGATTGCCGGGACCCAGGACTCGGCTGAGAAGCAGCTCCTCGAGGAGGCCCTACGGCGCGGTGTGCTGTATCTTTCAGGGAAAGCGGTGATAAGGCCATGAGCACTGAAGTGCGCGGTTTGTGTGCTGATGCAGAATTTGTCCGTATCAAGCGGATAAGGATGGTAGGGTTTAGGTCCTTCCAGGACTATGTCCTAGAGCTTCCCCCTGGCTTGGTGTTTGTGTGCGGCCCAAACGAGTCCGGCAAGACAGGTATCATGAAAGCAGTACAGCTGGGGTTTTTCACCGATGCAGCCACTACCCGGCAAGACGTGCGCCGGCTGGCCAGCTGGGGAAGCGAGCAGGGGTTCAGGATTGAACTTACGCTGGATACCCAGGACGGTGAGTGGGAAATCGTAAGGGACTTTGAAGCAGGCAGCAATATCCTGATAAGGCCTGACGGGACCAGGGTACGGGACAAGTATAGGATCTTGGAAATAGTTTCAGGGCTGTTAGGACTCCCCCAACAAGGCCCCGAAGCTGCATATACCGCCAGCTTGTGCGTGCCTCAGGATGAACTGGCCACAGGGCCTGAGGGCCTGCAGAAACTCATAGAGACCCGGGTCTTGGGCGGCGGAGTGGATGTGGTCAGACTAGCTAACGATGCCGCCAGGAGGATCAGCGATCTCAGGGCAGGGCTGAGGGGAGGCTCCCGCCTAGGCGAACTTACCCTTGCCCTCAACCGCGTAGAGGAACTGGAGACAAGGCTGAAGCAAGTCACAGACAAGGTACAGCAGGGACAACACGCCAGGGCCAAGCTGCTAAGCCTCACGGAAGAGGTGGAACAACTAGAGCGGGAGATTAAGTTACTCGAGCGAAAACTGGAAAACGCCAAGATTTACGCCCAGGCGAAGACAGCCTATGAACGTGAACGTGGGGAATTCATGAAAGTCTACAACCTGAAACAGAAACGCGAGCACCTGGTTAAGCAGCTGGAGCAACTAGAACCTGACATAAAGTGCTTGTCTGAGAGAAAAGCCGTGCTCCACCAAGAAGCTTCGAGGAAATTCCGGTTGGAACAACTCCATCGTGACATTAGTGAGGTTCAACGGGAGGTATCCAGGCTTTCGGAAATCCGGGACAAGGCTGCGGCCCTGTTAGTCCAGGCACGACAAGCTGAAGTAGAGATACAGAAGTTTGGGCCTATAGACCCAGCGGAGGCAGATGAGGCTGTTAGACTCAACCAGCTCCTGGCTCACCAGAAAGAGTCTCTAAGACGGGCAGAACAAGACTGCAAGGAGTATGAGCGGCAGTTAGAGACCTGTCAAGAAGATCTGAAACGCAAATCCCAGCTGGAAGCCCGGCTGTCCCTCATGCTTGAAACCCGAAAACATGTTGAAAGAGTTAATTCCCTAGCCCGCCGTGCCCATGCCCTAGAACAAGCTATCAGACAGCACGAGAATGCCAAGTCGGAGTTTTCGGTGCTTATGCCTGTATCGGCAGAAGATGTAAATAAAGCCATGGCCCTGGCGGCTGAGATCGCGGCAATGAGCCAAATGCCGGCTGGGCTTGATGTTGAGATTATCCCTGAGCCTGGAGTTTACGCTAGCCTCAGTATTGACGGAGGTCCCCTTGAGGCGGTTGAACCTGGAGCCACGAGGGTTTCCGCTCTTAAACAGGCGGAAGTAGTGGTGCCCGACATCATTGGCTTAAGGGTAATGGCAGCTGATGCAGAACAGTTTTTGGCTAAGCTCCAACAGTCCCGGGAAAACCTAGCCCAAATACTTGACCGCTACGGTGTGGCCACTCCACAAGCCCTGTCGGAAGCATTCCAAAAATACAGGGACTCCGAGGCCCAGGTTCAGGCGGCTTGTGGGCGGCTGCGTGATCTGGTATCTGCCGCAGGCGCGGACGTATGTGAGGCAGACCTTAGCACAGTGGCCAAGAAGCTTGCGCAAGACTTGCGCACCCAAGCTCAACAGGCCCAACAGGCTGTAGTTGCCGGTCTTAAGGAACTGGCCATGGACCAAGAGGAATTGGAAAAACTAGAGGTATCAGACGTTGAAGAGGAACTTCAAACCCTAAGGCGGGAAATTGAGGAATTGACCCGGACAAGCTCGAGGCTGCGAGGCGGGATCGAAGGCCTCAGAATCGGAGAGATACAAGAGACCGTTAAATCAATCACGCGCTCCATTGATTCCATTTTCAAGCAGGCAGGATGTACGTGTCTTGAGGATTTGATTGATAAAGCTGAGAAGCTTCAAGAGCTCCAAGGCAAAGCCAAAGACTTGCGGTCAAGGGCCCAGGATTTGTTGGGAGACTGGACCATGGAGGTGCTGGAAGCAGAGATTTCAGCCCTTAGTCAAGACATTTCAAGATTGGAGGAAGAGCGCCAGGATATCTTAGCACTAGGGCCGGTTTCCGAAGACTTGGAGGAACAATTGGAGCGCATAGAACAGGAACTCAGTGCAAAACAAAGGGAACGGGACCAAGCTGAGGGGCAGATAAGGGCCTTGGATGAAGCAGACTTGGACCGCAGGGAGTCTGATATTGCCTTAAGATTGGCCGTTGCACAGAGGGAAATGAACGAAAATATTGAGTACAAAATGTCTCCTGAAGGGATAGATCAAACAGAAATAGCATTGGATGAAAAAAGGCAGCTATTCCAAGAACTTGTCCGGGAGAAAGACCGGGCTGAAGGTGCACTCGAAGGGATCACCGAAGGGATCGAAGATGTTGCCCGGGTGGAGGAACAGCTTGACTCCGCCAAGCGACAGCTGGAGCGCATTGAACGGGAGATCAAAATCCTTGAAATACTCAGGGACACTTTCCCGGAAGCGCGTTCCAGGGCTGTTTCGGGCGTACTCCATCTCCTGTCAGAGGCTTCGTCGAGATACATCAGGCACATGACCAAAGGCAGATACACCAAGATGGAGATATCCCAGGACCTAAGCCCACTCTTGTATTCTGAGTCCCGGGGCAAACCAATAAACGGGACCACGGAAAAGGAGTTGCTCTCGTCGGGAACGGCAGATCAGGTGCTTCTTGCCGTGCGGCTGGCTATAGCCGATCTTATGTCCCAGGGCAAGTGCCCGCCTATAATCATGGATGACCCGTTTATCCATTTTGATGCTGCCCGCAGGCAGGCAGCCATTGAGATACTGAGAGAGGTGTCCGGCAGGTTTCAGGTTATAGTGTTCACCTGCCATGACTATCCTGAAATTGCCGTGGAACAAAAGGTTAGGCTGAACCCGTATTTTATGTGACAGGCTACAGTTAAACAGGAAGGGGTGAATGTGCCATCGCGGTGCCCAAACTTAGCCGGGTATCTGGGTGATGGCTTTACACTGCATCCATGAAGACATTTGTGGTGAAGCCGGGGCCTCCGGCATACTTATCCCTCACTGACAGCCAGTGGAAGCAAAAGATCGAGAGAAGCAAAGAGCTTATGTCGCCGTGTGTATTGTGCGCGAGACGCTGCGGAGTGACGCGGAGGCCGTCTGAAGAGCAATTATCCGGATCTGATGACAGGGGTAAACGCGGCACGCGCCCAAGAGATTACGCTGCCGGCGTTTGCCGGACCGGAGATGAAGCCAAAGTTTCAAGTTTTGGCCCCCATTTCGGAGAAGAGCCGCCGTTGGTGGGCAGGCGGGGTTCAGGTACTATTTTCTTTGCCGGCTGCAACCTCAAATGCATCTTTTGCCAAAACTATGACATTGCCCACCTGGACCGGGGATGGGAAGTTACCGACGAGGAGTTAAGCCGCATCATGCTGAGGCTTCAGGAGATAGGCTGCCACAACGTCAACTTGGTATCTCCCACCCACGTGGTACCCAATATCCTGGCTGCCTTAAGGTTGGCTGCCTGCAGGGGGCTCAAGATCCCCATAGTGTACAACACCGGAGGTTACGACTCCCTGGAGACCCTCCAGGTGCTTGACGGGGTAGTGGACATCTACATGCCTGACATGAAGTACGGAGAAGCTGAGCCGGCCCAGGAGTTTTCCATGGCGCCTGACTACCCTGAGGTCAACTTCAGAGCAGTTAAGGAGATGCACAGGCAGGTAGGGGACTTGGTGACCGACGACCGGGGTGTGGCAGTAAGGGGCCTGTTGGTGAGGCACCTGGTGTTGCCTAGGGGGAAGGCGGGTACCCAAAAGGTCATGGAGTTTATCGCCGAGCACATCTCCAAAGATACTTACGTGAACATTATGGACCAGTACCGGCCGTGTTACAGAGCCGTGGGGAACCCTGTGATCGGCAGAAGGATTACATGGAACGAGTACAGGCAGGCGCTTGAGATTGCACAGCGGGCTGGGCTGACCAGGGTTCATGCCCTGTAAGTCCCCATACCTTAAGCGTGAACCCCTGTCCCAGCCCTGCCCGTCTATCTCTTTGCGGTCTTCTTTGCGAGTTTCCGGTGAATCAGGTGGCGGGCAAGTCCAATCCACTCCCGGTTTTGCTTCCCTAAAGTTACCCGGTTTGTTCTTCCTCAGTTTGGGTTACGGTAGTTCCGATATCGCCTGTTTGGTCTGCTACTTCGTCCCCGTGGTCTTCTGGTTCTCCTGCATTGCCTTGGGCTTGATCATATAGGCTGCCGGTCTCAGCATCATCGTGCCCAGCGCGTTCAGGCGCGGCCTGTGAGGCAGCTCCTTTGGATAAGCCGGAGGACAAGGCAAACGCGCCTGCTGCCGCGACCAATATGGCGCCCATTGCTGCTTGCAAGATAAACGGCTTAATCTGGTCCGTGGCATCCCGGGCAAATGTCTTAAGCGGGCCCACAATTATGAGCGATCCCGAGATACCATCCGCTGTTTGCCAAGGAACTGAAACGGCCACCTGATCCTGCCCTGCTGCCGGCAGTTCAAATGAGTTGGTCTTTCCCGTGGCGATGGTTGACTTGAGCAACTCCGACTCAATCACTTCCCCGGCCAGGGATTCCCCGGCTGATGAGTCTACCACTACCGTGCTGGCAGAGTCAGTGATAAGCACCCTGAGTCCTGTGTTGTAGTAAATCCAGGCAGCCACCTCACGGCAAGTTTCCCTGTCTTCGGCGGGTACGTCAAGTTCAACTACTGCCCCGGCCAATTGCTGGGCGCTGGCCTTTACTTGTTCAACCGCAGCGTTGAAGAAATGGTTCTGGAGTAGCCGTGTTTCAACCGCTCCCATGGATAGGATCACTACCACGCTCAGTGCTACCAGTACTGCCATTGCTTTTGCTCTGGATACCATGATGGAATCACTTCCCTTTGTAATGTGTGTTGCTTCCGGCACTTCGGCCTAAACCTGTGCAATACTGACCTCCATTATCTCATTTGTGTCAACCTCAAGGTAGATGCAGCAACAAAATCCATTGCCACACCCAGACTTTTCGTGTCCCGAAGGAAGGAACCGGAGCAGAATTTGCAGAATGGAGAGTCAAGGTAGTGTTGGAAAAGGATGAAAACCGGGAAAATCGGGAAAGAGGTGACATTTCTGTATGAAGGACCTCCTAAGGAATGCTCTCAAACTTGCAGACGTGGATTATTGCGAGATCCGGTTTGAAGAGAGCCAGCTGCTTAGCATCAGTTATCAGGGCAGGACTCTGGATACCATCACCAGGGACACCCCTTACGGAGGTAATGTCAGGGCTTTGCACAAAGGCGGCTGGGGATTTGCGTGCTTCAACAAGCTGGATGACCTTGAGGATGCTGTAAGGTCCGCCGCCAAGCAAGCCAAACTTGCCGGTGGCAGGCTGGGTGCAGAAAGCAAACTTGCCCCGGCACCGGTCATCGAAGACGAGTACGTTCCCGAGTACACTTTGGACCCCCGTGGCGTCAGCCTCAGTGAAAAAATAAGGATCCTAGATAGTTATTTGGACTTCATTCTTGGGTATGACAAGGCAATAACCGCAGCTCAGATCGTGTACAATGAAAAGATTAGTACAATCTACTTCGCCAACAGCGAAGGCACATATATCAAACAAGAAAAACTGGACATAGGGTCTAACATGGCAGCCACGGCTCGGAGGGGGATGACCACCGTTTCCAAGCGGATTGGCCGGGGAAGCTCCATAGGGTTTGACTGTATGCTGGATGCCTACGATGATCTCAGGGAAGCGTGCAGGTTGGCTGTTGAGCTCCTGGATGCTCCCACGGTAAAAGCCGGCGTGTACACCGTGGTGTGTGATCCTGCACTGGCCGGGCTGTTTGTCCACGAAGCCTTTGGCCATCTCAGCGAAGCCGATAACGCGTACAAAGATCCCAACCTGGCAAAGGCGATGACCTTAGGCCGGGTGGTGGGCAGGGACATCCTCACCATCTACGACACAGGTGAGTATCCGAAGAACCGGGGCTACCTCAAGTATGATGATGAAGGCGTCCCTACAAGACGCACCTACCTTGTAAAAGACGGGGTACTGGTCGGACGGCTCCATTCCCGGGAGACAGCAGGAATAATGGGAGAGGAAATTACGGGTAGCGCTAGGGCGCTTGACTACAGGTTCCCGCCTTTGGTGCGCATGAGAAACACTTGCATCGCCCCGGGAGAAGCCACGTTCGAAGATATGATCAAGGACATCAAACTTGGCATCTACGCAGTTGGATCCGGCGGCGGGCAGACCAACGGCGAGATGTTCAACTTCATGGCAGGCCACGGCTACATGATCCGCGACGGCAGACTTGCTGAACTTGTCAAGGACGTAAAACTCATGGGTAACGTGTTCACTACGCTTAAGAACATAGACATGATCGGCAACGATGTCCAGGCGCGGGATGGTGCAGGCGGCTGCGGCAAAGGAGGCCAGATGCCCCTTCCGACAAGCGGCTTGTGCCCGTCAATAAGGATTCAAAACGTGATTGTGGGAGGTGCCAAGTGATGGGCAGGCTATTTGAAAACCTTCCTGAGGGTGCTCAAGCCGAGCTTTATCGCAGGGTGAGTCGTTCCTGGGGAGTTAGGTTTCAGAACAGCACGTTTGAGGGCACCAGTGAAAGCAGGCTCGATACCAAGACCGTGAGGGTGATCCAGTCTGGGAAGCTGAGTATGGCCAGCGGAAGCAGGCCCGGTTCCGAGGCGGACCTGCTCCGGACTGCCCTCGAGCTTTCCAAATATGGTACCCAGGTGGACTACGATTTTCCGGGCGTGGCTGAATATGGAGAAATAGAGCTGGCAAGCCCTGAGGTCCCCGCTATGGACTTCGCGGAAATGATAGACATCTGCGAAGATCTCATCAGCTCTGTTCTGAAGGTGGACCCGGATATCCGTGCATCTGCATCTGTGGGGGCAGAGGAACTGGAAGTTAGTTTGGACAACAGCAATGGGTTTTCCGGGAAATACAGCAAAACGGTGCTCAGGGCAGGGCTTGGGGTTAGGTATGTCCAGGGAGATGATTTCCTGCGGTTTGGGGAATCCAGGGCATCGTGGACAAACGACCTTGACTACGAAGGCATCAAGGAAGAAGTGATCCGCCTGTTTAAATGGGCTAAGCAGACTGTGGACATGACGGCAGGCACTTACCCTGTGATTTTTGCCCCCGAGGAAGTGGGGCACCTTACCCGCCCGTTTATCGCATCCCTCAACGGCAAAGCGGTTACACGGGGAATATCTCCCCTTGAGGAGAAAATCGGGCAGGAGCTTCTGGATCCTAGGGTTACCTTGATCGATGACGGAACAGTGCCCAGGGAAGTATCGAGCGTGCCTTTCGATCGGGAAGGGGTGCCCACCCAAAGGAACGTGCTTATAGATAAAGGTGTGCCCAAGACGATTCTCACCGACCTTGAGACGGCAAGAAAGTTGGGCACCGAATCTACCGGCAACGGTAGCGGCCGTGGGCCAGCGCCACACAGGGTGATCCTTTTGCCCGGAGACCAGACCTTGGAACAGCTGATTGCCGGAATTGACCTTGGGGTCATTGTTTTTGGCACAATGGGTGCATGGACGGGCAACCCCTTGGGCGGCAACGTGTCCGGCACGATTTCCCTTGGGCTCAAGATCGTCAACGGGGAAATTGCAGGCAGGGTAAAGAACTGCATGTTCTCGATAAATTCGTTCAAACACTTCAAAGACCACCTTATCGGTTTCAGCAGGGAAACCAAATCTACCCGTGGCGCTACTTACCCCTATGTGGCGCTGGACGAGGTTGTGATCACCAGCGGGTAAGTCGCAGGAAAGACAGCCGGATTTATGACAGGCAGCTTGCAGGCTAAGGTGGCACAAGATGTGGCGGCGGCCTTGCCGCCACATTATTTTTGCGCTGACCGGCAATTGTTTCTTGACTTCAGTACTTGCCGCTGACAAAACCCACCATAGTATTGTTGACATTTACCAAAATCTCAATATAATAAGTTATGGGTATATATCGAAAACTACTAAGGGGGCAACACACTCACCAAGAAGGCTTAAGGAGACTTACATCCAAACTAAGGAGGAGATAGCATGCCAGGTGGAGACAGAAGAGGGCCAATAGGTCTGGGGCCTATGACAGGACGAGGTCTAGGATATTGTGCAGGATACCCCCATCCCGGTTACTTCCACCCGGGTCCCGGTTATTTCCGCGGCGGTAGATTCGGCTGGGGTCCCGGTTGGGGGAGAGGCTTGGCCCGGGGTTGGGGCGCCGGTTGGGGCGCAGGCTTGAGATGGGGCAGAGGCCGAGGCTGGGGCAGGAGTTGGAGCGGCCCATATGCCCATCCGTATGCTGTTCCGCCAGTTAAGCCGGTAGATGAAGCCGAGCGGCTTCAGGCTGAGTCTGACATTTTGACAGAAGAGCTTGAGTTCCTCATGGACAGCGTGGAAGCTATCCAATCCAGGTTGGATCAAATAAGCAGCAGGCTTAAGGAGCTGCGCAGTTCCGGGCAAGAAGATAAGCAGGAAGGTACCGAATGACCGGATGTTACAAGGTCCGTGGCTCTTAATCTGGACTATGCAGACCACAACGAAATCACCGAAACAAACCTGATTAAACGATGAGGTGGAGTCAGCTACGACTCCACCTCGGCTTAACGTTCAACAAAACAGTCCTGCAATTGATATCATATGCTCTGATGGTCGCCTTGCGCCGCTATGAATTCTTGCTTTCTATTACGTGTTTCATGCTGTAAAGCTTCGGGGGTTTGCCCAGCAGGAACCTGGCAGCCTCAAGCGCACCATATCCGAATATGTCCCTGGACAAGGCGGTGTGCTTTATCTGGATTATTTCCCCCTGCCCGGCGAAGATAGTATCATGCTCTCCGACAATGGAGCCCCCGCGTACTGCGTGGATGCCGATCTGCCCTGGCTTCCGTTTGCTGTGTTCGTCATCTCCATGCCTTCCGTATATGTATTCCATCTTGTTATCCAGGGCCGCGTTTATGGCATTGGCGATCATCATGGCGGTTCCGCTTGGTGCATCGGCCTTCTGGTTATGGTGCTTTTCCACGATTTCGATGTCAAACGCGTCTCCAAGCACCTGGGCCGCCTGGGCTACCAAGGCGAGCACGAGGTTTATGCCCACAGACATATTGGCCGACATGAGTATGGGTATTGTTCGAGCAGCATCTGAGATTTTCTGCTGCTGAGCGGCGGAAATGCCGGAAGTACATATTACCAATGGTGTCTGCCTGGTCATGCCGAACTTCAGCAAATCATCGACAGAACTGGGGTGGGAAAAGTCGATCACCACGTCAGGTGTAAGGCCCGGCGGGACTTGGCCAAGGGAATCAAACACAGGGTATTCGTTCTTAAATTTGCCGGGATTTATGTCTACCCCACAGATAATCTTGGTTTCATTATCATGGGATTGCTCAACCAGCCTGGTAATCACACGTCCCATTCTGCCGTTACATCCGTGCAGCAGTATTTTCACATTACTCCACCTCCGGTGATTCTGTATTCCTTGCTACTGTTTTCGATGACGATTAGAGCCATGATTTTGCTCCGTTGGTTGAACTACTTGCCCGATATGGTGATTCCCGACACCTGGATCCACGGTAATATGGAGAAGCCGTAGTCTATCCTTTCCTTCGATATGGCCTTGATGTTCTTGAGCATTTCTGCGAAGTTGCCTGAGATCATGGACTCACTTATGGGATACTTGATCTCCCCGTTCTCGATAAGGTAGCTGTTCTTGGCTACTCCCGAGAAGTCACCGTTGTCGCTGGGATAACCGCCTGAGAATCTGGCAAGCAGAATCCCTCTTTCCACCGACTTAATCATGTGGTCAAGTGAGGTATCACCTGGGTCTACCACGTAGGCACCGCCCATATTGACAGCCCTGTCTAATCCTGTTTTCCTGGCACCATACAGGCTAAGCAGGTAAGACTTGAGCACACCTGATTCAATGATGGTGCTGTTTTGGGCGGCGTACCCGTCGGAAGTCACAAAGTATCCGTTGCATATCTCATCGGATACAGGACGGGAGTGGAGGGTAAACATGGGATTGGCGATCTGCTGGCCCAGCTTATCTTTGTAAATGCTGGTCCCTGATATCATGGGCCCGTCGCTGAGCGTCCGTTCTATGAAAAACAGCAAGTCGTTCATGCAGTCGGGGGTGATGATAACATCTCCCACAAACTTACCTTCCAAGGGTTTGGTGACAATCTGCTCCGTAGACTGCTTGAAAAGGATGTCCAAGGAGCCACACTCCAAGAGGTCCCTCTCAAGATCTCTCAAAGAGAAAGTTGTGTAGTTAAAGGATGATACCTTGTCTTCATCCCTGGACGAGAAGAGAAAAGTGCAGTTATACACACCCTTGTTGGTGACAAAATCCACATTGTTCGAGTTAACGAAGCAGCTTCTGGAGTGGGTAAAATCCATTATTGCCTGCATAATTACCAGTTTGGGGTACTTGCCTTTTACCTGCTGGATGAGGTGTTTCATGCTAGAATGCATTTTATCCAGGTCGGGCGAATCGCTCCCGGAGGAAAACTCAGCAGGCGGCTGGGATTCGGCTATGTCAAAAGCTTCGTCGGGGGCAGATGCAGCTGCGATGGCAAGCACTTCCCCGGCGGCTTTGTCGATCGATTCATCGTCCGACTTATTGATGCTGGTTGAGCCTCTCCGGTTGTCCTTTATCGCCGTCAATCCTACTCGGGCATCAAAAGTGGTTCTCAGCAGGGTGAATTCGCCGAGCTCCACGTTGAGCTCGTGTTTTTCTGTAAAGGTGGCTACACATTGCGCCTTGTCTGCACCGGCCTTAAGCAGCGCATCAAGCCCGGATCGCGCGACTTGTCTCGGATTAGCCATATTTATCTACCCCCTATATTGATCTTGCACTTTATGGCCGGTCCGCCCATGCCTACTGGTATAGGTTGTTTCTTGCCGCACATGCCGGCATTGGTCCACTTCATGTCGGAAGAGACCATGGTGACTGTCTTGAGCATGTCAAACGCCACGCCTGAAATCGTGGTATCTTTGATGGCTCTCCCCAGCTTGCCGTTCTTGATCTCGTATCCCAGGGTTATTCCAAACATGAACTCGCTGGTAGAGTCAGCTTGGCCGTTGCTTGGCTGGATGAGGTAGTAGCCGTCATCGATTGACGCGATCATGTCTTCCAACCTATCGGTTCCAGGCAGGATAGCAGTGTTTCTCATGCGGATCAAGGGTTCGTCTGAAAACTGGTAAGCCCGGGCGTTTCCGGTGGGCTCGACGCCGAAATGGCCGGCGCTTTCTTTGTTATGCATGTAGCCTTTGAGGATGCCGTCTTGGATGAGCACTGCGTCCTTGGCCTCAGTACCTTCGTCATCTACATATACAGGTACCGGGCATGTAGCCCCGTTGAAAGAGTGGGCGAAGTCCACCAGAGTCACAAGGGGGCTGGCAACCAGCTGTCCGACCTTGCCCTGGGCTACCGACCCGGTTAACACCATGTCGGCTTCGGTGGTATGGCCTATGGCTTCGTGGGCAAGGATACCCGCAAGTTCGGCGTCTAGCACGCACGTCTTAAGGCCTGCCTCCGGGAACACTCCTTCGCTCTTTTTCATCAGGTGATGGTACTGTTCTTCGACCTTGTCGAACAAATCTTCCGGCGAAGAGAATAGGTCCTCAAAGTGCCCAAGCCCGCCGTAAGGCTTTCCGAATTCCACAGGTTCCCCGTCTTTGATGAAGGACAGGGAGATGCTGATGATGGTCCTGGGCACCAGCGAATAAGAGTAGGAGCCGTCTGAGGTTACAAGCATTTTTTCCATGTCCAGGCAGTTTAGTGCTACTGTCCTGCTGGCCAGATTGGGATATGTGGCGGCTATGTGGTCATCCAATTCCCTCATGAAGTCAACCAGTTCCTTCTGGGCGAGGCGGGGTTTCTTTGTGGAAAAATCGTTTTCGCTCCTGACAGGAACCTTGGGCAGCGGGCCCTTTGCTTTCCGTTCTTTGGAGTCGAGGAATATTGCGTTGTCAGTTGCCGCCTGTATCACTGCTTTGGCCGCTTGGTCGCTGATTTCCGGGTTAGATGCAAACCCCCACGAGCCGTCCATGTAGACCCTTGCCGATATCCCGCTTGTCGCAGAACGGGAGTTGACGGTATTGTTGCCTTTGACGAAGGCCACCTGGACGATCCGGTTTTCCTGAGCTCTCAGTTCAGTATAGCCTGAGAAGTACTTTGCGTAGTCTTGCAGGTTCAAACTCAACAAACCTATCCCTCCTTGTGTACTCACGGCGTGTTCTGACAGGTTGGGCACGTCTACAGCGCAGGACTGCCAAAACTTGATGGGAAGTTGTTAAGGGTCTTCTACACGGCGGCTTAAGTTACCTCCAAAGTCCTCAGCCCGGGCTCAAAAAACTGTGCAGAAACTTGTCTTTGCGTAATGAGCACGCCGGTGGTATGTTAAGTTTAGCCAGAGTGTTGCCTGTTCAGTCAAGACGGTCGGGAGGGGGTCAGCTCCGTTGGAAACACCTGTATCCAAGCAAACCGTTTTCAAGGGCCGCATAATGTCAGTCAGGGTCGATACTGTACTGACGGAGGACGGCAAGCAAACCACCAGAGAAATCATTGAAAGGCCGGATACCGTGGCGGTTGTGGCCATAGATCAAGAACGCAACATCCTGCTCGTGAGGCAATTCAGGTACGCCACGGGCAAGTACACTGTGGAGATACCCGCAGGGGTTATTGACCCGGGTGAAACCCCGGAACAAGCTGCCAGGCGGGAGCTTAGAGAAGAGACGGGATATGACTGCGATGTACTCATCCCCATACATACCTACTGGCCTGCTATAGGCTATTCCACTGAGCAGATGACTATCTTTTTGGCACAAGGCCTCAGACGTGCACCCCTCCAAGGGGATGAAGACAGGATAGAGCTGTTGCGGCTGCCGTTTGCTGATGTATACGAGACGGCCAGCAGCGGAAAGCCCCTGTTTGAAGATGCCAAGAGCACCCTCGGGGTGATTCTGGCAGCGAGCTTGCTGTCCATCGACAGGGGCCGGCAGGCTTAATCGGCTGCGGGGGGTTTTGGCAGGACCCCACGACTCAAAGTGCCGTAGGAGCCGTGATATTGCCGCCGGACAGAGGGTGCCAGGCGATATAACCCCCAGCGTGAACCGAGCCTGTGCATAAGTTGTGGATAAGTCTTGGTTCATGCATAAACCCAGCGGTTATGCTGGTTGCGGAACTTGGGCCGTCCTGCTTACCGGCGACCAGGAAAAATGTTACTGACCGCACAAAATTCCAGCATAAGAGGTATTTATTGCGTATGCGGCCCCAACCGGCCACAAGATGCATCTTCTGTGGACAGGGTGTGAATAGTGTGTGAGTATTATGTTATGGGGTTGTGGACAATTTGTGGATAACGGGGTGGTGTGTTGAAACTAAGACTAGACCTTCACATTCACTCGTGCTTTTCGCCTGACTCCTTGGTAAGCCCGGAACAGATCATCAGCTTGGCTAAGCGAAAAGGGTTGGATGGCGTGGCTATCGCCGACCATAATACAGTCCGCGGCGGACTGGCAGGGTTTGAGGTCAATTCCGACCCTGACTTCATCGTCATCCCCGCCGCCGAGTATTCAACGGAGTATGGCCATGTAGTGGGGCTGTTTCTTTCAGGAGAGATCGATGTAAAGGGCCGGAAACCCAAGGGCCATACCCTTAGCCCTACCCTTCCGTTTGAGCAAGTTGTCCAAGCTATACACGCCCAGGGAGGGGTTGCAGTACTTGCCCATCCCTTCCAATCAAGGCTTTGTCTGCCGGCACACGTGTTGAGCGGCCCAGTTAGCGTCGACGCTGTTGAAGGATTTAACTCCAGAGCCGGCACCAGGACCAACCCAGATGCCAACGCGTTTGCTGCAAAATGCTCGGAGGAATATAATCTTCCTGCCCTCGGCGGCAGCGATGCCCACTTGTCGTGGGAGATAGGGAGGGCTTATACCTGTGTAGATTTGACCGGGGTTTCCAGGGGCGATATCTGTATAAAGGACAGCCACTGTCTGGTCAAACAAGCCATCCTGGAAGGCAAGGTGGAGTGCTTTGGCAGGGAGACTCATAGGGCGGTAGTTCCCCTTACTGAGCTCGTCAAAGATTACAAACGCAAGACCTACAGCCGGATGCCTTATCTGGTCCTACAGATTATATTAGCCCTGCTGGGGCCTATGAAAGGCAAAACCAAGGCTGAATAGCACACCCGCCGGGTGTACCATTCAGCCAAGCACAGGGGTTATTGAAGACGCCTGGTGCACGACTCAGGCTTTGGCCTTATGACACCAACGCTAAACCAAATCTTACCTTATGCTTACGCCGTTTGAGTGCAATCCAGTGACTCTCGCCTAATTCGCCGCATTAGTGCGAAAGTCCTTCTCGTAATGTTATTATGTGCCAGCTTGCCTTAAACCACTCAGGATCCTCTCCACCCGCTGAGATTCAGGTATATGTTTCCCTGTAGCAGGATCAATCGTCACACAAGCCCCGTTTATCATTGCTGTGCGGATCCGGCCGCAAGCGTGAGGATTTCCCGTCAGGTGAGGGGCATCCAGCAGCCCTGCTTTGATGGCATAGGCCAGTATCCGCGGATTGGTGAGGGCATTGATATCAATGTCCAGGTTTGCCACCTCCATTGGCGGTGTGGCCGGCGCCTGGGACATGGGTTGGGCCCTTTCTGCTGTATCGCGCAATTCAGGCACTATTTCCGGTAAGTCAGAGATGGCTCTTAGCAGGACTTTGGCTTCTTCTACCAACTGGTTTTTCCGTTCTTGGACTTCCTGAGCTAAACTCATATCTGGCATCCCGTCAAGGCAATTCCGGATAACGCCGTGTACGATTTTGCAGCTTTCGATGATATCCTCGGGAGTTGCTGCATGGTGACCTTCACAAAAACCAACAACGTGCACTATGTGAGGTTTAAGGTTCATGCTGACCATGGTTGACGCCGCCAGCTGGCCTTTTGCCATGTCTAGGTCAGCCGGGAAACTGGCAAGCCCTGCCCTTACCTGGCGCCATACTCTGAAGCCGTCGTCAGCCAGGGACTCTATGAGCTCCAGTTTGGCCAACATTTTGCCTAGGTCCATTGCTGCTGTGGTGCCTGGGGGGGTGTTGAACATATATTGAGCTACGTAGTCCTTTACGCCCAGGCACTTGGCATTGAGAGCACCCAGATATGCAGCTGCCACAGCTACCGCGTCAGGGGCATCCCTGAGGCTCCAGTGATGGGCTTCGTTCACTTCTACAGGCACGCCTCTGGCAGCATGCCATGCAATCGCTTCCTGAGCTTCGGTTATGGATTGCTCGACTCCCCGGGGCCCCCGTCTGTCCAGCACGTTGTACCAGCAAAGAGGGATAGCGGTCCACGCATTGTTTATGGTTTCAAGTAGCATTTCACCAAACCGGATTACATCCCTGGTGCCGCTGTAGCATCTCATGAGGGGGAAATTGCCACGGCGTGATGCCGCATAAAGCGACCCGAAGTCTTCCGGGCTTCTTACAGGCACTCCACCTGCGCCTGCCTGGTCCGGGTCCATATTTTCCGGGTGAAAGAAGTTTTCCTGGGCGTTTTGGTCGGGCCCTATGGAAATCACGTCAAGCACGTGTGCGTCAGCAATTTTTTCAATGCCTGCCCTGGTTGCTTCTACCGACGGCAACCCGAAATGGTGCCTTAGGATAGGGTAGGGGGCTTTCCACCGGATTCTGTCCACAAGGTTGCTGGGGTATTTGGCCTCATCGGCCGAGGCAGCTTCCCCTTTGAGGTATCCCACAATTTCATTTATGTCCTCAGCCCCGGAAAACGCCTTCTCAAAAATGCCTGACGCTTCAGCTACTTGAGCCACCGGGGGAGTGCCGCCAAATATTAGTTTCGGCGCCGGTGTAAGTCCCGTTTCCTCCAGAGCCCGCTTGAGCCGTTGAAAAAGCCGCCCTCCTGCATCCGGGTCAAGCCGGTACCCTATGGCAAGCACATCAGGCCGGTTGTCTTTAGCCCAAGCAGCGATTTCTTCTGGAGATTTGGCAGCTCCTATGAACACCGTCTTGTAGCCCGTTGAGTCTGCTAGTTTAAGGAAATTGAGGATCCCCGCCACGTGCACACAATCTCCGATTGACACTCCTGCCATGAGCTTGCGTGTGTCAGCTTTGGTCATTGAGTATCTCCCCCTAGTACGATCTTTGCGATGGCTTCCACGTCCATTCCTGAAATCCCCATGGTTTCAGCACACCTGCCTATAGCCCTGTAATCGGTGCCATGGAGGGCATTTGCCAACGATATGGTGGATTCGATTACAGGCACTTCCACACCGGCGATCTTGGCAAAGGATGCAAGGGGGACCAGGCCAAACGGAACATCCTCATATATATATCTGTGGTCTAGGCTGCCAGGGGCAGTAATTCCTGAATATCCTGGATTCTGACGCACCGCGTCATATAATGATTTTGCTTTAACCCCATAAGTGTGATACATCCATTCCAGGGCCGAACGTGCACGTACACCGAAGGCCTCGGCTATGGCAACCCTCTCCTTATCGAGGGCTTCTAGCACCCTCGCCACCGAGGGCGTAATCCCGTCCCTGTAATGCTCATACGTCAGGTTAGCCTCAATCCTGCCAGCGTTTAAGATCACCGGCAGGGGATGGAACACGGCACCGATGTTATCAAAGCTTGTAAACAGCACGCTTTCTGCCGGGATGAACTGAGGATACGCTTTCCTTATCAACCGGAGGGCTTCCATGGTCCTGGTAGCGGGCAGGGCAGCCATGGGCACCCTGTGTTTAATGCCGTATATGTGGGCTACCCCGGTGGCTGAAGTCCTGGCTGCATATATAAACGTACTCGCTTCGACAATAGTTACATCGCAATCGCAGTTATTGCCGGTGAGTATTTGTTTAAATTCAAGGGCGCCGCCTGTCCGGCCAGGGTTTAGCACTATGATTTGCCCGTCTGACAGATGGGGAGCCATTTGTGCAGCCACTTCCCTATGCCCCGATGCAGGGACGGTTACCATGATCAAACTAGCCCCGCGTATTGCCTCACCCATGTCAGTTGTCATAAGGTTTGGTTTTGCAAACCCGGTGACCTGGCCTTCAAGGACGATTCCCCCTAATTTGTTGAGATCATTTATCGTGCTTTCTGACCGGTTCCATAGATTTACCCCAAAACCCCTAAGTGCCAGGAAACCTGCCATGGCCTGACCACCGTTGCCTGCACCTATCACTGCAATAGTCGAATCCGGAAGGAGATCCGGAGACATAATGCGTTCAGCCATTGTTCACCTCCACCTTTCTAATATTTCCGGGATCCTCGGTTGAGATGTCATAGTAATCCAGATCAACCTGCCCTCAGCTGATCCTGCCGCCGGTGGGCGTTATTTCCCCGCTGCAGCGCACCCTGGAGGATCATGTCAATGAGTTCCGGATAGCTGATCCCTGCGGCTTCGGCGATCCTGGGTACTTCGCTGTACTTCGGCATCAGACCAGGAAGGGTGTTGATTTCAAGGGCGAAGGGCCGGCGTTGGTGTTTGCACAGGCGTATGTCCACCCGCGCAATGTCCCGGCACCCGACTGCCTTAAATGCCCTAACGGCCATGTCTTGGAGTTTGCGGCTAAGTTTTTCTGGAATTCGCGCAGGGCATACAGGAGTAACGTTGTCCCGGGCTTTGACATCGTATGTGTACATACCATGACTGTCAAAGACTATCTCTTCCACCGGGAGCGCCACAGGTTCCGGATAGCCAACAACCGCTACGGTAAACTCGCGGCCTGCTATGTATTCCTCTACAAGCACAGGCTGTTCTAGCGATTCCAGCAGCCTTTGCGCCATGTACTTGGCATGTTCAGGGTCCTCAGTTACACTTTCAGGGTATATCCCGACGCTCGAACCTTCCGCCGCCGGTTTTACTATCACCGGTTTAGCCAGTTCATTGATGAGAGTGTCGATTCCGTTTTCAATGTGCCGGCTGTCGTAGATAACCTCGAATCGAGGGGTGGGAATACCGTTGGCCGTGAAAGTCATTTTGGCCATATGTTTGTGGAGGCCGGTGAAGTGAGCGGCCGAGCCTGAACCGGTAAACGGAATCCCGCTGAGCTCTAGCATGGCAGCAATGTTGGCCTGGTCTTGCCTGGTGCGGTAGCTGGTGGCGATGTTGAACACTGCATCAGGCTGTGCAGCTTCAAGGTCCAGCAACAGCTGGGGCCCTGCCTCGATCAGCTTAACATCGTAGTTGAGATCGCTAAGCGCCTGTGCTACTGCTTCACATGTCACTTGAGCCTGTCTTTTGGCATTTGGATCTTTGTAGTTCTTTAGTGCAGAAGTTACCACTGCAATTTTCAATAAGACCACCTCACTGGATAGGATTTTTGAAATGTTGGGTACGGTCAAATGACCCGTACACGATTTAAGGCAATACATAACCTGGGAGGGGCAGAGCTAGTTTTCCCCTCAGGCATGTCAGAGCAAAATCACGGTGTAGGCTGTTATTCCACAATGATCAACTTAGTGTCGGATAACAGCCGTAACTATACGGGTACCCATTTGAACTTGAACGTGAGATAAGATTCAAGTGGAGGCTAAAATGAATGTGTTAAGCCTAGGGCACCAAGTGCCCGTGGATTGTGAGTGCCTCCCTTTGCAACGCTTACGAGGTTAGCTGACGGGCTCGGGTCGAAAGGGATGACCCTACACGATGGTCATCGTGATTCGCCCCAAAAAACGGGTCCCCCGCTCTCTGTTTTCCAGAGACTCAGCGCTCAAGAACTCTCACGTACGATAAAAGTATACAGTTGCTTACACAAAAATGTCAAATGGCAGCATATTTGTGGTTTAAGTCTTGCAGAAACATAATTGGCCTCTGGTCCGCAAGCTAAAGCTGCCAGGAAAACCTTTTGTTGCATTATAAAGCAGGTTTGCGGACAAACTAACCCCGGTTGTTATCAATGTCCCTCGAGTTGGAGGTGCTTTTGTTGAGAAGAATGGGTGTGATTGATTGGATTGCGATGATCTTGCTGATCATTGGTGGGCTCAACTGGGGCCTCATAGGCTTGTTTGACATCGATCTTGTGGCGGCCTTGTTTGGCGCCAAGAGCATGATGTCCCGGGCTGTGTATACCCTGGTCGGGGTGTCTGCATTGTATGAGCTTATCCGCCTGCTTATAGGTGAACCTGTAGCAGAAAGGGCCGGCTGATCTTACCGGGTTTCCAACCGCTTCATTTTGTTGATCACCGTAGTGTGGGAGATACCCAGGGCCTTGGCGATCTTGCGGGAAGACGGATACCGCCTGGCCGCCTGGGTGATGTAATATGTTTCAATCTTTTCAAGTAAGTCAGGTAAGTTCACCGGGATTTCTGCCGGAAGTTGTATGGGCACGCCTTGGGCACCCCGCCCTTGGGGCTCATGCAACCGGGAGACGCTACTCGGTGGCGGAGCAGCCTGATTTGCGAGACCAGATGGAACAAGCAGAGCCTCAGGTGCCGGCCCTTCGATCAAGAGATGGGCCGGCTCAATCATGTCTTCAGCCAGTACCGCCGCCCTTTGGATTACGTTCTGGAGTTCTCTTACGTTGCCCGGCCAATCGTAATACAAGAGTTTCTCTAAGGCGCCTTGGGTGAGGCGCAGGCCGGGTTTGCCCAACTCCCTTGCAAGAGAGCGCACGAAGTGCTCCGCCAACAGGGGGATATCTTCTTTTCTGTGGCGCAAGGGAGGGATCCAAATGGGGATCACGTTTAACCTGTAAAACAAATCTTCTCTGAACGTACCTTCGGCAATCATGCTCTCAAGATCCTTATTGGTTGCAGAGATGATCCTGATATCTATCTTGACTTCGTGGCGCCCTCCAATCCGGCGTATCCTTTGCTCCTGGATGGCCCTGAGGATTTTGGCTTGAAGCGGCGGGGACAGGTCACCCACTTCGTCGAGGAACAAGGTGCCATGGGTGGCCAGCTCAAAGAGCCCCTGCTTACCCCCGGACGAGGCGCCGGTAAAGGCTCCCCTGTCGTAGCCAAAGAACTCGCTTTCAAGCAGGGAGTCGGGGATTGCGGCGCAGTTTACGGCTATAAAGGGGCCGTGCTTCCTGGCGGAATTCTTGTGGATGGCCCTGGCAAAAAGCTCTTTGCCCGTGCCGCTTTCGCCCCGGAGCATCACGCTCATGTTGGTGGAAGCCACGGCTTTGGCCAGGTTGATGGCATTGCCCAAAGCCTGGCTTTTTCCGATGATATCGCTAAAGTCTACCAACGCCGGGCCGCTCACCGATTGGATAAGTTGCCGCACATCATCTAACTCCCTCAGAATCACCAGAGCTCCTGACGGAATACCTTCTTCGTTGGTTATAGTCCTGATACTCGTGACCACCCTGGTGCTCTTGCCTTGCCAGGTGATGGTAACCTCCACGTTATCCCTGTCTTCGTTCAGGGGGAGGGCGGGCTCGAGCTTGCGGCTCTGCATCAATGTGACCAGGTTTGGCGGCGGTTGCGGCCGGGTGAGGCCAAGTAGCTTCCGTGCCTTTTTGCTGGCGTAAGTGATGTTGTGGTTCTGATCGATAACCAGGATGCCTTCGCTGATGTTTTCCCCGATGATATCCAAGGCTTTTTCTTTCTTTTCGTATTCCATTATGTCGACTTCGGCGATTTGACCCAGGTCACGGATTTCTGACCGGAGGAAGCCCACGAAGCCGGACCACGTCAAATCGCTGGGCCATTCGAGTTTGAAGAAGATATCAGGTGGACTTACTTCGATGTTTAGCACGTTGATGTTTTGTTTTCCCAAGGCTCTGAGGATGTCGTATATCATACCCACGCGGTTTTCCGCGCCACTGAACCTGATTCTTTTTATATCGTCGGAAGATCTCATGCTGTATGCTCCCCCCCGGTGCAGGTTTGCCGGGTTGTCCAGGCTTTGGACAGAGCTCACGCAGCCCTTCAGGATCAGCGCATGGACTTTCCGCTTTCCTGCCAAGACCTGTCCGGCAAATAAGTTTACAAACAAGGGTCAATTGTGTAATTAGTCATTACATTGTAAAGAAGCTTTACTACATCTGAGCCCCAGATCCCTGCAAGTAAGCGCCCGGACAAGCCTGCCGTTTTTCCCCCCAATTGGACTTCCATCGCAGGTAAAGACAGGTTAGAGCAGTAACCGACCTCCCGACTATACCGGCTATTGCCTGGATTAGGGGAAGGATGGTGGCGGCACGGATCTTGCATGTATTTGTTACCGGGAAGGCAGATCCCGTGAGCAGGCTGCGGTTGAGGCTGTAGCCGTGCCTTAACTGCAATGCCAGTTATGACGGCTACAGCCGGGTACATGAAATCACAAGGGGGGAACGAGATGCCCAAGTATTTGCCTGAACCCTATAAGATCAAGATGGTTGAGCCCATTAAACTCCTCCCCCGGGAGGAAAGGGAACAGAGGATCAAGGAGGCAGGTTACAATACATTCCTGCTGAGGTCAAGGGACGTTTACATCGACCTCCTCACAGACAGCGGTACCAATGCCATGAGCCATTATCAATGGGCGGGGCTCATGCTGGGCGACGAGGCATACGCAGGCAGTGAGAACTGGCTGCACCTGGAAGAGACGGTAAAGCAGATTTTCGGCTACAAGTACGTGGTGCCTACTCATCAAGGCCGGGGAGCAGAAAACCTGATTTCTCAGATCCTAATAAGGCCGGGCGATTACATCCCGGGAAACATGTACTTCACAACAACAAGGGCTCACCAGGAGTTGGCCGGAGGAACCTTTGTGGATGTTATCCGCGATGAGGCTCACGATCCCACCAGGGCGGACATTGACTTTAAGGGCGACGTGGACCTTCAGAAGTATGAAGACCTTATCAAGAAAGTAGGCCCTGAGAAAATTCCGTACATCACCATAGGTGTCACCGTCAACATGGCGGGCGGCCAGCCTGTGAGCATGGCAAACCTCAGGGAAGTATATAAGCTGTCAAAGCAATACGGCATAAGAGTTATCTTTGATGCTACCCGGTGTATGGAGAACGCTTATTTCATTAAGACGCGTGAGCCTGGGTACGAAGACAAGAGCATCGCTGAAATCGTGAAAGAGATGTTCTCGTATTCTGACGGCTGTACGATGAGCGGCAAGAAAGACGGTATTGTGAACATGGGCGGATTCTTGGCCACCAACGATGAGGAGATCTACCGTAAGGCGACCGCCCTGGTTGTGGTGTACGAAGGGATGCCCAGTTACGGCGGTATGACCGGGCGGGACATGGAAGCCTTCGCAATAGGGCTCAGGGAAGCCTTGGATTTTGATTACATCAGGCACAGGGTCGAGCAGGTGAGGTACCTTGGCGAAAAACTCATAGACGCCGGTATCCCCATTGTCCGGCCTATTGGCGGACACGCAGTGTTCCTGGACGCTAAAGCTTTCTTGCCCCACCTGACCCAAGATAAATTCCCGGCACAAGCTCTGGCTGCTGCCATCTATGTAGATTCAGGCGTAAGGACCATGGAGCGGGGTATTATCTCTGCCGGCAGGGACAAAGACGGCAACGACTACTATCCTGAACTCGAGCTGGTGAGGCTCACAATCCCCAGGCGCGTGTACACCAACGCCCACTTAGACTATGTGGCCGATTCAATAGCCTCCTTGTATGAAAAACGCAGCACCATCCGTGGGTTAAGATGGGTATATGAGCCGCCGGTACTGAGGTTCTTTACCGGGCGGTTTGAACCCATTCCTGAATAAACACCTCAAAGAGGAGCGCCCTAGTGCAGGAACACTATTTGGGCGCTTCCTCTCTTGACTTGTCCCGCAGGGAAACGTAGATCGATAGATTCCCCAAATTGCCCAATACCAGCGGGATCACCAGCATATTGAGGCTGACCGCGGAAATAAAGGTGCCTTCACCGGTGATGAGCGCGGGAGGTGTTAGTTTGCACGTGTAGCCGACTTGTTCAAGCCTGGTTGCTGCTTGGCCGGTTATGATGTTTCCCATCTCAGCCAATGCTGATTCTGCCAGCTGGTCATAGAGGGGCACCGGACTTCCGATTAGCTCAGAAGCAATGTTCTTGGCGGTGCGGCTGCTCATAGAATATAGCACGATCCCCTCTGCGTCCCCGGTTACCCCTGTAAGCACCGTCACATCGTCAGGGGTGGAATGACATGATTCGATGCTGGGTTTATTGCGGGAAATGTCGATACCCATTTCATGTCTGAAAAAGACAATAGCGCCTTCTACAAAAGGATTGATCAACTCTGCCCTGAGCACTTATATCCCTCCTGAAGCAATCCAGGGAAACTAATAAGCATACGTCAATCCTTGCTGCTAACCAAGGCTTGGAATAGACTCTGTAGTTATCATCGTGTAGATGTTGTGAATTGTTTTACAAAGACGGCGTATTATCCCCGCCTTGCGCCAGCACCCCGTTGTTTACTATGGCCTGGGCAAATTCAAGCAGCATATCCTCGCTGGATTGTTTCAGGTGTTGGAGTTGGTGGGAAAACGCATGGATGAGATTCTCTATATCCGGAAGTATCTTGCGGGCTTCCCTTACCAGAAGCCCGCCTATCAGCAGTCCGGTAAACATGGGGAGTGTCATGCCTTTTTCCATGCCGATTTCCAGGATTCCGCTCAGGGCTACCAGATCCAAACCCCTGCGTTTGGATTCTATGATCAAGAAACCGAGAAAAGCCGCGCAGTACGCCAGAGGGGATGAGATGTACTTGCCCTTAAGGAGGTCAAGCAGGTGGGAGGTTTCCTTATTCGATGCCATGTGGATCTGTTCAAGCAGGTCATCTTTAAGATATTGCCATTCGTCATCCCACTGGTCAGGCAGCTGAGGGTCCCGGCTTTGTTCCCGTCCCAACCCAACCAGGCTATACCCTCTTTCTGTCGGACTGAACAAGACTTGTGACCGACCCGGCGAACCTGTCGGACTCAGCGAATACGAAGCTTCCACGAGCCCGTCATCGGCAAGCTCCCGCATCATGTCGTAAGCGGTCCATTTAGAAACGTTCATTTTCTCTGACACGTCTATGTAATGGACGGGGGACCCTTTTTGATTCACCAGGTCAGCCAGGGCTTCAAGGAATTCAAGCCGCCTCTTGCTCAGTTTCACCTAATCGCCTCCTAAAGGGTTACTTGCTTGTACCATAAGCCGCTTTGGCCGGCTTGTCAATATTTCGGAAACACATGGTACAATGCCGGGTTGCCCTCAACCGTATTACTTTTGGCCGGAACACCCTCGGCTGGACACACTCAGCTACAGGTTCTCGTAAATTGCCTAGTTGCCAGCGGCGCTTGATTGTGCGCGATAACTGTCAGCAACCTCCCCCCAAGCTTTGGCATAACCGTGGAGAGGCCTGCAAAGTTCAGCCGCTGTAACCCCGTTCTTTTGGGTTGGATAGGCACTTGTCTCTTCGACCATCTTCTCGAGCATTTCAGGGTTATCTATGATGGGGCAGGGCCGCATATGGTTGGAGTTGAACGGTTGATTCTTCTGGAATGCCTGAAGCAGAGGCGACTTGAGCGCATCCGCCAGGCTGCACTCTTTTATGTTCACATTAGCATAGTGCACAAACGCGCAAGGCTCTACATCTCCCATGGCATTGATGTGGAGGTAGTTGCGTCCACCGGCTATGCAGCCTTGTGTAAACACTCCGTCGTTCCAGAAATCTGCCACGAAGATGGGTTTTTCTTGGCGCCACCTGCGGACTTGCTTGAGCATATAGAGCCTTTGTTCAGGTGTGGCCATTAGTTCAAGGTCGGAATCGCCGCCTACAGGTACATAAGTAAACAGCCATCCCAGCAGACAACCCTTATCGATCATGAGGTCTATCCATTCGTCGCTGCCCAGGATCTCTGTGTTTTCCCTGGTGTAGGTACCTGAGAACCCGAAGACTACCCCTGCTTCCCTCAGGTTGTCCATGGCTTGCATTACCTTTTTGAATACGCCTTTGCCCCTGCGGGCGTCGGTTTGCTCCTCGAATCCTTCGAGGCTGATAGCAAAGGTGATATTTCCAAGTTCTGCACATTTTTGGGCTAGTTCTCTTGTGATCAGGGTGCCGTTGGTGAAGATGTGGAATACTGAATCGTTATGGGTCTTGGCTAAGGATAGCAGATCGTCCATCCTCAGGGTAGGTTCGCCGCCTGAGACCACGAAGAAGTTGATTCCCATGTCTTCGGCTTCGGTCATCACCCTGTCCAGGGTATCATAGTCCATGTCTTGGGATCTGTCGTATTCCGCGGCCCAGCAGCCTGTGCATCTTAGGTTACACCTGCCGGTAGGGTCAATGAGGATCGCCCATGGGATGTGGACCCCGTACTTGGCTTCGCCCTGCCTTCTCCTTTCCGGGCTGAGCAAGCCTGCGTTGATAAACATGTTGATGCCGAGCTTTTCTACCACGTTGGGTGCAAGTTGGTTGAGCGCCTTTACCGCCAACTGTCTCCAGTTGTTGTTTTCGTCGGCAAACATCTCTGCCCATTGTTTGGCGTAGGATTTGTGTTCGGGCACCCTGGCAAGCCGTTCGCCCCAACTAGCCAGGTTAACAAGGTTCTTCTCAGGATTATTTCTTAAGTACCTGAGCCCTTGTTTTAAAGCAGCCTCGCCGATCATAGATTTAGCGAGTTCAAAAGCCATTCTTCCGGTTCCCCCTTTGTCTTGGATTTGAATCTCCCAAAAGGCCCAAAAATCTTGCGCAAAAAATCCAAGTGTTGCAGTGGCGCTGAAAAAGTACTTCAAGAAGTAGGACTCATTGTGCTTCCCCGATTCTATATATGGTAAGCCGCCTACTGCTTAGTACAAGTGTGGATCCCAAAAAACCAAAATACTATATTTAGGATATTCCTCTGCCCATCTTTTGTCAACTGCGCTAGAGCTCAGCTTTTGACTGCTTAGAATTTCCAAGATATAATTCCACGTAGGATATTTTGGTTTTTTGGGATTCATGTATCACATACGCTGTATGACTACTACACAAGGCCGGAGGGATCTGGAGATGCCGCAAGTGAGGATCGTCACCGACAGTGCCTGTGACATAGACCCCCACTATCTTGAGAGTATAGGTGTCAGCGTAGTGCCGCTTACAGTCCGCTTCGGAGAGGAAACTTATCTAGACAACTATGAGATGCGAGGAAAGGTGTTTTACGACAAGCTTAGGAATTCTCAAGTGCTCCCAAGGACGTCAGCTCCTTCTGTGGGACAGTTTTACAAGGTGTTTGATGAACTAACCGCCGATGGTTCAGGGGTTGTGGCAATCCTTCTGTCTGAAGTACTCAGCGGTACATATCAAGCTGCCCAGATGGCTGCATCCATGTTGTCTGACAGGCAGATAGCCGTTATCAACTCGAAGACCGCTTCGGTAGGATATGGGCTCATTGTATTGGAGGCCAATGATTTGGCCCGGCAAGGGGCGAGTTTTGAGGAAGTAAGGGCTACTGCCCAGTCAATGGTGGACAGGCTGGTTACCATGTACGCCGTGGATACCTTAGATTATCTTTACAAGAACGGGCGGATAGGCAGGGCAAAGCATTTTTGGGGTTCCATGCTCAATCTCAAGTGCATATTGGTATTAGATGAAGAAGGATATGTGGCAGGGCTTGACCGGGTCCGGGGAAGGTCAAAGATAATCCCCAGGCTGATTGAACTGGCGGGGGAAAGGATACCCTATGGCAGCAAGGTCAAGCTGGGTATGTGCCATGCTGACGTGCCCGGAGAGGGCGCCAAGCTGGTTGCCGCGGCCAAGCAAAAGTGGGATGTGGTAAGGACGGTAGAGACGGAGATCGGTGCCGTCATCGGTATACATAACGGACCTGGTACTTTAGCGCTTATCTTGTTGCCGGTTGAGTAATATAAGTAGTACAAAAAGGTTGCTTTACCTGTCAACGGACAGTGATTTTGTCACCCCCAAGAATACTAATTTGGACAGTGAAAATGTCACCCTCTTTGTTTAAGAAGTGGCGGCATCCGCCGCCACATCTCAGTTTTGGTATTGCTGAAGAATCAAGCTAAGTCTTTTGTTTCTCTTCTGGAAGTACTGTTCTACCGGGTCATCGTGTTTCGGTGGAATCTTGAACTTCAGCCACGGGTTGTTGGGATTAGGTTTGCGGCCTGTGGGTTTTTTCCCAGCAGGGGCAGATACAGGCTTGGGTGCCGGTACGGGTTCCAATTCGCAAAGGGAATACAGTTTTTCCTGGTACATGGCTTCTATGGAGTCATCCAAGTGGATTAGTACTTGAACCTTGGCTCTGGGCGGCAAAGATGCAAGCTTGCCTTTTTGGTCAACCAGCTTGTACTTGCGGCCAGAGTAGGAGATTACAGAGCACTTTGCTTGGCGGTCTTCCTTGATACAGATTATGGTTTCAAGATCCCGTCCCGTCATGCGGGGGAGAAAAGCCGGTTCAGGGTCTTGCGGGTCCACTGCAAAACGGGCGTTAAACCTCTCTATGAAGCCGGGAAGAAACGCATTCGCCTCTTCAATCGTTGTAATCCCTGCAAGCCTCATTTCCACCCTTAAACGGCTCTGTAGGGTTTCCCACAGGCGTTCAATCCGGCCTTTGGCCTGGGGTGACCGTGCGTGAACATGGGTGATTCCTAACTCGTCGATCACCCTGCCGAATTGAGTAAGGGCTACTTGTTTGCCTTCCAGTTCCTCTTCAATGGTGAGTTTGTCTTTTTTGGGTGAGAAGAAGATGGTGTGCCCGTCAGTGTAAAGGGCTCTGGGGATGCCGTAATGGGTAATCATGTGCTTGAGGAGTTCAAGATATCCTTTTAAGTCTTCCTGAGGCCTGAAATGAAGCCCAAGTATCTTACCGGTTGCATCATCGATTGCCCCATGAAGATTACACTTAGGTCCCCTGTCTTCAATCCATTCAAAGGGGCTGGCATCCATTTGTACCAGCATGCCCGGCTTCGGTGCCCTGTCCCGGCTTTTCCGGCGGCGCCTTGACTGTTTGCGGGAATGAGGATTGGGGACCCCTCTCTCTTTCAGTATCCTCCTTACCGACCTGGCGGATATATGTATGTCTTGATATTCAGCCAAAAGCTCTGAGATGTGTTGGGCACTTGCGTCCCTGTACAAATCTTGAGCTAGCGCAGCGACCATATCTCTGATATCCTCAGATATGGTGTGTTTGGGTGTGCGGCCTCTGTTGCCATGCATGAGGGCCGCAACACCTTTTTCTTTCATCCCTTTCTTCAACCGTTTCACCTGTCGCTCGCTAAGCCCCAAGAGTTCAGCTGCCAGTTTGATTGTCAGTTTCCCGTCCAATACTTGTTCCATGACGTAAACTCTTCGTGCTTCTTTTGCGCTCAAGGAAAAGTGTTCTCCTCTCATGGTGACATTTTCTCTGTCCGCTTACAGGGTGACAATATCACTGGCCGGTAACACACAAAGAGCATAGACAGTTGCATAATATTGCTGTCATGAGTATAATAGAGCACAATATTTTGAAAATGCTTGTTGTCTTAAATTGTAAGCAGGGAAGAGTATCTAGGGTTCCGCGTTGGTTCAGGTACTGCCTATAGGTTGCACGGTTCGACTTCCCTTTGAAACAACAAGCTAACAACAGGCAGAACCTACCGGCCAACGGTCTGGTCCGAGCGATACAGCTTTGCAGCCCGGCTGCAAAGTACACCGTGGGTATAAAAGACCCGTGCGGCAAGTTCCTTGTGCTATCGCCTTGGAACTGCCCACGGGTCTTCTCAATAGACGCAAGCATTTTGTCAATTCCATCAGAGAAAGGGGAATCATGGGTCATGGCGATTGCTGATAGGGCAGAATCTGTACCAAAACAGACTACAGTCTCGCGGGACACTTTCACAACCAGACTCGGCGTCATTGCAGCCACTCTCGGGTCAGCAGTAGGGTTAGGCAACATCTGGAAGTTCCCGTACCTGACAGGAGCCAACGGCGGAGCAGCGTTCATAATAGTCTATCTGCTCTGCACACTGGTGGTCGGTCTTCCCGTTATGATCACTGAACACGTTATAGGCCGGACTGCAAGGGAAGATGCCATAGCCAGCCTTAAGAAACTAGCACCTGGAAAGGCCTGGTGGCTCATAGGTGCTTCAGGAATCCTAGCTTCATTCTTGATAATGGCCTTCTATACAGAAGTGGCAGCCTGGGTGTTTGCCTATATCGTAAAAGCCGTACAAGGTGCGATTTTGTCGACTGATCCAGCAGTAACAGAGGCAGCCTTTGCTGACCTTGTCTCAAGCCCGGTTCAATCCCTTGTATGGCAATGGATCGTGTTGGCATTTATCGCATCGATTATAGCCCTGGGAGTATCCAAGGGCATTGAACGCATGACCAAGCGGCTTATGCCGGCACTTTTCGGTATCCTGATCATCGTGGTTATAAGAAGCATAACCCTGCCCGGTGCAGGCCAAGGGCTAGAGTTTCTGTTGAAGCCGGACTTCTCGAAAGTCACCGGTGCCACCGTGCTTACTGCATTGGGGCTATCCTTCTTTAAGTTGTCAGTAGGCATGGGTACCATGATCACTTACGGAAGCTATTTCTTGGATGACCAGGACATCCCCTCAACTGCTACGAGAGTCATGCTTTCTGATGTGATGGTGTCATTCCTTGCGGGCCTGGCAATTTTCCCAGCGGTTTTCGCATTCGGTTTCCAGCCTGAATCAGGGCCCTCCCTGCTATTCATTACAATCCCGGCAGTTTTCAGTTCCATGCCTTTTGGCCAGGTATTCATGATTCTCTTTTTCGTATTGACTGCCATAGCCGCAACCGGCGCTATGTTGTCGCTGTTTGAAGTACCCGTGGCATATCTCGAGGGTACCTTTAACTGGTCGAGGAAAAAAGCCACGATAGCTGTGATGATAGGGTTGGCAATAGTGGGTTCAACTGCCGCCCTGTCAGAAAGCCTGCTTGCTCACATCAGATTCGGTGGGATAGGTACCTTCTTCGACTTGTGGGACTACCTCACTTCCAACGTGTTGTTGCCAGTGGGCGGCCTGTTCTTATGCGTGTTCGCAGGTTGGGTGCTTAGGTGGGATAAGCTGAAGCAGTGGCTCAGCAACAACGGCACTCTGGACAACGAGGGCGTTGTACGTGGGTACTACTGGATAGTGAAGTATGTAACTCCGATATTGGTGTTGATAATCCTGCTTACAGGACTGGGAATTATCTAATCGGCTTAGCCTTCCGCGCAACCGCACCGGGTTGCCTGCCGCCGGGCTACCCAACCTGGCCAGGCAACCCTTTTTCATTCCCTCGGTTCAGTTGCCGGCAAACCGGAAGCCTGCCAACCGTCCTGCCGCAGGCCAAGACTTCTGCCAAGCTCACTAATGCTGAGCCCAGCCTCTCCGCTGTCTTCAGCACCGGACGTAGAAGGGCTTTTTGTCAAGCCGATGGCTTGCCCTAACGATGCGGATGGTTCCGGTGGTCCCCCGCATGACGATTGAATGGGTCTTAGCTATGGAGCCTTCGTAACGCACCCCGTCGAGAAGTTCGCCTGTTGTGACACCTGTAGCTGCAAATATTACATCGTCCCCTCTTACCAGATCATCCATGGTAAGCTTCCGGTGCACGTCGGTGATTCCCATGGCCTGTGCCCTCTCTACTTCTCCTGGACGGCTGGGCCACAGCCTGGCCTGCATTTCGCCCTCGAGGCAACGCAAGGCTGCAGCTGCCAACACCCCTTCAGGCGCGCCTCCGATGCCGGCCAGCACATCTACGCCTGAATCTTCAAAGGCTGTGGCGATGGCCGGCGAAAGGTCACCGTCCGGGATGAGTTGGATCCTTGCCCCCGCCTTCCTGACGTTCTCGATAAGGGTCTGGTTTCTGGGACGATCCAGGATTACTACAACTAAGTCAGACACGTTTTTCCCAAGACAGGCGGCTATGTTGCGCAGGTTGACCTCGATTGGCAGATCAATGTCAATCGCCCCCCTTGCCTTGGGCCCTACAGCAAGTTTGTCCATATACATATCTGGCGCATGAAACAGACAGCCTTCCTCAGCCACGGCTATCACAGTCATGGATCTGGGGAGCCCTTTAGAAAGCACGGTGGTGCCCTCCAGGGGATCCACGGCTACGTCTACCTTGGGCCCCCGCCCGGTACCCACCTTTTCCCCTATATAAAGCATGGGCGCCTGGTCCATCTCCCCTTCGCCGATCACAATAGTCCCGTCTATATCAACGGTATCCAGCGCCCGCCTCATGGCTTCGACCGCAGCGCGGTCACATGCTTCCTTGTCTCCCATACCCATAAGCCTGCCGCAAGACAAGGCTCCGGCTTCAGTGACGCGTACAAATTCAAGTGCAAGCTCCCTCTCGATTTGTTTCGGCATATATGTCACCCCGTCGTGTTGCTAGGTTCATTATGTAAGAGTTCGCTTTCGGTATCCTAATAACCTTCGCGTAATGGCCAAAAATGATGATCCAACACGGTCAAATTTTTATGATCCCGCCGGCTAAATACCAGAATAAGCTGCTTATTTCATTAAATTTGTCCAAATCCTGCTCAGTCAAGAGGAATTCTTGAGAATTCGTAGAATGATTAGATAGGGCTGATTAATAATTCATTAAACAGAAACCCATCACCGTAGCCTTGTTCACAAAAAGATTTGCTGGAATACAGATTGATTGAAGGAGGTGACTTATCACACATCCGCTCAAGCACAATCCGGCAATGAACCAGGCAGCTACCCTAGCCAGTATGCAACACACCACGAACCAACCATCATAACCAGTGCTTCGCAGAGCTTAGAGTGCTCAATCCAACGCTAGTTTTCTCCACACAATTTTCCTGAGGAAGGTGTCTATCTTGATGAGAGTAGTAAAGAGAGTGCTTCCAATTTTGCTCTTGGCCGTGGTTCTGCTGGCCGGATGCACCCAACCGGAACAGCTAGAGACGCCGCCTGAGTCCAAAGTAAGGGAATCAGGCGACGTCTATAGCGTCTATTCCGGCGAAATCACCACAATCAACTATTTGGTAACATCCACCACTGCAGAATTCTCAGTAGCAGCCAACACCGTTGACTGTCTCGTTGAGTACGACAACCTCGGTATCGTCAGGCCTGCCCTGGCAGAATCGTGGAAAGTGTCTGAAGACGGCCTTACCTGGACCTTCAACATCAGGAAAGGCGTAAAATGGTACACCTACCAGGGCGAAGAATACGCCGACGTGACCGCCCATGACTGGGTTGCGGCTGCCAAGTACATCCTAAACCCTGACAATGCATCTGCAACTGCCAACATTTTCTACAGCGTTGTCAAGAACGCCGAAGAGTACTACAAGGGCGAAATCGATGATTTCGAGCAAGTCGGCGTAAAGGCTCTAGACGACTACACACTGCAGTACACCTTGAAGCAGCCGGTTCCCTACTTCTTGAGCATGCTCACCTACTGCCCGTTCATGCCGGCTAACGGTCAATTCCTGGAGGAAGTAGGCGACCAGTTCGGTACCGACCACACCAAGATCCTCTACTGCGGTGCATACATCCTCACCGAGTGGCGTCACCAGGACGAGAGGATCTATGAAAAGAACGAGAACTACTGGGATGCTGACAACGTCCACATTAAGAAGATAGTAGCAAGGTACAACAAGGAAGCTGCCACCTTGGCACCTGAGATGTTCCTGAGGGGCGAGATCACCGGTGCTTCCATCCCCACTGCATCCCTTGACGAGTAGATGAACGACCCAGAGAAGTCCAAGATGGTCCGCCCGGCGGAAACCAGCTTCTACTCCTACTTCTATGCGTTCAACTTCGACCCGCACTTCCCGGATGAGTACGAGCCCGAAAACTGGAAGATCGCAGTTAACAACAAGAACTTCCGGAAGGCCATCTTCCACGGACTAGACAGGATCTCCGCACTGCTGACCTTGGACCCCTACGAACCCGAAAGGATGCTCAACAACACCATTACTCCTAAGAACTTTGTGGCCGCAGGCGGCAAAGACTACACAATGATCGGCGACCTGGCCAAGTGGACCACCGGCGACAGCTTCGATCCTGAGCTGGCCCTCGAGTACCGTGACAAGGCCAAGGCAGAGCTCGAAGGCAAGTGCAAGTTCCCGATTAAGATCATGATGCCCTACAACACCTCGGGAACTCAGTGGGCCAACGAAGCGCAGGTTGTCGAACAGCAGCTGGAAGGCCTCTTGGGTGAGGACTTCATCGACATCATTCCTGTAGGATTCCCGCCGACCGGCTTCTTGAACGCCACACGCAGGGCCGGTAACTATGCGCTCCAGAACTGCAACTGGGGTCCTGACTATGCTGACCCTGAAACCTACACCGAGCCCTTCTACCCCGGCGGAACCTACAACTGGCCTGAGAAAGCTACAGACCCGGCCTATCTCCTGGACGACGGCAGGACCGTTTACCAGAAGATGGTTGACGATGCAAAAGCCGAAGTTATCGACATTGAAAGACGTTACGAACTGTTCGCCGCAGCTGAAGCATACCTTATTGAGGAAGCATGGGTCATCCCGTTCCGTGTAGGTGGCGGCGGCTACGTTGCCACGAAGCTGGAACCCTTTGCTTCACCCTACGCGCCCTTCGGCGTATCATCACTGCAATACAAGGGTCAAATCGTGATGGAAGAACCGATGGGCATGGAAGAGTACAAAGCTGCGCGCGAGAAATGGGAGAGAGACCGGGCTGCTGCACTCGAGGCTGAAGCTGCGAAAGGCAGATAATCTTGTGACCTCAAGGCCTGGCTAGCTAAGCCTAGCCGGGCCTTGTCAACCGGAACTCCGGAAGAGGAGATCCGGCAAGGGTCTTCTCTTCCGGATTCGGCCCCTCACACAAGATTATGACACGGCCTACAACAACCTATTCTGCGCAGGAAAGGATAAGCCACGTGGGAGAGGGTAAAAAGCATGTTAAAGTACAGTATAAGAAGGCTCTTGCAATCACTTGTAACAGTTTTCATAGTAATCACGCTGGTCTTTCTGCTGATGAGGCTCCTGCCCGAAGAAGGCTATTTCGGCGACGGATACGACAAACTAACCCCTGAACAGCGCGAGAACATACTACGAAAGTTCGGCCTGCTTGACCCCTGGTACATTCAACTTAGAAACTTTTACTCTTCGCTCCTTAGAGGCGACTTGGGCAAGTCCATCATATACCGGCCTGATGTACCCGTAATTGCCATCATAAAAGACAAAGCCCCATTCTCCATAGCGTTTGGGCTGGCTTCTATCTTCGTATCCTTGTTGTTCGGCTTGACCATGGGAATTACTATGGCGCGAAATAAGGGCAGGTTCTGGGATAAACTCTGGACAGCTTATGTGGTGTTCATCAATGCTGTCCCTGCGGCCGTTTACCTGCTGTTCATCCAGCTGTACCTTACCGGTATAAAGATCGGGAAAAAGCCCGTCTTCCCCATGCTGTTTAGCCGAGGGAATCCCCGCAGCTGGATCTTGCCTCTCCTTTCAATGTCTCTCGGCGGTATCGCGGGTTACGCCCTGTGGATGAGACGCTATATGGTAGACCAGCTCAACCAGGACTATGTCAAACTTGCCAGGGCAAAAGGACTGTCAAACAAGCAGATCATGGTCAGGCACGTGATGCGCAACGCGTTTGTCCCAATGGCTCAATACCTGCCGTCTTCAGTACTCCTGACTATTTCAGGTTCCATTTACATTGAATCTTTGTACTCAATACCTGGAATGGGCGGGCTCTTGGTAGACGTGATACGACGGCAGGACAACGTGATGGTACAAGCGCTGGTGCTTATATATTCAACGCTGGGAATCTGGGGCCTGTTCCTGGGGGACATTTTGATGGCCGTATTTGACCCGCGCATCAGACTTGAAAAGAGAGAGGGGGCCAGGTAAATGTCGCAGAAAGAACTACAGGTCATCCAAGCAATCGAAGACGATTTATTTACCTTTGCCGAATATGACCCGCAGGCTGCTGAAAGGGTCGGCTATTCGGACTACTCTTATTGGGGTTCTACCCTGAAGATTTTCTTCAAGAACAAGACAGTGATATTTTTCCTGGTCCTTATGGCATCGCTAATCCTTTTTGCAACCATCCAGCCGTACCTACCGGGTCAAAAGTCGCCTACCAAGATTCACACCGATCCGGTCACCGGCCGCCCTCTTCAGAACCAAAAGCCCAGTAGCGAATTCTGGTTTGGAACCAACGTGATTGGGCAAGACCTTTGGGCGCGGATTTGGAGCGGTACGAGGACATCGCTGCTTATAGCCATCATCGTGGGAATATGGGAAGTGTTTTTCGGGATCTTCATAGGGGCCATCTGGGGTTATGTCCGTCAGCTGGACGCTTTCATGACTGAAGCGTACAACGTGATAAACAACATACCCACTACCATTCTGCTCATGTTGCTCGCATACATCTTGAGGCCTAGCTTTAAGACCATGGTTATCGCTATGTGCGCTACTGGATGGTTAGGAATGGCCCGGTTCGTGCGCAACCAGATCGTGATCATCAGGGACCGTGAGTACAACTTGGCTTCTCGCTGTCTAGGCACCCCGACGACTCGGATAATCACGAAGAACCTTCTGCCGTATCTGGTATCGGTGATAGTGATGCGCATCGCATTGTCGATTCCCGGAACCATCGGTTGGGAAGTGTTCCTGACGTACATTGGGTTGGGCCTCCCCATCGATACACCTTCACTGGGGAACCTGCTCAACGAAGGACGTCAGGTAATGATGGCGCCTAACCTCAGGTACCAGCTGATTTTCCCGGCAGTGGTGCTTTCAGTAATAACAATATCATTTTACGTACTGGGAAACGCGTTTGCCGACGCTTCAGATCCCAGAAACCACTACTAGGAGGCGGAACAGTTGACTGAACCAATTCTTTCAGTAAGAGACCTGGTCGTCAAGTTCAGCCTACGCGGACAAATACTTACTGCTATCAGAGGAGCTTCCCTGGACTTGTATCCGGGGGAAACTCTGGCGATCGTAGGCGAATCGGGTTCTGGGAAGAGCGTTTTCACCAAGACGTGGATCGGGATGCTGGACGCAAACGGATGGGTGGATTCAGGGTCAATCCTCTTTGAAGGCAAAGACCTTGCCAAGTTTACCACTGAGAAGGAATGGCTGACAATCCGCGGTAAGCGGATCGCCATGGTATTCCAAGACCCCATGACGGCTTTGAATCCCCTCAAAACCGTAGGATCGCAGATCCAAGAGGTGCTTGAGCTCCACCACGATATGCGCGGAGAAGAAGCCAAGGCCAGGACTATAGAGATTCTGTCCGAAGTAGGCATTGACATGCCCGAAGTGCGTTATCACCAGTACCCCCACGAATTCTCAGGGGGCATGCGCCAGAGAGTGGTGATAGCCATCGCCGTGGCATGCAATCCCAAGATCCTGATTTGTGACGAACCAACTACGGCTCTTGATGTAACCATCCAAGCCCAGATCTTGGAGCTTATCAGAAACCTCCAGAGGAAAATGGGAGTCACCCTTGTGTATATCACTCATGACCTGGGGGTTGTGGCAAATGTGGCTGACAGGGTCGCCGTAATGTATGCCGGCGAGATCATCGAGTACGGTACGGTTGAGGAGATTTTCTTTGATCCCAGGCATCCGTACACCTGGGCGCTGCTGTCTTCCCTGCCCCAGCTTGGAGTCAAAGGGCAGCCTCTGTACTCGATAGCAGGTACTCCTCCCAATCTGTTTACCGAGATAAAGGGCGACGCCTTCGCGCCAAGGAATCCCAAGGCGCTCAAGATTGACTTTGTCAAGAACCCGCCCTTTTTCCAGGTCAGCCCAACCCACTATGCCAAGACATGGCTCCTGGATCCCCGGGCACCTAAAGTAGAACCACCGGAAACAATTAAAGCATTAAGAGCACAGTACGAGAGGTATGCGCAATGACACATGACAAACGGGAAGTAATTCTGGAAATCAAGAATCTGACGGTAGAATTCAAGGGTAAGGGCAAAAGGCCTTTCAGGGCAGTGGATAACGTATCCTTCAATATCTACAAAGGTGAAACTTTCGGCCTGGTGGGAGAAACCGGGTCAGGTAAGACCACCATCGGGAGGGCTATTGTGAGGATTAACCCCACAGCCGGAGGGGAAATCCTGTTTAAAGGCCGCAAGATAAACGGGGTGATTCCAAAGGAGCTTGACCGGGAGATCACCCGGAAAATACAGATGATATTCCAGGATCCCATGGCCTCCCTCAATGAACGGTCGAAAGTTGACTATATCGTGTCAGAAGGGCTTTACAATATCAAGGGTTTTAAAGACGAACAGGACAGACAAGCTAAGGTATCCAAGGCTCTGCTGGATGTGGGCCTGCTTCCTGAATTCGCGTCCCGCTTCCCCCACGAATTCTCAGGAGGGCAAAGGCAGCGGATTGGGATTGCCCGCGCACTGATCATGGAGCCTGAATTCATCATCGCCGATGAGCCCATATCCTCCCTGGACGTGTCCATCAGGGCCCAGATACTCAATCTGCTCATGGAACTCCAAGAGACCAAAGGGCTCACATACCTGTTCATCTCCCACGACCTTTCTGTAGTGCGCTTCATAGCAGATCGTGTAGGGGTAATTTACAAGGGCAAGCTTGTGGAATTGGCTGAAACAGAAGAGCTGTTCCAACACCCCTTCCATCCGTATACGAGGGCGTTGCTTTCAGCGATTCCCATTCCCGACCCCAGGATCGAAAAGCAGAAGAAGGTGCTGGTCTACGACCCGAGTTGTCACGATTATTCCAAGGACAAACCAAAGTGGACTGAAATCAGGCCAGGCCACTTTGTGCTGGCAAATGAGGCTGAGATAAGGCAATATCAGGCAATGGCCGGCTAAGATAGCAGGTTTTCGGCTGGCCGTTTACATGCTCCGGGCGTGCAACCACATCTGGGGTTGCACGCTCCCCTCCCTTCCGGTAAAACACCTCAGTTGTAAAACCTAGCTCCCAAACCGAACCAGTGGTACAACACGGTAGCCAGAATCGCCAGTTGGCAGGCTGACCAGACCAGGATCCATATCGCCTGTTTAGGTGATGCGGCGCGCCTATAAGGACCGGGCTGCGGCGGCTCACCGGAGACACTACCGGGGCCGGTGTCTCTCCTGAATATAAGCCCGCTTTCATCCCGCAAATGAAGGAGTTCCTCACCGGACACCTTATCTTCAGGCAGGTCCCGGGCCAAGTGGCTCTCCTGGTGCCCAAGCACACTCTGGGGAGGCTTCCTCCGCCCTAGCCACCAAAACGCCCCTTCGTGCCTTAGATAAATGAACCAGGCAAGGGTGAGATAGAAAACCATGCACAAGGGAAGCAGCTGTGCCATGTAGTACATTCGCTTAAATCCCCATCTAGCCAAGACAAAAGAGACAAATACAGCAAAAGATGTAGGAAACAGTGCATACACAAACGCAGTCAAAACTTTCTCCAACCTTTCACTGTGTACTCGCCTCGACAAACCAATCTTAACTACTTTTTCCGGTGTTCTCAATTATCTTGCCTCTTACCATGCTAAACACGACGTTGTATTCATCATCAATCACTACAAGGTCAGCGTCTTTGCCAGGCGCAAGGGATCCTTTGGTCTGAGAAACCCCTGCCAGCCGGGCCGGGTTGATGGTGGCCATAGGCAGAATTTGGTCCAGACCCCTGCCGGTCCACCGGACCATGTTTCTTACCCCGTCGAGCAAGGTCGCTGTGCTACCGGCGAGGGAACCGTCCGGCAAGTATGTCCTCCCTTGTTCATCCACGGTAACCTCATGCCCTAGCGAACTATAGGTTCCCGGAGGGAGCCCGGCAGGCGCCAGGGCATCAGAAACAAGACATACTCTACCAGGGCCTTTGCAATGCACTACAACCAACAAAGCGGCAGGATGGACATGGATTCCGTCGCAGATAAGCTCTGCCCAAACCCGCGGGTCCGTAAGCACCGCCCCTACAATGCCCGGCTCCCGGTGATGAAACCCCCTCATGGCATTGTACATGTGGGTGGCTATCTTGATGCCTCGGGAGATTGAATCCAATGCCTCTTGGTAGCCTGCCATGGTGTGGCCTGCTGCTACCGTTACTCCAGCATCAACCAAGAGTGAAATCACGTCCTGAGCCCCGTTAAGTTCTGGGGCAAGGGTGACCCGGTTTATAGCACCTTTCCCTAGCTTGAGCCACCTTGCTATTAGCTCTGCCGACGGCTTAAGAAGATATTCTTCCCGCATAGCCCCCTTCTTTTCGGGGTTTAGAAAAGGTCCCTCCATATGCAATCCCAAGACCTCGGCCCCAGCAAAGCTTGGCTGGGAATCATGGGCACATGTCTGGTTTGCCATCAAGTCCCTGACAAGCATAATGGACTGTTCGATTTGCTCTACAGGCATAGCTCCTATGGTGGGCAAAAACGAGGTCGTGCCTATCCTGGGCAAGTGCTTAGCCAGGGCAGATACAGCATTAGGATCAGGCGAACTCGCATCAAACCCGCAATAACCGTGGATGTGGAGATCAATAAGGCCAGGAATTATCATGTTATCGCCTACATCTATCACATGTGCATCCGGTTCAGGCGCTCCGGGACCCATATCTGCGATGGTTCCACCTGCCACTTTGATGTATCCCGAAAACGGCGGCGCGGTGACCGGGAATATGTTTTCCGAAACCAGCGTCACTTCTGAAACATTATCTAAGTGTTTCATTGTAACAACCTCCCAGAACTTGCCTTATGCGTGATTGACCTGAGAATCTGCTGTAGCCTGCCTCAGGCGTTTTCCAGCCGCTACCCGCTTTTGTGCTGGTGTTCTCTGAAAAACAAACCAGCCGCCACTGCCACACAGATTCTAATCAAGAACGCAATGTCGAGAGTACGAGTCATTCCGATTGCATCGTAAAGGGACACTCCTACAAGCGGCCACACTACGTTTGATAAGCCCAATGCCATGTTATATACCGCAACATAAGCCGGCCTTGTTGCATCAGGCGTCACATCCAACAGCATATTGAACACCGACAAGTTAAGCCCTGCCCCAAAACTCCCGGTCAATACGTGAACCAGCAGGTGTACATAAGGCGACCTGGAATGGCCGTACACTAAAGGCACTATCACATGAGCCCCTGATGTCAGCAGCAGCACCCGCTGGGCCCCGTGCTTTTCGATCAACCTTCCCCAGTACCTGTATGTAAGAAATGACATGATCCCCGAGACTGTAGTGAACAGGCCCAGCCATGTGTTGGAGAGGCCCATGATCCTCACCCACAGAATCGTCCAAAGAGCGGCTGTAAAGTGAAAGCCGATATAGATAATCAGCAAGCCAATTACGAACTTGATGAACCGTGTATCTCCCCGGATGGCCTGAAAAGCCCTTAGGCCGGTAGGGGCGTTGATACGCTCCTCTTCCGGAAGGGGAATTTCTTTGTGCAGGGTCAAGTAGTACCAGGACCCCATGACAAATCCGTAACCTATAAGGTATAAGGCGGCGAAATTCACAGGCCACGGGAGGATGTCAAGCATTTGTCCAGCAGCGATGGTGGCAAGCAGTGATATAAAGGTGGTCACCATGTTGCGATCCGCAAATATCCTGGCCCTGAAGCGGGAACTGAACATCTCCCCCATCATGGCCGTCCAGGCAATATTGCACATGGTCTCAGGAAAACTCCTTATGGCAAATGCCAAGACGAAGCACCAGGCACTTGCGCCAGGCGGCAACGGCGCTATTGCCAGGAATGCAAACAGGAGAAGGAAACTTCGTGACACAAATGCAGATCTTAAGGTGGGCATTTTCCGATTATCGTAGCGGTCAATCAGAAGCACTGCGGGCACCTGAGCCAGGAGATTCACCAGGGCAGGCAGAGACGTTAGCAGTCCCACCATATAATCCGAGGCACCTAATTGTACAGCAAAAGCGCCCCAGAACGGCTGGGTCAGCCCGGACATGACGGCAAACAGTGAGCCATCTATGAGGCTGTTGACGGCGTTTTGCCTTTCGACTGGGTCAGGGATATATTTGAAAAACCTAAGTATTATGAACTGTGCCACAAGCCCTTGTTCCCGCCTTTGCAAACAGCTGTCGCTACTACACCAGGATCATGTATTTCAGACCGGTACACCACCTGTGGTGAGTCCGTAAGTATCGCGGGCTGACTGCTAATATAGGCAATTCTACAACAGGCGGCATTGTCCTGCTTCGGAATAGACGGTACCGGGCACAGCGGGTCCGGCCTTTGTCCCAATATTTGCGATATGCTGGGAAATTTGCTCTTGACACCTGAATTAGTGATAAAATATAGCAGAATGTAACTCGGAGGAATATACATGTCGAAAACTGTTCCCGAAAAACCATACAAGCATAACGACCCATTTCGGCCGTTTACCGAACTTACGTGGCAATTGGTTGCATCCATGCTGTATGAAGACGAGGCCACACCTGAACAAATCGCATCCTTGTTTAACAGAGACGTAGATGATGTAACTGCCAAGATCCAAGAAGCTTATGCTTCAGGGCACCTGCAAAAAGTAATACGCGGCCTTCCCGATGACATACCGGAGCAAAGCTACCGGGAATTTGCAGCGAGAATATTATCGGACACTTACAAAGACGCCAAGAAAGTAAGCAAGAGGCGCAAGAAGACGGTGAAAGCATGTAGATCAGCTGTCAAGACGGCCATGGATATCAAACACTTCGTTAACTCTGATTGGGCAGACACCTTATGCGCTACTGCAAATGTTGATCCCGAAGCTTTCAGGGAAACCGTAGAACGGGAGTTAAGCAAATTCTGGACTCATTTAGACTGTCCTTTAGCCAAGAATCTCTCGCGCTGGACAGAAGACAAAGGATAGTGTGAGGGCAGCATCGGTGAACGCTGCCCTCCTGTTACTCCCCGGTAGACCTCCGCAGTTTCCGCTCAAGAGAAGACCTTATCCGGAAAACCTGTCTGCATACACCCTGCCTATTTCCAAAGGTGAAAATATACCTCTGTCAGTCACAATGGCGCCAATTAAGGTGGGCGGGGTTATGTCAAAGGCAGGATAGTATCCGTCCACTCCGGGAGCTCCTGTGCGCACCCCTCTGCAATAAAGAACCTCTTCAGGATTGCGTTCCTCGATTTCAATGTCCTTAGCCCGCAATGTGTTAGTCTGTGGTCCGTCGTATCCCAGGACGATAAAGGGAATCCTGTGGTAGTTTGCACATATTGCGTACTGGTAGGTGCCCACTTTATTGGCGATGTGCCCATCCATGGTAACTCTGTCGCAAGCAGTGACGAATTTCTGGATCTTGCCTTGAGCCATAAGCAATGCTCCCATATTGTCGGTTACGATTGTGGTGGGGATACCAAGTTTCTGGACTGAAGCAGCGGTAAGCCTAGCACCTTGCAAGTAAGGCCGCGTTTCGCTGCAATACACCTTCACCTGCTTCCCCTGTCGCATTGCATAATCAAGCATATACAGCAATGCACCGCCCGGATAACAATGGGTTAGGATTCCATCGCCGCCAGCTATAAGATATGCCGCATGGTACCCACATTTCCTGGTAAGCTCATCGTCTTTCTCCATGAGCTGCTCTGTCTCGGCCACAATAGCCTGGGCAGGATCCATCCCCTCCGCCCGCGCCTTAAGGGCCAGCCGGCGCATTTTCTCAACCAGAGGCACCAAATATTCGCCTGTAGGCCGGGTGGCTTTGAGCCTTTCCGCAGCCTTGGTTATACTGGCTTCAAACTCACCGTCACCCTGAGATGAGTAACGGCGGGCAGCAAGCGCCAACCCGAAGCACGCGGCAAATGCCACACTGCCTGCCCCTTGGATGACCATATCTTCGATAGCCGTAGCTACTTCTTCGTAGCCAGAATATCTCTGCCACAGCTGTTGCTCTGGAAACCGGCGCCTGTCGAGCATCAGCACGTAATTATCTTCATACTTGAGAGTATTCGATGTGCGGATAAGCACCGCATCTTCCAGGCCCACCACAATCCCTCCTGCACTCATATAATGAGCCCAACTCATCCACTTGCTTCGGGTGATGCCTGGCAAAATCCTGCCTCACAGCAGTATCTGCCCAAGCTAACGCTGCAGTATAGGTGACAGTCTCTTGTACACCAGGAGCGTCGCCAGAGCTGCTGCGATACCCTTGAACAAGTTAAACGGTACAACCGCAAATAGCATAAGCGTCTTGTAGTCAACAACATACTTATTAACCGCGCTTCCCATCTTCACCAAAGTATCCAGTTCCAATCCAAGAACTTTGGCATACAGGGGAAACATCACAAAATAGTTGTTGAGGGTAGCAAAGGTGGTCATGGCAATCACGCCAAGGGCCAGTCCGGACAAGGCACCCTTAAACGTCCGGTTCCGCTTGTAGACCCACCCGGCTACAAACGCCAGGACGCTGCCTACCAAGAAGTTGGTAAACTCGCCCACTCCGTTAGTGACTGATCCCTCAACCAGCACATTGAGCAGGTTTTTCACCAGTTGCACCCATATCCCTGTAGCCGGGCCCATGGCAAAGGCGCCCAGTAGGGACGGCAAGTCAGAGATATCGAACTTCATAAACGGCGGTGCAAACCAAAGTGGCATCTTGAAGAACATGAGGACAAACGAAACCACTCCCAGAACTGCGATCTTGACCAGGGTATGTACCGTCAAGGCTCCTTCGTTACGATTCATAATATCCTGCAACCTCCTTACTTGACCTGCATCTGGCCAAAATAAACACCCCGAAGACGCGTCTTCGGGGTTACATAGGCCCTCACAACCTAATGTATCTTCTCCCATCCAGACTTTCACTGTCGGCCCTGGAATTTCACCAGGTCAACCGGTTTCCCGGCTCGCGGGCTTTCACCGCCGGTGAGGAATTCCACCTCGCCCCGAAGATACATCTGTCAATTCAATTGTTAGCCTACATCCATACCAAAGTCAAGCCGTTATTTCGCAAGGGGCACACTTACCAAGCTGTACTCGCTGCCATCTTTCATGTCTATAAGGTAGATCTCCAGCTCCATAGGCTCAGCAACGCCTAGGAAGCTGCTGTCAATGCAAAGTCCGAAAGCGCCCCAGCCTAATCCGTAGGAGGAGGTAGTGTAGTTTTCAGGCAGTACTTCTGCCGATGCTGTCTTGACCCTCCAGTTGACATTGGCCTCAAATCCTGTGGCAAATCCCAGAACGAAAACGTCGGAACCGTCCCACTTGAACCCAGGTCTGGGGCCCACCAAGAGTACCCTGTCACCCTGAATCCCTTGCATCCTTGTGATGATAGCACAAGCTTCTGCCCTGGTAAGGGTCCCCTTCGGCATGAAGGTGCCATCAGGGTAACCTTGTACATATCCCCGTCTGACACATTCCAGAATTGAAGCTACGTATTTGTCGTCAATGGCTGCTTCATCCCTAAACTCAATCTCATCTTGCTGAGGCTGGATCACCAGCTCCGGATGGTCAGCCAGGTAGATGTCTGCCGCCCTGAGCAGCAGATAGCACGCTTCTTCCCTGAACAAGGGCTCATCCGGCCTAAAAGCAGTGCCGTAATCCTGGGAGGAAATCATCCCGGCGGCAAGCGCTCTTTGGACGTAGGACCGGACCCAATGCTCTGACAGATCGCCGAAGGGTACAGATGCCTGGGTGTCTGTGAGATAGGGCAACTTGACGGTTTCCACCAGCATCTTAACAAATTCAGCACGGGTCAAGGTCCTGTCAGGCTTGAACGTATTGTCTTCGGGGTAGCCGCTTACTATATCTGCCATCTGGAGAATGGAAATGGCTCCCCCGCCCCAGTGCTGCACAGCATCGGGCAAGGTAGTGAACAACTCTATATCGCTTCCGTCCCTGCTCAGAGGTTGAGAAGTGTCCACATGTCCTGCCAGGCTCTCGACAACCTGACCCTCAATCAATATCTGCACCATGTCAATATTGTCGAACTGGCACAATGTGTGGACCATAGCGTAAAGCAACGCTGCTTCCCCGGCGGCACCCACGGACACGCCCCTTATGTCACCGGAGAAGTCCACGGTACATACACCGTTCTCTACCTTGAAGCCTAGCACTTTGGTTTGCTTGGGGAGCTTTACAAGCATCATTCCTGAAGACTCTGCAATGTAATCAGGCAGGCCTGCTATGAAGGCTTCGATTGCTTGTCTTGCAACGTCTCCGCCAGATGGAACAAAGTATTCCACCGGCAAGAGGTACACTCCGGATGCAAGGTTTAGAGGAAAATAGACAAAGAACCTGGATATTTCGGGTGCCGAAAACGCCACACAATCACACGCCGAAAAAACCGGCGATGCCACAAATACGAGGGCAAGAAATGAAGCAATAACCAATTTCACAATCCGTACATGTCTCATATAGCACACCTTCCTTATAAAACACCTTGCCTAACCACGGTGACACCCATTAGTCCTCTCACAGCTTTATTATCTAAGATCTTGGACGCTGGCTGAATGTTTCAAGTTCCAGGGCTGTATAGAGGCGAAATTCTTGGCTTGCCCTTTACTTTCCTGCTCCAACCTGATATATTCTTCCAAAGCAAACCATATGCAAAGCCAATGATAGGGACAGGTAGCTCGCTGTAAGGTTCCAGAGAGTCGCCGGACGGTGAAAGGCGATGCCCCAAAGCGGGTGAGAGCACCCTTGAGGCGTCGGCACAAAGGGCGGCGTGCCAAGAGCACAGCCCGAGTATGCTGGAACGGCTCCCACCGTTATCTGGGTAAGAGGCTTTGAGCTTTGCCTGTAAGGCATACAGGCTCAAAGTAAAACAAGGTGGCACCACGGGCAGGTGTGTCTCGTCCTTGAGACAACCTGCTTTTTTGTTTGGTTGTCCAAAAACACTTAGGGGGTTCAAATATGTTCGATATAGCGCTCATACGTAATGACCGGAAGGCCGTTGAGGAAATGCTGGCAAAACGCAACACAGAAGCACCGTTGGATACCATCCTATCCCTGGACGACAAGCGGTTGGAGCTTGTAAGGGGGGTAAACGGGCTCCGTGAGCAGAGAAACAAGGTTACGCAGCAGATCCCGGGATGTAAGGACCCTGAAGAAAAGCAGGCCCTAATCGAATCCAACCGCAAGCTCCGGCAGCAGATCTTAGACCTGGAAGAGGAGCTCCGCAATGTCGAGCATGAGCTCAGGGAATTGCTGCTTACAGTACCAAACATGATAGCTCCTGACGTACCTTATGGCAAGGATGAATCAGACAATGTAGAAGTGAGAAGATGGGGCGAGCCCCGGAAATTCGATTTCGAGCCGCTGGACCACGTTGAACTGGGCACACGGCTGGGGCTCATCGACATCCCCAGGGCAGCCAAAATCATGGGTTCCAGAAGCTACGTGCTTACCGGCGATGCAGTATACCTCGAGTTCGCCCTGGTAAGGTTCGCACTTGACCTCCTGGCTGAAGAAGGCTTTACCCCTGTTATCCCGCCTGTTCTGGTCAAAGATGAAGTTTTGGTAGGCACCAGGCACTATCCGTTCTTCAAAGACCAGGTCTACAGGATTGAAGGCGAAAACCTCGGACTTGTCGGGACTTCTGAAATTCCACTGGCAGCGCTGCACAAAGACGAAATCCTGTCGGCTGACCAACTTCCCATCAAATATGCCGGATTTTCGTCCTGCTTCAGGACTGAGGTCGGCAGCGGCGGCAGGGATATCCGGGGGCTCATCCGGGTCCACCAGTTTGACAAAGTGGAAATGTTCGTATATTGCGAGCCATCCCAGTCCGATGAAATGCACGAGTACATGGTGTCCCTGGAAGAGCGGATTTATCAAGCCCTCAAGATACCTTACCGCGTGGTCAAAATGTGCTCCGGAGATCTGGGCCCCATCGCCTACAAGAAGTACGACATTGAATTCTGGCACCCGTCGGAAGGCGTATACCGGGAGATTACTTCGTGCAGCAACTGCACCGACTTTCAGGCGCGGGGATTGAACATCAGGTACCGCCCCCAGGACGGCGGCAAGCCCCAGTATGTACACACGCTTAATGGCACCGGTATCGCCATAGGCAGGACCCTTGTGGCAATTTTCGAAAACTACCAGGAAGCAGACGGCAGCATTACAGTGCCTGAAGTGCTCAGGCCTTACATGCCTGGCAACAAGGCACGAATTGGCTGAGACACACAGCCAGGCTAGACCGACGCGGCCTAAGTGCCTAGCCAATGGCACCTGGGCCGCGTCTGGTTTCATGGAAAGGTGTTTTTGCACCGGCGCTCACCGCGGAACTGCAGGAACTACAATTACCGTCCGGTCTTGCCTCAGTTCCGGCCCAATCTAGATGTGGGCTGGGTCGCCGCTTACACTCTGTGTGATGAGTTTCGCAGTCTTGGTAGTGGCAATACCGCCTAACGCCGTCTCCCTGAGCGCCTCAGGCAACATCTTCCCCACCTTGAACATGGCTTCGATTACCTCATCTGCCGGGATAACGCTGTCTAGCCCTGCCAGGGCCATATCGGCGCTGATAATAGCGTTGACCGCCTGAGAAGCGTTCCGGAAGGCACACGGGATCTGCACCATGCCGCCTACAGGGTCACATATAAGCCCCATACAATTCATAAGCGCAATGGCAACTGCATTGGCACAGGCTTCATGAGTTCCTCCAGCCAAAGCCACCACTGCAGCGGCACCCATGGCGGCAGCAGCACCGCACTCGGCCTGGCAACCACCCTCCGCTCCTGACACTGTGGCGTTCTTGGTAATCACCGCTCCCACGCCGGCCGCCACTAGCAAAGCATCAAGCACTTGCTGCTTTGAGGCCCGGAGCTTCTCTGCGGTGGCCAACAGCACTGCCGGCAATACGCCGCTGGCTCCCCCTGTCGGGGCAGCGCACACCAAGCCCATAGATGCATTTACTTCACTGCTTGATAAGGCCATGGACATCACATCATTCAGGTACTTGCCGACCAAAGGGCTCTCATACCGGTATTGTCTGGCAGCTACACCGCTTATGAACCCCCCTATCATCTGTTGGGGTTGTTCTAGTGCCTTCTTTGCGCTGGCTGCCATTACCTCGTAATGCCGCTCCAGTAGTTCATACACTTCCTGTTCGGTCTTGTCGGTAAGTGCCATCTCGTTTTCAAGTACGATCTGGGAGAGGGGCACCTTGCGCGTATTGGCTTGTTCGATCAGATCCTGGATAGAGGAGTACATTGCATTCCCACCTCCTACTGAATTACCCTAACCATCAGCACATCATCTAGTGCAGCCAGTTTCTCTACAACTTCAGGTGGGATTTTCTCGTCAGTCTCAAGCACGCTTGTCGCCACATCACGCTTGGCTACCCTGGAAAACCGCATGACGCCGATGTTGATGTTGTTTTCGGCCAGAATCCGGCTGATACCGGCTATCACTCCCGGCCTGTCTATTTGCTGCATGATGATAGTAGGCCGCTCTGCCGTTACCTCAACCTCCACACCGCTAATCCGGGTGATGAGGATCCGGCCGCCACCTGTGCTGCATCCCACAATCTCGGTAGTCGTATCATCATCGTGGGTAAATGTGATCACCGCAGTATTTTCGTGGACATCATCAAGATCCACTTCATAAAACTTGTAGGTTATGCCCCTGGCTTCAGCGATTCCGGGGCTGCATTTTATCCTTTCGTCCTCTTCAGTAAGGCCCAGCACTCCTGCTAGAAGAGCCAAATGGGTGCCATGGCCCTTCCCTGTCTTGGCAAAAGAGCCATGCAAGCCAAACTCAACGTGCTTAAAAGGCTTGCCCGCAATACGTGCAGCTACCCTGGCCAGCTTGACCGCCCCGGCAGTGTGGCTGGAACTAGGTCCTATCATTATTGGGCCGATTACATCAAAGATGCTCAGGTTCAACAGTCTGTGCCTCCATCTGGTGCGATTATTGTGAAAACAGACTCAATTCAATGGTATCAATAAAGCCCTTTATAGTGAAGTGAAACATCTGGCTACTCAACGAACACGGCAGAGTACCAGTTGACGGTTTCATCTTCACTCTTGAGGGTTTCAATGGGCAGGCCAAATTTCCTCACTGTCTTAAACACATCTATACCCACGCTGTGGAACGCCGGCCTAGCCCGCCTCGCATCCACACAAGGCTTGCCGCGAAACCCTGCACATTCCTTGCAGATGGCGCAATCACTCATGGAGAACGCGAAGTAGTAGCCTTTAAGGAACGCTTCTCTCTCAAGGGCAAACGATATATCGTGGGACACTTTCTTGTCAGTAGAGTGCACTATCACACCCCACGAATAGCGTCTGAGAATCTTCTCGTACTCCCAAGGCTTAAGGCTGCCTGGCCTTGACGGGCAAGTGTGCCCGTACCCCCAATCCCCGCATCCGTACATGCACTTAAGCAGAGTTCTTGGGTCAAACACAATATCATCGATGCTGAAAGGTACAGCATGATCTGCACCCATCTCTAATGCCATATCCACGAGATACTTTGCAAAATCTACGTTCATATCTCCTGTGCCGCCTGACCTACGGCACTCTTCCCTCCTTGTTGCCCTAAATTGTGTGAGCTCCAATAGTTTATCAGTTCAACCCGGGATACTGGATGCCCTGCAAACTGCTCCGGTACTGTATTGATCTTGAGGCTTTGGAACAGCCCGCATTGGTTGGGATGGAAACAATCTGCGGCCTTTTGCGTCGTTGAGTTATGAGGAGGTAATGTTGATGAAAAAAGGCAGCAAGATCGGCTTCTTGCTTCTACTTTGTGTGCTTGGTTTATGTGTCTTGGTGTTTGGTGATGCCATTAAGGGGCAGCTTGACAACGCCCAGGATGACATCCCCGTCCCCGGGGAAGGGGAACTTGTGTGTTACGAAAACGCTACTTACGGTTTTAGGTTTTCTTTGCCCGAAACTTGGAAAGGCTATTCCGTCGTGGAAGACAAATGGAGCAGCTCGCCTGACGGAACATATTCCGGCCCGGTAATAAAGATCCGGCATCCCTCCTGGACCGCGGAAGCACCCCGGCAAGACATACCCATCATGGTTATTTCCCTAAACCAATGGAGTTTGCTTCAGGAAGGCAAGTTCAACATAGGTGCAGCTCCTGTAGGCCCGGCAGAACTTGGCCGCAACAACAAGTGGGTTTTTGCCCTCCCTGCCCGCTACAATTATGAGTTCCTGGAAGGATATGAGGAAGTTGAGCAAATACTTGAAAGCGATCCTCTCGTGACATTTGATGTACCTGAATCCGGCATATCGACTTCTCCCAGTCTCGGTGGCATATGCTTAGGGGATTCTCCCGACAAAGTGCTCAGCGTCTTAGGCGATGCCTACAAGGAAACCACCGAACCTGATGAGGCCGGGTATTTCGGTGAAGACCTTATCGTATGGAGATTTGAGAGCGGAATTGACGTGACCTTGGGGCAAAATTCAGGCAAGGTGCTCAGAGTAGCTGCAACAAGCCCCGACTTCCCTACTGACCTGGGGGTAAGCGCCGGCGATGAAGCCGGGACTGCCCTCACCAAATACAGAGCGTTGTACGAAGAAGTCAAGAGCCGCCACTACGATAAGGTGTTGGAAGGCTGGTTCCTTCTGGATGAACAGCAGGTCATTATCCTTGATTTCGATGCTTCAGACGGGTCCCTGGTAAACAGCGAGCTTACGCCCGATTCCCGTGTGGAGCAAATCATCTTGGGCTATTGGGCGCATTTTGACTGATCCTTGAGCACAATTTCCATGACAAGCAGGCCCGCGGTTTGACGCCTACGGGCCTGCTTGCGTTTAGGACACTTCCGCTATCTTTTCTGCAGAGGGATTCTTAGTCCGGACTCAGTCTTGGCTCTGACGGATTTGTTCCAAGTGAGCTTTTGCTTGTTCCAGAAGTTCGGGTTTGTACACAAGTTCCATTGCAGACAGGGCCAGCACCTTTGCCGCCATCAAAGTGGCGTCTATTGCACGGGGCTTTATGGTATCATCGGCCATCTCCCTGGAATGGCCCCTGGCGTCGGTCATACTGAAACCAATTTGGATGCACGGAGTTTCCCAAGTTACATTGCCCACATCGGTGACACCACCGCCTCCACGCTTGGGCTCAGGAACTTCTTGACCCAAGTACTCGAAGTTCTTCTTAGCTAGATCCCTCAACACCGGGTGCTCTAGGGTTTCCTTAAAGAGAGGCTCGTAGTGATTGAACTCCACTGTGGCGCCAACTGCTGCAGCCGCGCCTTGGGCAATTTGCCTCACCTTGGGAAGCACAACTTCTTCGAGGTAACGGGAACTTTTTGCCCTCACAGTGAACCTTGCCACAGCACGTTCCGGGACAATGTTAGGGGCATCTCCACCGTGGGTTATGATCCCTGCAAGCCTCACATCGTCCTGAAGGTGGTTTTTCATCATGCGTATAGCTATGTACGCTGATACACACGCATCAAGAGCGTTTATGCCTGCCTGAGGATTACCACCTGCGTGAGCGGTCTTGCCGTGGAAGGTGATTTCGATGGGATGGGATGCCCAAGACGAGCCGCCGAGGGAGTTGAGCTGCCCAGGGTGGGCTATAAATGCAGCATCTATGTCTGAAAACACGCCTGCTTCCGCCATGACCACTTTGCCGCCGATGGTCTCTTCGGCCGGGGTACCGAGCACAATCCAGCTTGCCCCTGCTTCGTCAGGGGGAAAGGCGTTCTTAAGTCCTATCCCGGCCGCAAGGGCAACAGCCGCCATTAGGTTGTGCCCGCATCCGTGGCCTATTTCAGGCAAGGCATCGTATTCTGCCATAAAGGCAATCCGTGGTCCCTGGTTGCCGGCCTGTGCCCGGAACGCCGTAGGCATACCGGCGATTTCCTTCTCCACGTGAAAACCATGTGATTCAAGGATGCCTGTCAGCTTTGACAGTGCAAAGAATTCCTGCAGCCCAAGTTCAGGGTTCTCATAAAGTGACCTGGCAACATCCTCGACAACAGGCCTCAGCGCATCAATCTCCTGAACCAGCTTCTCGCGTCTTTCTTCAAACCTCATATCAGCTATCCCCTTTATTCCGAAGTGCTTAGCCAGCAATCTTGATCATCCATCTCTGCAAAAAGGCTGGCCCCTAAAGAGGCCAGCCTTCTTCTTAGCGCCGGGTCATATTACTTCATTACCCCTAGCCAGTCACCGAGCACAAACTGGATCCGCCCGATGAGCAGCGCCATTCTGCCCATTACCGTGGTGCCAAACGCCGCACCGAAAGCTACCATGAGTACCACTCTTCCCAGCTGAGGAATGGCCGCCACCGGCCCCTTGATAGTGCGTGAGAAGAAGAAGTAGCTGAGAGAGGCGGCGACAAACACCAGGAGCAGGATATCGTTTACGCTGCCCACACGTATAGTAGCTGAAATCTGTTGGACGAAGTCGCCGTGGATGGCTCCCCTCACAGCAACCCCGGTTCCGATACCAACCATCACAGCTACTGGGAACCTTGCAATCCAGGCAACTCCTTTGAAATATCTGGCATAGAGGAGCACACCCAAGACTATGGGGATGATCCACACCAGCTGGCCTTCTTCAGCAAGCGGCTTTACTGCGGTGTCTCTGATGTTGCCCCATGCCATTACAACTGCGTGGCCGGCACTGATTCCCACATACAAGTGTTCCGCGATGCGGTAGAAGGGATTTTCTTTCCAAACGTGGCTTAGTATTGCAAGGGTAACTAAACCTGCTACCCAGATACCCATATCCAGACTCATGAACGCCCTCCCCTTCCCTTTTGTGTGCTATTGCTTACCGACTGTGCGTGAGCTTGCTTTGCTCCGAAGAAGTTGGGGATATTCCGGAGAATGATAAGGATTATAATCAGCAAGTGAGCCAATGACTGAGCGTCCATCGCAGCTACAGCCGTACCGGGTTTTTCAACCAGGAGTTCGTACTCGGCTGCACCAGGAAGCCCACCGAGTATCCCTTCGATCTGGCCTGCCTGGACATACGGAGCCACCTGGGTGATGGCCACTGCAGGCACGCCGGCGATTATCCGGGTCCTGTAGGTGCCGTACACCTGGCGTACATAGTCTTCAGGCCCGGGTTGGCCGGGAGCGATGGTGATGATCATATCGATGTCTGCGGCTGTTTTTATGCCCTGCATAATCGGGAAAGACGTGCTGGGCTTGCCTGAATAATCTGTGCTGAACGTTCCGGGAATATCCGAGGCGAACGCTGCAACAGCCGCCTGCCCGCCTGCCCTGTAACCTAGGTTGATGTAATCTACGCCGTACTCCTTTTCAGCCCAGGCGGTATTGGCGAATGCTTTCTCAGCCATCTGAGGGCCTTGAGCCTGGAATGAAATGCCGATTACCTTGACTTGCTTTTCTGCAAGATGCTCTAGAATAGCCAGAGCTTGAGGTTCCATCTCTGCTGCGCTGCCTGGCGCATAGTCGAAACCGAACACCACGATGGAGCCAGGAGCCAGGCTGTCGATGGCGTTAAACGAGGTCCTGACCTCATCGCTGATTTGTATAGGTATTCCAATGGGTTTCAAAAGAGGACCTGCCAATACAACTAGCAGTATGACATATATCCATGCTTTTGGTATTGATTGCAAACGTTCCATATACACCCTCCTCCTCAGTCACGAAGCCCCAAGTAAGTTCTATCAAGTCCGAGGAACATCTTGACGGCGTTGGATACCACACCCAGTGCAGCCCCCATCATGATAGCGCGCATGCCTGCGGTGTTAGGTATATTTTGTATCCAATCGGCCGCCACAGGGAAAAAGCCCGAAATCGCCGCGCCAATAGGGGCTTTGCCTAGCATAACTACTACTGCAGTGAGCAAGAGCACCCAGCTTTCGAGGCTCTTGGCAGAGAAAGACCTGTACGCCGCAGTAACAATGTAGAACGCGATGGATGCGTACATTGTAGCTGAGGCAGGAGAAAGGATGTTGGAAAACAGGAAGTCATATACGGGACTGTCTTGCCCCGCCCCTATTCCTACGACTATCATGATCAACATGGAGCCAACCAACAGCACGCTGTAGAAGGCACCAGACTCACGCCTTGAAATGGTTACAACGTGCCTCCGCAACAGGTTAACCGCACCGAGTCCCATAGCGAACGCTGATATGACGATACCCCAGGACCTCAGGACCAAGCCTGACTGCTTGATCCACTGTACCGACGGAGCATCCGCGACGAAGAAGTCCAATATGATAATCAGTGCAATCACTGTCATTATTGCCACAGGTAAGGTAGTCTTCAAGTGGGCTCACCTCCGGTTCAAGTGTATGATTACTTCGAGATTAGCTGCAAAATCGCTTCACTTCCAAATGCCAACAAAACTGAACCTAGACACATCAAGCCGATGACAACTGCCTTGGCGATGTCCTGCCCCTTGACAATTGCAAGTTCGACAGGATTCTGTGACAGGTATGCACTTGCAGCGTAGATTTCCTCACCGATAAGGCAATAGTCAGAGGCTACGACCAAGAAGGGCAACTGGGCTACTGTCGCAGAACCGGTAACCTGGATACCACCGGTTTGTGCGCCTGCTTCCGTGAGCAAGAGGGCTTCGGCCAACCATGACCCTATCATGATGTTGGCAGCCACCTGCTCCCTGTGCATGATACCTACTGCAGCGGCAGCATAGGCAAACTGCTCGGCCCCGATAAACCGGACCATTTCGCTTCTGTACCGATCGGGTTTGCCCTCTTCCAGGAAGCTCTGCTTCACGATCTCTTCGGCAACCACATAGACGTCAGGTTTCATGATTGTGGTCACCAAATCGGTGTCGTACCTGGCGCACAGCTTGGCGACATAAGAAAGCACCGAAAGCCCTGCCAGGGTTTGAGCAGAACGCTCATGGGTGAGTTCAATGATTCCGGGGCTGAAGTGAACCGGACGTCCCACTTCCGTGGCCCTTCCTACGGCTTCCTCGATGGCATCCAATGCAGGCAATCTTCTAATTGAAGGTACTTGGCCTCTTCTTGCCTGGCGGATGCAGTAGATGAACAGGACGCATAGTAAGAGGAGAGATGCAAAGGAAAATTGCTTGCCAGCTTCTATCATGATGTGAGGTACACCTCCTGGGTTGTTCGATGGAGTGAACAGCCTTGCAACGACGAATACTGCCGGTGTGCTCCAGACGCTCCTTCATACTTCCATGTTCTACCGCCTCCTCATCAGTATTGAGCAACATTATCCATTGTCTAATATTCGAGATGCGAATTATAAACCCTTCCTCAAAAGTGCTTCTTGTTAGAATATTTTCTTGAGACTCACTTGTCGATGTAGTGTTTATTCCATCACAAGCATAAAGATAGATAACTGCTAATTTAGCCCACCTATGGCTGTTACACTCCTGTTTTATTGTTATTGTCGGCCTTGACGTAAGATGCGTCGTCGAGGTTCAAACCAGGATACATATGAGGGAATTGCATAAATTTTCTTGGGAACGGATGAAATATCCAGACAGCTGTTTTCAACAGCTGCCTGGATTATGGGAGGCCAAGTCTGGATTCAACACCTAGAACCCTAGAGCCACACCTTCCGTCCTTCTGTCTGATCCTCCCAAAAGCGCCCCGGTTTCAGGGTCTTTCATGATGATCTGGGCACCCCCGCCTCCTGAATAAGGGCCGACCACGCGGATCTCATGCCCCATTTCAGCCAGACAGGCTATGGTTTCAGCAGGAAACCGTGATTCCAAGGTAAGACTAGGGGAACTATTGAGAGCGATCATGTCCGTACCCGGGGCCGACGTCCACCTTGGGAAATCCGCCGCTTCTTGGGGTCCTGCACCGCGGTCCAGCATAAGGCTTAGCATCTGCATGTTCCATTGAGGCTGCCCGTCGCCTCCCGGAGTACCACCTATGATAAAGGGCGAACCGTCTTTCAGTACCATGTAACAATTGAGTGTGTGCATGGGGCGCTTGCCCGGCTCCAGGCAGTTGGGATGGCCCGGCATCAGGTTAAACGACCTGCCGGCACGGTTATTGAGAATCACCCCTGTACCCGGAACTACAACTCCCGACCCGAAAGAAAACGCGATGCTGTGTATGAAAGTACAGCAGTTGCCGGCTTCATCCCAGGCAACAAACGAAGTGGTATCTCCCTGCCCATGGCTTGCCGGAAGTACCGTTTCTGGACGCTTATCATGGATCCGTTTGACAGCCTCCCTGGCATATCGCTTTGATATCAACTTGGAAACATCGAAGCCTGATACGGCAGGATCTCCCGCAAACGCATTGCGGTCTGAAAACACCAGCTGCTTTATCTTTACCATTAGGTCAATCATGTCAGGTGACATGGGATCGAGGTTCGCTACGGCAAGCTGCTCCAAGAGGTTCAATTCTTCCAAGACCATGAACCCGGCAGACACCGGGGCAGTCTCAAGCACCGCATATCCCCTGTAATCCGTGCTTATAGGCCGGTACCACCCAGGTGAATCCTCAAAATGCCTGGAGAACTCACCGCCCAAGAAAGCGCCTCCCAGCTCTTGGTTTGTCTCGTAGAACTTGTCGGCAAAAGGCCCTTTGTAGAAGTACTCGGCTCCCTGGTCACCAAACTCCCTGAGGGTGCGTGCCAGGTCTTGCTGCTTAAACCAAGTACCCGCCTTAGGCGGCTGGCCTCCGGGAAGGAAAATCCGGGATGCTTCCGGGTACCGGGACAGCTTGTCTCTTGCTGCCCTCAGCGCTTTCTCAAACCCGGGGGATACCACAAATCCCTGTTCCGCAATTTTTGCCCCAGCCTCGAAACATTGCTTGAGGGAAAAGGTTCCAAACCTCCTGCAGGCAAGATCGTAAACCAGTGGCGCGCCGGGAACAGCCACTGATTCGATACCGTGTTGCGGAAGGATATCGCCCTGGCCGGCAAAGCGTGCCAAGGTAGCACCATCTCCGGCTACCCCGCTCCCATTGAGGGCCACTGCCTCACCGGCGGAAGCATCATAGTATATCAGGAACGCGTCGCCTCCTAACCCGCACATGTGCGGCATGACTACCGACGTGACCGCAGCCATGGTAAGGCAGGCATCCATTGCATTTCCGCCGGACCACAACGCCTTAATCCCTGCCATAGCGGCTATGGGATGGGCAGCCGCAACCATGCCTCGCTTCCCTACTCTGCAGCTTGTAAACCTCGACTTGAACATTACACCCACTCCTCCAGTTTCTCGTGTATCAGCAGACTCCCGGGGAACGGCACAAACACCAAGTAAGCAACAGGAAAAAAGGGTACCCTAAAGAATTTTATCCTAAGGGCCCATTAATCCTGCAGCGGCATCTGCAGCAACATGCTGCAGAGCAGCCTACTGAACGTACAAACCACGGGTATGGGTGAAAGGAAGAGATGTACAATGACCAAACCAACCAAACCAACCGGCCAAATTAGCTGCGAGAAAGGTTATGCCACGGAATTGCTGGACATAGAAGGCGTGAGCCTTCACAGGCTAACCCTCCCGCCTCCGGCGCCTGGTTTCGAGGATTTCATCACCCCGTGGCTTCTCAAGACAAGGCACGGGACTTTACTGGTAGACCCTGGCCCTGCGGCAACCATCCCTTGCCTCGCAGAGCTGCTAAAGGACCAGGGCGTAGACGAACTAGACTTGGTGCTGCTTACCCACATACATATCGACCACTCAGGCGGCATAGCAGACTTGATATCACTCTTCCCCGGTGCCAAGGTGGTAAGCCATCCCAGGTCGTTTAGGCACCTCACCGACCCGGCCAGGCTCTGGGAGTCAAGCCAGAAGGTGCTGGGTGACTTAGCCAACCGGTACGGGCCCATAAAACCCCTGCCTGAAGACGCATTGTTGCAAGACCTCCCGGGACCTATCCCAGGGCTAGAGGTAATAGCTACTCCAGGCCATTCTTCCCACCACCAGTCATATGTTTTCACAAACCAAGACATGAAGATATTGTTCGCAGGAGAAGCTGCAGGGGTTTATCTCGGAGGCAGCTATATAAGGCCTGCCACCCCTCCTCGGTTTTTCTTTGACGTCGCATACGGATCCCTGCAGAAACTCATGGCAGTCGGACCTACAGCCACATGTTACGGCCACTTTGGCTTTACCCACAATCCTGGATGGCTCAACAAAGCTGCTGAGCAGCTAGTCTTGTGGCGAGAGGCACTCGCAGAGTTGATAGACACAAAGCCGGACGTAGCAGTTGAACAAGCATTGACATACTTGGAACAAAAAGACCCATACCTGAAGGGGCGTCATAGGTTTGGTGGACAGATTGCATCAAGGGAACGCTATTTCATCCAAAACAGCATCAAAGGGTTCCTGCAAGCGCTGAAGGAAGGTACTTGAAATACACCTGTATCCCCATGGATTCAAGACGCTCTATACAGGCTTTATACGGCCTGCATTAAAGCAAGGCCGGAATCTGAAAAAATTCAAGGCGCTCTATATATGACTTTATACCTTAGGCAGTATATCCTCAGATGAGCCTGATTAGGCACGCCCATATGGCTTACCGCTTCCGGCAGCAGCTTTGTCACATGCCTCAAGCAGTTTGTCAATGAACACGCCTATCTCATCCATGCCCTGCCATTCCTCAAGGAACATCCTGACCGCAACAAGCACGTACACGAACCCGTCTTCAACCTGGGAAAGCGCATGAGCGTGGGCAGAGGCCAAAAGGCTTGTTTGGATTTGCAGGCCAGTATATCCGGAACCAGAAAGACTTGGAGCCTGTTTCAATTGGACCGTAACCACTTGCTCCCCCTAGGGATTCAGACTGGTCTGGAATTGGCCAGGCACGAACTGAACTGCTTTGAAATTGACCGCTTCCACCCTAAGCCTGGTTTAGCACTGACCAACACGATGGCCGACCGAACCACGGTGGTCTGGAACTAGCCAGCCGGGCGCAGGGCGTGGTCCGAGATTTGCCACTACCTAGAAGCAACTGGTTTGAACATGACCACTTATGCCGCATATCTAGTCAAAAACTTACCACTTCGCTTAATGGAAGGTTCATACCGGTTCCAATTTGACCGGCTCGGAGTCGGAAGCGGTCACCGATTTGCCACTTTCAGCCTCAATCTGGTCGGGAACTGACCGGTTCTGCGTCCTAGAGACTCAGAACGGTCTCAAAGTGCCCAACACCGAGTCTCGTGTGGTTCGAAACTGACCACTTCCAGGATTGACCTGGTCTAAAATTGACCAGTAGAGCCTTCGACCGAACGGAAATGGTTTGGAATCGTTCAATTTCGCCTGAGATCTGGTCACAAATCGAGCAGTCCCAGCCGGAACCTGGTCATAGATCGGTCAGGTGCTCATCCCAAACCAGCGCTCACCTATGTGTGACCTACCGGTGGCAAGCCGGGGAACTTATGGGCTGTCCCGCTTGTTCCCCCTGCTATTGGCTGATCAGCTGAGCCGATCATTTGAGGTAGCAAGCTCCTACAATAGCTGGAGTTGCCCTACAGGGTCCTGTCTCTCGTGGACCAAGTTGCCGTCGATAAACACTTTTTCTGCAACGGTCATGCTGCTGAAAGGATGTCCGCTCCAGATGACAAGGTCTGCATCTTTGCCCGCTTCAATGCTGCACACCCTGTCAGCAATGCCGATGAACTCCGCGGGAGTGATTGTGACTGCGCGGAAAGCCTCATCTTCTGGCATGCCTTCACGCACTGCAATACCTGCATGGAGCGGGAGCCACTTGGTGCCACTGAAGTCATCGCACTGAATGGCAATCTTGACGCCGCTTTTTGCCAGGATCCCGGCATTCTTAAGGCTGATATTAGCCACTTCCATCTTGACCTTGCCCAGGAGGGTCGGCCCTATGGTGCAACGCACGCCTTTCTCAGCAAGTATGTCTGCGATGAGATACCCCTCGGTAGCATGTTCGATGATGAAGTCCAAGTCAAACTCTTCAGCGATTCTCACTGCGGTAAGGATATCATCGGCCCTGTGAGCATGGATTCTGGCTTTGATCTCGCCCTTTATCACCCGGGCAAGGGCTTCCATCTTGAGGTCTACCTCTAAGTTATCCCCTTCTTTGTCTGACCTTTTAACATAATTGCGAGCCTTGGTGAGTGCCTCACGGAGCACAGCAGCGTTTCCCATCCTGGTGTACGGCATCACTTTCTTGTCCCGGCCGTAGCAGCGTTTTGGGTTTTCGCCCAGGGCCATCTTCATGGCTTCGGTACCTGGGATAACCATTTCTTCTACCGTCCTGCCCCTGAGTTTCATTGCAAACCCTGTGCCACCGATGATGTTGGCGCTGCCGGGTCCCGAGTAGACTGTAGTCACTCCGCCCGACACAACTTCAGCAATAGCGGGATCCTGGGGATTGAGAGAGTCAATACCCCTTACGTGGGGCGTCACCGGGTCAGAAAACTCGTTTCCGTCTTCGTGGGCCCATACCATTGGCTCTCCGAACACACCTACATGGCTGTGGCAATCGATGAGGCCGGGCGTCACTATCTTGCCCGTCGCATCGATCACTTCAGCCCCTTCCGGCACTCGCACATCTTTGCCTACAGCTGTAATCTTGCCGTTTTCGAACACCACTGCCCCGTTGTCGATTATGCCGTTGGTGATGGTATGTATTTTGGCGTTCACTATTGCTTTGATCATACAATCCCTCCTAATAAGATTTGAGCTGTCCCAACCACCTACAAAGGCCGCAGGACAACTCCTAATCGGTAATTGCTTATCATTCTACTTGGGCTTTCGCTTTTTGGGAATCACAAATTTGGCGGAGCAGCAAATGAATGCCTCACTCTATGTAAACCCATGGTTCTACCTCCCAAAGAGGTCTTCGGCGATGCGTTTCTTTGAGTAGGGATTCTCTCAACCCTCCAAGCATACACTGGGCCATATCTATATCCACACTCCATCAGACGGATAAACCGCCGGCCTGCGTATTCAAATTCCCATACTAAGTCCTTAGGTTCTGGTTCACCAGCACGGAGATCCCACCACCGGTTAGTCTCCCACAAGGGATTCCAAGGCACGTGCCGGAAGCCGGGATCAGGATTGGAACCATCGGTTACGATTAGCCCACCGTCGACTAATTTGTCCAGGATCCGGTGAAACAGGCGGGGGCCCAGCCACCATACACCGCTACCGCCCTCACCTGGGCTATCTCCCCTGTAATAGAAAACGCTGAGGGCGGGCAATTTGTTGAAGGTCTCCTCGCCATCAGCCTTGTGGCCATATAAGGTGATCGTTTCACCTGGACGACCACGCACAGTCCAGACCTCTTTGTGGGTCGGTTCATCACGTTCCGCCCACTGGAAAAAAGGGGTTGGGTCAAAAATATAGCCTCTATGAGGAAAACGCACCCCGTTGGTTCTGTGAGGCCTAGCCGCCGGAATTCCCGGGCACACGTAGGCCGTTGGAAGAGTGGGAAATCTACGGATATCGGCGAAATGGAACTCGGTGATGCGGTCGATAAATAACTGTATCGGTTCAAGAGTATCATCACCGCAACATGGGTAGAAGAGCACGCCCTTGGGAGCTATGATCCCAAAACAAGACAATGGCCTGCAGATTGGGTTCCTCCGCCTGGCAGGTCTGCGTTGCAGGCACATGCTCTCACCCCTCGCAATGCACTTAGAGGTCTAAGATACTTGGAGACTATGGAAAGATCCTTCCGTGAAGACTAACGCGGGCGCATACTACACTGAGAGCCAAACGGCCTCTCTCACAACAGATAAACCAGTATACAACCTTGTCTCAAATTAACCAAGACACTTACAACGTTCTTTGCAGCAGACTTTTCACAAGAGGTTTGTGCGCTGGAGTGTCGATGGTGGGCGGTGAGGGACTTGAACCCCCGGCCTCTTGCATGTCAAGCAAGCGCTCTGACCAACTGAGCTAACCGCCCGCTTTTGTGGAGGCGACACCCGGATTCGAACCGGGGATAAGGGTTTTGCAGACCCCTGCCTTACCACTTGGCTATGTCGCCACGTGTTGTTGCCCTAAAGTTAATAATGGAGCGGAAGACGGGATTTGAACCCGCGGCCCTCGCCTTGGCAAGGCGATGCTCTACCACTGAGCTACTTCCGCTCGTCGATGGTGCCGCAGGCCAGAGTCGAACTGGCGACACGCGGATTTTCAGTCCGCTGCTCTACCACCTGAGCTACCGCGGCATCCCTTGCTTGTATTACAGATGGCGGAGGCGACGGGATTCGAACCCGCGATCTCGTGCGTGACAGGCACGTATGTTAGGCCAGCTACACCACGCCTCCGCGTTTTTCTGGTGGGCGAAACAGGGATTGAACCTGTGACCCCCTGCGTGTAAGGCAGGTGCTCTCCCGCTGAGCTATTCGCCCATGTACAGGCCACTTGGGTGGCACCGAAACATAGTATACCTAAGAGATCCGTTTTAGTCAAACCAATTTATGAGATATTCAGGTGTTTTTGATGAGTTCCGCAAGAATTCTTACCCGAAACATTGTCCCTGGCCTGCCTGCGGCCCAACGGTGGCTAGAGTGGCCAGGCACAACACCGCCCGCTCCACGGAACTCACAGCACCTACAAAGGAGTGTATCAGAATGGGGCGGATAATGAAATCCAGAAGAAAAAACTCCAAGGATACCTGCACTTGTAGGAGAATCCGGACCTATGATTTGCTCACGGCAGCCCAGAACAATGTAAAGCGCCTCTATCCCGCCGGGATTTCCGGGAAACCTTCTTCCCGGCAACCTCCCATAGCAAACCTGGACTCAGAACCCTCATCTTCAGGCGGGGTTAGACCGTTTCAAGTCCAGTGTCCCACAGGCGTTATATGGACTGTACAAGCCGGCGATACCCTTTTTAACATAGCACGCGCCACAGGAACTACCGTTGAGAGGATCATGGCCCTCAATCCTAGCCTTGTACCCGAAAACCTCCAGCCCGGCATGGAAATCTGCCTGCCTCAAGAAGCAGCACTCCCGAGGGGGCCGATCCCGCCGTGTGAATCAGGATTGTACTGGGTTGTGGCTCAAGGAGATACTTTGTTCTCAATAGCAAGGGCTTACGGTACCACAGTCCAGCGGCTGCTTGAGCTCAATCCGGGAATTGACCCGTTAAACCTTCAGATTGGGATGAGCATATGCCTGCCTGGCTGACATGTCAAATTTAGCCATGGATGATGAAGGGAATCTAACCACCGCGTAGAATGTAGCACACTGCAGGATACGATCCGTGTTACCGAGACTTCGGGCACGAGGACAAGCCCTTTAATCAATATTTCCCCACTTGGGTGGTGTTAAAGTGGTGTTAAAGATGACGGAATTTTTTGCTTTACTTAAGGACAACTCGTTCATAGGTTTGGGCCAAGCCGGCCACGCGCTGATTGGCGGAAGGCCCCTTGGTATCCGCCTTTTGTGCTTCTTGCTCATACTGGCACTGGCACTCACTCTCATCCCAGTACAAGCTGCAAGCGCACAGACTAAGGCATCTCAAACGGTCACCCTGAATTTCGTCGGTGACATCCTGCTCGCAAGCCGGATTCAAGACCTCATTGACGCCGAAGGTCCCATGGCCCCCTGGATTGGGGTCAAAGACTTACTTCAAAGCGCGGATTTCACCATAGGCAACCTTGAATGCGCAGTAGGAACCACAGGCTCCCCCATGCCCGACAAACAATGGACGTTCAGAGCATCCCCCGAAACCCTCCAGGGACTTAAGGACGCAGGTGTTGACGTAGTATCTCTTGCCAACAACCACACTCTGGATTTTGGTGTAGAGGGTTTGCTGGAGACCATCGAAAATGTGAAAAACTACGGAGTTATCCCGATAGGCGCCGGTCCTGATGAAGCCTCAGCGAGACACCCTGTGATCCTCGAGAAACACGGCATCAGGATTGCTCTGTTTGCCACATCCATGGTGATACCCGTATGGGAATGGGCAGCCGAAGGCGACAGGCCAGGACTGGCGGTAGACTACAGCATGTGGAATCACAATATCGTAACGGGAATTGAAACAGTCCGGCCCCACGTTGATTACATCGTGGTGTACCTCCACTGGGGCGAAGAAAGGACTACCGAACCTGAAGATTGGGTGTTGCGGATGGAAAAAGTGCTGAGGGATGCCGGCGCAGACATTATCATCGGCAGCCACCCCCACGTGTTGAGGGGGCTTAGATTTGATGGCAAAAGCCTCACAGCATTCAGTCTCGGTAATTTCATATTCACCACCCGCCCGGATTGTCCGGCATGCCAGATCGGCGCAATATTGAGCATCACCTTGTCAAAGACAGCCATCGAAGAGGTTGTGATACATCCGACAGAAATCGTATGGGGCAAGACATTTGTGATGGAGGACCAAGCGAAACTGGACGCTCTCGCCACACTGGACCTGCTTTCCGGGCCCTTTGACACGGACATCACCTCATCCGGGCAAGTGTTAGAACGGATATTTCCAGATGTACTGGACCACTGGGCCAGGGTCAACGTAAACAAACTTGCCCGCTTGGGAATTGTGACTGGGTTTGAAGACGGAAGGTTTCTGCCTGACAAACCTGTGACCAGGGCGGAATTCGCCACCACGCTCGCACGGGTAATCGCGGGCAAACTTGAATTGGACAACACAGACGTTCCACTCTTCGGGCCTGATGAGTTCACCCTGTGTGCACCCGGTCATTGGGCATATACATACTTAACCTACCTGGCCGGTATGTCCATCCTCCCCGCCCACGATCCCGAGTGGATCCCTGATGAGTTCTGCCCAAGAGCCGAGGTGTGTACACTGCTTTGGAAAGCTGCGGTAAGACACAATGCAGCTAATGATATGGACAAGAACGGCAACGGTGGCACCGGTGAAGACGCCGAAGACGGCGCAGTCACAACCGGCATAACAGACCGACTCTGGTCCCAGTTCCGGAATGAACTGGAATCTCTGGACCCGGAAAGCCAGACAGCCGTGATGTGGTGCATAAGTGAGTCTCTCCTCATGGGGTATGACGACGGAACACTCAGGCTAGACAACCCGGTCACAAGGGCTGAAGCTGCGACCATCATACGGAGATTCATGAACAGGCAAAACAACGTCCCTTAACACAGTCCCGCTAGATCAGGTACCCTAGGCTGTTGGCCTTTGAAAGCCTATAAGCGGCCAGATCTGGTGCCGGCATCTCGGCTGGGACATGATGCAATTGAACACCGAACAAGCAGCGCGAGTTGCTCCTGCCTCATTCCTCACCCAGATACGCTTTCCTGACCTCATCCCTGGCCAGGAGCTCCTTCCCGGTACCGGACAGCACTATCCTGCCCGTCTCCAGCACGTAGCCATAGTCAGCCAGCTGAAGCGCAGCCCGGGCGTTCTGCTCAATAAGCAACACTGTCTTGCCTTCACCGTGGATTGCTTTGATGATGTTGAAGATCTCTTGCACCAGCATAGGCGCCAGCCCCAAGGAAGGTTCGTCCATCATCAGCAGAGTAGGATTAGCCATGAGCGCCCTGCCGACGGCCAACATCTGCTGCTCGCCTCCGGACAGGGTGCCTGCCAGCTGAGCCTTCCTTTCCTTGAGCCGCGGAAACAGGCTGAACACCCAGTCAAGGTCTTTCTTCACGCCAGGATCACTCCTGGTGTATGCCCCCAAGTACAAGTTTTCCAAAACGGTTAAGTCGGGGAAAACCCGCCTCCCCTCAGGCACCATGGTAATCCCCATTTGCACAATCTGGGTGGTAGACGCCCTGGTAATGTCCTTCCCCTGAAAGGTGATAGTGCCGGAACTGGCCCTTACCAATCCACAGATAGCTCTGAGAGTGGTACTCTTCCCTGCTCCGTTGGCCCCGATCAAGGTAATGATTTGGTTGGCAGGTACTTCAAGGGATATCCCCTTGAGGGCATGGATACCGCCGTAGTGCACATGCAAGTCCGAAAGGCTAAGCACTGGTCTCCACCCCCAGATAGGCAGTGATTACCCTTTGGTTTTTCTGAATCTCAGCAGGGGTGCCTTGGGCGATGGTCACGCCATAGTCCAGCACCAGGATCCGCTCACATATCCCCATGACCACCCGCATGTGATGTTCGATAAGCAAAATAGTCAGGTCAAAATCCTTCCTTATCTGCCTTATAAAATCCATCAGTTCCCCAGCCTCAGCTGGGTTCATACCGGCTGCAGGTTCGTCCAGGAGCAGGAGTTTCGGCCTGGTGGCCAAGGCCCGGGCGATCTCCAGCCTCCGCTGCTGCCCGTAAGGCAGGGAACCTGCTTGCTCACCGGCCACATGGGCTAGCCCGACCGCTTCCAGAAGGGACCAGGAATACTCAAGCATTGCCTTCTCCTCTGACTTGTACTGTCCCCACCTGATTACCGCCTCCAAGGGGCTCGAACGAAGACGGAGGTGATTGGCCACCAGCACGTTTTCCAAGACACTCAAGCTGCCAAACAACCGGATATTTTGGAAGGTGCGGGCAATGCCCCGGCGGGTGATAAGGTCAGGGCGGAGGCCTGTGATATCCTCGCCACTGAAAACTATGCGCCCTGCAGTAGGTTTATGTACACCCGTGATTAGATTAAACACCGTGGTCTTCCCGGCGCCATTGGGACCGATAAGCCCGACCAGCTCACCTGATTCCAGGCAAAGGTTAAAGTCTGACACCGCAGTAAGTCCGTGGAATTTCTTCCATACTCCTTCCAGCAGCAAAAGACTCATAGATCCTCACCCCTTTCAGGGGTCTTGCTCCTTGCCCCAAGTAGACCCTGCCAGGACCATTCCCTCTGCCCCATGATGCCTTCCCTGTAAAACAAGACCACCAGGATAAGCAGGAGGGAGAAAACCACCATACGCATCCCCGGTATTCCTGGCAGGGAAATGAAACCTAGGTCCATAGGAGCTTCCACGCTGCGGAGTACCTCTTTGAGGATGGTCACAATGGTTGCGGCAATCACTGTGCCGGTTATGCTGCCCATACCGCCTAGCACCACTATAAGGAGGATCTCAAACGTAAGGGTGAAACGGAACATGTTGGGATCTATTGTGGTCAGCAGGCTGGGCCTAACCCGTACACAATCCCCCTTCTTTATCACTTTTTGTTATATTTGGTATATTTGCCCCTCATGTCCAAATTCCTGCCTACAACAGACGAATCTTCAAACTTTTGGCAACTGGGATCTGGAGGTCTTATCCCAACCGGCCGGCTGCAGGCAGTTTCAGACATCACGCTTGTCCCACGAAGGTATGTCCCATGGACACCCGGCATAGATTTATTTCAGAGCACTCACTCTGGCTTCATTTACGTGGGAGGAGGATTCAACATGGAGGAAATCTTGACTGCACTTATGGAGCAAGAACAGCAAGCGGTTGAGAAATATAAGGATATAGCAAGGAGAGCGAGGAGTTCCACAGAACGTGATCTCATAAACCGCATCTTAACCCAGAAAAACTTCGAAATTGAAACCTTGAGGCTGTTATGCTCCGGCAATGTCCCCGACAGGTTTATCGCCTTTGGCACAATCATCGATGATGAAGTCAACTTCAGGGACGCGCCCAGCCCCTCAGGCAGCCTCTTGGCCGTCTTAGACAGGGGGACCCCTGTGATCTTGACTGAGCGCCGAGGCAATTGGGTAGGGCTCCAACTCTACGACGGCAAGAGCGGATGGGTGTTTAAAGATTACGTCAGGGCTAATGATTGAAGTGACATTCCTAATCGACTGGCAGCCGTAGCTTTTGCGCAACAAGTTGTGTCATAAGCCGCCTGATAAACATAACATGTTAACGCAACTACTTATGGAGGTGAAGTTAGATGGCAGGATCCAAGAGCTACGGCTTCGAATGGTTCCTCTGGCTGCTTCTTCTCATCATAATCATCATCTGGTTGTTTGAGTTCTAAGAACCAAACCCTTACAGACAGCCTCTGACAGAGGTTGGGCCGAGAAGATGGGGGTGGGGCCAAGGACCCCACCTCTGTCAGATCCATGGTGCCTGATCTAGAACCCCGGCAAACCGATAAACATCTGGGTAAACATCATCCCGTATGAACCGCCTTTAATGATGCCTACCCCAATGTGGGTAAACGCAGGGTTAAGGATGTTCCGTCGGTGCCCATCGCTCTGCATCAGGGCATTGTGGGCACGCTCAACGGTAGACGCCCCTGCCAGATTCTCCCCCGCCGTACGGTATTCGACCCCGGCTTGCCTCATCATGTCAAAGGGAGAACCGTATGTAGGAGACGTGTGGCTGAAATAATTGAGGTCGATCATGTCCTGGCTCTTGAGCCTGGCCAGCTCAACCAGGCGCATGTCCACCTGTAAAGGGTTCAGACCACGTTGGACCCTCTCTTGATTTACCAGGTCAACCATGAGTTGCTCTTCCGGAGTCAACCCAGGTTCAGGCTCCGGCTCGGGAGTTGGCTCTGGCTCAGGTTCCGGTTCAGGCTGAGGTTCCGGCTCTGGTTCTGGTGCCGGCTCCGGTTCAGCTTCTGGTTCAGGTTGGGCAGGCTGCTCAGGCTCCGGTACTTGTCCGGGCTCAGGCTCAGGACAAGGCCCAGCTTGCTCCCCAGGAGGTATGCCTGGTGCAAGATCCCAGATCTCCGGAATCAGTACCTTGAGCATCCTTTGAAGTACAATGTTATCTCTGTATATATCCGCCAGGAGCAAGGCAAGGCTGTGGCGTGAGGGACCTGCGAAAAGGAATACTTTACCTCCGTCAGGCCCCGGAAGCACGTAACGCTTGTAGGACGATGCTACAAGTGGCCTTGCCGGCATCACTAATCCCAAGATCAGGCTGACCACGATTACTGCGGCAATTCTCTTTTTGTACTTCATTGAATTCCCCCTTCCAGTTTTACGGGTTTTACGCCAACTCTAGCCATATCATACAGCTTTGGCCTGGGAGTTGGAAAATGTATAATCTACCATATGTTCGGATACAAACTAGAGGTTGTTGTCCGTTAGAAGGAGGAAAACAGTGGAAGTGATTCACGGAGGCCAGGTATTCCCCTACATGCCCCGGCCTCCCCACTCGTTTATTTACCCACGAGGCATACAATCATGTTTGACGTACTGCGCCGATATCCAGCCTATCTGGCCCGAGGGGATCTGCACTTTGAGCCAGTCTCGCTGGACCTCGATCACCCGCAGACGAGTGCCGGCATTTACCTGGGCTATCACTGCGAAGGTCAGTCCGGGTCCCTGCCTTACATTGACCAGGTGGGCAGTGACGGTGCCTGTGCATCTTACTTTACTTTTCCTGATTTTCACGACTACGTGCACGTGCCTGGTTGTGAAGACCCTTGCAGTGAGCACGATGATCTTGGTCACCATGATGGGTTCCCCAGCCGGCGGGACTTCGAAACTGGCATGCTCCACTTCAACCGATACCCTGGCCGTCATTCCTGGCTTTGCTTCCGGAAGTACCACGAACTCAGAAAACGGCACGGTAAAGTGCAGCGTGTGTACTGTTTGAGTGGGATCCATCAAGGGTTCGTATATGATGCGCTGCGCTATAGTCCCGTCGACTATGACTTTGCCAGGTGCTACGATGACACGCTTTACCTCAGGAGTTGAGGAGAAATCGAGAATCTCTCTGGCAAGAGGTTTTTCTTCGGGTATGTCTACAATCTCCCTGACGATTCCCTGAGACTTGCTGTCACCTAGGACTTCTTGCACCCTGACAAGTTCCTTCTCGACCTCAAGGCCGGGAACGCCGGAAATATTGGTAACCACCTGGATCTTCTGAACCCTGATGACCTTGACAGTTACTTCGATGATTATCCTGGCGGTGATTGCCCTCCCGTTTTGTGCCACATCGATTGATATGAACTCTATTTCCGCATCGGCCACCACCGTCATCCCTGGCTGTACCCCGGGCACCTCCACAAACCGCTCAAAAGGAATGGTGTGATGGACCACGTGAACGGTCTGATAAGGGCTCCTGGCTTCATAGATGGTCCTAAGGCTTATCGTCCCGTTGACTATGACCTTGTTGGGCAGAATCGTGGTCGAATTCACCTGAATCGTAGCTACCTGGTCAATGATGGATACCACGTCAGGCTTGACTTCAGGGATAAACAGGTGCTCCCTGATAACCGCCTGGGCCGACGATTCTCCCAGCACCGTTTCTGCCTTGATCATCTCTTTGGTGACCTTAAGTCCCGGGATCCCGCTTACATCGGTTACCACTTCGATGACCGCGGTCCTCGAAACCCTTACGGTAAGCATCACTACAGCCCTGACCACTATGGCCATACCGTCGGGGCGCACTTCAAACGATGCGTGCTCGATAACTACGTTGGGAATTGCCACCATGCCAGGCTGCACACCGGGAATTTCAACGAAAGTGCTAAACGGGATCTCTGCATGGAACACATGGACAGTCTGATAGGGAACTGCGGCTTCGTAAATAATGGCCAGGTCCAGGACACCATCTACTATCACTTTTCCGGGCAGCACAGTCACCTTGGTGATCTCGGGCCTGCCGGCAAAATCTATGACTGCTGCCACAGGTGGCTTGGGCTCAGGAACTGTCACAGGCTCAGAAAGCACAATCTGCGAAGTCCCTACGCCTATGGTTTCCTCCAGTTTTATCTCCTCGGTCTTGACTTCGAGGGTATCCAGGCTCAACCGTTACCCTCCTCTCCTTGCTAAAATGGATGCCTACATTGCTAAAACATCTATATGCCAAGGAGGTTTACAATGTGACCGTGCAACTTCTCAAGGTCGCCTCATACAATGCCCATGTAGGCTGCATGGCATAGCCGGAGTTGATGATGGAGGGGCAGATGAACCTGTGGTGTGTAATCCCTGCACAAAACGAAGAGCGTACCGTAGCCCACGTGATCAGGGAGTGCTTGGCGGCAGGCGCTAGCTATGTGCTAGTGGTATGCAACGGCACTTCAGACAGGACGCTTCACATCGCGCAAAACTACTCTGACAAGAGGGTGAAGGTGTTTTGGGAGCCCCAGCCTCTGGGGATAGATGTACCAAGGGCAATTGGAGCCGTAATCGCGTATGCTCAGGGTGCTGATGGGATACTGTTTTGCGATGGGGATTTGTCCGGCCGGCTGGCTGCCCACCTTTCGTGCTTGCTTGCCACGATTGCATGGGGATACGACCTGTCGCTCACAGACTGCTATCCCAGAGGGCTGCCCTACGGAGGCATGGCAGGCAGGGTAATAAGAGCCCGCTTGGACCTAAACTGCGCCATAGGCCGCCGAGACTTGGGCGCTGCTGTGATGTCCCATGGCCCGTCGTGCATATCCAGAAGGTTCCTGGAGCTTGTGCCGTATCAGGCCCTGGCAATTCCTCCGCTGGCACAAGCGTTGGCTGTAAAGCAAGGGCTAAAGGTGGAGATCGGAGCAAGCCTTGCCCACGAGCTGTTGGGTTCAAGGGAAAGACGGGGCGACCATCCAGACAAAATCGCCGATTTGATAATCGGCGATTGTATGCTGGCCATGTCAGTATTTGACGGCGGACTGCCGGCAAGGTGTTCGGGCCGGCGGACTTATATAGGACTAGACAACACCCGCCGTTGGGATCTGCTCAAATATCACGCCGACAGGATTATTGCACAGACTGGACTTCTTTGACTTCGGGGATCTCCCGCTTGAGTATACGTTCAATCCCGCCCTTTAGGGTCATCACGGCAAACGGACAGGTGCCACAAGCGCCTGTAAGCCGCACCTTGACCACTCCGTCTTCGGTGACTTCAACCAGTTCCACATCTCCTCCGTCCGCCTGGAGCGACGGGCGAATCTGATCCAGAACCTCTTTCACTCTTGCTTCCATGATCATCCTTCTTTCATATAGAAATATCGGCCGCTGTCTACAAACACTCACAGATTCTTTTCCATATTTTCATCTATTTTGTTCTCTTCTTCAATAGCGTCCAGGAAAGCTTGATCGTCCGTGAATTTCCTAGCCTGCATCATACACGTTTCAACTACCCGCTTCCTGTATGAGCCGTCAATCCTGAAAGTCCTGGTTGCCTCAAGCAGTTCCTCTCTACCCAAAGCATCCTTGTCCCTGTCAAAAGCTATTCTCTTAGCCCGGGTCACCAGCTCTTCAAGTTCAGCACAGGAAAAGTTCTGCGTAAGCGGCACAATATCCCTCCACAGCATATCCCTGACTTCATCATCTCCCATCTCCAGGGGGACTCTTTTCCTGCTGGTGCCCTTAGAAAGCCCAAGGTGGACCATGAGGATTTCGAGCCTGGCCTGGGGGCCCGGGTAAAGGAACGGTATCTTGTAATCGAACCTGCCAGCCCGCAAGAAGGCGTCATCCAGGTGCTCAGGCACATTGGTGGTGCCTACTATTATGGCGCTCCGGTCAGGTTTGCCAAGCCACTCGAGGAATTGGGAAAATACCCGCTGGGTTTCTTCTTCGGCAGATCCGGCTGCGGTACCGGTGCGCTTACCGAACCTGTCGATCTCATCTACAAACACTATGGCAGGGGACATTTTTTCCGCAAGGGTGATTGCATTTTTCATGTTTTGGCCTGATTCGCCCAGCCACTTGGAGTAAATGTTCTCGGTGACCAGGTTGATAAAAGGCAGCTGCACTTCGCTGGCCAGGGCGTGGGCAAACAAGCTCTTGCCTGTGCCCGGAGGGCCGAAAAACAGGAGGCCTTTCGGCAACCCTAGATCAAAATACCTGGCTTTCTCAGGCCGCTGCAGCACGTTGATAATGTACTTTGAAATGAACGTTTTGATCGCATGGTACCCGCCAATATCCTGGAAGTTGTACTGGGGATCCACCACTTCTAAGATCTTGGAACGCTTCACCATTTCAGACTTGAGTTCTTTCATGATATCCGGGTCGAAAGTCTTAGCTCTCTGGTATGACTCGAGCAAAATGCTCTCTACCTGGTGCAGGTTGAGTCCTGACAAAGTCACGGTAGCTGTTTCAAGTTTTGTGTGATCTAACGGCACATCCAGAGTCAAAGCTGTGGCTTCTATCAGTTTGGCCCGTTCCTCCCTGCTGGAGGGATCCACCGAGACCACTATCGTGAATTCCCTGGTAAACTCGTCCATCAGCAAAGTGGCGTCCTGGGTGAGGATCATCACACATGACCCTTTCGCCATGATCTGCGGGTTTATGGCCCAGGACCTGAGGGCTGCCTGGAAACCGGTATCGTATTCTTTGGCCTCGGAGATATTCTGCATGATGAATACCGTCGTGGAGGTCTTAAGATAAGTATCCACCTCTTTCAGGACGGCTCTAAGCGCATGAAGTTCAACACTGCCCTCAGGACGCATGCGGGAAGCAAGCGGTGTGGAACTTGGAATACGCTTCTTGTACGGCTGGAACACAGGTCCTTCGGGCCCGGGATTTAGGGTGCCTAATCCATCCCACGGGTCGTAGAGAAACACATTGTCGACGTCTTGGAATTCAGGATCAGACAGTACAAATCGCTTAAGCTGGTAGATTCTTTTAGGATCCACTGTCTCAAAGCAGATGATGGGCGAATAATTGGCTCTGCGCTTGAGTACTCCGTGCCTGATCCAGGAATCATCAAGGTAGTCCTTGGCCACAACGTTCCTCCTCAACCACAGGGTGCATCCACATTGGTCTTAAGGTTCAAACCATATTTCTTAAGCAGGCTCACGATTTTCGCCGTCTGGCCGTGGCCTGCCCGTTCAAGGATATTTATCTTACCCTTGGTGATCTCTATCTCAAAATATGACTTGAGGCCGGTCTTGGTAGCCCTCACGAATGCAGCACCTTCTTCTTTTCTGTTGCGTCTTCCCCAATCTCCCTGGCAATCTGGGCAGCAGTCTTAGGGGCAACCGTCACAGGAATTGCCCAAAGCCCAAGCTCTTTAAGCAAACCTTTTAGCCGCTCAGCTTCATCGAAACAGGACTCACCCGGAAAACCTGAAAACTCTATCTTGACCTCCCGTTTGGCGCCAATCTCAGCCTTTATTGTCCTTGCCATCACAACACACCCTTCACAAGCACCTTTTTACCGTCAACCGGGTGTTTCACTTCTTCCATTTCAACTTCGTAATTAAGGGCCGAAAGAGCTTTGGCCACGCAAAGCGCGATGTAATTTTGGATTACCTTCTCCTTGATCTCCCCCGCAATCCGCTCATAACCCCCGTAACTGTCGCATATGAACACCACATCGCCGGTTTCCCGGTTAACGCTGATCCCAATTCCCCTGTCGAACGCAGGCCCCGACAAGGACCAATCGCAATATATGAGCCGGCCGTAGTAATCCCGGATACTGTGTCCCACGTCCAGATTCATCTCTTCTGCGCACGCCCAAACAGCTTCATTGAGAATTTCCCAGCCAGGATCCTGCTCTACAGACTTACCCTGTTCTAAAGCAGTCTGAAGCTTGATGTCGGCATGATAGGAGCTTATGTGACTCATGGCCGCACCCTCCATCCAAGTCTTATCTTACCCCTCAAAAAGTCACGTTTCTGGGCCTCAAGCAACTGGATCTCACCATGGATATCCTGCAAACGACGCCTCATGGCCTCCGGACCTAATTCTTTGTTCCTTGCAACCCTGTCTAATGGGCCTGTGGTCTTCCGGAACCGTTCTTCCCTGCTCAGAAACTCTATCTCAAGCACGGCTACCCTTGCTTTCAGCTGCTCCCTCCTGGCTGCATCGGTTTCTACGTCCATCTGTGTCTTAAGCAAGTTTATTTCGGTTTTCAGCCTGGCGTCCTCCAAACTTTCCGCCTCGGTCTTCCATTCTGAAACCTTTATAGAACGGACCCTGGCGGCTCCGCCTGCCTGTTGCCAATTGTCGAGGAACTCTTGCAGCTCCTGGATTTCATCAGAAGCAACCGCGGCAGCCACCTGCTCTGGTTCCGGGTATTCGACCGGAACCTGTGTGATGTGCCTCCAACGCCACATCTCAAGCTGCCTTTGAAGATCGTCCTTCTCTTCCTCCAACGCCCCTATCCTCTCGTCAAAATCTTTGGTTAGAAACGAACACCATAGGTTCACGGCCACGTAAGAGAAGCCGACGAATATGATAAAGCCGATGGGCAGCATGATCACCAACCTGGCCCATGTGTTAAGTACAGGTATCATTACATAGGTCAACCGCAGGCTGGTGTAGTTTGCAAGGATAAAGAGTGCGGTAAGTATTGCAACGGATTCGGCGGTATGTTCATATTTGGTGGTAAGAGTCTTTGTCCATCTGTATCCTACCCAGCTCAGGACTACGAAGGCTATGAGAGTCCACACAAACCACATCAGCGACCCACCTCGAGTCCCTTGTAAACATTATAGCATCCTGCCCAAAGGCCTGATGTTTCATTCACCGCCCTTGAGTAATGCTTTCGAGATATCGCCGGGCCAGCCATAAGTGATCCGGGCCGGGCGAACTTAGAGCAAATCTCTGCCCTGATTGCACGACCTCCCTGCCTTCGGGAACAATTTTGCCTACAACCGTGGCGTTTACGCCTGCCTTGCGATATGCTTCGCATAGCTCCTCCCCGTCAGGTGCGGTGACTACAAGGCACCCTGATGAAATCAGCCGCAAAGGGTCTATCCTGCAAAACTCTGCTACCTTTAATGTAACCGGAAGCACCGGGATTTTATCGGCATAGATCACAGCTCCTAGCCCTGATGCCTGGCACAGCTCGTAAATAGCACCCAACACACCACCTTCCGTGGCGTCGTGGCAGGCATTGGCGCCGGCTTCAGCAGCGATTTTGCCGTCAAGGGTCACGCTGATCATTGAAAACAGGTCTTTGGCTTGTTCAAGCGCAACTTCATCAAGCACGCCCTCAAACACTTCGGGGAAATCCCGCACCAATATCGAAGTACCTTCCATACCCGCCCATTTGGTGACTACTATATCGTCCCCAACTTGGGCATTAGATGAACTAAGCACTCTCCTGTTTCTGGTTTTGCCTAACGCGGTTACGCTTATGATTGGCTGCCTAAGCCCTGGCGTCACTTCAGTGTGGCCACCTGCAACCTGCACCCCTTCTTCCACGCAGGCGTCGTTTATGTCATTGATTATCTGTTCTAAGTCTGACAACAAGGCGGTTTCGGGCAGCAGCAGCGTAACCAGGATGCATACAGGCTCTCCGCCGGTTGCGGCTATGTCGTTTATGGCTACTTTTACAGCTAACCAGCCCGCTTTGTCTTCCGCGCCTGTGATTGGATCCGTGCTGGCCAGAAGCAACTCATCCGCCAGATCCAAGGCTGCCGTGTCTTCTCCGATTGCCGGCCTAAGCACTACTTCTTTCCTAGGGTAGCCCAGACGGCTGAATACTATTTGCTCCAGTAGCTCAGGGGGTACTTTGCCTACGGTAAGTGACTCGTTGTTCTTCATGACTGCCTCCACAAATGCAAGTATAATATGTTTCGCTGCGAGGTCTTCACGGCAATGCTAGTTATTGAACGCTACCGCCGTCTCACTGAGATTATACCAACAATATCTGTTGTGATAAAATGCCGGGGAACCTGTTCCGGGGTTGACGATTGCCATGTGGGCAAACCCTGGTGTACTATGGGCAAACCCTTGGCATGCTATGTGAGAACGCCGGCGGAAGACAGGCATTTTGGGAGAGTTTGCCGGTTGCAAAGATTAACGTGTTAAGGAGGCATCACAGTGCTTAGGATCACCGGAGGATACCTGGCTGGAAGAACCATATCCTCTCTCCCCGGAGAAAACACGCGGCCGCCCCTTACCAGGGTAAGGGAGTCGGTGGCGAATATTTTGAGGCCCTACATCGAGGAAGCAGTAGTGCTTGACCTGTTTGCAGGCACCGGGAGTTTTTCATTTGAGCTCCTGTCCAGGGGTGCCCAATTTGCCGTGCTGATAGACAAGAGCCCCAAGGCAGTCCAAGTACTCCGGAAAAACGCCGCCAAACTGGATGTAGAGGATATGGTAGAGATAATCAGGGCCGACGCGTTGCAGATGATAGACAGGTTCAAGAGGGCCGGGAACCGGTTTGACATCATTATCGTGGCACCTCCGTATTTTACAGGGTTGGACCAGGAAACCATGACGAGACTGGGTTCGGGCGAGCTCCTGAGTCCTGGCGGGATTGTGTTACTCCAGCAATCGAGAAAAGAAACCTTCAACGAAAAATATGGTGATCTGATTCTTAAGAAGACGTACCGTTATGGGGAAACACGGATATCCACGTACATCCTGGACGAGTAGGCAACGTCCTGCAACATTGCTCGGCTAAGGTTTGACAGAATCGCCGTTTTTGCGTTCAATCCAGGTTTCATTGCCCGTTACAAAACGTACGACAAAGGGAACACCGTTTTCGCTATAACTGAAAACCCATTGCCCTGCTTTTGGACCTGGCCCCATACTCCCAGGGGCATGAGTTTTCCGGGAAAAAGGAACTTGCCGTATTTGGCATAAACGTCTTCAAAGCAGGTCACATCGATTAAGCCGTATTCATCTTCCAGGGAAACAAACACCACAATCCTTCCGGTTCTGGTAGGTGGCCTTTGGGGCCTTACAGGAATGCCGCCCACCTTTACAAAGTCGCCTGGTTTGATCTGGGGAAGTTCGCGGCTTGATACAAACCCCTGCTTTTTGAGCTTGTTACGCCATATTTCCATAGGGTGAGCTGAAACCCCGGTACCGAGGATCTGGTACTCAAAAGCTACTTTTTCCGCCAAGGAAAACTCTGCTTGGCCGGGAAAATAAGCAGTGCCGTAAGCGCCGTCGCCGTGGTCGCGGACCACGGGATTTTCCGGGCCACACCCGCCGCAGTTTGCCCCTGCGCCAGGCAGTGGCACCAGCATTTCTGACTGGGGGTTGTCGCCTACCGCGTAAGCATCTTTCAGCTGCCACAGCAGGGATTTCCGGCTTTCCATAAATTCATCAAAACAACCGCATAAAATGAGGTTGCGCAAAATATCAGAATCCAGCTTGACGCGCCTGGTGAAATCGTAGAAAGACCTAAATTTAGCTTTTGCCCTTTCGCGGATTATACGATCGATGGCACTTTGTTTCATGCCCTTTATCATCTTAAACGGCAGGCGTATGCTTGAGCCCTCCACCACCACATCTTTACCTGAGTGGTTGATTGATGGGCCAAGCACCTCCACCCCGTGGCTTCTGGCTTCGACGCATATAGTGGATATGGGATAGAACCCCATAGGCTGGTTGTTGAGTATAGCGCCGTAGAATTCCGCCGGGTAATGCTCAAGCAGGTACGCGGTTTTATACGCAGTGGTGGCAAAAGCCCGGGCATGGGCTTCGCAGAAACCGTAGCTGGCGTAGCCTCGGATGCAATTGAAAATCTCAGCGGCAACCTCTTCTGTTACGCCCCGTTTTACGGCTTTTTCAATGAAAAGCCCGCCTATCTTTTCCATCTCTTCAAACGACCTGCCATGGGTCATGACCCTGCGCAGCTTATCGGCCTCCCCGGGGGTAAAACCTGCGATTACCGATGCGATTTCAATCACCTGTTCCTGAAACAGCACCACCCCGTAAGTATTTTTCAGAATCGGCTCAAGCCTTGGGTCCAGATACGATATATCTTCCTGACCGTGGCGCCGCTTGATGAAAGGCGTCACCATATTCCCTTTGATTGGGCCCGGGCGTATCAGGGCAACACTGGCCACAATATCTTCGATGTTATCGGCACCAAGCCTTGCCTGGAGCCCCCGCTGTGCCGGACTCTCCAACTGGAACACCCCCACGGTGTCTGCTCGTCTTAACCGCTCAAAAGTAGCTTTGTCATCTAAGGGGATCCGGTCGTAGTCGGGCTTGGCCCCCTGGATCAAGCTCAGAGAATCTTCCACCGCTCCCAATGTGCGCAAAGACAGGAGGTCTATTTTGACCAGGCCTAAATCTTCTACATCGTCTTTGTCAAACTGCAGGATATTCACTCCTTTGGCCGATCGCTCAAGGGGAGAAAGCCAGGTGACCGGGGTTTTGGATATAACTACACCGCCTAAATGGGTGGCTAAAAACCGGGGAAACCCGGCTAGTTTGCCTGCGGTTTCAATGAGGGTTTGGAGCCGCTTTCCTGGGATATCCAAGGCCCTCAATTCAGGCAGTGATTTAAAAGCTTCTTCCAGCCGGCAAGCCGGTATATGGGGCACCCGTTTGGCGATTATATCGATCTCATCCTGGGCATACCCCATGGCCTTTCCCACATCCCTTATGGCTGAACGCCCCTGGAAAGTGTTGTATGTGGCCACCGATGCCACATGGGTATCCCCGTATTTTTGGTACACATAGGCGGTTACTTCATCCCTCCGCCTGGCATCGAAGTCAACGTCTATATCCGGTTTTTCCCCCCGCTCCAGGCTCATGAACCTTTCAAACAAAAGGTTGTGGGCGATAGGATCCACATCGGTAATCCCAAGGCAGTAAGCTACGGCAGAATCAGCGGCTGAACCTCTGCCTGCATGGCGTATGTTTTGCCTTTCGGCGAAGTTTACAAGATCCCACACTACGAGGAAATAATCTTCGTATCCCAACTGCTCAATTATGCCAAGTTCATGCTCAAGCCTGGCTTTTATATCCTGGGTTATCTTGCGGTACTTTGTTTGTGCCCCTTTAAGCACCAGGTGGCGTAAGAAGTGGCCCGATGACCTAAAACCCTCGGGATATGCGAAGGCCGGGAAATTTAAAGCCCCCAGATCTAAAGCACACTCACATTGTTCAGCCAAAATCCGGGCCATATGAATTGCTTCAGGATAATCCCTAT